>SDBV01004072.1_pt1 | contig 21208 bp, 23 predicted proteins | sample 2277081 | NCBI WGS metagenome assembly SDBV01 (sample SAMN10402039, study PRJNA504765) | marine sediment metagenome | isolation source: marine sediment core GS10_PC15, 223 cmbsf | place: Arctic Ocean: Southern Knipovich Ridge | collected 2010 | reverse complement strand
GCATCTTGTAATTGGGTGAATTCCGATTGTCTACCCACAAACGGTGTGTGAACGCTAGCCAGGATACGCCAATCAGGTTGTGAGGATTCATAGGTTGACAGCCTTCTTTTCTTGATTTGGCGATAAATTGATACAAGCTGCTGGGATGGTTGAGCATCTAACTCATCGTTTAATAGTTTTGCTACAGATGAATAATACTGGCGGGCTTCTTGGTATTGCCCCATATCGACGAGCAGGCTTAATACTTTGAAATGCAAATCCTCGTTGAAATTATCGTTTTCCAACGCTTTATGTGCAAATTTGAGAGCGTCTTCTAACTGTCCGGAAACTCGATGATGATCACAAATTCTCATGAACAAACGGGTGCGAAGGTGAGTCAGCTGCAAGTTTGTTTGTTGCCACCAATCCTCAATCTGACGAGTACTGGGTAATTCTGCACCTTCCATAAATTGAGAGCCGCGCCATAAATTCGCGGCACGAAGCATGGATTTTAAAGTCGTCTCAGGAAGTGATTTATCTGGCGGGATAGTCCAAGGCTGGTTGCCGATCGAGTCTAGTAGATTCAAAAAAAGTCTTTGGTCGACATACGATTTCGATGTGTCTAAACCGACTAAATCATTATGGATTGTGAGAACATTCGGATCTGGGATTTTAGATCGGATTCTACTTAGCGCTTCTCGCAAACGGCTACGGGCAACTTTCGGTGAAGAATCTTCCCAGAAAAGATTAAGTAGTTTTCCCCGTCCGACGAACTTCCCTTGGGATGCGAGATAAAAGAGAAGTGTGCGCGGAATGCGTCTGTTTACATTGATAAGTTCTTGTTCCCAGCGTATTTCTGGAGGACCAAGAAGGTTGATCTGCAGATCAGTCATGTGTGCGATTTGTTAGTGTCGATGCTGTCTGCAACATGTCTCGAGCTGAGTGCATAGTACCATCGCTGGTATCGCCAAGCATTTGAGCTAATTCAGGTAAGCGATCTTCTTCATCAAGATCGATAACACGTGTAATCGTGCGGCCGTCCTGGATTTGCTTGCTTACCTGGAGGTGCTGCTCGCCAAACGCAGCCAGCTGAGGGAGGTGGGTAATACACAAGACTTGGTGATGGCGGGAGAGAAGCCAGAGTTTGTAACCAACCACAGTCCCAACACGTCCTCCGATACCTTGATCAATCTCATCAAAGATGAGTGTTGGGATATTATCTGCACGTGCCAGCACATTTTTGAGTGCTAACATGAGCCGTGATGTTTCACCCCCAGAGGCGATCTTCACCAGAGGCTTTAATCCCTCGCCTGGATTGGGAGCGATCAGGAATTCTATATGTTCTATTCCAGTAGCATCATAAGCCACAACTCGTCCGTCAGAGATGGGCACCCCTTCAGGGTCGATCTTTTCCTGGAAATCCACTTTAAAGCGAGCTCCTGACATATTCAACTCATCGAGCTCAGCTTCGATTTCTCTATCCATATCTTCAGCAGCTCGATGCCTGATCTCAGATAGTGCCTGGCCACTTTTTCCGAGCTTGATCAACAAATTATTTTCTAACTGTTCAAGCTCAGCTATGCTTTCTCCAGCATGAGTTATGGTTTCCTTCTTCTCTAACGCGCCCTCGAGATAATCGAGAATTGAAGGAATCGTGTCACCATATTTACGTTTCAAATTGGAGATCAATTCTAAACGTTCTTCGACTTGATTGAGACGTGCAGGATTAAATTCAATTTCATCGAAGTAATTTCGCAGTTCACGGGAAAGGTCTGTCAAAGTAGAAAATGTGCTCTGAAAACTCTCGGTGAGACTGATTTGAGATGCATCAATTCGAGAAACTTCTTTTATCTCATCAAGTATTTGTCCGAGAAGATCTGTCACAGAGGGGGACTCTGGTGTGCCCTCATCAAGATTGATTAATGCCTGTTGGGTAGAAGAAGCGAGGTTTTCAGCGTTTGCCAAACGGTTGCGCTCTGAGACCAGGTTCTCTTCTTCTCCCGATTCCAAACGAGCGGCTTCGATTTCATTGATTTGATAATTGAGCACATCAATTTGCCGGGCAGATTCACTTTCTGCTTGACGAAGACCGGTTAATTCTTGGTTTACTGACACCAGGTTTTGGTAAACATGCGTGTAATTGTTCCGCAATTTCTCATCTCCTGCATAGCGATCGAGCAAGTTTAGATGCTCCCTTACACGCAATAGGGATAAATGCTCAGATTGGCCATGCAGGTCTACCAACAATTCGCCGATTTCTTTCAAGAGGCCGGCACTGACATTGCGACCGTTAATCCGGGCGACACTGCGCCCTCCGATTCGTATTTCTCGTCCAATCGTGAAAAATTCGGGATCATCAATTAAATCCTCACGCTCAAGGATGGTTTGAATGGCATCTCGACTTGAGGTCGGAATCTGGAAAGTGGCTTCGATCATTGCCCTTTTCGCGCCAGAGCGAATCATTGAGACCTCAGCTCGGCCCCCAAGTAAAAGCTCAACCGCGTCGATAATTATCGATTTTCCCGCACCGGTTTCTCCGGTAAAGGTGATCAAACCTGGACCGAAGGTTATTTCAAGTCGATCGATGATGGCGAAATTATCGATTCTTAATTCAACAAGCATAAGCGTAAGGCCAGCTAATAAATCAAAGCCGGATACCCGCCAATCGATAATATACTGTGGATGTCACTAAGACAGTATAAACAACTGGCCAAATAAAATAGATAAAACCAACAAAACCGATTGCCAATCCGGTCGAAGCCAACACCGACAAGATAGGCAATAAACCACCAAAGGCGGTTGCAGCTGCGGTAGCTTGAAACAGGCGTTTAGATCGGCGGCGACGGATGGCAAAGCGAATTGCTTCCGCAATTACAATCCCAGCGATGGGAGCGACGAAGATTGTGAAGAATCCAATCCTTGTGGTTAATTTACTACCTATGTAAGTCAAGATGACAGCGATACCAATGGCAAGGATGTAATCGATCCAGGTCGCTGTATCGAAGGTTTTTTGCTGGGTGCGCACACATTCTGTACATCGATATCCTGTTTCGGTCAATACAGCGCATTTGACGCATATTGGCTTCTCGCAGCGATTACAGCGTAAAGTTGTCTCAACATTCGGGTGATTTTCACAATAAATGGTTGGGTGTTCTATAGTCATCGAGTAATTCCAGTGGATGGATTTTGATTCATATGCGGTGTCAGATTTCGGTAAAAATAGCCAGGATCCTGAAATCGAATAAACTGAAGTGTATGGCTGCTAGCACATATATTGACGTAATCTCCATCCGCTAATTCTATTGGCGGCTGGCCGTCCACACTGAGCACAGCCTGGTGAGTGGTGTGCACTTTTATTGCCACAGAAGAGCCTTCTGCAAGGACGATTCCTCTATCGATTGAAAGATGAGGCGCGATTGGTACTAGTAAAATCGTACGAAGTTCAGGCGGTAAGATCGGGCCTCCCGCTGCCAAGGCATAAGCGGTTGATCCTGTCGGCGTCGCAGCGATCATTCCATCCGCAACATAGGTCGCCAGGAAGCGACCATCGACGTTGACTTCCAATTGAATTGGACGGACAATACCACCCCTACAGACAACCGCTTCGTTAACAATATCCCACTCCCCGAGAATCCGGTCACCCCTGACTTGTTCGGCACTGAGCATCATCCGCTTTTCAGACCAAAAATCTCCTTGCAGTAGGCGTTGGAATGCCTCTTTCCAGCCATCTTGCTGAATTTCCATCAGAAATCCGAAGCGACCCATATTAATCCCTAAAATTGGGACTCCATGTGGTCCGCAAAGGTGACCAGCACGCAACATGGTTCCATCGCCCCCCAAAGCAATTAATAAATCGAAATCGCCACGAATAATCTGATGGCGCAAATTTTCATCGTATAACAGACCAGAGGTAACTCGTAGGCCTTGATCTCGCAAGTAGGATACGATGTGTTCTGTTTCCTCAACGGCAACGGAAATTTCAGGATGAGGAGCGACAGCGATATGTTGAAATCCAAAAACCCCTTCAGGCATGCCGCTATTATAAACGAGTTTATCCATATCCTGATTTTATGGGTCAGTGATTTGGTCTTATTGAAGTTGCTTCGTTTGAGAATCTTACTTTTCAGGTTAATGCCTGATCACAAATAGAGTTGTAGCCACAGCCACGACAGCGGTTCGCTGATTGATGGGAGCGGTCGAGACCTCTACGTCGACTTTGCGAGCGAATCTCTCGGATCAGATCGATCACACTTTGCTCAAGTTCTCTTGTGTAATCGATGGCAATATCCTGATTGGGGTAGTGAAGGATCCCAAAGGGGGGTCGGATTCCAAGCGTTTGGTCGATCAGCAAGCAGTAGGCGGCTAATTGATAAATGTGTGAGTCATATGGGGCTGCCTTCAAGCGCCTCGATTTGACCTCCACAGGAATAATCCCCTCATGGTTTTCAACCAAATAATCCGGTTTTCCTGTTAAATTGAACGTTGGATCATATAACGGAGTTTCGACTTTTCCCCATTGATCATGATCGGTGTAGATCACTCTACCTGCTGGGAGACCGGCAGACTTTCGTTGCATACCAGATATCCAAAACAGTGCCACTCCCAATATGATTAAGATTCCAATTATGTATAACAAGGGGATTTAGATCAGCTTTCCAGTCAGATAGATGGCTAACAGTACGATGGCGATAATGATAGTCACATATGCTAAAACACGTAAGCAGCCACTGACCATTACCAGGCGCGTATGTTGGAAATGTATTTTTGTGCCTGCTGCGAGCTCATTTCGATTGTCTGGTGAGTGGCCTTGTTTTTGGTACCACCAAGCGCGTTTGCAATAGAGGTACGTTCCTAATTCTGAGGCACGAATAGTACTCATGCTTATTTCAGACGCTCCTCCAAGCGCTGCATTGATTGTTCAAGATGCTCTTGTCTCAGACTGAGGGTTAAATCACCCCGGGTACGCTCAGTGATGCCGCGGGCAATATCAGTTTGGCGACGAATACCCCCAGTGATCGCATTAGGGTAATCCATGGTTATTAAAATAGCATATATATCATCCATATGTTGCAGCAGCTGTTCAGCATCTTGAGAATATCCTTGGCGTAAGATATCTAAACATCTGCGACGAAATTCACCCACGGATTCAGCCAGTCCATTCAAGAAGGCCGCATTTTCAAGACCCAATTCTTGTGGGGAAGGTAAATCTTTGTTGATCACCAGTGCATAAAAAATACAGGCTTCAGCATATTCCTTAAGAGCATCCTGAGTGTATCCAGCATAATACAGATCGGGATAACCCTCCAGATCAGTATGCAACGATTTGGCTATAGTGGAGGCATCATCGAGATGTTTTTGAGCGACATCGAATTCATCACGGTGGACTGCACGAATCGCATTTGCACAGTGACGCGTAAGTGTGCGAGCCCGAGAAAGGGCGTGATCGCGAGCACTTGTTCGGGCTTGAAATGCTTGGTGGATTTGTTCAGCAATATTCTCTAATCGGTCCATAACTTATTCCTCTGGCGATTCATCAGATGGGGGAGTGGGGCGAAAAAGGAAATCTGCCAGTGATTTTGACCCAGGGACACGAATCTCTCCAAAAGAGGTTTCGTATCGTTTGATATTCTCACTGAGTGCATGTTGCAATAGCTTGGCACCTAAAGGAGACATGACAATACGTGTACGGACCTTCGCAGGTCTGGAGCCGGGTAGTAAATGAGCAAAGTCGAAGACCATCTCTGATGGCGAGTGGGCAATTCGTACCAGGTTGATGTAAATCGCCTCAATATCTTCTGGAATTGTCATGGGTGGTAATTTTTGTGGGGCTGGTTTTTCAGGTTTATCGGGCATTTGCAGCTCCTGATTAAGATATATGTTGTTACACCAGATGAGTGAATGTTAAAGGGCGGAGGGGTCATTTGATCTTATTCAACCTCCGCCCTTTGAGGCGCGTTATCTTAGATGCATAGCACTAAGATCGAAAATATCGTGATGTGTGAGCACTCGCTGGCTCGCAAGTAGATAGTGTGTATTAGAAGGGAATATCCTCTGGTTCTGATATGCCTTGTGAATTGTCTGCGGTATATGCGCCCTCATCTTCAACTCGGGTGGAAAGAAAGCGAACCTGGTTAGCAGTTAATTCAAAGCTGGCAGCAGATGTGCCATCCTGACGGGTCCAAATTTTCGGTCCACCAGTGTCAGGATCCGGATTTAGTCGGCCTTCTACAAGGACTTTACTGCCTTTCTTCAGATATTGGTTGCAAACCTCAGCGGTTTTTCCCCAGGTTGAAATCCGGAACCAAGTCGTTTCTTCTACCTTATTACCGTCAGATGTTGTATATTTGCGATTGGTAGCGACGTTGAAATTTGTTACTGCCTGGCCGGACGGGGTGTAACGCATTTCCGGATCGCGGCCGAGATTACCAACAATAATGAGATTTTGATACATTGGGGTCTCCTTTCGTTGCAGTGAGCGGATAAATTATTGTTACGGACGAACACCGCCCGTTTTAGGCCAGTGTAGCACTCACCGATATTTCAGAACAATTGTACACTAAATTCTAGAGATAATAAAGCGTTTGCTGTGAATGCTCATTCATTGCGGAATTGGAGACAGTAATGATGGAAAGTGTTGCTGACCCAGGCATTGCCTAATCCATAGGGAGCCAGGCGGACATCATCTTGGCACCAAATTTTCTCATCTTTTAATGTGTAGATTTTCCCTAATTTACGAGCTAAATCCCAGGCCAGCGGATAAATCTTCCCCCCTTTTTTGATGTTCTTGACGATCACAGTCAGGTATGCTCGCGGTTGAAGGTAAGGTTTGATGCCAATGTAGATGTTAACTAGTTGGTTGATAAATTCATCATAATCGTGAATATTGCCAAGATCTTTTGGATCATCAGAGTATTGAAGGTCTAGATCCGGAGAAGTGCGGCGTTTTTTCTGTGTTTGAGCTCCCTTGGCATGCAGCATATCCCAATACGGTGGGGAAGTGAGCACGTAGTCGATTTTCGGGACTTGGTGTTCATCGAATAATTTGGACCTCTCAGCTGCATTTCCATGGATAACCTGGCAGGTGAGATGCTCTACTCCCTCTCCTAAGCCTTTTCTTTCTGCTTCAACGAGTTGGCTTGCAGTATCAGCATAGGTCTTGTTGAGCTCAATTCCGATACTGTGCCGACCAGATCGCAATGCGGCTACCAATGTACTCCCTGTACCCACCATCGGATCGAAAACTACCTGGTCTCGTTTGGTGAAGAATTCGATGAAATCCTGAGCTAAAGTTTCGGGGAATTTGGCAGGATGCCGTAAGACCCCTTTTTTTCGTGGTGGAGGGGCATGCACAAACCAGGATTTCTGGAATTTAAGCCATGTTTTTGGATCGAGATTATTCAAACGGTTGACGAAAGGACGTTTTGCCATATAGATTATTGCTCTAAATGCTTCACAATTAGATCAGAAAAGTTTACCGTAACAGCAGTCTCACCCATCGACCTGGCGAATACACCCAGATTGCCTGATTGTAAGAGCGGATCTGTAATTGTGAACTGGTATTGGTCGTTGATAAAAAAGCGCATTTCATTCCCTCGAGCCCAGACTCCAAGTCGAGAGGTAATTGGGGCTCCAGGTGGGACGGCCCCGCTGTTTGTCCAGGGTTGAGGGGAAGTGGCGGTGCCTTGAACTATTCGATCTAGGCGAACTCGCCCATCGCAAGAGAGTGCGTACCTGTAGAAATCGCTAGGAGAGGACATCCGCAATAAAATACCATATTGATCTTCGCCCTGGCAAAGTGTGGGGCTGGTGGTGATCTCGAGATAGAAATCTCCCAATATTGGCTCTTGGCGAACACTATAATCGTAGGCTTTTGGTTCGGCAATCGCGATCGTCAGTTCATTGATTCCTAAAGCAATATTACCGGATGATGTTTTCCCCAATATCCATGAACCAGGATCCGTGAAATCATCACTGAGCAAAACCACTCCCACATCAGGGCGGTATTCCGGGGTTGGCGTCCTGGGAGAAGTGGACACCATCGTTGGTGTGGCAGTTGCTGGAAACCACTCTATGGTAGCTGTTGGAATTGAGGTTTGGGTAGGTGTGAGAGTGTTTTCAAATACCGGCGGTGGAATCTCTCCTGGCATGCAAGCTGATAGAAGGAATAAGGTGCTTAATATTCCGAAAATTAGCAGGCAGGATTGATTTGTGGAGTATTTAATCCACATAACAGTTCTAGTCATGGCTCGAATACGTGATCTTGGATTATTTGGGAGAAGGCCTATCATTAACTGCCAGTTATTTGCTTGTTCATCTCTGGTACTGCTTGAGAATGTTTGGGATCAGGTATTCGTCAAACGATCTTTCCACATTATATTCTGGTTTCCAGCCCCAATCACGGAGAGCGTCGTTGTCATTAAGATCAGCGGGCCAACTATCCACAATTCGCTGCCGTTTGAGATCGGGCTTGAAATCAATCTTGGCTCCGGAAAATGCTTTCAACACTTGCTCGCGGAATTGATCCGCAGTCAGGCTGAAGCTGGTCACGTTATAAACTGTGCGGCTGAGTGCATTCTTCGGAGCTTGGGAGAGAAGAAGCAGGGCATTGACGGCATCCGGCATTGCCATAAATGGGATTTGCGTGTCTGGACGAACGAAAGCGGAATATTGCTCACCTTTAGCTGCTGCGTGTAGCATCTCTGGACCATAATCACTTGTTCCACCACTCGGAAGGGTGAATGCGCTGATCAACCCTGGGAAACGTACGCAGCGAAAATCCAGCATTTGTTGCGGTTCTGCAGCCAGCTGCCGGTAATTTCTGCTGAAATATGTACCTAACATTTCACAGTATAGTTTATTGCAGCCATACATGGTTATTGGATAGTTCCATTCCCACTCGCGGACCCGAGTAAACTGGGATTTTGTCTCTAAATCAGGCATTCCATAGGCAGCGATTGAGCTGGGGAAGATGAACATTACTGGAACACCCCGCCATTCCGATTGTTCGGCGGCTAATTGTAGTAGCCCCATCGTTCCTTCCACATTTACCTGGTGCGCGGCTACCGGTGTAAATTCCGCTCGGGTGGAGAGTAAAGCAGCCATGTGGAAAATGGTTTCGATTTCATATTCGCTGATCAAACGGTTCAGTAAAGATTTATCCAGGATATCACCTTGAATGTGAAATGAAAATTGGCTGTATTCCGCAGGCAGCGGGCGGATATCCAAAGTTAGAAGATCCTTCCCTAACTCAGCCAGATTCTTAACTAGAGCCAGACCGACCTCGCCGCTGACCCCGGTGATCATTGTAACCTTCTTGCGCATTGAGACCTCCATGAAAATGGTAATGTGCGATGGTTGGTTAGATAATTTTGATGACTTCTTCTCGTTCTGGCCCAACTGAAACCAGTCGAACTTGAACCCCCATCAGATCCTCGATCCTTAAGATGTAAGCTCGCGCATTTGGTGGCAGGTTTTCCCAATGGCGGGCAGTTCGAATATCCTCCTGCCAGCCAGGAAGCTCTTCATAAATCGGTTCGAATCCAGAAAGATCGCTTGGACCATAAGGCAGGTTTGTTATTTTGTGTTCGTTATTACGATAACCTGTGCAGATTAGAATATTTTCGAATCCTGATAAAATATCGAGTTTAGTGAGTGCGAGTTCAGTCACACCGTTAATTCGGATAGCATAACGCAGCAATACCAGGTCTAGCCACCCAACTCTTCTTGGACGTCCAGTGGTAGTTCCGAATTCATCCCAGGGTTGTTCACCAGTTCCACGTAGACGTTGAGCCAAGTGTCCTTCTAATTCCGTTGGGAAAGGCCCAGAACCGACGCGTGATTGGAAGACTTTTGTCACCCCGATCACACGCCCTTCGTAGCCCAATCCCAGTCCAAGACCGGTCAAGGCTCCTGCCGCGGTGGGGGTTGAACTGGTTACGAAAGGATAAGTTCCATGGTCGAGATCAAGCAATGTCCCCTGGGCGCCTTCCGCAAGAACTCGACGACCCTGGCGCAATGCCTCAGTCAGCAAGGTGGAAACATCGCCAATATATGGAACGATTTGAATCGCATTTTGAAGTAAATCATCCGAAACATGGTGGGCGTCCAGCAGCTCAGTCTGGTATAGACTGGTTAATTGTCGGTTGATATTTTTCACGTGGTCTTCTACAGCGAGTTTAAACCTCTCCAGGTCGAGCATATCCACCAAACGTAAACCTTGGCGTGAGACTTTGCTCGAATAGGCAGGACCGATACCCCTTAAAGTTGTGCCGATCTTGGTATTACCACGCGCAGCTTCTTGTGCCCGATCGAGAGCTAAATGAGCTGGTGTGATCAGATGAGCAGCAAAGGAGAGCTGTAATCGTTTGGGAGAGATTTGGATTCCGGAATCGATCAAGGTTTGAATTTCTTTTAACAATATTGTTGGATTGATTGCGACACCATTCCCGATCACACCGATCGTGTGAGGCTGGACAATACCTGAAGGGATTAAGTGAAGTTTGAATGTTTGTGGACCGACATGGATGGTGTGCCCGGCATTATCCCCCCCATTAAATCGAGCAACATAATCCGCTTCTGCCGCCAGCAGGTCTACAAAACGACCTTTCCCTTCATCCCCCCATTGAGTGCCAACGACAATATCTAATGGCATATCTTGCTCCGTTTCTGTTGTAAAATATGTCACACTAATAAAATTTGCGAATTCATTCTAGCATAAACAAACCCAAACGTAAATTAGCCAGTAGATCGAAGGCTATCCAAAGGGATTCTTGGAATAGAACTAGAATAGGATTTCTGCATTATGAGGAGAAAAAGATGCTAAAAGTGGGTTACATCGGGTTAGGTTTAATGGGCAAGTCCATGGCAAGGAATATCTTAAAGGCAGGATTCCCGCTCGTGGTGCACAACCGCAGTCGTGAAGCGGTTGAAGAACTTTCCGCAGAAGGCGCCCAATCTGCCGCCTCGCCATCAGAAGTTGCAAATCAGGTGGATGTGGTGATAACTAATTTGCCTGATTCCCCGGACGTTGAGCAAGTAGCACTTGGGAAGGCTGGAATCATAAAAGGAGCTCACAAAGGACTTATTTTTGTCGATAATTCGACCATAAAACCTGCCACTGCCCGATTGGTCGCTGAAAAATTGGGAGAGAAGGATATTTCGTGCCTGGATGCGCCTGTCAGTGGGGGTGATATTGGTGCCAAGCAAGGGACGTTGGCGATTATGGTTGGAGGTCCGCTCCAGGTTTTAGAGACGGTAAGACCGATCCTGGAAGTGATGGGAAAATCGATCACGCATGTCGGAGAATCTGGAGCGGGTCAGATTGCTAAAGCAGCCAACCAAATCATGGTCGCAGCCCAAATGGTTGCTCTGGGAGAGCTGCTGGTCTTTGCTCGAAAAGCAGGGGCTGATCCCCAAAAAGTCGTCAGAGCCATTCAGGGTGGGGCAGCACAATGTTGGGCCCTGGATGTCAAACCTCAACGCTTATTCGCCGAAAATCGAGAACCAGGGTTCAAGGCTTATATGCAAGCTAAAGATCTCGGCATTGTTCTGGACACTGCCCGGTTGTATGGCATCCCATTGGTTTCCGCTTCAGTCCACAACCAGCTATTCAATGCCATGCTCGAGATGGGCATGGGCGAACTAGACAATTCAGCAGTGATTGGAGTAGTTGAGGCTTTAGCGAATACAACTCTATTAGAGGGTTGAATTTTGTATTTGCCAGCCAATAGATACTTGAAATTGGGTATCTTGGGATATTGAATATTTACTTAATTCTGATAACATATAGTTAAGAAAAGCAGTAAGGTAACAATTTGCAAAATAGAAGACTACTATACAATAAGTAACCTTCGAAGGAGATTTGATATTATGATTAGAAAGAGGTCAAAGCGAGGCCTAATCCTGGCCAACATATTAATCATGGTCTTGATGTCTGCAGCAGTTCCGCTGCCAAATTCCGTGAGTCTTGCATCAACAAGTGAGAAATCTGATTTAGTTGCATTGAAAGTCGAGAATGATTCGACAAGCTATGCATATTTGTGGCTGGATGGACCGTCATTTTATTACTTGGTGGTCAAACCAGGTGAAACAAAAACTTTTACAGTGATGCGTGGTGAATATTTCAAGGACGTCAGCTATTGCGGTGCGAGAGATTCATCGATAATTGACATAACCAAACAGACCAGGTTGATCATGCCTGTATGCGGTGCGAATTCAAGGCAATTGCCGAGCTCCCCTCACATAATCAACATAACAAATACGATAAAAATCGTGAAGGTCACTGTGACGAACGATTCTGAATCCAGAGTGCTGGCAATCCTCACCGGTCCCTCGACATATGTGTTTTCACTCGATAAAGATGTCTCCAAGGATTACACAATTGCCAAAGGTGATTACGAGGTGCAGTATTTTGCGTGTGGTAAATATGGCGTCCGGGAATTCTCTGCATATCACAACGGCGTTCTGAAACTTAAGTGTCCAAAGTAGCAGCACAACTCTTGTCGAATTTATCTTGAATGGTATAATTAAACCAATCTATGTAGGAAAACGCGTAGACCGAGACGAGTAACTGGTATCGAGTCCAACAGGGAGAGGTGATCAAAGATTGAGAGTCACTTCAGGATATCAACCGGCGAAAACCACTCGTGAGCGTAACCCCTAAAAGTTTTGGGAACTTACCGAAGCTAAGTAAGGGAAACGGAAGACCCCGTTAAAAGTCGCACAAAGATAAGCCACTGGCAGAATCTGGGTGGAACCGCGTGAAAATTACTCTCGCCCCAGAAGGGCGAGAGTTTTCGTATCCTAATTACAATATAATATTAGTTACGGCAATATAGCAGGAGGAAGATAATGTTAAAAGAACAACAAAAGAGATATGAGGAGAGCGATCTCTACCGCATCCGCCATTCAGCTGCACACGTCATGGCGCAAGCTGTGATCGAAATGTTTCCGGATGGAAAGGTTGCCATAGGACCACCCATTGAAGACGGGTTTTATTATGACTTTGATTTACCTCGTCCTCTAACTCCAGAAGATTTGGAAATCTTAGAGAAGAGAATGGGGGAAATTATCGCTGGAGATGTTAAATTTAATAAACAGGTGCTCCAGGCTGATGAAGCCCGTCAATTATTCGCTGATCAACCTTACAAGCTGGAATTGATCGATGGGTTAGAACAGGGCGGATTTGACGAGTATGGAGAACCATTGGAGGAAAAACCAGAGATCTCCATTTATACCCAAGACAAATTCGTGGACCTATGCCGAGGTCCACATGTCGCGAACACTGGAATGATCAACCCGGAGGCCATCAAACTGCTTACCGTTGCAGGTGCTTACTGGCGCGGTGATGAACAGCGACCCATGCTGCAGCGCATTTACGGGACAGCCTGGGAATCAGCCGATGATCTTAAACAATATCTTTGGAAGTTAGAAGAAGCTCGCAAGCGTGACCACCGCCGACTGGGAAGAGATCTCGATTTGTTCAGCGTCAGTGAGGAGGTTGGACCGGGTCTGATCTTATGGCATCCCAAAGGAGGGATGGTGCGTAAGCTTGTTGAGGATTACTGTCGGGAAGAGCATGAGATCGGGGGGTATGAATTTGTCTATTCCCCACATATAGGAAAGGCTCATCTTTGGGAGACAAGTGGACACCTGGATTGGTACAAAGAAAACATGTATTCTCCCTTAGACATTGATGGTCAAGAATATTACCTGAAGCCGATGAATTGCCCCTTCCATGTTCAAATCTATAAAAGCCGAAACCGATCTTACCGCGATCTACCTCTGCGGTTTGCAGAATGGGGAACGGTGTACCGCTATGAACGCAGCGGTGTGCTGCACGGATTACTGCGGGTGAGGGGGTTCACCCAGGATGATGCACATTTGTTTGTCCGACCAGACCAAATGCCTGAAGAGATCGATCGGGTATTAGATTTCAGCTTAAATATCTTGCGTGCGTTTGGATTCAAGGATTTTCAAGCTTACCTTTCAACCCGCAACCCAGAAAAAGCTGCTGGTTCAGCCGAGCAATGGGAAGCGCCGACAGAGGCATTACGCAATGCATTAGAGCGAGCAGAAATTGCATACCAGGTTGACGAAGGTGAAGCAACATTTTATGGCCCAAAAATCGATCTGAAGGTACATGATGCGATTGGACGTGAGTGGCAGCTGAGTACGATCCAGTTTGATTTCACCTTGCCGGAGCGTTTTGATTTGGTTTTTGTGGGTGAAGATGGCCAGGACCATCGCCCGTATATGATCCACCGTGCATTGCTTGGTTCGATGGAACGCTTTATGGGAGTTTTGATCGAACATTTTGCCGGGGCTTTTCCGGTTTGGTTAGCTCCTGTGCAGGCAGTATTGATACCCATCGCTGACCGCCATTTCGATTACGCTCATAAGGTGGCTGGGATTCTCGGAGAAGCTGGTATACGTGCCGAAGTAGACCAACGTGGCGAACGTATGAATGCGAAAATCCGAGATGCTCAGAATCAAAAAATCCCGTATATGTTGGTGATTGGCGACCGGGAGGTAGAAGCGGAATTAGTCTCCGTCAGGCTCAGGTCGGAAGAAAAACTGGGAGCAATGCCAGTGGATGAATTTCTCACACTAGCGAATAAGGAGATCGTAGAACATGTCTAGTGGTTGAAAAAAAGGGTTCGTGGTTGACGATTCCGCTAGATTTATGGTATCATGCGCAAGCCTAGGTAAAGTACGAGAACTAAAAAGGAGTGCAATATTAGATCATCACAATTCCGGGTAAATAATTCCATCCGCGGTCCTGAAGTACGTTTGATTGATGCTAGTGGAGAAAATGTTGGCGTTGTTTCAACTGAGGAAGCATTTCGCATCGCCCGAGAAGCTGACCTTGACCTGGTCGAGATAGCTCCCAACGCAGAACCACCTGTGTGCCGGGTGATGGATTTCGGGAAGTTTCTTTACGAGCGAACGAAGAAGGAGCGAGAAGCACGCAAAGCCCAGGTTAAAGTTGAGATCAAAGAAATACGACTTCGACCTAAAACTACTGAGCACCACCGCGGCTTTAAAGTTCGTGATGCCCGCCGATGGCTCAAGAATGGAAAGAAAGTAAAGGTTCGCGTTCGCTTCAGAGGCCGAGAGATCACTTACCCAGAAATTGCCCTAAATGACCTGAAATCAATCGCAGAAGAATTATCTGACCTCGCTATTGTTGAGCAGAATCCCTCTCTGGAAGGGAATACTATGCTGATGGTCTTAGCGCCGAAGAAAAATCTGAAGAAATAATTAACAAATATGAGCAAGGGAGTACAAACTAACATTTGCTTAGAATATCCGCGAATGGAATTTAGTTCGCGGGATTTGTGTGAGAGGAGTTACCAAAGTGCCGCGTAAGAAAAAAACTGGCAAATATAAGTTAAAGACCCATAAGGCTACCTCAAAAAGGTTCCGTCTGACCGGAAGCGGAAAACTGGTTCGCACGAAAGGTGGTAAAAGCCACCGGCGACGGGTGACATCTAAACGGACCAAAAGGTTGTTTACAGAGATGCTCCCAGTTAAAGGCCGAGGGATCAAGAAGCGCGTTCAGCGTTTGGCCCCAAACCTGAAGAAAAATAGATAACAATTCAGGAAATTATCAAATTATTCGCGGTTGTTGGGTGTGTGCAACGAGTAAATTTCGTGCGGTATTTGGCACGGGTACTGGCGCTCAACGGATCGCAGGAGTGTAAAGTATGCCAAGAGTAAGAACCGGACCTCATCGCCGCCGGCATCATAAAAAAGTCCTCAAGATGACCAAGGGTCAATTCAACTCCCGTCATCGCCTGTTCCGCATAGCCAATGAGGCTATGTTGAAAAGTTTATGGTATTCCTACCGAGATCGGCGGAATCGAAAACGTGACTTACGCCGATTGTGGATCGCTCGGATTAACGCAGCTGCCAGGATGAACGGTATCACTTACAGCCGCTTTATCTATAAAATGAAGCAATCAGAGATCACATTGAATCGAAAGATGTTGGCAGATCTGGCTGTGCGCGATCCCCAAGCATTTTCAGCTGTTGTCGAAAAAGCTCAAGCAAGCTAATTCAACTTAATCAAACAATCAATTCTGGAATAAATTTAGGCGGATTAGAATCCGCCTAGTTTGTGCTTAAGGCCAGCTTTGAATTTTGAAAGTCGGTCAAAGTGAGGTGTGAATGTCAGCACATGTGGTTGGTCGATGGCGCGTTGACTTCACCAGGTGGAGGTGCTACAATCGCGGAGAGGTCAGATGAACCAGATTATCAGAGAACAGAATTTGGAGTCTGGACAGCGTTTCCAGCTTGTCCGGGGTGATATCACGAGAGAAAAAGTGGATGCGATCGTCAATGCAGCTAACGCCTATCTCCAACATGGAGGAGGGGTGGCTGGTGCGATCGCACTTAAAGGAGGTTCTCAAATCCAGGTTGAAAGCGATGACTGGGTGCGAAAGCATGGCTTAGTCAAGCCCGAATCACCTGCATATACCAGTGGCGGAAGTCTACTTTGCCGATATGTGATTCATGCAGTTGGACCTGTGTGGGGTGAAGGAGATGAAGATCATCAACTCCGCGCAGCGATCACGGGAGCGTTGAAATTAGGTGATCGGCTGGAGCTCAGATCAATTTCTTTCCCCGCAATATCCACAGGGGTTTTTGGTTTCCCAATAGAGCGCGCGGCAAGAATAAATCTTATGGTATTCCAGGATTATTTCAGAAAAAATTCAACATCAAGTATAAAGGTCGTCTGCTTAACACTCATCGATTGGGAGGCAATGAAGGTCTTCCTGCGAATTTGGGATTCTGAATTTGGGCCCTCAGGGAACACAAAACATACTGGTTTCAACCAGGATTACGCATAGTTAAAATGATAACTTCTGTCCACAATCCGAAGGTCCAATGGGTGCGCCGCATACAAAGCAAGTCAAAAGAGAGGCGGGCTGAAGGAGCATTTGTCGTCGAAGGGGTGCGCTTGCTGGAGGAAGGATTGAGTTCTGGATGGCAAGTTAATTATGTATTTTATACCGATGATCTCGGTGAACGGGGGATGTCCATTGTGAGGGCGTTTCAGGACAGAGACACAAAAGTTGAGGTTGTCAATGAGAATGTCATGCGAGCGATCAGCGATACGGAGCACCCGCAAGGTATCCTGGCAGTATTCGAAATGCACTCAATTCCTTTGCCGGAACGTCAAAATTTTATCCTTATTCTCGACCAAATACGAGAACCAGGAAATCTTGGGACGATCCTCCGCTCTGCAGCGGTAGCTGGTGTTCAGGCGGTTTTCCTCTCCCCTGGAACTGCGGATCCATTTTCTCCGAAGGTTTTACGGGCAGGAATGGGAGCACATTTCACATTACCGGTTCACCCTGCTAATTGGAATGAGATCGAATCTCAGATCAAGCACTCAAAATTACATCCGTACTTGGCTTCAGTCGATGGTGGAAAGGTTTACCACCAAGCCGATTTCCGTCATCCATTGGCCCTGATCGTTGGTGGAGAGGCAGATGGTGCCAGTGATATAGCCTACAAAGCATCCGATTCGTTAATTCATATACCCAGGTATGGAGAGGTTGAATCCTTAAATGCCTCGGTAGCCGCAGGAATTCTCCTTTTTGAAATTGCTCGTCAAAGAGAGATTATTTCATGAAAATACGCTCAATTACATATTTCGATAATTTACATTGGCCGCTCGATCAGGAACGCATCCAGCAAGCTCTTGATTTTATAGCCATCGCGCGGAACACATTCCAAGGAGGAGGATTTGAGGTGCAAACCACCCGCCTGGCGACACCTCCTTTTCCATTGATCCTGGGAGAAAAAATGGCTCAGGAGGCTATAAATTTTGCGGAAGCCATAGAAGAGCGATTAATACTTGCTGGTTTCGACTATGCTTCGATCGGTCCGGCCCTACCGGATTATCCAATGAGTTATGAGGTCCTGCCGGAAGTCTTGGCAAATACTAACCGCGTTTTTGTGGCAGGGATAATTTCTTCCTCCGAGACCGGGATCGCTCCGGGTGCAATTAAGTTGTGTGCAAACGTGATCAAGCGAAATGCAGTCATCTCGGCAGACGGCTTTGCCAATTTGCGTTTTTCAGCGCTGGCCAATGTACCTCCAGGTACTCCATTCCTTCCAGCCGCTTACCATCAATTTAACGATAAGCCTGCTTTCGCGATTGCCACAGAGGCTGCTGATCTTGCAGTAACAGCGATCAAAGGTGCAAAGAGTTTAGAAGCAGCTCGTGCAAAGCTGATTAATAGTATCGAAACTCAGGCCGCTGATCTAACTAAGCTAGGTGAAGATTTGGCTGCTAGCAAGGCCGTTCAATTTGCAGGCATCGATTTTTCATTCGCTCCTTACCCACGAGCTGAGCAGTCGATCGGCACTGCCATCGAGCTTATGGGTGTTCCAGCACTTGGGCATCACGGTTCTTTGGCTGCAGTTGCAATATTGGCAGAGGCGCTTGACCAGGCTCGATACCCACGCGTGGGTTTTAGTGGCGTTATGTTGCCCCTCCTGGAAGATACTGTATTAGCTCAACGGGGAATAGAAGAGATCTTAACGCTCAACGACCTGCTATTGTACTCAGCAGTCTGTGGGACAGGACTTGACACAATTCCTTTACCCGGAGAGGTTTCTGAAGATAAGATATTTGCCATATTGCTCGATTTGGCTGCTTTAGCACAGCGCTTGGACAAACCGCTCACCGCCCGATTGATGCCAATTCCAGGCAAGCGATCTGGTGATACAACGGATTTCGATTTTGAGTTCTTCGCAAATAGTAGAGTTTTGAAACCAAAAGCACAACCCCTGACCGGATTGCTAAATGGGGATGAACCATACCAGTTAAAGAGCAAAGTGATCGTGGAAAGAGATAGGGATAGATGAATTTGATGGTCTGGCGAAGTAAATTGATTCTATGCGGTTTGATTTGCTTGATTTTTGTGGCTTGTCAATCTACAACAATCAGTGAAACCCAAACCTCACTTCCAACTCTAACACCGACAATTCGACTCAGTCCGACTCCAGAACCCACAATGATATCGGATCGTGCAAGTTCTGTGACGAGTCCACCAACTGAAGATGTGGTTCCAGAAATCACAGCCTCTCCGGAACCAGAATTGGCGGAGAGCATCATCCACGGGGTTCGTGAAGAGATAGAAGCATCTGATGGCTTAAATCTGGTCGGAACATATTATGCCCCCATAGATATACCCCCTCCCTGGCCTGGGGTGATATTACTGCATATGTTAGGGGGAGACCGGTCTTCCTGGGATGATTATGCCCGGCAGCTAACCAGCGCTGGATATGCTGTCTTCGCCTTGGATATGCGTGGACACGGGGATACAGGTGGAGCGGTGGATTGGAATTTAGCAGGGAACGATATACAGCAGGTTTGGAATAATCTATCCACAAAAAAAGACATTGATCCAGATCGCATGGCGCTTGTTGGGGCAAGTATTGGCGCCAATATGGCTCTTGTAGCTGGGGTAAATGAAGCAGAGGTCAGGACTGTGATGCTCCTTTCGCCGGGCTTGGATTATGCTGGAGTGACAACCGAGGCAGCCATGGTCGCTTTCGGAGATCGTCCGGTGTTAATCATTGCCAGCCAGGAGGACACCTATGCCGCGAACTCTTCTCGAAATTTAGAAGAGGTTGCAATAGGAGAGGCCAGGCTGGTCATGTACCAAAATGCAGGGCACGGCACAAATATGTTGGCAGGTGAAACTGGGTTGGGGGAGCTGATAATTGAATGGTTGGATGCCTATTTGGAATAGGTAAATATTAATTGTAGGATTTCACCATCAAGAATCAGGATTGTTCAACGACGCGCCAGTATTCCCTCCCACCAGAAGATCTATCCAGCAAGCCTGCTCCGATCAGCTCCTGCCGCAGAGTGGCAGTATCATGATGGTAATTCTCTAGGATTTCGTTGACTTCTCGCTCAGTATAGCGGTCGCCAGGCTGAAAAGCTCTCGCAATGTACCTTAATATCGCCTCCTTTTTTTTCGTTGGGAAGGGATAGTCTTCAACTGTCCACCAGGAAGGGAGAATTCCGAGACAACTTTTTGGTCGTATGCATTCAAGTCTACATCTGATGCCATGGCTGGCAACGTGCCCTCTGATAGTAGCCGCTTAGCCATAGCCTCTAATTCATTGTATTCTAATTGATATATATTGTAGTAGCTATAAGATTTCGCGCTGACCAAACCAACTTCAGACAACTTAGATAGGTGATGCGACACCGTCGAGGGTCGTAATTTGAGCATTTCGGATAATTGCTCAACAGTCAGGTTTTCTTGAGCTAACAGTCCAAGAATTCTTAGCCGGTTGGCATCAGCCATAGCCTTGAAAAACACAAGTAGCTCATTAGTTAATTTTTCCTGATCGTTCATCTATTGATTCCTGCAGTAGCTTTCTCTATTGTCGAACCGCCAATAACGAGATCCATTTCTTTCGCGTTTGAGCTAGCCACAATCCATTAGATAATCTTGCAAGGTAGTTGAATCTGGTTAATAAGGCGTTGATTTCTTTCTCGGAATAGGATGTATTGAATTCGAATGCCCTGCTTGTGTATTCCAGGATTGCGCTGATTTTCTTCGATTGAGTAGGGATCATCTTCAAGCAGCCTTCCGACCGAGTGTAATTATGTATGAACACCTGTTGGTCTTCAAACAGGTCGATTGAAGATAAGTCAATTCCATTTTGTGGTTGAGATAAATGCCGACGAGCCATTAATTCAAGGTTCTTGGAATCGAACCGGTAGAAAGTTACACTGTCTTGATCAGCTGCTTTCACAAGATTGGCTTCGATCAATATTTCAAGGTACCTCATGATAGCAGTTGAATTACCCCCTATTTTTTCAGCTAAATCAACTACCGAAAAAGGTTCCTCTATGAGAAAAAAGATCAGCTTCAGCCGATCGGAATCCGAAGCAGCTTAATAAAAACTGTGAAGGTCTGGGGATATGTTTTTGGAAGGCACAAGCAATTCCGTAAGAACAATTCGATGATTATCGAAATAATTCTACCGAGTTAGAATAATATTGTCAAGAAAATTGGCAGGTAAATCCCATCGGTGGAAGGAGACCTGGCAAAATAATCATATACAAAATTGGCTGAGATATTGGCCAGTGTAAGACTCTGATATGCTGCACACTTCTTCAGGAGTACCAACTGCAACGATCTCACCACCCCCATCACCACCTTCTGGACCCAGGTCGATGATGTAATCC
>SDBV01004071.1_pt1 | contig 21208 bp, 19 predicted proteins | sample 2277081 | NCBI WGS metagenome assembly SDBV01 (sample SAMN10402039, study PRJNA504765) | marine sediment metagenome | isolation source: marine sediment core GS10_PC15, 223 cmbsf | place: Arctic Ocean: Southern Knipovich Ridge | collected 2010 | reverse complement strand
CGGCGCAACCTGGGTGATATTCAGCTCGATAGTAACAGGATTCTTTAAGTATTTTTTTGTCAGGCGTTTTATCTGGCTCGGCATTGTTGCGGCAAAGAACAGTGTCTGGTGTTCATGGATGAGGCAATCTATGATGAACTCGATGTCAGTAACGAAGCCCATTTTCAGCATTTCGTCTGCTTCGTCCAGTATTAGTGTCCGGACTTGCGAAAGGTTTATCGGGCTGTTGTATATGAGGTCAATAAGGCGGCCTGGAGTTGCGACCAGGACATGGACACCTTGTGCGAGCTTTGCCTTTTGGTTCTCGATTGGAAAACCGCCGTAGACAGCGAATGGTGTGATGTGAGTGAATTTGGCGACATCTGAGATGGCAGAAACGTATTGAAGGGCAAGCTCGCGGGTTGGAACTATTACTAATGCCTGTATCATATTTTCCCCGGGGTCGACTGACTGGAGGATCGGGATAGAACATGCCGAAGTCTTTCCGGAACCGGTCTCAGCCAGTGCGATCATGTCCCTGCCTGCGATAATATGCGAGAATGTTTCCTCTTGTATCGGGGTCAGTTGCTTGTGTCCGAGTTGGTCAAGGGCTTTTAATATTTGGGGCTTTAAGTTTAGTTCAGTGAATTTCATATATAACAGGCAATTGCTTTCTTTTCAAACAGAATTCTTTCTTTCAGTATAACAAGTTCCCGCTGCTTGTTCAATATTTATCCGATGATCAACAAGGCCATGTAGGGAATAAGACAGAACACAAAGATAAATATCTTGTATAGTCCGAGGAACGAGTATATCGCCACGTTGAATACCTCTTTTGAAATGGAGAACCATTTGCTGTGTATTCGATAGGCCCAGTCTCCGGTACAGAAACACATCAGCGATGAGAGAAGCAGCAATGCTACGTTTAGAATCGTGCACCACATAAAAAATGTTGTTAGTGTCCCAATATCCATGATATTTCTCCTTTATCTTTCTGCATCCAACAATAATTATACAGCCTGTATAAGAAGTTCCCGCTGCTTCTTCAATGCTATGTAAAGCTCTCAATTTTCTCCCTTTTTTTCATTGGTTGGTATTATGGCATACGGATGGCAGGAATTAAAGCTTAAAATGGAAAGGGCTTGTTGTTTGCGGTTGTTCGCGTTTTATGTATAATAATGAATTCCATTATGTTTTTGTCACGGCAATAGTTACGGCAATATTTGCTCCCAAACCGGTCAGTTTGAATAGTTAGTTAAATATGAAAACCGCTGGAAAGTTTGTTATACAGGAACACGCAAGGGACGACAGCGTGCACTGGGACCTTATGTTAGAGACAGGGGAAGTCCTGCAGACATATCGACTTGAATTACCGCCCGACAAACTGTTAGAGCAGAGGTGCACGGCTGTCAAAATCGTTGACCATTCCCTGAAGTTTCTGACTTACGAAGGGGCTGTAAATAACGGCAAGGGCAGTGTCCGGATAGTCGAGGCCGGCACATATCAATTGCTAAGCAAGGACAAACGCTGTATCGGCCTGCAATTAGATGGGGAAATTCTAAAAGGTGAATTTGCACTAACTCATATCGAAGGCGGTCGATGGGAATTTGGTCGCTGTTAAAATTCACCGGTCGGCAAGATTTCGCAACGCCCTGTCGTGCACTCTGCCAAGGGTCAGCAGCGCAACGGCAGTACCTGCCAGACATAACGCCATATCTTTTTGCGTGTCCCAGTTATCGCCCTGGGTTGCCAGGAACGCGGCTGCCTGGTCAGCGGTTGTCACCGCCGCAAGCCATTCAAGCAGTTCATAAAACGCACTCATTGCAAGACAAATGCAAATCACTATAAAAATCAGCCACTTGCCTTTTTGCAGAGGTGATTTTCTCAGCAATACTTCCCTTGCGATTATAGCAGGTACAAAACCCTGTGCCACGTGCCCCAGGCGGTCATAATGGTTGCGTGAAAGCTCGAAGGCATCTTTTATCCAGTCAAACAGAGGCATCCTGGCATAAGTATAGTGAGCACCGACCAGAAGAATAATCGTGTGTATCCAAATCAAGACATAGGCAAGATTGGTCAGGCGGAATTTACTGTACACCGCTGCCAGAATTGCTACACCTATAATGGCAGGCAGTGCCTCCAGAACCCACGTTAGAAAATCGAAACAGTCGATAAGCGACCACAAAAATACCAGCCCCAGACTCAACAACAAAAAAACATGCATTAATCTGTCTTTGCGGGCATGGTTCATAGCTTATTTTCTAAGTTCCGGCATGTCCGGCTCGATGTGCACCGTTATATTGACCGGGCGGGCCAGTTGCCGGTGCAGGGTATTTTCCAGGCTTTCGGCTATTTCGTGGGCGTCGGTTATATTCAAGTTCGGGTCAACAAGAATATGCAGGTCAAGAAAAACCTCTCTGCCGACAAGCCGTGTTCTTAGCTTGTGCCAGTTACGTATCTGGTCGTCGGCCTCAATTATATTTCGTATGCTATCAATCGTATCCGAATCGACGGCGCTTTCGAAAAACTCATGGAAGCAGTCGCCGAGTAACCGCCCTCCTACCAGTGTAATCATAATCCCTACCACGATAGCTGCAATTTGGTCTCCATGTTCGAAGCCCAACATCACCGAAGCTATCCCTATCACAACAGCGACAGAGCTAAATGCGTCGCTGCGATGGTGCCAGGCGTTTGCATATAAGGCTGGACTGTGGGTGGTGACCGCGATTTTTTTGGTAATCCGGTACAGCCACTCTTTGGCGACTATGGAGATAAGGGCCACAAAAAGGGCCGCCGGACCCGGTCTTGCAATGTGTAATTCGGCAATACCGATACTGGCCTTGTAAACCATTCCCAGCCCTACAAAAATCAAGGCCAAAGCGATGCCAGCTGCCGCAAACGTTTCGAGCCGGCCGTGCCCGTAGGGATGTTTTGAGTCGGCAGCCTTCGAGCCGAAATGCACCCCAAGCAGAACCGCCACATCGGTTGCCATATCCGAGATAGAGTGAATTCCATCGGCAACCAATGCTATCGAGTGACTAACGATGCCGATAGTGACCTTGAGTACTGAAAGCACAATATTCGTAGCAATACCGACGTTAGTTACGGACTTTATCCGCTTGTTGGCACTTGTGAGTTTTTGAACATTGTCCACGATTTAGCCCAGTATCTCTTTGCGAATCTTCAAAACCGCATTGATATATTCTTTGGCGGCAGGGGCATCCTTTGCCTCAACTATGACTCGCATCACCGGCTCGGTATTGCTTGACCTCAAATGAATCCACCCATCATCAAAATCGAATCGACAGCCATCGGTGGTATCAAGCTTCGCACCGGCAAAAATTTCTTTCACCGCATTTATAATTTGCTGTGTCTGTGACTTGTCAGCCGTAAATTTATCTTTGCTCATGTAGTAGCCGCCGATATCAGAAACCAGTTGGCTTAATGTTTTTCCGGTATCCGCCATCAGTTGCAGCACAACAGCGATGGCAACCAGGCTGTCGCGAATCGGTCCTACCCGCAAATCAATCACGCCGCCGTTACCTTCTCCGCCTATAATACAGTTGTGTTCAAGCATAGCTGCCGCGACGTTGGCTTCGCCCACAGCGGTTCGAATGACGTCGCTGCCTGTTTCTTCGGCGATATCATCTATCATCCTCGAAGTTGAAAGATTTGCCGCTGCTTTGCCCGCCCTTTTACTAAAGATATATTTGACTGCCAAAGCCAGTGTGTATTCTTCGCCTATACAGGTTCGGTTTTCATCGACCATTGCCAGTCTGTCGGCATCGGGGTCCTGGGCAAAGCCAATCTCGGCTTGCTGTGCTTTTACGGCCTGGCAAAGACCGATTAAATTCTCGGCTATGGGTTCGGGCTGGTGAGCAAACAAGCCGGTGGGTTCATCGTTTATCGCAAAAACCCTGCACCCCAACTCTGCCAGCAGTTTCTTTGTAACGCCGGCCCCTGCCCCGTTGACACTGTCTAAAACTACCCTGAAATTCCTCGCGGCTATTGTCTCTTTATCAACTATTGCCAGGACTTTAGTGATGTGAACAGCATCGGTTCGGTCGTCGGTCGTGACTTTGCCGCAATCCGGCGAATCGACGAGAGCAAAATCTTTATCGAAAAAACATTGCCTGATTTGCTCTGCTGCTTCCGGCGGCGGGGCAATACCATTGGCAAGTAACAATTTTATACCATTATATTGGGCCGGGTTGTGTGAAGCGGTTATGACAACTGCCCCGGCGCAGCCAAGTTCTCTTAGCATAATACCAACACCTGGGGTGGTTACTATCCCTAAGCCGATTACATCGACCCCGACGGCACAGAGCCCTTCTGTTACGGCCGAAGCCAACATTTGACCGCTGGGGCGAGAGTCTCTGCCGATACAGGCCGAGGGCTTCTTTTTATCCTGATGCTGATTTTTCAGAAATGTCCCGAAAGCACAGCCGTACTTACGAGCAATAGAGGCATCAAGGTTTTGGCCAACAATACCTCTCATTCCGCTAATACTGATTATTAGCTGCTCAGCCATATCGACGAGTTATTTTTAACAAAAAGCAATATTGTTTTTAAGTAACACTTTAGCTAATTGAAGCAATGCTTATAAAAACTTATGTAACTGCTAATCAAGTAGTAATTCCGGCGAGAATGGGCCCCGAACAAGCTCGTCGGAGCCGGAATTACTACGGTCGACACCGAGACACCACTCGGCTAAAGTATTACGTTTTTAATGGCTCTCAGTCAAGTTTGCAGACGTAAATTTCGTTCACAAAATCAAGTTTGCGCAGTTCCTCGAGAACGCCGGCGTTCGGTTCTTTGTCGAGACTGACGGCAAGAATCGCCTTTTCTTGGGCGGCTTTTTGTCCCACACCCATAGTGCAGATATTGATATTGTGCCTGCCGCAGGCGGTCCCCACAGCGCCGATAACGCCGGGCTTGTCATCGTTAAAGATAACCAGGACCGAGCCCTGCGGACTGATCTCTACGTCAAAGTCGTCAATTTCAATAATGCGCAGTTGTGTCTCTCCAAATACTGATCCGGTCACCGTCCGTGTGATTTTGTCGGTGACTATTTTTGCGCTGAAACTTGCCGCCACATCTTTGGGCTTTGGGTTCTTGGTTTCATCGATACTTATACCACGCTCTTTAGCCAGAACACCTACATTGACCATATTTAGCGGCATCTCGAAATGCCTTTGCAGCAGGCCGATAGCAAAGTTAAGTGTCACCGGCTCGACCGCCATTTCCGCAATTGTACCGCGATACTGAATTTGCACGTCCTTGATGTGACCCAGCGCAATGGTGCCGGCAAGAGTACCAATCCGCCGGGCAAGTTCGCAATACCTGCTTACAATCGGCGACGCCGCTCCAACTGTAGATGGGGTGTTAAGTGCATTTCTAACGCCTTTGCCCTTGATTGCATCGACAATAATTTGCGCAGCCTCGATGGCCACATCGACCTGCGCTTCTGTGGTACTGGCACCTAAGTGTGGTGTCACCAGGCAGTTCTCGGATTCTGTAAAGCGGGTATTTTCCGGCGGCTCCTTGGGATAAACATCCAGGGCAGCACCTGCAATCTGATTTTCGGCAAGCGCATTATACATCGCCTCTTCATTAATAATTCCACCCCGTGCGCAATTGACCAATCGAACCGTGGGCTTCATCAATTTAATTTGTTCGGCACCTATCATATTCAGCGTCTGCTCATTTCTTGGTACATGAACGCTGATATAATCGGCTTCTTTGAAGATTCTCGCAAGGTCATCGGTAACCTCAACGCCGAGTTTTTCAGTGTCGGCGGGCGCCGCAATCGGGTCATAGCCCAGTATCACCATATTAAAACCCCTGGCCATCTTCGCGACAGACATACCAATTCTGCCCAATCCTATCAGGCCCAGCACCTTGCCGTTGAGTTGGTTACCCATATATTTTTTTCTGTCCCAGGCACCTGACTTCAGGCTGTTACACGCCGGAACCACATTTCTGCTCAAAGCAAGCATCAAAGCCATCGTGTGTTCGGCGGCGCTTAGGGTATTGCCGCCCGGCGTATTCATAACAATAATGCCCTTTCTGGTGGCTTCGGGTATATCGATATTATCCACGCCGACCCCGGCCCGCGCAATGGCTTTTAATTTGCCGGGATTTGCCAAAACCTTTGCGGTAACTTTTGTGCCGCTTCGAATAATCAGGCCGTCATGCTCACCGATAATCCGGGCCAGTTCATCTTCACTTACCCCGGTCTTAACAACTGCCTCAACGCCATCCGCAGAATTGAGCAAATCGATACCTTCCTGTGCAAGCTTGTCTGTGACAAGAATCTTAATCATCAACAAATCTCCAAATCTTTACTTCTTTCTTCTAATTCTCCCAGTTAATCCCGCTTCTGTCTTCTGCAATCTTAAATCTAGTTCTCGAACAGTCATAGAGATACCTTACAGTACAATGCGCAAACGCCTTTGCCAGTCGACTAATCGCAACCTGGCGTCCGCGAGACTCAATGTCAAAGCCGACCTTGACACGTTTGCTTTTGGCCGACTCGGGCCAGAGTTTTTCACCGCCGGCCACATCGAAAAGGGCGACCCCTGCATTTAACGATCCATCATAATAGTTGGCTTCCGGCATTGCGTTAAGTCGATAATTTTCAATAGTTATCACCAGGACAACGTCGGCCCCTAAAGCCTTGCCCACCTCTTGAGCCGACAAAAATGCAAAATCACTTTTATTAGAACGAAATTCGGACAATTTATTGTAACCCACGAAATTTTCCGACTCGATTTCGAGTTTTTCCGTAAGAGTTATGTGCATGGCTTTTGTCAAATAATAACGCAGGTTCACACCTGCGGCGAGCCAGGCGGGCTGATTAACAAGCACCAGTACCTTTTGGTCTTTGCGCTCGGACAGGTCGTATTCTGCCGTAATTTTCTGCTCGTGGGGGGTTGGGCTGATCATCACCGATACTAAACCACAACCGCTCTGAAACAAAATCCCCGCCAATACAAGAAAAGCAATTATTTTTTTCATTTTCAATACCACCTAAGCTTTCAGACCATACCGTTTCGTTTATTTTTCCGCCAGTGCCCGGACAAATGTTACCGCCCAGGCAGCGGCAATAATAATCAGCACCGCCAGAATTACATATTTTATTTTAATTTCCGCAAAAAAGCGCCCGGCAGTTTTAAAATATACGCCAAAAACGGCGATAAGAAAAGCTAAAAATGCCGATACCGCCACAACGCTGCACAATAGCGCCCCTGCCGGCTGTATATAAAACGCTTGGAATATTCTGCCCTGAACAAAAGCACGGGCTGAAGTAGTTACACCGCACGTCGGGCACGGCAGGTCGTAGGCCTGCTTAAAACCGCACGGACTGAGCCATCTGCCAATATCGATTTTGTTATGTACGTCCAACCAGAACAACCCATACAAAGCAGCGGCCGCCAGGAAAATACCCCCGGCCCAGACCCGCTGGCGAAGCGAGGCCCTGGAGAAAAATTTTGATTTATTTATCTGTTGGCCTGTCTGCATAACAACGTTAGAATAAGAAAATACAGTATCTATGTCAATGTCTGAAACTGGAGCCAAAGATATGGTGTTAGAAAAAAGAAATTTGAGCCAAATGCTGGAAACCGCCATTGTCGCAGCCCGTCTGGCAGGACAACTGGCAATGGAGGAGTTGCAGTTTATCAAGGTCTCGGTGAAAAACAACAATGAACTCGTAACGCAGGCAGACGCCAAATGTCAGAAGATAATCATAGACCGAATCAAAGAGACCTATCCCGACCACGGCTTTATCGCTGAAGAAGGCTCCGAAGGCAAAATATTCTGCCAGCCGCCGCGGGGAGCAGAGCCGGTATGGTGGGTTATTGACCCGATAGACGGAACAAATAATTTCGCCCACAGAATGCTTTTGTTTGTGGTCAGTATCTCGGTAATGTACGAAGGCCAGCCTATTATCGGGGTGATTTTTGAACCGGCTACGGACTCGATGTTCTCCGTTGTTAAAGAAGGCGATGCGCAACTGAACGGCAGACGGATAACCGCGAGCGAGGATGAGATAAATAAATTCTCAAGTATTGGCTTAGATAGTCACCTTGATGCGAGTATGCAAAAATGGGTCTTTGAAATTATTCAACGGACAAGATTTCGCAGCCTCGGCACAACCGCATTACAACTTGCCTGCGTGACAAAGGGGAGTATGATCGCTACAATCGTTTCCTACGCAAAGTTGTGGGACATAGCGGCAGGCGTTCTGCTTGCAGAATCAGCCGGCGCTATTGTGACCGACTGGCAGGGAAAAAAAATCTTTCCTGTGGATTTGCAAAACTACACCGGACAGGAATTCATGGTGCTGGCGGCTAATAAAAAAGTGCACGGCGAATTGGTTGAGCTTATCAAATCCTGATCGATTACCGGGGGTCGGGAACCGGATGCAGTGCCACAAGTTTCGGCTTATCGGTAGGTAAAAACACATTGCTGCGGTCGAATATCGCAATCACCCGTTTTTGCGGGCCGTCGGCTCCGATACGAACCAGAATATAGGCCGTGAATACATCACTTCGCACCGTCACGAGATTACTGATACGTGAAAAAATAATGTCCCGCTCCTCAAGGTCGTCTATAACACTATCATCTGAAAAATCTGGAGCCGGTGGCGTGTCATTATCAACTCCATCCCTGCCGTATCTTCGAATATCATACAATGGATAATAAGTACCTGACCCATCATAATCATTCGTTACGTTCATAAGCTCGGTAATATTTGCAAATCCCGCTTCCTCACGAACAAACGGTGGTCCATTTCCCATACCAACCTGCCTACCGGCTGAGTAATCTACCAGACTCGACACCTGTGGTAATTTGTCTCTGTATGCCACTATCGCCTGGGCTAATTCGTAGCCCCCACCGCTGTTTGTCACCCAGGGCAACTGCGCAATGACATACCAAGGTGCGGTATTGATATTTATGCGTCCGGCGACTGCCAACTCGGTAAACTCACCATAATTGGCAAAAGTTTCGTCCGGGTCTCCTCCATCAATCAGTCCATCTTCATCGTTGTCGGCGCCGTCACTGGCCGGGTTGTCGCTCTTGCCGTTGCCGTCGTTGTCAACCGAATCACTGAACGGGCCAAATACCGTGAGAAAGCGCATCAGGTTTGCGAAATCTCCGTGACTTGCGTCCAGCCTGCCGGCTGCGATGCCGGTTAAGTCTGTACCATCACCTTTTCGATAAGCATCGAACCATTCCGGAAGTGACTTGTACTCGGTCCCATCAAAACTGGCACCAATACCCAGCACGCTGAATATCTCACCAATTGTAGGGAGCTTACCATCGTTTCTGGTAGTGACCTGAATAAGTGAGCAGTTTGGTGGGGGCACCCCAGGGATAAATATGCCGAGTTCATTTGGGTCGGCCATTAAATTCCAAGTATCTTCCGTTGTATTCCAGACAGGTATTTTGTTACCAAGCAGCCAGTTGTCACGCACCAGACTATACCTCAATGTGCTACCATCCGGCGGATACGGGGGCAGATGAGACAGACTCGGCTGGCCGGTATATATGCCGTCCACGGGCCTGCCTGCCGGGTCTAATAAAACTATATGGTCATCATCAGCAAAAGTAAGGCCGGCTAATACTGTCCCTGTATTAAATCCATCCGCACCAGTTGCAGCCGCTGAATCAACAATTACAAGCGTACCTCCGGCGGGAACCACCTCAATGCCAGTGAATGAAACATCAGTATTTCCAACAACCAACTTCCAGCCGGCTAAACTCACGGGGTTGTTTGGGTCGGGATTGTACAGCTCCAAAGCATAATAAGTAGTAATTGTACCCGTCCCATCGTTGTAATCTGCGATTGCGATTTCACTGATGTAGGCGTTGTTTTCTTCGTAGCCGTAATAGGTGGTGCTGATACCATTATTATCTGCGATGATAGAAATACTGTCGAGGTCGGTATCGATATAGTCAACAAGGTTGACAGCCAACTGGCAGGCTACATCGGTCCGTGTCAATGGAGCCCACGCATAGGGGGGCAGTGTTGACGTTGGATCAAAGCCATCCAAACCTTCCGAAAGGCTCAGCCAGATTGCCGCCGCTATCTGTTCGACAGTTGGCGCATCCGGGCGAGTGCCATAATCCGTTACACACACTTGCGCGCCGTTCTGTCCCATACCGTTTTTTTCCCAGTTTGTCCACGGGATTTGTAACTCAGTCGGCATACCCGCGGTATTTAGTGTCGGCGGCCTGAGAGTGCGGTCAAAACTGTAGGTCGTACTCAAGTGCCGCCGGTTATAATCACCGATAATACCCTGAGGCGTGGCCAAGTCAGGTTGTTCGATATCAGGTGTTACTTTATTAAACCACGTATACTCTGTATCCGATGAGCGCGAACCATAAGGTAACTGACGACCAACGGCTCCTGCTGGTGGGTTAAAAGTAACCGGCCAGACTTGTGCGCATCTGGTCACTGCCGATGAAAACAAAAGGAAACGGTTCCTAAGCTCTAATTCATCGCTGATGTCAAAAGGCGCATAAGCCTCCACCGGCGGCCCCCAATTCACTATGCGCGGGTTCAATAATCTCCATGCTACATCATCGTCATATTGCGTATCATTATTATAAGTAGTTAATAGAGGCATGGTTCCTAACGTAAAAAGACTACCATATCTTTGTATTTGAATTGCCAATACATCAAGGCCATCAGTAATATCCTTTGAACTGATTATTCCTTCAAGGTTTACATGGGACAATCTCGACCCATCCCATTCACCAACACCTGTTGGGTCACGAAAAGCGGTATTAATATTTATCATTGCGCAGTTGTCGACTATTCTAATCGCTGCGTAAACCGGTTTGCCCTTGCTGCTGGTCATGTCCGGCAGCTTAATCCACCTGCTATCGGAAACACCGTCGCCGTCGGCATCGGCTGGCCCGCCAAAGTCCTGGTCTACAGATGTAACCGTGTCTGTTACGCCCCCGACAGACCGGTCCGGCTGAATAATATGCGCTAGTAAATCGCCGGGCCCTACCAAGTCACCGAAATCATCCACCCAGTTACCAGGTCCGAAATCCAACTGACCGTAAACATCACTTATCTGTTGCCAGCGATAGTCGTCGGGCCCAACATAGTAAGGTTCAAGCGATGCTAACCAGCGATTATATGAGTCAGGGTAATCATAATACTCCTGCCCTGGATTATTAGGACCTGGCACATCAACAGCCAACAGCTGTGATATCTTTGTCACTACCGATTCTACTGCGTAATTGAGTTCTTTATTTTCCGAGACGCCGGCTGTGGCCATCTTGTCGACCCGTGCGCTCATAACAAACGTCACGCCGATAATGGCCAGCAGTGTTGTCAAAACCACCGCTAAAATAAGAGCTGAGCCTGCCCGGAAGTTGCCTTTTGCAGATTTTCTATTCGTTTTTTTCATTACTTATTGCCGGCCTAATCGCCTATATAAACAATATGAGTAAACGTCCTGCCGTTTTTTATAACATCCTTGGAATCATATAATGTAAAAGTGAATTTTACCGCCTTCGGCCAGTATTGCCGCGGCGTAAACGGTGCCCATTCGGCACTATATGATACTGGCAAATTTGTTATATCTTCAATGGTTGTGTAAGCCGGGTCTAATGGAACACCATTTTGAAAGGCCCAGTCGGTTTTTGAGTTCGAAAGTCCATACCATGCAAGTGAATTATCAGAATTCAGGTATTCATTGCCGCCCGTCCATTCAATTACAATCTGGCCGACATTCTGGCACAGCAGGTTTCGAAAGCTGTCAGTATCAGCTTTATTTATGGTCACCGGAGTATAAAGTGCATCGTACGGATTTTCAAAACTACGCAAATCGGCTTTGCATACTGCATAACTTACATCATTAGAATCATCTGTCGATGCTATTCCCGGCGTCAGCAGCCTGATGTCACGAGCTAAAGACCATTTGCTTACAACTATACTATTATCATACAGCGAATTCCACTCGTGGCCAAAATAAACACGGGCTATGTTACTCCTTACATAGGGAGGAAACCATGATTGAAAATCGCCTGTGCTGAAATAATACAGCCTGTCAGCCTGAAAGGTGCCGAGGACCGAGTTATCAAATTCTTTCTTATTGCCCATCTCCTCGGAGTACAATATCAGCCAGCCGTCTTTTTGCAGGCCTTTGAAGTCACTGTCCAACTGGCTGGTCAGGGCGCGCAGGTTCCGCATAATCTCTGCGGTGGCAGTTGATGTTCGGCGAGCGTTTATCGCGATTTTGAAAATCACGCCGGAAAACGACATCGCCATCGTCAAAAGGGCGATGGCCACCACAAGCTCAATTAGAGTAAAGGCCTTTCTCATTAAAACTTTTCGCATAAATTAACTGCCTTCGACCAAGCTTTTTTGCCACAGAGGCCACAGAGCACACAGAGAAAAAACTAAAAGCTAAAAACCATAGTTCAAAACCATCCTGCTTCCTACCTCTAAAATCTGATTACTTTCTGAAACACACCAATACAGGGGTTCCTGCCACCATCCAGCGGCCGAACCACCCAAACCCAACTCCCCGGCAGAGGCCCCCCCCGGCGTCTGTCAAGGCAAATTACATTATCACTTGCCCCACTATACCGCTCCAATACGCGATATATCTGCCCCGTCTGACTGTCTACTATCGTGTAGCCGTCATTGATAAACGACTTCTGCCAAGGGTTATCTATCGCAAGCTCGTTATTACTAACTACAGTAACGGCAATATCGACAGGATATCGCCAAAGACCTGTACCACTCCTTCTGCAGACAAAGACCGTCACCTGAACATCGGTCGCATCTATCCTTCTGCAAAGTGCCCGCCAGTAATATTTTTTCTGCGTTTTTCCTTCATAAGTCGATGGATAAGCAAACTCATCGTCGTCCGACATCAATGACACCAATGACACATTCCTGAAATCGACACAGGTGTAACCCAGCGGCGTAATCCAAGCAGAGTCACTTTCATGCTTAAAATCATAAAGCTTTATCTTTGCGAAGGCCTCGTCAGCGGCAACTGTGGCGATACTGCGCTCGGCGGCTACCGTCGAAAGGTACAAACCGGTCGGGAACGTCCCCGCTATGAAAAGCATGCCGATAGAGAGTATCCCCACCGCCATCAAGACCTCGGTAAGAGAAAACCCGCTTTTGTTTCGCCTGCTTCTCATAGTTCTGTTAATCCGCAGAAATTATCGTGCCTGTATAAGGATTTATATATAACGTTTTCAATTGCGCTAAATAGCCCGAATAAGCCACGCCTTGTCCATAGGCCTGCCCGAATTTTTCTTTATCATAAATAACAAAACTGTTTCGACTCTGCTCATAATCATTATCTTGTTTAAACATTGCTTTCCCTGCCAACACAATTGCTTCTTTATTAAAAATATCATCGGCGCTATTGTTAAAGGAGCCTTCCCAATATCCATCTTTGTTTACTGCCTCAACGGGATGTATTACCATTTTACCCGATGGCGAAAAAACAATAGAAAAGGTAGTTGTATTTTTCTTTTGCCCATCATCCGAAATATCGGCATCTGATAAAATATCCGTGTCTCCTGCACTTCCATTTCCAAGTTTTAAGTCCATCACGCCGATATTAGCTGGCAGCTTTATTGGTTTCATTCTTTCCATAGCCCTGCAGAAACCATTTGTCGGGCCTAAGCCTTCTTTGCTGCGTACTATAAAGATGATATACTGGTTGCCTGCCGGGTCCTGCTGGAAGCGGACACCTGCGTATTTTTGCTCTCTGGCGGCTATCGCCCTGGCTGAGGCCAGTGACGCGCTTATCAGGTTCAGGACGCTGCCCGATGATGACAGTGAATCGGTAAAACTGTGAATGGCCGGCATCGAAAAGACCGTCAGCGCCGCCACTACTGCGATGACAACCGTCATCTCCATCAGCGTAAGACCGGATTGTCTGTGTTTCGCTTTCATCTTCTCATTTACTGCTTATATCGTCGTCGTTACCGTATATCCTGTCAGGCCCAGCTGAGGTTATAACAGGAAAAGTCCAACTGTCTTTGTGGTCGGGAGTATAATCGTAGTCATAACTGTACCTGATCTTATTGCCCCAGGGGTCGACGATTTTCAAAAAGAAATACTCTCTGCCATTGTTGTCAGTAATTATGGTTGTGCTTTGCTTAAGTGACGGAGCAATTTTATCGAGCGTCTTTCGGCACTCAGGCACCCTGCTCAAAAAGTAATACCACACCTCATCAGGTGCGTAATCGATGTTAAGCGGAGTCGCCGCGTCCAACGCAGCTTCAATGTCTGAAACATCAATGCCACTGCAGTCCAGTGGGAATTTCAGCGCGGAGAAATCCGGTGTTTGATACTGCGGATACTCGTATTCGTAATCGCGAAACTGCTCGACGGCGGCGATGATTAACACTATGGTGCTTTCTGTAAGCTGGGCGTTGGCGCGGGCCTCGATACGGCCGGCGGTAGTGATTACCAGCGCCGCTAATATCGCGATTATCCCCACGACAATCAGCATCTCAATAAGTGTCACACCGGTTTTGTATCTGTAACTTTTCATAACTGTCAACATGTCCAATTATGTATGGAGTAAAAACCGAAACTCTTTAAAAATTTCGAATATCGTCACTTGTCCCATACAAACCGTCGGCCCCCGCGGAAATCAGTATGTATGAATCCGGCCTGTGAGGCCAGGGTTTAGTCGTTATCTTTGGATCCTTGATTCCACCGTTGTAGTCAAAGTCGTAGAGCTTGTCGAGATTCCCATCATCGTAAAGTGGATGATAAATAGTTCCGGTGTTATCTGTCATTTTCGCCAATGCCACAAGAGCAAAATTGTCATAAGCATTATAAATCCGACTATCCACATCCTCAGATAAATCGATTGTCTTGCTGGTAGTATTTGCCCTGTAGTAAAGGATCGGACTACCAGCTTTGACAACCGGCCCGGCAGCAATATTCATTTTCTTTACACGAAAAACATCGCAAAGTACAAAAGGATTCCCAGCCAGACCACCTGTCCCTGATGGTCCGGTGTATAAATCTCCAAGTCTAAACGCATTTGTGGTCGCAAGCTCCAGATATGGACCTTTTCGCAGGCCTAAATTGGCAGCAGACGGGTTAAACGGATAAAAATCAGTAGGCGTTGTTGGATCCGTCCCGTCCGACATCCACTTTGAATAGGGATTAAATCCCAAAAGGTCTAAGCCCACAAGTGCTTCAGCAAGGCGTTGTGCGCCACAATAGGTGAGGTCCCGATAGGGCGGTAGCCCCCAATCGGATGGCGGATAATCACCATAGTCACCCTTAAAGGCCATAAGGCCCATATCGATGGAGGCAAACTGGGCCTTTTGGGCCGTTTCCTTTGCTATTCTGCGCACCATATTCACAGACGGGATGAGCACCCCTACCAGAACCGCCATTATCGCAAGAACCGCTAACAACTCAACAAGTGTAAATCCGTATCTTCTATGCTCCACAACTATCCCCTTTTCACAAATTTATCTCTGTATCTATGCGTCAACCTTACAAACCATACAGCCAGTTTATCTCAAGCCATTGGCCTGCCATTTTTGAAAGCTGGTCATAATCCAGGCCGGCTGTATCCTCGGCGAGAATTGCAAAATCATAAAAATTAACAATGCCGTCCTCGTTGTAGTCTGTGCCAAGCAGCTCTGCTTCAAAAAAGTTGTCGCCCTGCCAGTCTTGCCAATAGCTGCTATCCAACCAGCCGGCCGCAAAAACCATAAGGTCACTTTCATCTATCAGTTTGTCGCCGGCTAAATTATATTCCCAGGATGGCCTCTGCCCCAGCCAGTGCCCCGCCAGCATCGCAAAGTCGTAAAAATCCACGAAACAGTCACGATTGATGTCTTCAGGCAGATAGCCGAAACCCCCGCAATATGCGTCGAACTTGACAAAATCCCACTTTACCTGGTACTGAGTAAACTGGTATTCGGTTTTGTTGGCTCTCAAAACCAATGACAGTGTGTACAGATTTGCGTCCCCTGCGTATTTATCATTGACGTCAGCGGTTACATTGAGATATTCGGCGTCTCCATCCGGCAATTGGTCGTTGCTGTCCCAGATATCGTTGCCGTCAATTCGCAAAATCGCGCTGAATTTTGCTGATTCCCAGGGAAAGGCCGAATGCGTGCCGCTGAGTTCTATATCAAAGATGATTTCATTAACGTCTTTAAGACAGACCTGCTGAGAAATCATCGCCTCTTGGCCAGCCGTAAAAGTACGAGAAGGCTTGGCATAAAGAGTCAGGGAATTGCCGTCACCATCGTATCCATGAGTCCACCACACGGTATCAACTTTACCACCGAAATTAGTTGAAATATCAACATCGGGCCAATCCAAAGGTGCTTCTGTCACGATATTAGAAATCTGTTTCCCGTCGTTTTCAAAACTTCCGTTTTTAACGATGCTAATCCCCCCCTGCGCTATCCGCGCAACCATCAGCACCGTTATTACCACCCCAACACAAGCCGCTTTCCCCTTCATCGCCTTCTCCATGCTTTGATTTATTTGTCTATTTAGGCTGAATTAGCCTCCAAAATTAAATATGTCATCCGGCGTACCATATTCGCCATCAAACCCCGCTGAAATCAAAATATACGAATCCGCTTTCTTGGGCCTGGGCGCAATATCCGGGAACTTTTCATCCCGAATCTTTTCATAGAAATATTTTTGTGTATCCGATGTCCCTCCAGTTGATGTCTGGTTAGCCGTACTCCTTGAATCCATCGGATGTTCCAACAAACCGGTCGCGTCCCACGGCAGGCCAAGCTGAACAAGTTCATCGTTGTCATTATAATTATAGATACTTTGGGATATTCTGGGATCAGGATTAAGATCAGCGGCCGCCCTGCTATGGCTAATTTTCGAGGTATCGGCCTTGTAGTAAAGTATAGGCATACCGCTTTTACCCCTGATATTATCAGCATCGGGCAGAAGTCTTACCCGACTATAAACATCGCACAAAACATATCTTTCCTGCTCAAAGGTCCCTGTATTGCCTGCCCCATACAGATGTTTCAACTTATAGGCGTTGGCGTTTTCAAGCTCCAGATACGGACCTTTCCTTGTCTTCAGATTATCAACATAATCGGGGTCGGTCGTAAGAAGGTCGTACAACGGCGTGCCAAAGTTGTCTTGGCCACTATTCAAAAAATATGAATTCGGGTGAAAACCCAGCAAGTCCTGGCCCAGCAAGGCCTCACAAAACTTCATTGCCCCACAGTAAGGTTGACCTGTTGCATCCTGAAGCCCTGAATCCGGGTATTCATCGAACTCGTTCTTGTAAAGCTCAAGTGCCACGTCAAAAGCGTGAAACTGTGCCCTTTGTTTGACCTTCTTTGCGTAGCGATTGACCGTCCCCAGGGCCGGCAAAAGCAGGCTAATCAGGATCACAATAATACCCATAACCGTCAGCAGTTCTACGAGTGTAAAGCCGTTTCTTCTTGATTCTCTGGCAATTGTCACTTTATCCTCCTTTTACTCAGTTAATCTTCGAATCAGTTTTTATGACGCACCGGCCAAACCAGTGATAATTTGTATCATCGGCAAAAATATCGCCAACACGATGAGCATAACGACCGAGCCAAGCACCAGAATCATAATCGGCTCAAGCAGTGACATCAGTGAGGCAACCAGCACATCAACCTGCTCATCATAGTTGTCGGCCACTTTCAGCAGCATTTTATCCAGGTCACCGGTCTCTTCGCCTACGGCAATCATATTGACGATAATCGAGTCGACTGTTTTCGACTGCTGCAACGGGCCTGCAAAAGTATCTCCCTGCCTGATGGAATTATGAACATTGTTAAGCATTCGCGAAAAGACCTCATTTCCCGCGGTGTCACCTGTTACATGAATAGCATCCAGGATAGGCACACCCGCACCGATTAACGTTCCCAGAGTCCTGGTCCATCGTGTCACAGCCACTTTACCGGTGAGTTGCCCCATAACCGGTATTTTCAATATGATGTTATCCAAAACAAATCTCCCGGTCTGAAACTGTCTTATCATTCGAGATATAAAAGTCATTGCGAACGGCACACCCATCAGATAGGCCCAGCCGAATTTATGCGCAATCCAGTCACTTGCTGCCAGCACCGTTGTTGTGATTACATTCATCTGCGCACCTCCAAGCATCTCGTTGAGCACAGCGTTGAATTGCGGCACCACGAACGTCATCAGCCCCAAAAGGATAAGAAACGCCGCCGTCATAACCACTATCGGATAAACCATCGCGCTTATGACACGGGATTTGAGCTTCTGGGCCTTCTCCATAAACTCTGCTACACGCGCCAGAATCAGGTCCAGCACACCACCGGTTTCACCGGCTGCAACCATCCCCACAAGCAGCCTGTCAAAACACCGTGGAAATCTGCCCATCGCTTCCGAAAGCGTCGAGCCACCCTCAATATCATCAGCAACATAGCCTACTATTCTCTTAAATGCTCCTGCTTTCTGTTGCTCTTCAAGAATTCTCAGTGACCGCAAAATAGGAAGACCCGCGTCCTGCAAAGTCGAAAGCTGTCTTGCGAATTGAGTTACGAATTTCGTTTTGACTTTGCTGTTAGCGCCGCGCCTGCGCTTCGGCTTCGCTGCGATTCTTGTTGTCGCTTTTTTCGCGCCGCCGACAGCGTGGACCTTCGTGGGAAAATATCCCATATTGCGGACCTTACTCACCGCTTCCTGCTGGCTCAGGGCCTCTATTTCATCTTTTATTCCGACACCCTGTGAATCCAGTGCTTCATACTTAAAAACAGGCATTCTGAACACCTCCTTTTATCAATCGACCTTTTATTCTTCCACAATTGTTGATTTTGCAACTTCATCTATAGTTGTAACACCTCCATAAACTGCCGCCAGACCGTTATCACGAAGCAATCTCATACCAGCTTTTTGGGCGGCCGTTCGTAAAATATTTGTCGAAGCGCTGTTCATAATCAACTCACGTATCTCATCGTTAAATACCATAATCTCAAAAATGGCTATTCGACCCCTGTAACCCGTCTTATTGCACTTACTGCAGCCGCGACCATAATAAAATTTCTTCCCTTTCGCTTCTTCCGGTGTAAGTGACACCTCCTTTAGCTGAGCTTCGGCAGGCTCAAAGGACGTTTTGCAATTCACACATATCTTTCTGACCAATCGTTGAGCGACAATACCCTCAATCGTAGCGGTAATAAGAAACGGCTCAACACCCAGGTCCAACAGTCGAGCCACGGAACTCGGGGCGTCGTTTGTATGTAGAGTTGTAAATACCAGGTGTCCGGTCAGGGACGCCTGTGCTGAGATTTCCGCCGTTTCAAGGTCACGAATTTCACCAACCATTACAATATCCGGGTCCTGACGCAATATCGAACGCAGACATTTTGCAAACGTCAATCCGATGTCCGGTTTCATTTGTACCTGAATAATGCCGTCAATATCATACTCAACAGGGTCTTCGGTTGTGATAAGCTTGGTTTCGATGTCGTTAAGCTCTGCCAAGGCAGAATAAAGTGTAGTAGTTTTTCCACACCCTGTTGGTCCGGTAATAATAACGATACCATTGGGCTTGTGAGTGAGTTGGCGAACTAATTTCAGGTCATGTTCGGTAAAACCGAGATTATCCAGACTAAGGCTCACCTGACTTCTGTCAAGAATACGGAGCACAACGCTTTCTCCGAACATCGTAGGCAAAACACTGACACGTAAATCAATAGGATTGCCCTGGACGCTCAGCGATATTCGGCCATCCTGCGGCAATCGTCTCTCGGCAATATCAAGGTTGGCCATAACTTTTATACGTGAGCTAAGTGCCGCCGCTATGTGCTTGGGCGGCGGAATCATTTCATAGAGAACGCCGTCAATTCGATAACGCATCTTATATTCATTTTCGAACGGCTCAAAATGAACGTCAGAGGCCTTATCGCGAATGGCCTGCAGCAAAACAAGGTTCAGCAGTTTCTTAACCGGGTTTGATTCCGACAATTCCTTTAATTCATCAAGGTCTATGCTTTGATTTCTGCCTTCAAATTCCGAAAGCAGCCTGTCATCCTGGATTTCACTTATCAGTTCATTTATACCTTCCTTTTCCTCCTCTTTGGCATAGTATTTGTTCAGAGCGTTTTCAAGCGCATCGGGGTCGGTTATCTTGGCAACAACCTTGAATCCGGTCAGCGTGCTCACATCGTCGGTCGCCCTGAAATTCTCGGAATTATCAAGAGCAACCGTCAATTCGTTTTGCTCCTGGTCGTAATCAATCGGCACAATCCGATAAGTTTTAGCCATCTGCGCCGACAATTTCTCGATAACATCGGCAGGGATATCTGTATCTGCCAGGCTCACATATTCCATCCCACGCTGTGCCGCTATAGCCATATCCAATTGTTTCTGGTCAACCAGCCCCAACTCGAGGAATATCTGACCAATTTTCACATCCCCACTCCGTTGTTTCTGGATTTTCAGGCACTCATGGACCTTTTCTCTGGTCAAAGCCCCCATTTTTATAAGTACCCTGCCAAGGGTTCTGCCACGCAATTGTTCTACCGGCGGGGGCCCTTTTGCCGTTTTCATCTTTCCCATCAGACCTTTACCTCATAATCAATTCCATTTCATTTTATTTTATTATACAACATTAACGTCTTTTTAGCAAACAAATTATAAATTGGACACTTGGTTATTAAGACTGTCCAGACTATCCACATTAACTCTTAGCACTACGGTATTTAGCATAAAAAGGGCCCTCCCTTTCGAATTCTGCGCATAAAAAAATACCAGCCAAATATATCATCAGGCTGATATTTTTTTCGTAAAATCAGGTTTAACTACTATTGCAACTATATACGGAAATCCTCGCCTAACTCCGCTAATTCCCTTGCTGCCTGCTCTCCTCTTACCGCCAATGCCTTTTCCTGCAATCGAGCCGGCTCACGACTTTTATCCAGCATTTCTATAAGCGTAATTTTGCCAGACTCATAAATCTCCCAGAGATGTTCGTCAAGAAGTCGCATCCCCAGCTTCTTACCCGTTTGAATGCTCGAATCGATTCGATATGCCTTGTTTTCGCGTATGAGGTTGGCAATGGCCGAAGTTACAACCATAAACTCATAGGCGGCAACCCTTCCTCTGCCGGTAGCTAAAGGACAAAGAACCTGGCTCAAGACTGCTATCAGGTTACTGGCCAGTTGTATACGAATCTGCTCCTGCTGATTTGGCGGAAAAACGTCAATAATT
>SDBV01004070.1_pt1 | contig 21211 bp, 22 predicted proteins | sample 2277081 | NCBI WGS metagenome assembly SDBV01 (sample SAMN10402039, study PRJNA504765) | marine sediment metagenome | isolation source: marine sediment core GS10_PC15, 223 cmbsf | place: Arctic Ocean: Southern Knipovich Ridge | collected 2010 | reverse complement strand
TTTTAGTAGAAGAATGGATTTTTTTATAGTTATAGGATTCCTATTTTTAATTGGAATTATGTTTCATATTTATACAATTGTTAGAAAAAATCAAAATAGGGTTGATACGATGGTTAGAAAAATCGCTATAGAAAAAAGAAATAAAAAATGAATATTCTTTTTGTTTTAGAAAATTATCTTCCACATATAGGAGGAGTAGAAGTTGTCTTTAGAAACCTTGCTGAAGGATTTGCCAAGAAAGGGTATAATATATCATTGATTACCCATAGACTAAAAGGAACAAAAAAGTTTGAAAAAATTAATGGTGTTAAAGTTTATAGAACTAATTGTTTCCATAGTCGATATTGGTTTACTTTTTTTTCTATTCCTAAAGTTTTAAAACTTGCTAAAATATCTGATGTATTACACACAACAACTTATAATGGAGCTCTTCCTGCAAGGATTGCTTCTATTTTTACTAAGAAACCTTGTATAATAACCATTCATGAAATTCTTGGAGAAAATTGGCAAAGGTTTGCTGGAATGAAATGGTTAAGTGCTAAAATACATTGGTTTTTGGAGAAATTAGTTATTGGATTAAAATTTGATAAGTTTGTTTCTGTTTCAAAATCAACTGAAAAGACAGTTTTAGCATCTGGAGTTTCTAAAGAAAAATCTGTTGTTGTGTATAATGGGGTTGATTATGATTTTTTTAATCCTGAAAAGTATGATGGCGAAGAAATTAGAAAAAAACTAGGATTGGATAAAAAATTTATTTATTTCTTTTACGGCAGACCAGGCATAAGCAAAGGCTTAGAGTTTTTGTTGAAAGCAGTTCCTATTATTTCTAAACAGATTAAGAATTCTGTGTTGGTTGCGATTGTAAGCAAGGATCCTACTTATAGAAAACAATATTCAAAGATGTTAAGTTTAATTAAAAGGCTAGGAATACAGAAAAATGTTGTTATTTTGAAGCCTGTTTCTCGACGAGAATTGCCCAATTATATAAAAGCAGCTGATTGTGTTGTTGTTCCTAGTTTAACAGAGGGTTTTGGTTTTACTGCTGCTGAAGCCTGTGCAATGGGAAAACCTGTTGTTGCTTCAAATACTACAAGTTTGCCAGAAGTTGTTTCTGGAAAATATGTTTTAGTTAAACCAAGAAGTGCTGAAGCAATTGCAAAAGGTATTGAGATGGTTTATAATAGGAAATTTATTAAATGTAAATTAAAGAAGTTCGAATTAAAGGATAATATCAATAATTATTTAAAGATTTATAAGAAACTGATTAAATGATGATTGGTGTCTAAAATGCGAGAATATATCTACAAAAAAGGAAAAATAAGGAAAGAGCATTTTTCATACGCTTTTGCAAGAAAATATAAAATAAAAAGAATTGATTTGTTACAGATAGATACAGAAAGGTATGATTATGATATTATAAAACAAATTGACTTTTCATTGATTAAGCCAAGAATGATTTGTTATGAAACTCATAATTTGACTGGTAAGATGAAATAAAAAAGTATTAACTATTTAAAAAAAGGGGTTATTCCATAATTAAATGTGGAGAATAGCAAAAGAAACTTACTACTTGAAGAAAAATAAGGGATAGATTAGAGTAGTATCTATGTTAAAAAGGCGAGTGTAAGAAATGAAAAATATACATGAAGAAAGGACAAAAAAAGACAAGCCATTTAGTTATAAAAAGATGTTAGCCAGATATAAAATAGCTAAAAAATATACAAAAGGCAAGGTGTTGGATATAGGATGTGGTTATGGTTACCAATCTGAAATGTTTGATAATTATTATGGGATTGATTATTACAAACCAGCAATAGAAGATGCTCAGAGAAATTATCCAAATAAAACATTTGAATTTATGAAAATCCCTCCTTTAAAATTTCCAGCCAATTGTTTTGATACAGTAATTTGCTGTGAAATGATAGAACATATTAAAGAAGATGATGGCAAAAAACTAATAAAAGAAATATATAGGGTATTAAAAGATGGAGGTATCTTATTTTTAACGACTCCAAATGCAGATAATAAAAAACCAGAAGTAAATCATGATAAAGGATATACTTGTAAAGAAATAAAAGAATTAACAGAAAGTAATGGATTTAGTGTTATATACGTTGGAGGTTTATCTATTTCATTCAACAAACACTGTCCAAATTGGTTAAAGAAAGTGCCAAGGTTAAGAGGGTTTATTGGTAAAATAATTGATATAACGGTTAGGTCTTTTCTAATTAAGTATGGCGAAAAGAATCCATCTAAAGCAGAACATCAAGTGATTGTATGCAAAAAATGAAATCAAGATTTTATAATCTAAATATCTTAAAAAAAATTGAAAATAAATAAAATGTTAAAACAGAAGAATAGGTGATTGTATGAAAAAAATGAAACCAAGAGTTTATAATATGAATAAAGTAGTAGGAGATAAAAAAACTGATTTTGTTAATATGCAAATAAGAAGATTTACAATACCCTTAACTGGAATTATAGCAAAACACACACACATAACCCCTAACCAGGTATCAATAATATCAATAATCATATCATTCCCTTGCCTTATCTTCTTTACATTAGGAGGATACTGGAATATGATAATTGGTTCTATTTTTCTGATATTAATAACCATCATAGATCATGTTGATGGAAAATTGGCAAGAGTCCTTGGAACACACTCATCACTGGGGCATTGGCTTGATTCTACAAGAGATATGGTTTTTCTACCATTATTAATGGTTAGTATTGCTGTGGGCACTGGAGCCTATTTTGTAGGTATGTTTGCATCAATCGCTTATGCAATACATTTCCTATTGTGTTTCATGTTTAAAGCAGACTTCAGCAATAAAGTGGAAAAAGAAAAAATTCACTTAGTGGAAAAAGAAAGTAGATTAAGATTTTTGTATGGGGGACATGTTGCATATCAATTAATCCCAGTTGCTTGTGTGTTCAATGTTCCGATATGGTCACTTTGGTTCTTTGCAATAATTGGAAACCTTTTTTGGATGGCGCTTATCCTTATGCAATACAGAATCATAACAAGGTATGGGAAATGAAGATATTATTTGTTTCGGAATATTTTTATCCTAAGATTATGGGTGGAGGAGAATTGAATCTGTTACAAAGGTGCAAAGAACTAGTAAAACAAGGACATATGGTGGTGGTATTGACTTCTTATTTTGATGGATTAAAAGAGTATGATAAAAAAGACGGCATTGAGATTTACAGATCATTAAAGACAGGTAAGTATCCTACAAGTATCATTAGTAATCTAAAAAGGGCATTTGTATTCCCTAAGACAATATTAAATGAAATAAAAAAGTTTGAATATGAAAAATTGTACTTGATGGGGAGGAGTATTATAGTTTCTCCATACATCAATTGTTTTGCAATTGTTGAAAATCTAATGTCTGTATGTCCAAAATCAGATAGGCTTTACAATAATAAAAAAGAATGCCCTTATAGGTGTACATTTACTAAATTTATCAAATGTCAACTAAGATCAAAATATTTAGGCAAAATGGAAAACAAAGTGTATTTGAAATATAATCCCTTGTTTTTGTTGTTCGTATGGCGTAATTACAAACAGATGAATAATGCTTTAAAGTATTGTAAAATAATTACAGTAAGTAAATATATGCAGAAACTACTTATAATGCTCGGCTATAAAAGTACAATAGAACCAAACTTTATTGACAAAAAAATGTTTTCAAAGACACCAGTTAAGAGAAAGAAAAATAAAGAGAGGATAGTTTGCCTTGGCTCTCTTGTTGAATATCGAGGTTTTCATATTCTTCTAAAAGCCGCAAAAGGATTGAATTGCAGGATAGAAATATATGGGGAAGGTGTAATGAAAAAACATTTGCAAAAATTGATTGATAAAAATAATCTTGATGCTGAGATATTCTCGCCAATTCCATACAAAAAAGTACCAAAGGTATATTCTAAAGCAGATATTGTAGTTGTTCCAAGTGTTCTTCCAGAACCAGAAGGAAGAGTTGCAAAAGAAGCCCAAATGATGGGTAAAAAGATTATTGTAGCAAATGTAGGTGCCCTTGCAGATATTAAAGATGCATTAAAATTTAAGCATAATAATGTTGGTTCTTTGAGAAAAATACTTAAAAATGAATTAAAAGAGATGTAGATTGTGAAGAGTCATAAAAATGATTGATAAAAAAATGGAACAAAAAGATTATAAAGGGATTCTTAATTATATAAATAAGTTAAGGAGGAATTTTTATGAAACCTAAAACAGCATTAATAACTGGAATTACAGGACAAGATGGAAGTTATCTTGCAGAATTATTAATAGAGAAAGGCTATATTGTCTATGGAATAATAAGAAGGAGCAGTTCATTCAATACAGGAAGAATTGATCATATATTTCAAGATCCTCACGAAAAAAAGAAAAAATTAATTTTGGTATATGGTGATCTTACTGATTCTGCAAGCATAAACAATATTATAAATGAGATTATGCCAGATGAAATTTATAATTTAGGTGCCCAAAGCCATGTAAGAGTGAGTTTTGACATTCCAGAATATACTTCAGATGTAAATGCAATTGGTGCTTTAAGAATTCTTGAAACAATAAGAAAAATAAAAGAAAGAACTGGAAAAAACATAAAATATTATCAAGCATCATCATCAGAAATGTTTGGAAAAGTTATGGAAACTACTCCATTTTATCCAAGAAGCCCTTATGGGTGTGCTAAAGTTTTTGCTTATTGGATAACTATAAATTATAGAGAAAGTTATAACCTTTTTACATGCAATGGGATTCTTTTCAATCATGAAAGTCCTAGGAGAGGAGAAACATTTGTTACAAGAAAAATTACTCTTGCTGCAAATAGAATAAAAGAGAATATTCAAGATTGTTTATACCTTGGGAATCTTGATTCAAAAAGAGATTGGGGAGATGCAAGAGATTATGTTGAAGTGATGTGGCTTATGCTTCAAAAAGAAAAACCAGATGATTATGTGATTGCAACAGGAGAAACTCATTCTGTTAGAGAATTCTTAGAAGAAGTATTTAAATCTGTAGGTATTGAAATTGAAAGTAATGGTAAAAAAGGTATTGAAGAAGAATATATAAGAAAAGATACTGGAAAAACCATTGTAAAAATTGATCCAAGATATTATCGGCCTGCAGAAGCTGAAATGTTACTTGGAAACCCCTCAAAATCAGAAAAAATTCTCGGTTGGAAACCAAAAATAAAATTCAAAGAACTTATACAAGAGATGGTTAATGCAGATAAAAAAGTAATAGAGAAGGAACTTTATGGATTAAAAAGAAAAAATGATAAAACTGATTAAATCTACATTTTATAATGAGGAAAATGTCAAAAAAAAACTCTGTGAGTTTATAACAAAAGCAAAAAAACTGAGTATGGGAGATAATTGCAAAAAATTTGAAAAAGAATTTTGCAAATTCCAAAAAAGAAATTATTGTGTATTCTTTAACAGCGGAAGTTCTGCAAATCTAGCACTAATGCAATCCATGCTTAATCTTGGAAGAATAAAAAAAGGTTCAAAAGTTGGATTTTCTGCACTTACATGGGCAACTAATGTTATGCCCCTCATACAATTAGGACTTAATCCTATCCCAATAGATGTTTCAATATCGAATCTTAATGTTAGTTCAAATAATCTTAAAGAAATAATTAAAAAAACAAAAATTGATTGCTTGTTTTTAACAAACCTTCTTGGTTTTTGTGCAGATATTGATAAAATAAAAGAAATCTGTAAAAAAGAAAAAATAATTTTTTTAGAAGATAATTGTGAATCCTTAGGAAGTGAAATTCAGAGTAAGAAACTTGGAAACTTTGGAGAAGCAAGCACGTTCTCATTCTTTGTAGGTCACCACTTATCAACAATTGAAGGAGGGATGGTATGCACGGATGATATAGAGGTATATGACATGCTTCTAATGGTAAGGGCACATGGTTGGTCAAGGGATATTGAAGAAGAAAAACAAGACGAACTGAGAAAAAAATATAACATAAATCATTTTTATAACAAATATACATTTTATTTTAATGGATACAATCTCAGACCAACAGAAATAAATGGTTTCTTAGGAATCGAACAAATTAAATTTATAAATTCAATAATAAATAAAAGAAATGAAAATTTTAAGAAATTTCATATTGAGAGTCAAAAAAATCCCGACTTACAAAAACTTGATTTCAGTCATATGAACAAGATATCTAATTTTAATTATCCTTTAATATTTAAAAATAAAACCCTGTTTGAGGAATACAAAGAAAAATTCATAAAAAAAGGAATTGAAATAAGACCTATTGTAGGGGGTTCAATTGTCAAACAACCCTTCTTCAAAGAGTATTTGAAAGAAAAAGATGAAAATTATGAATGCCCAAATGCAAAAATGATCCATGAATTGGGATTCTATTCCCCTAATAACCCAGAACTTACAGAAAAAGAAATTGGAATCATTCTTGAGGTAATCAAAAATGAATAATAATGAAACAATCTTAGTGACTGGGAGTCAAGGTATGGTTGGGAAAAGTCTGATAAGAAAATTAAAAGAAAAAGGATATATGAAAATATTAACTCCATCATCAAAAGAACTTGACTTAAGAAATCAGAATTCAGTAATAAATTATTTTAAAGAAGAAAACATAGATTATATATTCCATCTTGCTGCAAAAGTTGGAGGAATTGCTGCAAACATATCTTCACCGGCAGAATTCTTATATGATAATATTATCATGGGATGTAATTTAATAGAATGTGCAAAGAATAATAACATAAAAAAACTTCTTTTCCTTGGAAGTTCCTGCATTTATCCCAGAGAATGCTCTCAACCAATGAAAGAAGAATACCTCCTTTCAGGAAAACTTGAACCAACAAATGAAGGGTATGCTCTTTCTAAAATCTGTGGACTTAAAATGTGTGAATATTATAATAAACAATATGGGACGAATTTCATAAGCTTGATGCCTCCCAACATTTATGGACCAAATGACCATTTCGATACTGAAAAATCACATGTTATATCTGCACTGATATCAAAATTTCATAATGCAAAAAACAATAAAGACTCAACAGTCACTGTTTGGGGGAGTGGTATTGCAAGAAGAGAATTCTTATTTGTTGAAGACTTGGCTAATGCGATGATATTCTTTATGGATAAATATAATGCAGAAGATATCCCTCCATTTGTCAATATTGGTTATGGGAAAGATATATCCATAAAAGAACTTGCTCAGATGATAAAAGAAATTGTTAGTTTTGATGGAGAAATATATTTTGACAAATCTAAACCTGATGGAATGCTTAAGAAAAATCTTGATGTTAATATATCAAAAAAATTAGGTTGGGAATCTCAAACTTCACTAAAATCTGGACTTGAAAAAACATATATGTGGTACCAAAAAAATGTCGAATGATATAAAAAAAATACTTATCCACGATATTTCATTAGATAAGTTAGGGGATTCTATATTTAAATTAAAAAAAGGTTTTGAAAATAGAGAAACAAATCAGTTATTTAAAGATTTGAAAGATGAATTGAAAAAAAGAGGATATGAACTTCATAATGCTCAGGGGCATGATTCAAGAAGTGCTGATTGGATTATATTTTATGATATAAGTAGATTTGATAACTACAAAAAAAATATTAAAAAAATAGCAACCGACCAAAATACAAAAACAAAACTTGCAGCAATACTTTGGGAAGCTCCAATGATAAGTAATCATCAATATAAAAAAAGCCTATTAAAATATTTTGATAAGGTATTCACATGGAAAAAAGATCTTATTGATGGAAAAAAGTTCTTTGAATATCGTTGGCCTGAATTTCTTAGAGAAAATGCGCCCTTTGATGTACAATTTATAGATAAAAAATTTCTTGTAATGATAAATGCAAACAAAATTGTCCTTTCTGATGAAGAACTGTATTCAGAAAGGAAAAAAGCTGCTAATTTCTTCAATGAAACACAGGAAAGAATTGATGTTTATGGTCCAAGATGGAACACAAAACAACTAAAATTCCCAGTTATGGGGCATATTGCCTTAAGATGGAAATTTTTGCTCAAGAAAATTATTACATTTGATATAAAAAAATTGAAAGACATATTAGATTTTGTATTTAATCTAAAGCCATTAAAAAAAGAAACTGTTAAAGGGTTTGTTAAAGAATCAACTATTGAAGTATTATCAAAATATAAATTTGCAATATGTTTTGAAAATGGACTTGACATACCAGGATATTCTACAGAGAAGATATTCAACTGCCTAAATGCAAGATGTATTCCAATATACTTAGGAGATAAAGAGATACAGAAACATATTCCAGAAGGATGTTATATTGATATGAGAAAATTCAAGGATTATGAAGTACTTTATAGATTTTTGAAAGGAATAAACAAAGAAAAATACAATGAATACATAAAAACTATTAACAAATACTTAAAAGAAGAGAAAAATGGATTATATTCAAACAAATATTTTGTAAATAAATTCTGCAATAATCTTCTAGAAGAACAAAAAAAATGAGAATTGCACTTATGCCTGTAACTTTTGAAAATAGAATTGATGAATCATTACATATAACAATAACACTTCTTGCAAAAGAACTTAAAAAAAGAAAACATGAAGTTGTAATAATCAGTTCAGGTCATAAAAAACTTCCTTCAAAAGAAACTTTCCAAGGAATTGATGTACATAGAGGTAAAGTCATAAGTAGATATATAAGCATAAATAGAATGCTTTCTCCAATATTAAAGATCAAAAACCTAGAGAAAGGAGGAGAAAAATTTGATGTCGTTCACACTTTCAGTGCTGCAAGGTTCTTCGCATTTCAACCCCTGCTTACAAAACTTTTTATGAAAAATAAAGACATAAAAACAGTACACACAATAAAATCATATTCTAAATTCAAAATAGGAAATCGAATGACTAGAATTCTTAATCTAGCAGATAAAGTGACTGTTCCAACTGAAACATTTGGAAAAGAGCTTATCAAGTATGGGTGTAAAAAGAAAAAACTTAAAATTATAAAATCACCTATAGACTTAAAGAAATTCTTTCCAAAAAAAAAGAGTGAATCTAAGAAAAAAGTTGGAATAAAAAATAAATTCATGCTTTATTATGGTGGGATATCAGAAAATAAAGGGTTTAAAGTATTGATAAAATCTGCAAAAAAAATTTTAAAACATGAAAAAAATACCAAGCTTGTGATAATTCTTAGAAAACAAAATCTTTCAAAATATAAAAAATTGATAGATGAAATCAAAAAGATAGAGAATATAATTCTAATAAATAAAGTTATTGATAACATAGAGGATTATGTCAATGCAGCAGATATTGTATTATTACCTTATAAAAACCTTATAGCGACAGAAGGGAATCCATCCTGCCTCTTAGAAGCAATGTCATGCAAAACCCCTATAATCACAACAGATGTCCCTGAACTAAAAGATATAGTTAAACATAACAATCAAGTACTAATGGCAAAATCAGGTTCTGTAGAAAGCTTTGTAAAACAAGTAAAACGTGCTCTTGATAATAAAAAATTACAACAAAAACTTGTGAAAAACGCTTATACTAAAGTAAAAGAGTTTGATGTAATAAAAATAACCGAACAATTTATAAATTTATATAAATCATTGAGTGAGAAAAAATGAGAGATGATAAAGTAAAAGAAAATTATTCAACAAATGCAGGAATATATGATGAAACTAGATTTCACAATCTTGAAGGAAGAATAATGGATAAGAAACAGAAAAAAGTACTTCTTTCTTATATCTCAAAATTTCCAAAAAATGCAAAGATTCTTGAAGCAGGTTGTGGTAGTGGCAGATTTCTTGAATTTTTAGAAAAGAAAGGATACAAGAATCTCTATGGTATAGATCAAGCTAAAAATATGGTTGATATAGCAAAAAAAAGAACAATTGCAAAATTGAAGATTGGAGATGTTTATAAATTACCATATAATGAATCTGAATTTGATATTGTATTTTCAGTGCATGTTATGATGCATATAGATTTGCCAAAAAAAATGCTAAATGAAATGATGAGAGTATCAAAAAACCTGACAATCATTGATATCAACAACAAATCAAGCCCTTTTTCAGTACTTGCAAGAGTATTTAGAACATTCAAGAAGATATTTAGAATAAAAGTTCATAACAGACCTTATATATTCTCAATAAAAGACATTGAAAAGATGTCTGGAAACAAAAAAATCATGATAAAACCAACTTATATGTTTCCTGTAAAAATACCATTACCAACAAAAATATATTATAATATAACATTTTTCCTTGAAAAAATAGCATTTAGAATGGGTCTGCAAAAATTTGCAACACAATTATTTATTGGAATAAAGAAATGATTAAATCAATCGTTTAATTTTTACTATCTTTATATCTTGAATATTTATTATTCTTAATAAAAAACAAAGCAGAATATATACACTCCCTGCGATAGTTAAACTAATAGCTGCTTCTACAAAAACATTCAAAGAAAGAATAAATTTCATAAAATAAGTTACACCTATAAAAACCATACCAGATAGTAAAATCTTTATCCATCTTTTCCATGGAGGAGGGATTCCAATAATTTTTACAATATTATTTGTTGACATGAAAAAAGCAACAATATAACTAACAGTTGTTGCGATTGCTGCCCCAGTAAGTTTGAAATGGGGAATTAAGATCAGATTGAGTACAAGATTTATTACAGCTATTATAGATATTATCTTTGTAACTATCTTTGGTTTTCCTATTCCAGAAAGTGCAGAATGGTTAATCTCTGCAATCATATAACCTAAAACACCTATAAGTAATATCCTGAATGCCAAAATTCCAGAAACATATTCTAAACCAAACAACAACCCAATAAAAAGATCTGCAAATATAAAAATTGCAAAAATCAAAGGTAAAGTTAATGCAAAAGAATAATTATAAATTAAATTTATCCCTTCAGAAACCCTTACCTTATCTTTCTTCGCCCAAAGTTCAGATATCATAGGAAATAAAATTGTAGATATTGATCTTCCCAAAAAAAGAAACATTACAGCAGTTGGAAGAATTACATTATATATTCCCACAGAATCTAAAGCTACAAAATAAGTTAGAAGTAATACATCAATATAAGCTATAATCATGTGGCCCACCCCCGTGAATATTACTGGAATTCCAAACCTGAATAATTGTGCAGTAGTACCCCAAAAATCATCTATCTTGCATTTGAAGATGAAAATATACTTGCTCAAAGGAATAATCATAATAATTGCAGTAATTACTGATGCAAAAATATAAGCAATTGCTGGTGTAAAAATATTAAAATCTAAGTAAAAGAACAATAAAGCAAGAACAAAGATAATAATATTCTTTATCGGCTCAATCAATGAAAACCAACCCATTGACTGAAAACCTGCGAGAATACTTAAAACCCAAATTATAAGCATAGAAGCAAATATATAGAAAATCAAGAATCGAAAAAGACCTAACGCTAATGAGGTCTTAAAGTAATGTTCTGCTAAAAAACCAGATAATGAAAATAATATCAAAAATATTAAACATGAAAAGATAAACTGAAAAAGTAATGAAGAAACAATAAAAGTTTTAATTTTTGAATAATCCTTATGAATATTATATTCTGCAATGTATTTAGTCATTGCCTGATGAAGCCCCATATCTCTAAACACTGAAAAAAATAATATGAATGTGAGCATAGAATAAAAAAGACCATATTCTGCAGGAGAAAGATTTCTTGCTATTATCATCCTCACAACATAAGCAAAAACAGAAGTTAAAGCTCCCATTATTAAAATGAAGCTTGCCCCTCTTAATGCCTTCTTGGTGTAATCCATCTTGTCCAATATAAATTATGATTTAGATTGATTTTTTTCATAATTACTAATTGTCCTAAACTGCATCACTAACATTGCTATCCAAAAAAGATTTCCAAAAATAGCAAAAAACCATAATAAAAGAAGAGGAACATTAAATATACAAGCAAGAGGTAATAATTGGTGAACTGTATGACCTCCATAAATGGTCCTTAATGGGCTTTCTTTTTTCACAAGATGTATCTTTGTCTTTAATTTATCTGAAAAATCAGCTTTGAATACATAAGAGACCATAAAATGAATTGGATAAGCTATTACTGCAAATACTCCAATAGTATATGCTTTTAATCCAATAGTGACACTTAATAATATAAGTGAAAGAAATACTAAATCTGTCCCGCCATCTAACCATTTTCCAAGCATTGAAGTTTTATTAAGAATTCTTGCTAATTTTCCATCTAAATGGTCTACAAATCCAACACAAATCAAACATAAGACTCCAATCAACCTATACCAATAACCTCCAATTGTAAAAAATATTAATGACAAAATCTTAAAAATTATTGCTACAAAACTTATTTGATTTGGGGTAATTTGAGTATTCTTAGCAATCCACCCAGAAAGAGGAATAGCTACTTTTCTTACTTGCATATTAAACCAATCTGTTTTCTTATCTTTTGGACATGCTTTTTTTATATTATATTTTCTCATTTAAAAAAATTACCTTACTTTTTTAATACTCTTAATTCAACATAAATATCTCTTACAATTGAATTAATAAACATACTTAACATATCCCTTAACCCAAACTTAAACACAACTTTGCCTTTTCGTTTCATACTATATGTAAAAGGTATTTTAAAATTTGGAATTAATTTTCCTAATTGAGTTGGTAAACCCTCCATATTATGAAGTCCAAATTGGTATTTATTTTGCCATTCTGCTAAATTTTTCTCTCGAGTTAAAGAATTGAATGTAAAAAAATTAAAACCCCTCTTGTGGTCAATATTTCTAACCCAGTTTGTACCATATGGAACAAATATTTTAATTAATGCTGAGGACTTACATATCCTATGCAATTCCTCTAAAACTTTTTCTGTATTGTTCGCACTTATGTGTTCCAAAACAAAATGAGCATAAACCTCATCAAAAGTATTATCTTTAAAAGGATATGGAAATTCTTCTAAATTATGAGCAACATCAATTCCAGGAAAATATTTTTCTTGATCCAAATTAACATATCCTTTTTTTATGTCATCATAACAACCAAGGTTTAATTTCTTCATTTTATCTATTACCTCTCAAAAAAGTTCAAAATCTTCATCATTACTTCTTAATTCCTCAATATTTATTATTTCGTTTATATGATTTTTATTAATATTGTCCATTATGCCTAATTGAACTACTTTATTTGATATTAGATTTATAAGCTCGTCCTCTTTTTTAAATGTTTTCTTTAAGTCTGCAATAAAATGATTTCCTAAATTTTTAGGAGAAAATAAATCCATATTTTTTATTATTTCTTTTTTATTTGACAAATCTGATTTCAATAATAATTTTAAATAATCTTTACTGTAAGGTGGAAATATATCAACATAAAAAACATCTCCATTGGAAACAGTAAAATTTTTTATATGAGGATCTAAGAAAATACCATTTTCTTTAGCAGTCTTTATGATATTTAAAATTTCTTCGAATAAAGATATGTTGGAATTGAAAAAACTTAATGGATTTTTCTCCATTAATTCAATAATATTTTTTCCACAAAAATCAAAAACAAACTCTAAATTGTTATTGTGGCTCAATAATTTAGGAATTTGAATGCCTATTGATGACAATTTATTACAATAATTCAATATTTGATTATACACTTGTTCTTTATAGCAATCTTTAATGTTTTTTAAACAATATTTTTTTATAACTTTGTTATTAGAAAAAGTTATGCTGGTCCCACTTGTACATATATGATTCATTTTCAGTATATTCTTAAAATTCTTTAATAAAAGGATCAATAATTATCTAACATATCAATCATTATGGGTTGATTTTTTCTGGTTGGATGGACTAAAACATGATCCCTAATAATTTTCCTAGCTGGAACCTGACCTTCTTGTAAAGGAATTGCTAAGAAAAAATCATCTTTTGATAATTTATGACCTGCTGGTAAATTTTTATTAGAATATACTCCTCTTACTAATGCATTCAAATATATTGTTTCTTTTTCAGGAATCATTCTTCTTTTTTCTGCATTACCACCACAGAGTTCTTTTGCTTTGTGAAATGCTTTAAACCAAGCGTCTACATTTTGGGGTAAAGAACAATAAGGAGATACTGGAATCCCATCCATTTCTATATCCACATGTCTTTCAAAAGTTCTTGCACCTTTAGCGTATGCAACAAGTATTGAATCTCTCCAATCGTTGTATTCATGACTTGAAAAACCAATAGTTACACCAGGGTATCTCTTCTTAAGAAAATCTATCTGATTCAAATCCAATTCATAATCTTCAGAGGGATATATAGCAACGCAATGATTTATCGCGATATGGATATCTTGTTTCTCAAAATATTTAACAAAATTATCAATATCTTCTAAAGTTGCGCCTCCTGTAGATACAATAACTGGTTTTTTGAGTTCTGCTATCTTTTCAATTAAACTCCAATCATCTATATCTGAACTTGCAATCTTTATTATTGGTAAACCCAATTCACGACAAAATTCAACAGAATTCTCATCAAAAGCTGTTGCCATGGGGATGCACCCTTGTTCTTTAATTGCCTCAATCATCTTGATAAAATTTTCACGAGGCATGTTAGTATCTCTTATTTTTTTGATATATCTCATATCTTTTTCTTCTTTAAAATCTGGATGAATAAAAGTATCGACATCTCTTAGTTGGAGTTTTATTGCTGCTTTTACCTTATTAAATTTTGCTACCTTTGCGTATGATTGAATTATTTTTAAGCCTCTTTCAAGACTTCCCCAATGATTATTTGCAAGCTCTAAAACAAAAAGATCTTTAAATATATCCTCATTTGAAGTTAAATAAACATTTTCTTCCATTTTTATACCCCCAACAAATCACTTATTTCTTTGACGCATTTTAAAAAGTATACTGGAGGATTGGAAGAAGGTTTATAAATGTTTTTATTATTATTATAACCATATAGCACGATTGCAGAAGGTAATAAATTCTTTTGAGCTATAATTATATCATCATATGAATCACTTATCAAAATTGATTTGTTTTTATCTAAATCCCACTTATTTATGATATGGTTCAACATCTTATTCTTATCCATGTTAATCCCCATTAATGTATCTGGGGTAGCGATATCTTTGCAATAATCAATAATCCCTAACTTTTTTAATATCTTTTTTGTTGATTTTGATGGTTTATTTGTAATAATGAATATGTTTAATCCAATGCCTTTAATTTTATTAAATAAATTTAGAATTCCAGGATATAATTTTGTTTTTGGATAACCTGATTTATCATAATAAAGTCTGAATTCTTTAATCAAAATATCTTTCTTTTTGTTTTTAATAGTGGGAGTTATTGAATCTATGATTTCTTTTAAAGGTGGTCCAATAATTGAGGGGGACAAAATTATTTTTTTATCTAAAACATTGAAATATACTTGTTCAATACAATTAATTATATCTGGAGCAGAATCTATTAAGGTACCATCCAAATCAAAAAGAATATTTCTTATACTTTTGCTTATCATTTTTATATATTCTTAGATATTCTACTTTTTCTTTTGAACTTTTCTTGAGTTGAAATATGTGATTGATTGTTTTTATAAGACAACAATATTGTCCTTAAACCTAAAAAAGTCTCATCAAGAAGAGTGGGATTTAAAACCTCTTTATTTGTTATCTTAGAAAAAACTTGTTTAATAACTGGTAATTTTTGTGGAATGCCTCCACTTAGGATATAAGTCTGAATCTTTTTCATTGGATCAATAATATTTACAAAATATAAGTATTGTCTGATAAAAGAATTCAATAAAGAACATAAATAATTTTTTAATTCCAATTCACCTTCATGTATAAAACTAATACTTCCTCCAGAAGTATAATTTTTCGCACTTTTGAAGACATTCAAATCAAATTTAAGTGTTGATTTAAGAATATCTTCCTTACTAAATTTTTTTAATAAATTCCAAATATTTGATTTTCTTTTATTTAATGGTTGAATAATATTAAAATATTCATTTAACGCGCGTCCTGAAGGGATGTGTGTTAAAGTTGCAAGAACCATAGAATCAAAATATGGCCTATATTCTACTTTTAGATTTTTTTTAATTTTCCTTTTTATTAAAGATACTTGTGAACCAGTTCCCAAATTTAACGACAATGTTTTCTCAGGCTGATTACAAGCACCCAAAACTGCACATTGGTGATCTCCTACTCCAGAATAAATTGGAATTTTATCATCTTTTTTGGTATGCCAATATCCTGAAATATTTCCAGTCTCATAAGAAGAATTAATTGAAAATTCACAATTTGTTAACTTTTTAATTAATTTCATAATCTTAATTGAAGTTTCTTTTTTATTGATATCATAAATCCCTAAACCTGCAAGCATAGTTGGATGACCTAAATTTATAAAATCTTGACTAATCATAGAAAATAAATCAGCTAAGGTCAATATTTTATATTTTCCTTTGAGTTTTAATGACCGAACAATATGAAATGCATTAACCACTGGAAGACTAGGTCTTAATTTCATTCCTGTAATTTCTTTGAAGTTCTTTTCTAATTTTTCATCCAAAATAGAAAATGAATCTTGACCATTAATTTTTTCCATAGATCTTTCATCTTTCCAACTAATATAATTTGTAATGAATTTAGAATTTAAATCCGATAAAGCGAAACCATGCATTTGGCAAGAAATTGCGATTCCTTCAAATTTTATTTTTTTATAATAATCTTGACAGATTGAATGAAACTGTTTTTGGAGTTCTTTTATAGAAAGCTCATAATGGCCTTTGTATTTAGATATATTTAAAGGAGGGTTGATTTGTTTAATATTTGAAAATTCTCCAGTCCTCAAATTAACAATTGCTGACTTGGTGTTAGTCGCTCCAAAATCCACTAATAAATAAAAAACCATTTAGTTATCTGAAATAATTTTTATAATATTTTTTATTTCTATTAAAAGATTTTTATTAATTTTTATTGGTACAAATATAGTATTCCCTAAATCTTTAATAAAAACAAAATTTGTTATATCTCCTCTTGTTTTTTTATCTTTTTTCAATAATTGACCTAATTTATTCACATCTAACTTTTTTAGAACCTTTCTGACATTATGATCCAATAATTTATTAAGTATCTTAGTTAAAGATTTATTCTTTTCTTTTTTTAAAAGATTCCTATTACAACTCATATCATTAACAATAATCATTCCAATTATTATTGCATGACCATGAGAAATCTTGTGGTTTGACATTACTTCTATTGCATGACCAATAGTGTGTCCATAATTCATACTATTCCTATAATTATGGTCAAACTGATCCTCTTCAATTACTGTACGTTTAATTTGAAGAGAATTTAAGATTAGTTTTTTGAGAGCAAACCCATCTAAATTTAATGCTTTCTTATAATTTTTAATATATTCCTCAACAAAATATTCTCCCCCAATTATATGTAATTTTATAATTTCTCCAAAACCCGAAACTAAATCATTATTATCTAAAGTTTTTAGGAATTGGGGTTTCAAGATTATTTCAGAAGGAGAGTAAAATAAACCCAACTGGTTTTTTGCATGATTATAATTAATTCCAGTTTTTCCTCCAATACAACTATCCGAAATTGCTAAAGAGGTTGTAGGAAAGAAATACCAATCTATCCCTCTCTTGTAACAAGCACATACAAAAGCTGCAACATCTTGTATGATTCCCCCACCAATAACAATGAGTTTATCTCCTTTTGTAAACCCTTTAGAAGCAAGAAATTTTATTAATTTAAGTACTCCCAGAGGTGTCTTGAATTTTTCTGTCGCTTTAGCCTTAAAAATATTGACATTTTTCAAATCTGAATTCTTAAAATATAGATTAAAAATATTTTCATCAATAAACAAATATTTATTCTTATTTTTCTTAAAATATTTATTAATGGTCTTTAAAATAGGTTCTTGTTCATTCCATATGACAGAATAATCCTTAGGGCTAGATTTGACATTGAATGTAATAGAATTAATAACTTCCTTATTGAAAGAAAATATTTTGTCCTCAATTTTAAAAATTAGTTTTTTATTCATCTTTGAAAACCACCTACTGAATACCCTCCATCAACAATAAGATTTTGTCCAGTAATATATTGGTTCTCTGGGGAACAAAGAAAAAATGCTGCACTAGCAATATCCTTTGTATCAGCAAGGTGATTTAAAGGGATTTTTTTCTCAAATTCATCTATTTTTTCTTTGCTATTATTTTTTCTGGTCATGATTGTATCAACAAAACCTGGAGAGACTACATTTACTTTAATATTGAAATCCCCTAATTCTAAAGCTAAATTCTTTATCATCCCATTAAGCGCATGTTTAGACATGACATAAGCAAGTCTTTTTTCCCTTGCAAATATCCCATACAAAGAAGAAATTCCCAGAATATGTCCTTCTTTTTTATTTTTTAAGTAGGGTAAAAAATATTGGATTACCTTAAAAAATCCAACAGCATTGATTAAGATTGTCTTTTGTATATCATCAAAAGTTAATTCTTCACAAGGTTTAGGATTATTCCACCCAGCTGAATTAATTATTACGTCAGCTTCAATTTTATGATTTTTAAAATATGAATCAATAGAAGATAAATTAGATAAATCTAATTCTTTACTTGTTGGAGCAATTATTTGATATGATTCGTCTTTGAATTTTTTAACAATTGCAGATCCTATATCCCCTAAACCACCTAATATAAATAATGTATTCATATTGATCTCCCATATCTCATTTGTTCAATAAGTATTTTAACTTTCTTCTCTTTATAAAATTTATGATTGATTCCACTGACATTTTTTTCATCATATATTTACCATAATCAGTATCAGAACCCATATGAGGACTTACAATAATATTAACTTTTTTAAGAGGTAAATTTTTATGGGGCCAAACATCATCTAAACCATATCCAAATAAATTGCCATTCTTTACTGCATTATAAACAGATTTGGAATCAACAAAATAAGATCTTGCACAATTAATTAAGACTGTGGTTGGTTTCATTAATTTTAATTCTTTTTCTTTTATCAAAGGAAGTCTATTATCTGTCTTGGTATGAATAGTGATGATATCTGCATTTTTATAAACTTCTTCTGGATTTTTGTAATAAACAATATGATATTTTTTTGCAAAAGATTTATCTTTATTTGAAGAATAAGCAATAATGTTTACTCCAAAAGAATTCATTATTTTTACTAATTCTTTTCCAACATTTCCCAAGCCAATAACTCCTAAAGTCTTACCTTTTATATCAAGTCTAAAAGCTGTCTTTTTAACAAGTCCTTTACTTGCAATCTCATGATTCTTTATTTTCTTTCCAGCAACATCTAATATCATTGCAACAGTCCATTCAGCAGTGGGGATAGCATTACATCCAGGACAATTTGTAACTAATATACCATATTTCTTAGCTGCAATCAAATCAATATTTTCATAACCCACACCGTACCTAACAATGAATTGTACTGTTCCGTTTCCATTTATTCCAATTTTTTTAAGAATCTTTTCATCATAAATTTCTCCATCGGCAATTACTGCAAAAACATCTTCAAATTCATTAGGTGATAATTTTTTCCTATAATCTCTAGAACATCTGTAATCAATTTTAAATCCCTTTAAAAATTTGAATAAATCCAAAATATTATTTTGATTTGATTCAGTTAAGGGTTTATCTAAAAAACTTGATGCAAATACAACAATCTTATTTGCTCCTTTTTTATCAATCATTTTTTAAAGCCTCAATCATTTTGTTCGCTTCTTCTAATTCTTCTGTTGTGTTAACTTCTTTTAGAAATGAATTACCAGAAAAAATACCATAAAAATTCTTGAAATGGATTCCATCTCTTATAAATGTATAAAAATTCTGCTCTTTGTCTCCATCTTGGACATATCCTTTTATTTTCTCTATAAGCCAGCTTACATTTTCTGGAGAAAATTTTGCAACACCTGCACCTTTACCTATGGGATTTTTGACCTTTTCTTTATCCATCTTAATTATCCTATCCTCTTCCAACACAACATGTTCCATTTTCCCTTCTAATAATTCTACTTTTTCATCAATAACAATAACATTATCATACTTACTATCAATAACTTTTTTAAGCAGGTCAGCGAAAAAGATTATATCAGAGTTAAAATGTAAATAAGGTGCATCTTTTACTTCGTCTTTAGCTAGCCAAAAAGAATAACTGCTGTTTGTGCTTGCATACTCCTTGTTTTCTATAAACTTTACATTTAGTTCTTTAAATTTTTCATTAGAAACAATAAATTCTCTTACTTTCTCAGCCTTATACCCAATAACAATAACAATATCTTTTATTCCATTAGCTATAAGTGCTTCTAGTTGATATTCAAGTATTGGTTTTCCATTTATTTTGATAAGACATTTAGGAATATCTTTTGTATTTCCTAAAAGTCTGGTTCCCATTCCTGCTGCTAAGATAAGTGCTTCCATTTTTATTGAATTTTAAATATGGCTGTTCCTTTTGTTTGGTGTACTAATGTAAATTTTGTTGAATTCTGGATATTATTTAAAAGATTAGTTATTGTTTCTTTTGTTTTATTTTCTCCAAATTTTTGTCCAAAAGACTTATAAGCCATTCCAGAAATTATAATATATTCATAATCATTATTTTTTAAGAAAGAGTACAGCTGACTAACATTTTTATCCAAAATATTTTCTCTAAACATAATAACATTATCACACCATTCACAACTATATTTATCAAATCCAATTATTGGTTTATCTGTTGTAGAATATGTAAAAACTTTTGTATCAGGAGGCAATGTTCTAAGCCACATATAACCTTGAATTTCTTCGTTTGAAGTCCAAAAAACGCCAGGAGGCCATATGGCATTATGATTTTGATTATATTTTTGATAACCTGAAGTAAGTAATACTCCTATAACAACAATAATTAATATTATTAATTTGGGTATACTAACCTTTTTCCCTACTTTAAACAAAAACCATAATCCAATTGATGAAATCAATACTACTGGAATTGCTAATAATAACCAAAACCTAAAAGCATAAAACCCTAGGGGGAGGTTAAAGGTTGCTGAATTTGTTCCTAGAAAAGTAAATATAAACCATACAATAGTTATCGGCATCCACACGTTTTCTTTTTTAAATAGTTTTTTGTATTTTATAATACAATAAATAAGT
>SDBV01004069.1_pt1 | contig 21212 bp, 19 predicted proteins | sample 2277081 | NCBI WGS metagenome assembly SDBV01 (sample SAMN10402039, study PRJNA504765) | marine sediment metagenome | isolation source: marine sediment core GS10_PC15, 223 cmbsf | place: Arctic Ocean: Southern Knipovich Ridge | collected 2010 | reverse complement strand
CAAACAATAGGTGCATTGCTCATACATAATATTCCATCGTTCATCTTATTGTCAGTCTTAATAATATCATGGAAATATGAAATTGTTGGAGGGATTGTTTTTATTTTAGCAGGATTACTTTATGTTTTATTTATGGTAATGAGAGGATTGTCTCATTGGAGTGTAATATTATTAATTCCTTTCCCAGTATTTTTAATTGGAATTTTATTTCTAATTGGTTGGTTCAAAAAGAGAAAAGAGGTGAAGCCGAATTTCACACAAACCAAAGGTTAATAAACCATGCCTCTCGAAGAAAAACACGAAGGAGGACGGGCTTCCTCCCATGCAAGCGTTTCGCACGGCGGTGATCTAAAGGTACACTCTGGTGTTTTTACGATCAATGCCGATGGGACGTGCATCAGTAAAACCGTCTTTAGCCCGCCTTCCGGCGAAAAGATCGCTCGCGAAGTAAAAGCAACCTTGACCATATAATGTTACCTGGACAACTGTAGATCACTAAAAGATCAAAAAAAAGGAGAAAGAAAATGAAAAAGACAATGGCAATTTTAATCGAGACAACACAAATTATTGTTTTGTAACAATAGTTAATATATTAACTATATAGGCACTGACGAAAGGAGGCCCAATGGCAAAGAAACAGTTGGCAAGTTTGAAGTAAACATTAACCAAATAAATTTTAAAGGAGCTAAAAATGACTACTACAATAATACAAAACCAAAATAAAAAGAATTACACGACTAAGATAATAGCAGCAATAATGTTTTCATTACTGTTAACAGCACAGTGCCTTGCGGCAGGATTATTAAAACCAGTAGACGGCGGTGACGAAAGCGATGTTTACATGAAATCTCACCATGTAGACGTAGTGATCAACAATGGCTTTGCCCGTACGGAAGTCGATCAGGTATTCGCCAACGACGGCGATGCGGACCTTCGTGCGGTTTACACTTTCCCCGTACCAAAGCAAGCCGCCCTTTCGGAGCTAAGCCTATGGATAGACGGAAACGAAGTGATCGGCGAAGTATTGGAAAAGGAAAGAGCCCGGAAGATACACGAAGAGAATGTCCAGAAAGGCAATGACACAGCTTTAGCCGAAAAAGATGACTACAAGACATTTGAAGTGTCGGTTTATCCTGTCAGGGCAGGCGGCGAAACAAGAATCAGGCTTGTTTATTATCAACCCATCGAGATCGATCTTAACGTCGGCAGATATGTTTATCCGCTGGCCGAAGGCGGAGTTGATGAAGAGCGTATTGCATTCTGGTCCGTAGATGATATCGTGCAGGAATCGTTTACATTCAATCTTACGTTAAAGTCCTCTTTTCCAGTCAAGGATATACGCCTGCCGGGTCATCTGGACAAAGCTGTCATAGAAGATGTCAGTCAAGGCAACGAGGATGAATCTTCCGGTGAAGAATATAATGTCAGCATAAACAGCCCCGAAGGCGATGCTCTTACCAGGGACATCGTAGTATATTATCGGCTTGCAGATGACATACCAGCCAGAGTAGAGCTCATTCCCTATCGACAGGATGCTAACTCAGACGGTACATTTATGGTCATCGTTACCCCTGCTGCCGATCTTCAAAGGATATCTGAAGGGGTGGACTGGACTTTTGTACTCGATGTCTCAGGCAGTATGAGCGGCGGCAAGATCACAACATTAGTAGACGGTGTTTCCAGGGTAATCGGTAAAATGTCTCCACAGGACAGATACCGAATAATTACATTTAACAACAATGCAACAGATTTTACAGGCGGATATATAACAGCAACAGAGGGTAATGTAAAATGCACCTTGAATAAAATAAACGCCATAACAGCCGGTGGCGGCACGGCCCTTTACGCAGGCCTTAAAGAGGCGTATCATGGACTTGACGACGACCGCACAACAGGGGTCATTCTTGTTACAGATGGCGTAGCCAACGTAGGTCCGTCACAACATAACCATTTTCTTAAGTTGTTACAGCAGTATGACATCAGGCTTTTCACTTTTATTATGGGTAACAGCGCCAATCAACCGTTGATGGAAAGATTAGCAACAGACTCAGGCGGTTTTGCCATGAATATCTCCGACAGCGATGATATAGTCGGCAAGATTATTCAGGCCAAATCAAAAATATTGTTCGAAAATATGCATGATGTTGAATTGAAATTCCACGGAGAACGTGTTCGAAATCTCACCCCGTCAAAAATAGGAAATCTTTATCAGGGACAGCAACTGGTAATGTTCGGACAATATGACGGCAGCGGAGATGTTGAGGTGGAATTGAAAGCCAGGATATCAGGGCAGGAAAATTCATGGAAATGCACAGCCACTCTTCCGGAGACAGATACTGACAATCCCGAATTGGAAAGACTCTGGGCATTGTCAGCCATCGAGGACGTCATGAAGGAAATAAGAGAAAATGGCGAAAATGAAAGTTTACGTAAAAAGGTAGTAGAACTGGGAACAGAATATTCACTTGTCACCGATTACACGTCAATGCTTGTAGTTTCTGAACTGGAAATGGAAAACATGCAGCTTCAACGTAACAATGCCAATCGAGCTGATCGTGAACGTAAAGCTCAGCAGAGAAAAACCAGCACTTCCGCAAGAAACTATAGGGTAGACAATCAAGCGAATTCTTCAGGTAACAAAGGAATGTTTAACGGCAAGTCCGCACCAGGGGTCGGGTCCGGACCAGTGGGTCCTGTGTTCATCGGCCTTTTAATGTGGCTAAAGCGCAAAAAACGCCAGCAATAACCTATAACAGCCGATGACGGCCGACGGCCGTCATCGGCGAAATAAGGAGTCGATCATGATTCGACGGGAAATAAATATTTACGCTCTTATAATAATTCTTCTGAATCTTCCCTTAGTATGGGGAAAGGTATTTGAGAAAATGATATTTATACCGGAAGAGGTAATAAACGGGCAGTTCTGGCGAATAGTAACGCATTCGTTCGTCCATGTCAGTTGGTATCATCTTCTGTTCGACTGCGCAGCTTTTTTCATACTCTATATGCAGCTTGAAGAAAAAAGCCTTATCAAGAGAACTATTTATGTTGCAGGATGCACTCTTTCAAGCTTATTAGCTGTACTTTTAGTTCTTCCAAAAATAGCAGTAACGGGATATTGTGGGCTCTCTGGAACAGCTCATGGACTTATGGCAATATGTGCACTGGAAATGATCTTCGCCAAAGACAGATCTATTAGCCTGACAGGTCTGATTTGCATGGTGCTGTTAATTGGTAAATGTATCTTTGAAAACCTTACAGGAACAATGTTTTTAAATTTCATGCATCCCGATCTAATAGGCACGCCAATAGCAATGGCCCATATAGGCGGGCTAATAGGAGGTACATTGATCTATATCATTGTTTCAGGAAAGAACCTTAATATTAACAATTTGAAAAATATAAAAGTTGCAACTTCTAATTAAAGGAGAAAGAAAATGGAAAAGAAAACAACAATTCTAGTTTTAGTGCTTGCAGCAGCGACATCAACCCTGTTTGCAATGGCAAAACCAGTCAAGGAAAAGGTGCCCAACAAAATCGACCCTACAGGCGTCTACACTCTGATTACAGTCAATGGGTCCGAGCTGCCGGCAAATATTTCCCACGGTCACGAAATGAAGGTGTACTCTGGCGTCTTTACCATCAACGCCGATAAAACGTGCAACAGCGAGATCATCTTCGGCCCCCCTTCGGGCGATAAGCACACTCGCCTGGTCAAAGCGACCTATACTCAAGAGGGCTCAAAACTGCATATGAAATGGATCGGAGCAGGCCAAACCAAAGGAACCATCAAAGGAGACACTTTTACAATGAATAACGAAGGGATGATCTTTTCATACAAAAAACAACTTGAACCACTCGATACAGACCGAGCAAAGGATGAGCATTAAAAATAGTATTAGACAAATAGGAAAACTATCGGATAATTAGAAAAGCTTATTGAAAGGAGAATAAAATGTTTATTACACTTCTTATCGTAACGTTTGCAATCGCATTCGCCGTTTCGTCGCTTGTGGTGATAATGTTCAAAAACCCCATCGACAGCATCTTAGGCAGGATCATCTCGGACAAGATATCCACTGCATGGTCGAGGTATTTAAAGTTCGCGATATACGTAACCGGTATATCCAGCGGAGTGCGAATACATTCGCTGGAGAAGTATATCACCAAACCGATGTACGAACATTCCGAGATAGTACGACTGACATCCGAACGCTGGGTATTGGAGGTATATCGAACCATCATAGGGTCCCTTGGAGGTATAGCGTGGATGCTGCTGGTGTTCTTTATCTTCGCACTTATCGCTTATGTGATAACACGCGCGTTCGAGCTGAAACGTGGAGCCAACAACGAAAACGAAAGCACCACAATAAATGAATAGAACGACAACATTTGTATTGTTAGTCTGGCTAAGCGGGCTGTGCGCTTTGACTTATGCAGAATTTCCCAGCGAAGAAAAGATTCGCGAAGACACGCTCAAAATCTTGCGATCTATGGGGATGGACGAGCAGGTTGACGCACCGGTAAAAGTAGAAGCTGACGCCTCAGGAGTTATCGGCATCGAAGACACGGGAAACTTTCTTATCCATTACATGATAGCCGGAGCTAAAAAAAGCGTCGACCCCAATATCATCATAAACAAAGGCATCAAGGTCGCCCCCACATGCGACAAAGGTGTGATAGTAACCCACGGCTGGACCGACAAAGCAATAGGCGACTGGCCCGCGGAGATCGCAACGGAAATAAGCAAGCGAGTTGACCCTAACGAATGGATATGTGCGTACTTCGATTGGCACGGGGGCTCTGCGGTAATTAACCCCATCGACGCAGCCAAGTATGCAAGAGACATCGCGGGGGTAAGGCTCGCCAAAACCGTGACCAATTCTAAAGTCAAACTTACACACCTGCACCTGATCGGCCACTCAGCCGGAAGCTGGGCCATAGACACCGCTGCCAAGATACTCGCCGAAAAAACGGACATGGTGATCCATCTGACTTTTCTCGACGCGTATGTACCGCCCGGATGGGACGGCAACATACTTGGCAAGAACAAAAGTAACGGCTGGAGCGAACATTACTACACCAAAGATATTACATGGAATGCAACCGAGCTTGAACTCGCCGACGTACACAATGTTGACCTAAGCAAGATCGACCCGGGCGTAAACGAGCATGAGTTCCCATACCGCTGGTACTTAGCTACAATGACCGGCAGGTACGGACTCGGTATATGGGAAAAAAACGCAACAGTTTATTTCAAGTATAAGGACATTGACTACGGATTCGGCACAAGTGCAGAAGCAGGCAAAGAAAACTGGAAAAAAAGCATGACACTTAAAAAAGGCAACAACGCCGTCGTACTAAGGCGGGGCAAAACTCTTTTAGAGCTATTACAGTTCTGGCAGAAATAAAAAACAGACGGAAACGACCGATTTTTTTCAAAATAAGTGTGGAGCGAAGTAATGATTTACGGCAGAGAAATACTGGCGATCTCAATAAGCTATTTGATCGGATGTATTAGCAGCGGCTATTATTTAACACTACTTTGGACCGGTAAGGATATTCGGAACTCAGGAAGCTCAAGCACTGGCGCCAAAAATGTCGGTAGAGTTTTAGGCAAAAAAGGCTTTCTTGTAACATTGACTCTGGATTTCATTAAAGGCATCACGGCGCTATTAATCGCAATCGCATTAAAGCCGGAACCATGGGCGATCTCTCTATCACTAATTGCTGTAACAACCGGCCACATCTGGCCGATTCAATTGAGGTTTAAGGGCGGCAAGGGGATAGTCGTTTCATTCGCCGCAATGCTGGCATTTGATTATCGTCTTATTGCAATATCGTTCTTTATTTTCATTGTCGTAAGATTATGTCTGAAGAACTATGTCATCTCAGGATTAATCGGCATCGCAACTTTGCCAATATCTGCCATACTATTGAAATATTCGGGATTCGATCTTTCGGCAATAACATTACTTAGTCTTATTATTATGTTTGCCCATCGTAATAATATTTTACATTTTGTACATGATAGATTCACACCGATAAAATCGGGAAATTGGCAGCAAAGGAAAAAACAAAATGGATGATGGCTTATTTAAAATAGCTTCCGAGAACCATGAATTCAAACAGATCAACAAAATGATCTATGAAACTTTCGTCGAAGAGATACCTCGTTACAACCCTAATCCTAATAAGGTTTTAGTAGACAAATTCCATGAACATAATAAATATATCATTTGCATAAATAAAGGGACGCTTGTAGGGATGCTGGCTATATCGGAAAAGCGTCCTTTTTCCCTTGACCATAAACTGGAAAACCTCGACGCATATTTACCCGACTTCAATTCTATCTGCGAAGTACGTCTTTTGGCAATCCAAAAACGTCGCCGTTACAGCGGGATACTACGAGGTCTGTTTTCCAAAACAATACAATACTGCCTTGATAAAGGACACGATATCGCGATCATCTCAGGAATATTAAAACAGCAAAAATTGTATAAGCATATCGGCTTTGTTCCATTCGGACCGATCGTAGGTACGCCTGAGGCAAGTTTTCAACCGATGTATCTCACTCCTCAAGATCATTTCAAGGCAAAAACAATGCTTGCCAATACCGAAAAACAACAAAATGGTAATAACATCGTCAATCTTCTGCCAGGACCGGTTAAAATCTCACCCGAAGTCAAAAAAGCTTTCAACGAACCGGCAATATCACATCGTAACGAACAACTCGCAAAGCTTCTCAACACAACAAAGGGTCTTTTAATAAAACTGACCAACGGCAAAAATGTTGAGTTGCTCACCGGTTCAGGAACTTTGGCAAACGATGTTATAGCAGGACAATTGTCCTTAATAGACGGAAAAGGACTTATCTTAACCAATGGCGAATTTGGAGAAAGGCTAATTGCCAATGCAAGGGGGTGTGACTTATCATTTGAAACTATTCGCTTCCCATGGGGAAAAACATTCGATAGCAAGGCAATTGAACAAGCACTCAAAAAGTATCCGCAAATCAAATGGCTATGGTCGGCGCATTGTGAAACTTCAACGGGAATGTTAAATGACATTGATAGTTTAAAAAAAATCTGTACGAAAAATGGGGTGCTGCTATGTCAGGATTGCATTAGTTCTTTAGGCAACACCTATCTGGATCTAAACGGCATTCACCTCGCATCGGGGGTAAGCGGAAAAGGTTTGGGTTGCTATTCTGGTATTTGCATGGTCTTTTACGATCACTTGGTAATAAACCCGGAAAAAAGACTGCCGTCATACATGGATGTGAAAAAATATTCTGAAGAAAACGGCATACCATTTACGATAAATTCCAATATCATCAAGGCCTTACACGCTGCTGTGATGACTTTGAAATTGGAAAATAAAATACAAAAAGCCTCGTCACTTTTGGCCTTGCTAAGGGAAGAGTTATGCAAAATCGATCTTTATCCTGTTGTAAGTGACAAATATAATTGTCCATCGGTATTGACTATCGCCCTGCCGCAACAATTCGACTCTGATCTTATCGGCTTACAATTAGAAAAAACGGGATTTCTGTTAAATTATAAAAGCCAATATCTACTGAAAAGAAATTGGATTCAGATATGTTTAATGGCTGACGTTTCACAAAACCACATTACATCTATGATAGAAACCTTTAAACAAATAATTAAACATTCAGCAAAACCCTTTTAGAGATATTACAGTTCTGGCAGAAATAAAAAGCAAAGGATTAAAATGGATAACGACAATTTCCAGGGCGACAAAAAGGCACCCATGAAGTCATTACTGGCGACGTGCGAAAGGAAACTTATCGACAGCACCGTAGATAAATTCCCGGCATGGATCGAAGGCTATCACCTGACGCTGATGACGATTGCCTGGTCGATAGGCCTGATCGTATTCGGCTGCCTGGCAAAGAATAATTACAATTGGCTTTGGCTGTCCTCGGTAATGATATTTTTGCAATGGTTTACTGATTGCTATGACGGCGCCCTGGGCAGACATCGCGATACGGGCATCCCGAAATGGGGATTCTACATGGATCACTTTCTGGACTTCGTATTTATGAGCATACTTTTTCTAAGCTATATCTTTCTACTCAACGGCCCAAACAAAATCCTGATCGCTTTCTTCGCCCCCGCTTTTGGTTGCCTTATGGTAAGCTCTTTTTTGGCGTATGGAGTAACCGAAGATTTCAAGATAACGTACCTGGGAACCGGACCAACAGAAATACGGCTGTTCTTTATCATCCTAAACGCACTTATAGTAAAGTTCGGCATAGGATTTATTGACAAAGTTTTGCCGTACGCATTTATCGTTTTTGTCATCGGCCTGAGCATCGTGATATATCGAACTCAAAAATACATCTGGGCGATCGACATGCAGGACGTCGCCAATCGACCGGAAAATATTGATACCGATTAATTTTTTTTGAACATGTTTCCGGGCAGTTGTTTCACAAGGCCCTTTAACCTTAGCGATATCAGCGACGAGTTTATGTTCGCAACGCTCAGCCTGCTGTCTGAGATGATGTCTTCTACGTGGATCGGCTCAGCGCCGAGACAGCCGTAAAGCGATTTTTCGTTAACACTTAGCTTAAGCGACGGCAGCTCGAAAAGGCTTCTTTGCATTTTATCTTCCGCAGCTTGCGACGCAGCGGCTACGTGCGGCTTTAATCCTTCGCCGATAATGCCTATCGCATCCATAACGTCCTCGATGCATGTAACAAGCGTGGCCCCTTCCTTTATCAACTGGTGCGTACCAACGCTTAAAGGCGAATCGATCCTGCCGGGGATGGCCATTACCTCGCGGTTATTGCCGACTGCCGCTTTCGCAGTAAGCAGCGAACCGCTTCGTTGGGCGGCTTCTACGATCAACACCCCCATAGAAAGACCCGCGATGATCCTGTTGCGGACAGGAAAGTTTTTCGCATCGGGCATAAACGATAGAGGCAGCTCACTTATAACCGCACCGGACCGTGATATCCGTTCAAAAAGATCGCGGTTCTCCGGCGGGTAAACCTCAGCAAGCCCACAGCCCTGGACAGCGATAGTTCGCCCTCCTGCCGTTAGTGCGCCGCGGTGTGCGGAAGTATCGATACCGCGAGCCAGGCCGCTGACTATCGTAAGCCCGGCACTTGCCAGCGAATATGCAAACCGCGATGCCTGCTCCGAACCGTAGGTGCTGCATCGGCGAGGACCCACGATAGCAAAACCAAGATTGTCAGCTCGCATGATCGTACCCTTTACATAAAGCACCGGCGGCGGATCGTAAATATTTTTCAGCGCTGGCGGATAACGCTCGTCTTCGATGTTCATTATCCACACATTGTTTTTGTCTGCAAGAGACAGCTCTTTGTCGACGTCGAAATCGTCTCTTGAACGCGCGATCGCTTCTGCGGTTTTCGGACCGACCTTATCTATCATCGTAAGCTGACCGACAGACGCACCCAAAGCGGCGTCAATAGTTTTGAAATATCTTAACAGCCTGGCGAATGTCGTCGGCCCGACACCGTCGGCACGAATAAGCCTTAGCCACTTTTTGATCTCTGGTGAGTTGCGTTGTTTTCTTACGATAACGGCCTCCTCCTCGAATAAATTATAATATTACAGGAATAAGTGTATTAAAACCGCATTTTTAGTCAAGCAGATACCAAAAAATAATAATATAATATTTTTTTCTTGCAATATTACCGGACTTTGTTATATTAGTAAGTGGAGGCAGGGAGCGTCTGGAGGAGGCGGAAGAGATTTTATCTCTTAACCGAATTGCTTCCAATATAGCGTTGGGAGTGTATGCGATCGGGGTATCGTATGAACCAGTCGATCGTATACACTTGCACGCGTTTTTTTTTGCGCGAACACGCAATAACGCTTCCCGGCCTGACAGACCAAAAAACCGCCATTTTATCCAAAAAGCTGATTAATACACCTGCCAAATGTTCCGATATAAACCTGACTTGTACATGCGCCGAGTGTGTATACACTAAGATTATTATGGGAACAAACATTGACAAACGACACAGAAAAACACGATCAGACAAAAGCATCGGACGCCAGAACCGATAATAAGTATCGGCTCGACGACATAACCCCTATCGTAAAGCAGCTTAACAGCATGGAGATAGCGACGATCGCCGATGTCTGCATTAATAATATCCCGGAGATCATCGGAGTCAAATTCGCATCCTTCTATTGTCTAGACGAGGTCAGCGGAATACTTCACCTGGAAAAGAACAATCAGCCCTTCGTCATTAACAACATCGTTTCGCTGAACCAGAACCCCCCTACACTTATGGTCTCTGCCGCCCTCAGCAAAGAGCTTATGGTCATAAACGACATCGAAAAATTCGACCAGCCGAACATCGAAAACGTACACAGATCGTTCGTCAAGAACTACACGTCCGGCAGATGCGTCGTCGCACCGTTGGTATGCCACGGCAGAGTTGTCGGCGTCCTTAACCTGGCAGACAAGCTCGACGGCGAAGACTTCAGCGATGAAGACGTTGTCGCCCTGGAGCTTTTCAGGCAACTAATAGGTGCTGCTATCGGAAACCTGAAGCTCTTTGAAAAGACACAGCGACAGGCTCAAACAGACGGACTAACCGGAATGCTCAACCATATGACCTTCTACGAGATACTGGAAGCAGAGCTAAAACGATCACAACGATACGGCGGACAGCTTTCCATAATCATGGCAGACGTCGACAACCTAAAACCCATCAACGACAAGTTCGGACACAAAGCCGGCGACCTGACGATCAGGCAGGTCAGCAGAAAGATAAAAGCCTGCATACGCCAGATAGACATAGCTGCAAGATACGGCGGAGACGAGTTCTCCATCATACTTCCAAACACCTCGATCGAAGACGCAACCGTCGTAGCAGAACGAATGGTAAAGATGGTGGCAGATACGCCGATGATGTGGGAAGAGAACGAAATATCCCTTTCGATAAGCGTAGGCGTAGGCCAATACAACGCCGATACATTCACCGGAGACATCGCAAAAGCGACAGACAAGGCACTATACGCAGCCAAGCAAGCCGGCAAAAACACTGTAAAAGTGTTCGACGCGACATCCGCTGTATAAAAAATATATATTTTTCAACCAACTGTTTTCCTGCCTTTTAGTCCGATAACCGACCCGCTTAACATATCCCTGCACACGTTTTAGGCAGGTGTTTTAGAAGCAAAATTTTCAAAAAAAAATCCCCCATCCGCGTTTGTCGACATCGATGTTGTTTATTACTGTTTATATGTAGAAACTGTTATACATTTGTTTTTTATGGGGATAAGAGATATGTACGAAATACAAGAAAGCACTTACATTTCCGATCTAATTTATTCATCAATGTCATCGCAGATATCATCCATGCCATATCAGATACTTCAAAACGACGAACTTACCGGAATATCAGCTGCCGAAGGCGCGCTTAGAGCGGAACTTTCAGAAAACAAAGCGGAAGAAAAAAGCGTAGACGCCGGCATCTCACAGCTTCAGACAACCGAATACGCCGTAAATACCATTTCCAGTAAACTCGACCGAATGAAAGCGATCGCAACAGAAGTCGAAGCCGGCGGACTGACGCAGGAGGAAATAAACGACAGGCAAGCCGAGTTCGAACAACTGATGGACGAGGTAAACGACGTCGCCATCACCACCAGCCCAGGCGGTAACGACTATCTATTAAACAAAGAAGGCGGAACCGTCTCGATCGCCATCGGCGACGGACTTACCGTAAATGTCGACACAGCAGCAATGACAACAAGCGCCCTGGGAATAAACGAAAACATGGATCTGACAGGCGACCCCGTGGCGGTACTTGCAGGAGTAGAAGCAGCAATAAGCAAAGTAGATGACTACTCAACACATCTTGAAGGTAAGATCGACACCCTGGAAGCCACGGCTGCTTCAATAGACGCACAACGAAAAAATATCACATCCGCTCAGTCGATCGTTGATTCTATAGAGACGGCCCTGGATATGGCAATCTCGATAGGCGGTACGTTGGGACAATTGGCAGAAATGCTGCTGATGGTACAGTCGAATCTAAACGCCGAAGCGATCTCAGACTTGCTTAACAATAACGACGACGCCTAATAACAATACCCAAAGGAAAGCGAAAACCGTCATATTGTCATCCCACCCTTGATCTGGATTCCATACGCTACAACTTGCTTAAACACAACAAACAAACCCCGTCAAAACAAACGCCCAGCATCGCTGGGCCTCCGAATCGGTTAGCCCCGTCATTTGGCCGGGGTTGCTGTTCAAAATTCCAGGCTCTACTTACTACTCTCTCCTATCTACTCACTAACTAGCCATAAGTTTACGCCCTAGGTGAAAAATTCCACCCTTCAATCTTTTTTATATGCTTCAAATCCGTATCTTTTCCCTGGAGCATTCGCCGAATATCTCTTATTAAAATGACGACAAGTTATTCCTTTGAAATCAGCATCATAGGGACTAACCAAAAGATTGTGATCATGTCCGAGAATAGTGACAAATAGCCAAGGGTCTGTAGATTTGATTTCGATAACTTGGGCATCCTTTGGGGGAAGCATATCATCTGCCAGAAAAAGTTCTTGTCTGCCTGGCTCAAGGAGATCAACTACAAGATTTAATGTTTCACTTGGAAATTCATCAATATCAACATAGCTAATTTGATGCTTCTGATCTCTATTTCTAAGTTCTGGACTATTACAAAGAGCAGATTTCAGAAGCATTCCAAAATCTAAGTTAAACCATCCTTGGAGTTGACATAGCGGATAATGCTTCTTTGTAAGCTTAGCTTTTTTACTTGTTGCTGGACTGGTACGCCATATAGAACCATCTTTATGATATGAAGAATGACTTCCATCAATAATCACCGAAGTCGCATAATACAAATCGTTGCCATGAAATGAAAACCATGCTAGCTTCCTATGGTAACCAGATATCTTTTGCTTTGTGGCTATTATATATTTCTGTTTTACTGACACAATCTCAACTCCAGCTTTTATATAGAAATCAAAGGCAAAATCACCGAGAGAAAATCGCTATCAGTTTTTTTCAAATATTTGTCTTCAATATGCCCTGAAATATCTTTAATTCTATTTATCATGACTTCATCTATTTTAGATATGATTGAAGGAAAAAAGACACTCGAATAGTTCAGATATCCGTAACCAACCAATATGGTAGCCACTGTGATAAAATCTGAGTGTTCTGAGTTAAACTCACAACCCATAAGAACTTCCCGTTGACCCGTAGAGGAATATTTTTCACGGAATAACTTTGTAGCAATACCGCCATGAGCCATTTGTGAAAAAGTTTCGCCATACCATCTTTTATAAAAATCAGGGGAAAATTCATTAAACATATCAGAAAAATTCACCCTGTCTTTAGATCGAGTCGCCATAAAATGTGTCTTAGTTTTATCTGGATATTTGTAGAAATATCGAAGGATGGCTAGCCCCTCAAGCATTTGTCGAAAAACAACTATGGCTTCAAGATAGTACCCCTTTATCCACAAGTCATAAATAGCTCGTAAAGTATACGGAAGACGTATATATGTTAAATTAGCTACTGATATCAAATAATGTTCATCTGACTCCAATGGTACATCTTCCCAACAGTGGTACGACAGACGAAAGAATATATTTATCAAGTTGTCAATTTCGATAGAATCTCCACCACGTATTTTCAGTGTATCTAATTCTGTTTTTTGCTCAGTTCGCAAAAGTTCCTGCAAACTCATCAAATTATCATTCCATTGGTAGTCTTGCATATTGAATCCACCTTATCATATCTTCACGTCTTGGCACCTTTGCGGGATTAATTATCTGCCTTTCAAACAATTAATTTAGTTGCTAACAGTTGATGTATGCTACCGCTATAGTTTTGCTTTTTATCATCCTCAAAGTAAACATAGTTATGACCAAATACGGTTTCTGGTATTCCTATTTTAAAAATATTTCTGCAAAGTAAAACTTCATAGTAAGGTGGTTCGTAATTAGGACCCACAAACAACTGGATTTTCACATTTATAAATCTGTCATTTACCGTTGCAGCAATGATGTGACCATAAGTTTGAGGTTTCCATCCACGTTTTAATTGTTCTACGAAGTAACCCTTCTTTTCGATAATAAAATCTTTCAAATTACCTTTGCCATAACGAATAAAATCTCGTATGGGCATAAACAAATCCTCATAACCGCTATGTTCAAAGCTATTGTAATTTAAATAATAATGGAAAGCTATCTTGGCAATGGCCCTTAACCGTCGCTCATCCCAAATTATTTGGCCTCCTGCTTTTACAATTCCTTCAAATGGTTTAATATCCTCAGCCATTTCTTCACTTCCGTATAGGCCACATTCATCCAAGAGGTCAAAGATTTTGTCAACTTGCTCGTTATTTTGCATTCGTGGCCAAACTTTTGTAGGATTTTTTATTTCTGTTGAAAAGATTAATTGTTTCAGCTTATTAGCTGTTAGAGAGTCGGGGTCTTCTATAATAATTTGTTTTTTATTTCCATTTGCGTCACGTATCTCAATATGAGGTGAAATTTGGCAATTTTTCCCATCACCTATTGGTTCAACCAACATTTCATAGTCAGTCCCCGGATATTTAATTTTCATTTTAAGTGGACCATGTCCCGCCTGCTTTGTTCTGAACGGAGAAGTCGATTTTTCATGCCGGCCCTTAATCCCAAGATTTGCTTTGAGCAATGCTTCAGGTGCACATTTTGCTAATATATGTTCGCACTTACCAATCGCCTCTTCACACTTTTTACATACTTTATAACGTAATGTGGGTTGATTTTTGAATGTTCCTAAACATCTCGAAACTGTGTGTGAACTTCTACACAAGTCCTGAAAGGAGTTACAGTATATACATTTACTTGTCGATTTCTTTTCGGGTGCCATGATTAAGAAATAGTTTACAATAGCTTCAGAAATTAAATAAAATTAAAGGTGTCCGGTACATTTTTCTATATCTCCCATATCCTTGTAATTTTTACTGTTGACATGATATACCCAAAGTATCCAAATGTCCATTAAAATCCAACCCGGCCAACGGCCGGCTCCACAGCTACTATCTATTATCTTATATCTCAGATGCTTCGCATCTGCCCTCTGTGCCCTCTATATCCATTTTTTCCTCTGTGGCAAATTTTTATCTTTTCTCTGCGTCTCTGCGTCTCTGCGGGATTAATCTATGTTTGCTCTGCGTTCTTACCCATTTTAACTTAAAGAGACCGGGACTCGTTTTGTTACAATAGGCAATTTACGCCTCAGGTATTCATGCCCTTGGGTATCCGCAGTTTCTTTCCTTCGTGTTCTTATAGTATTAGTTGAGCACTTAGTCAGCTTAATATTGGCTGTATAACAGCCGTGATCGATGGCATAATAGGTTTACAGATGCTTGCTTCGTGAAACCTTGATGCCGAGAGCACAATAAGCTGACTAAAACTCTGCGCCCAAAATCTGCTTAATCTGTGTAATCTGTGAAATCCGCGGTTTCTATTATCTTTTTAGTTTCTCTATTTTCTCTTTCCTTCGTGCCCTTCGTGTCCTTCGTGGTGAAATCAGTTTTTTAAAATCAGTGAAAATCTGTGAAATCTGTGGATAATAATTTGTGTCTATTCGTGTCCATTCGTGGTTCAACTTTTTGCTTTTCCTTCTTTTCTGCATCCTGTAATCCTGTCTAAAAATTCGCTTTTATCTTTTCTCTGCGTCTCTGCGCCTTGGCGCCTTTGCGGGAAAATATTACAAGCATTCCCTTCATATTGGCCGTTGTGAATCGGAGAAAAATCACGCCATTCCATACAGGCTCCTTTTATTAGCGTTCATTCGTGTCCATTCGTGGTTCCTTTATTTTGGTTGCGGCTATGCTGCTCCAAGCATATTAGTGGTTAAAATTGCTTTTCTCTGTGCTCTCTTTTTCCTTCGTGCCCTTCGTGTCCTTCGTGGTGAAATCAGTTTTTTAAAATCAGAGCGCAATTAAAGAAACCCGGTTTCTTTGTTGGGATAATAGGCAATTCATGCCCTGGGTATTTACAAAAGCTTTTCCTCGCTATCTCTTAAATCAGCCCCGGCCCCCGGCCGGCCTCCACAGCTACTATCTAATATCTAAAACCTAATATCTCAGATGCGATTTATGCCCAAGGTAAGCATCTGCCTTCCGCGGTTTCTTTTCTTCGTGCTCTTCGTGTCCTTCGTGGTGATAGTTTTTTTATCTTTCAGGTTTTCTTTATGACTTCATGCCTTCATGGTGAATAATATCTTTTAAATCGACTAACATTCCAGATATCAACAATCCTATTCCCCTTTACAGCCTTAAATCCCACTATTAAGCGTTTTTTCCTACGCAGGTTTTTTCAAAAAAGTGTCATTTGGTGCGCGTTTTTGCGCGTTTTTGTTCGTTTTTGTGTTTTTTTGTCATATTTTGCAAAAAAAGTCACGTTTTTTCATAAGTTCTTTCTGTTATTTTTCCCGCATTAAAACGACTCTTCTTTGCTTCTTCCGCCCATTTATCGGCCGTTTCACCCCCGTCACAGCCGTTTTCCGGACCCACCGCCTCTCGTTGATCGACTCGGGATGGACTTATCTTTTTTTGCGCGCATTTTTCCCCATTTTTAATAGTAGACTTTTTTATACTTCAATAAAACTGCCTTAAGGCAGTTTTTTAAAATATAACAAAATATGATTTAAAGGTTCTAACTTTCACAGTTTTAGCTATAATCAGATCAATGGCAAGGAAGGATCCAAACTCATTATTCGCCCAAGCCGAGCAGCAAAAGCTCGATTTAAGCGCTCCCCTTGCGGTACGCATGCGTCCGCGGACGCTTGACGAATTCGCCGGCCAAACACACTTCATCGGCCCTGGAAAGCTGCTCCGCAGAATGCTCGACGCCGATAAGCTAACCTCGGTGATCTTCTACGGACCGCCAGGCTCCGGCAAAACAACCCTCGCCCGCATCATCGCCAGCCGTACCGAGGCCAAGTTCCACTACCTAAGCGCCCCTGCTGCGTCGGTAAAGGACATCCGCGAGATCGCCGCTATTGCCAGGGATCGCCTGATAACCTCGACGACCAGAACCGTCCTGTTCATCGATGAGATACACCGTTTCAACCGTGCCCAGCAGGATGTTCTGCTCGACGACGTCGAGAACGGGATCGTAACACTTATCGGCGCAACGACCGAAAACCCGTTTTTTTCGATAAATTCGCCGCTTATCAGCAGAAGCACCGTCTTTCAGTTCGAGGCATTATCGACTGATGACGTTTTATCAATATTAAAACGGACACTTTCGGACAAGGAACGGGGCTACGGCAAGCTTAATATCAAGGCTGATAATAAGGCCCTGAAATTCTTTGCCGTCGTCAGCGACGGCGACGCTCGAAGAGCCCTGTCAGCGTTGGAAATAGCGGTTTTGTCACAAAAAAAGGCCGATAAACCCGGAAAAATTGTTCTAAATATCAATATTGCTAAAGAATCTGTCCAGCAAAAGTCGATTCAGTATGATGGTACTGGCGATACGCACTATGATCTTGCAAGTGCGTTCCAGAAGTCCATGCGCGGTTCAGATCCGGATGCAACGGTTTATTGGCTTGCCCGGATGCTGGCCGGCGGCGAGGATTTGCGGTTTATCGCCCGTCGGATAGCTGTTTGTGCAGCAGAGGACGTCGGAAACGCCGATCCGGTGGCTACTATACTGGCTGCGTCGGCGTTGCAGGTTTGCGAGTTCGTCGGTTTGCCGGAGGCTCAGCTTTCGCTGACCCAGGCGGCGATCTATGTAGCGGCAGCTCCGAAATCGAACGCGTGCTCGGCTGCTATTTCGGAAGCGATGAACGATATAAAAAACGGCAGAACCGCAGAGGTACCCCCTCACCTGCGGGACAGCCATTATAAAGGTGCCGAAAAATTGGGACACGGGCTCGGATACAAGTATCCGCATAATTATGCGGAAGGTTTTGTCCAACAGGATTACCTGGGTGAAGCGGCTGGGAAGACCTATTACAGGCCCAGGGAAATCGGACGCGAAAAAGCTATACGAGAGCATTTACAGAAACTCTGGAAGAGGTTAGAATAAAGGACAGCCAGTTCGGCTTTGAGGATATTAGCGGATGGATAAAACACAATTGCGTCGTCAGTTAAGCAACCGATTAGTAAAACTTTCGGATAAGCAGAAGGTAAAACAGAGCAAAAAAGCGTGCCAGTTCCTTTTGGAAACCGAACAATTCAAAGACGCGTCGGTGGTGATGCTGTATCTGCCGCTTCCGCACGAAGTGGATACCACACCGGTTATCCTTACCGCGTGGCAGAAAGGAAAGACGGTGGCTGTTCCAAAGATCTCATGGCAGCAAAGACATATGCTTCCGGTTGAGATAACTTCGCTTGAGAGCGGATTCTCGACAGGCAAAAGCGGATTGAAAAATCCGATCACCGGAGTTCCAACACCGATCGAAGATATCGATGTTGTAGTGGCTCCGGGCCTTGCATTTAACAAAGAAGGACACCGCCTGGGCAGGGGCGGAGCATTCTTTGACAGATTTTTCCAGTCGAAAAGTCTTAACGCTATAAAAATCGGTTTTGCCTTCAGCCAACAACTTGTCGATGACATCCCCATGGCAGAACATGACATGAAGGTCGACATGGTAGTAACTGACGAAGGCGTAATAAATTGTAAACACCCTTTAGGGTGAGAAAATCAGGATCCGTTAGTTGATTTAATATAATGATACTTGCGAATAGCATGAATCAGATGCTTTCGCTAGAATGACAAAACAAATCATGGAGGTTTGGTAAGTGGCAAGATACCGACAAAGAACATACAGGTCACGAAATAACAGGGCTCGAAATAAAACCATTAGATTCTTTATTATCTCGCTGGTAGTTATCGCGGTAATCGTTTTCCTGCTAGTGAAGACGCGCGACGATGATAGCGAGACGGCGAAGGATCCGCAGGGCAAGACGAACGATAGTGCCAAGAGGGATTATGAGTTCAAGCCGGAAGCGGCTATTGAACCGATCAAAAGAACTCCGGCAAAACCGAAGCCGATACAACCGCCAAAACGGGTAAAGCCTTCAATGCAAACAACAGCCGACTCGACGGATTCCAAAGTGGTATCGCTTATCGCCGAAGCACTGAAAGACAGGGACTCGGGCGGTATCGTCGCAGCCCGCGAAAAACTTAACGAAGCGCTTAAGATGGATCTAAGCTCGCAGGGACTTGCAAGCGTAAAAGCAAGGCTCACCGAGCTTGCAACCAACATCGATCATAAGGCCTATAGAAACGGTCGCTTCGGCAATAATGGATGGCTATTCAGCAATATTCACTACGATAACGACAGCCTGACGGACAACTACATCGTAAAGCCGGGCGACAATCTTGAAGCCATCGGCAGAAAATACAAGGTCCCTTACGAAATACTGATGACCATAAACGGCATCAAAGACGCGCGAAGCCTTCGTGCGGGCGATAAAATAAAGGTTATCAACGGTCCCTTTCACGCTATCATAAACAGCTCGGAATTCACACTAGATCTATACCTTGGCAACAATACATTTGTAAAAACTTACGGGATCGGCCTTGGCGTCTCCGGACTGGAAACGCCAACCGGAAGATGGAAAGTAAAACCGGGCGGCAAGCTTGTAAAACCTACATGGACTGACCAGCTAACCGGCAAGACCTATGATGCCGATGACCCTGACTATCCACTGGGAAGCAGATGGATAGGTCTGGAAGGTCTTACCGGAGCGGCAAAGGGAAGAACCGGATTTGCACTGCACGGAACCAAGGACCCGGATTCTATCGGGGTACGCTCGTCAGGGGGATGCGTTAGATTGCATAATGGAGATGTCATCGAAGTCTATAACCTGATGATGCCCGGACATTCCGAGGTGCTTATCGTAGAATAGCAACCTGAAATCAACCAAATGTACTTTGAAATTGCGGCTTGATGCGTGGTCTATTTTTTTTCGTACAATAACTAATTGATTTTACACGCGAACGAAATAGACACCATTGGTGTCATGGAGGATTTTCATGATCAGGGTATGCAGAAAAGGTAAAATAGCCAAAAGAGCGATGCTCCTTTCGTGCGGGTTGCATATTGCCCTGCTGGGGGTCCTGGCGGTTATCGATTTTTCCTCATCCCCATCACAGGCATTGGCCGCATCACTTCCTGCAATAAGCATAAAAGACATAACGGCTGTGACGCAGCTTTCGCCTGTAATACCTAAACCAAAAGTCACCCCCTTCAAAAAAACCGAAAGCTTACAGCAGGACATGTCAATATTTACGAACGTCATCGCACGAACAGGCTTACCTGTCACCGGCAGGCTTTCTTCAAATGCAATGCCGTCGGCGCTATCGCGAGTGACCTTTAACCGCACCGAGTTCTTCTCAAGCAAAACCGATGTCCGCAAGATATGCTTTGTCGTCGATCGTTCGGCGAGTATGCTCGGAACCTTCAATAAGGTTTGCAATAATCTTAAGGACTCCATCGCAAACCTTAGGCAGGACCAATACTTCAATATTGTTTTCTTCGGCGGAGGCGAGATCGCAGACTTCGGCAATAAAAAACTGATGCGAGCCTCGGACAAACGCAAAACCACAGCCGACAAATTCATTGATAGCATAAAGCCAAAAGGAACCACCGACGCAGCGGCAGCACTTATATACGCAATGACAATAAAGGACTCGTCGGGCAACGGCCCGCAGCTTATATATTTCCTGACCGACGGGCTCGATCTGAACACAAGCGGAACAACAGATATTTCTCTGCTTATAGAAAGCAAAAGAAAAACGCTTGCACCCTCGACGGTAATCAATACGATAGGTTTCCAGGCGGAGCCTTCGGACATGAGGCAGTTGCAAATGATCGCAAAAAAGAGCGGCGGAAAATTCATTAACATCGAGTAAGGACTTCTTGCCAACGGAGTGGCATCCTTTAGGATGAGAAGATCGTGATCCGTTGGTTGGCTAAGTTTAACAGATGTCTGCGAAATCGTACGGTTTTGTGCTTTCAACGGAGTGAAAGAGTATGAAAACAACAAAAGCTTTTCTTAATACAACAGGTTGTCGCAAGGCCGCAGTTTTTCTGGTCGTCATAATGCTAATGGGGCTGTTCGCCAGTTCGTCGATGGGGCAAACCGACGCAATAGAGCAGGTTCAGCCTACAGGGAGCAAAACATTCTTTACGCAATTCATTATTGCCGGCGG
>SDBV01004068.1_pt1 | contig 21215 bp, 26 predicted proteins | sample 2277081 | NCBI WGS metagenome assembly SDBV01 (sample SAMN10402039, study PRJNA504765) | marine sediment metagenome | isolation source: marine sediment core GS10_PC15, 223 cmbsf | place: Arctic Ocean: Southern Knipovich Ridge | collected 2010 | reverse complement strand
TAATACCATTTCAGGATATGCGGTATATTGGGAAACATTCAAGGATTAATAACGACGAAGCTAATGCTTTCTAATGTTAATTATCAATTTTTCAATTCTCTCCGATTATTGATAAGTAGGTGTTAGCAATAACATTCCGTAGTTTTAAAGCCTGCTTAAACCCTGGAAGATTAAATTGACGGTTGCGCTGCCGGCAAAGGCGTAAAAATTGACTATATTTTGAATCCCTGCTAAATTCTATAGGAAATGCCTGATAAAATTAAAATCGAAAAATTACAAGTGTATAAGTTACTTATGTCACTTGTAAATCATTCAGAGCAAAAACTGAATTTCCCGGGATAAGCATGCAATCATTTTTGTCATTCCGTACTTGATACGGGGGACGGCGTCTGGATTCCCGTTTCCACGGGAATGACAAAACCAGTGTTATGAACAAAATAAACTCCAACCCTAAACCAGTCAAGCTGTTTATCGGCATGATTTCGCAGGATATCTCTTTATTTGATGAACTTAAGGAGAGGCTGAAAGAAATCTTCGGCCCTTCAGACATGGAGAGTTCTGTGTGGCAGTGGGAGCATTCTGATTATTATAAGAAGGAAATGGGCGCAGGACTGAAAAGGCAGTTTATCTTTTTTGATAAACTGATAAACCCTGACGCAATTGCTGAAATAAAATTAAAGACAATTAAGCTTGAAGGACAATATCTCAATGAAAATAGTGGCAGGAGGATAAACCTTGACCCCGGCTACTTAGACTCGGCAAAGGTTGTGCTGGTGTCAACCAAGGATTTTTCCCACAGGATTTATCTGGACAAAGGCATCTATGGGGAGGTTACTCTCGTTTATTCGGGCAATTCCTATCAGATACTTCCTTACACGTATCCTGATTTCAGGACTGAAGAATATCACAATCTTTTTAAAAAAGTACGGGAAGGATATAAAGCTCTGGCGCTTAAAGGCACTTGAAAGATTTTTACTGTCGCAGAGCTATACATGACGACGTATAAAATTGCGCATAATACGCATAGTATAAAATTCTCCCAAAGTCTGTCATGCCGGCTCCCGTTCTCCGTAGCTCCGTTCTCCGTAGCACTGCGAAGGATGAATGTCCGGCATCCTTCTTGGAAGAAAGATTCCCGACAAGCGGGAATGACACAACATGTGCAATAATTTATGACGCTGTGCATAATACCTTAAACCACTACAAGATTATCCCTGTGAATTACCTCATCTGAATATTTATATCCCAGCACCTTCTCTATTTCGGAGGTCTTTTTGCCCATTATTTGCTCAATGTCCTTTGAAGAGTAGTTGGTAAGTCCTTTTGCAATCTTTTTGCCTTCCTGACTGACACAGCTTACAGCATCACCAACGTCAAAGTGTCCCTCGATCTTATTTATGCCTGACGGCAGAAGACTTTTGCCCTGAGCTGTTAAAGCCTTTATAGCCCCTTTATCAAGATAAATCATACCCTTTGATTTTAAACCATAGGCAATCCACCCTTTTTTTGAGGACAGTCTTGTCTGTTTTGGTTTAAAATATGTTCCAACTTTTTCATTATTAAAGAGGCGTGTAAGAAGTCCGCTTTTTTTACCGTTTATTATTACAGATGTAATGCCATGATTCGTTGCCTGCCTGGCCGCAAGCAGCTTTGAGTACATGCCCCCTGTACTAACGGCACTGCCTCTGCCGCCAGCGAATTTCATAATATCCGGCGTAATATCTTCAACAGTATCAATAAACTTTGCATCTTTAAATTTAGGATCTTTTGTGTAAAGTCCGTCAACATCAGAAAGTATAACTAACATCTCAGCCTCCACAAGACCTGCCACAAGCGCCGCTAACATATCATTATCTCCAAATTTTATTTCATCAACTGCGACAGGGTCATTTTCATTGATTAAAGGTATAACGCCGTAACCTATCAGGGTAAACAATGTGTTTTTTACATTTATATATCTGAGGCGGTTTGTTATGTCGTCCCGGGTAAGAAGCACCTGCGCGACCTTTTTATTAAACCCGGCAAAATTCTGCTCATACGCCCACACCAGACTGGACTGTCCGATTGCTGCAGCAGCCTGCTTTCTTTTTATGTCTTTTGGTATTTCCTTAAGGCCGAGTTTTTTAAGCCCTGCAGCAATAGCCCCTGAGGATACAATTACTGTTTCAGCGCCTCTGTCAATAACATCTGAGATATCTTTTGTTATTGCATGAAGCCTCTTTGCATTAAGTCCGTGCTCTGCCGAAGCAAGGATATTGCTTCCTATTTTTATTACAATCCGCTTCATAATCAGTTGTCAGCTGTAAACTGACCCTTGTGAACTGTTAACTGCTTTTGTGTTTCTCCACCTTTTTCCCAAGGTATGCCATAAGTTTTTTTATTCCTTGCCCGGTAACAGCACATACCGGGAAAAAATCATAACTTTTATCTTTGCAATAAAGTGCAAGCCTGTCAAGTTTTTCCCCGTTGCCTTTTATATCAAACTTTGTCCCTGCTATGGCCTGTGGTTTCTCAACCAGTGCATGGCTGAAAAGTTTAAGCTCCCTGTTTATTTTTTCAAGATTATCAATTGGATCGCCTTCTCCCATTTCTGATATATCGACAAGATGGAGAAGAACGGATGTCCTCTCAACATGCCGTAGGAACTGGCAACCCAATCCCGCGCCTTTGTGCGCTCCCTCAATCAGGCCCGGGATATCTGCTATTACAAAACTCTTGAATTCTGCGTACTTAACAACTCCAAGAACAGGCGTCAGTGTTGTAAATGGATAATCTGCAATCTTTGGCCTTGCAGAAGATACAGCAGAAATCAGGGTGGATTTACCGGCATTTGGCATCCCAATCAGCCCGGCATCAGCAAGGAGCTTTAATTCAAGAACCAGGTTTATCTCCTCCCCGGGCTCTCCGGGCTGGGCAAACCTTGGTGCCTGTCTTGTTGAGGATTTGAAATGTGTGTTGCCAAGCCCTCCTCTGCCGCCTTTTGCAGCTATGAACTCCTGGCCTTCTTCCGTCAAATCATTCAGGATTTCTTCTGATTCAGCATCTTTTATGAGCGTGCCCAGCGGTACAGGTATAACAAGGTTTTTACCGTTTTTACCGTGCATATCTTTACCCATTCCATGTTGTCCATGTTCTGCCCTGTATTGCTGCTGGTATCTGATATCCAGAAGGGTGTTAATATCCCTTTTGGCTTTGAAGATTATATGTCCGCCCCTTCCCCCGTCTCCGCCATTGGGTCCGCCTTTAGGGACAAACTTTTCTCTCCGGAAACTTACACAGCCTCTTCCACCATTTCCAGCCGCAGTATAGACTTTTACCTCATCTATAAATTGCATTGTTTAACGATACATGATTTTTATTTATGATACAAGCCACTGAAGACAGTTGACAGTTATTGGGTATAAGACTCAAGAAATTGCAAAATGAAAAATTAACAATTAGCATTTCAAATTGAATTTCCTATAAATACTAAATGATAACTTTGTAATGATAATTTTGAAATTTATTTTTTCCGAAAAGCGACGTTGTCCCAACGGGACTGTACGTCCTCGAATCCTTTTTAGCAACTAAATGGGAGAAGAACCCAAAATTAAACGGGGTGGTCCATAACAAACAATGTGTAATGAGTTTTTTCTGACTACTGATTACTGATTGCAGATTACTGGTGCGGAATCGCCTTATCCAGACGTTTTTTTACTGGCTTTGTGCTGCAACAGGATAAACACTTATCTGCTGTCTTTTTTTGTCCTTGCGTTCAAAGGATATAATGCCGCTGATTTTTGCATAAAGGGTGTCATCGCACCCTTTACCAACATTAAAACCCGGGTGAAACTTTGTTCCTCTTTGCCTGACAATTATATTCCCTGCCTTTACTGTCTGGCCGCCATACATTTTCACACCGAGGCGCTGCGACTCGCTGTCACGTCCATTTCTTGAACTGCCGACTCCCTTTTTATGTGCCATTTTGTACTTCCCCCAATAATTTATTTAACCTGTATATTTTTTATCTTAATTGTCGTATATGGCTGTCTGTGACCCCTTAATTTCCTGTGGCCCTTTCTTGGTATCTGTTTGAATACAAGCACTTTTTTTGCTTTCTCAGTGACCAAAACCTCTGCAGACACCTTGGCAGATGAAATAAAAGGGCTGCCAAAAGAGAACTGATCTCCGTCTGCAACCATTAAGACATTATTAAATGTAACGGATTTTTTATTGTCAATCTTATCAATCTTTACAACGTCTCCTTCAGAGACACTGTACTGTTTACCGCCTGTTTCTATTATTGCATACATGGAAAGCCTCCAAAAACAAGTAGTATATTTTTTAACATAAATTTTAGTATAAAGTCAATCTTCAGAAGGAAGTTGTTATGCTGTAGTATAATTATGATGATTGAGAAATCAAAAAAAACAATAGGAATGAACTAAAATTAGTTGGAGGCTGTTTATGTTTTGCAGGGCAGGGCTTCCGACAATGAGAATTTATGCTCTGGGGTAATCCATGCAGGGAAAGGCGGCGATGCTTGATACATTAAAAAGGGTTTTTGGATTTCAGGACTTCCGTCCAAATCAGGAGGCTATCATTAAGAATATTCTGGATAAAAAGGATGTTTTTGCTGTAATGCCCACCGGGGGCGGAAAGTCTCTTTGCTATCAATTGCCCGGCAAGATAATGAATGGAACCACGGTCGTTATAAGTCCCCTGATCTCCCTGATGAAAGACCAGGTCGATGCAGCAGTTGAAAATGGTATATCTGCTGCCTTCTTAAACAGTTCGCTGAAACCGCAGGAGATGACAGATGTCTATCGTATGCTGCGGAATCAAGCCTTAGAACTGTTTTACATCTCCCCTGAACGCTTTGCAATGCCTGATTTTCTCGAAACACTTAAGTCCGCCCCTATTTCTCTTTTTGCTATAGATGAGGCCCATTGTATTTCTGAGTGGGGACATGACTTCCGTCCTGATTATCTGAGCCTTTCTAATATCACCAAGGTCTTTCCTCACGTCCCTGTTGCAGCATTTACGGCAACAGCCACACCAAGGGTTCAGGATGATATTATCAACAAGATCGGTCTCAGGTTACCATATATAGTGCGCGCCTCGTTTAACCGTCAGAATCTTTTTTATCAGGTAGAAAGAAAAACAGGTGTAGAATCACAGATACTGAAATTTCTCAGGGAACATACTGATGAATCAGGCATAATTTATCGTACTACCCGTGATTCTGTTGTCAATTTGGCTGATTTTCTGGTAGAAAATGGTATTAAAGCCCTGCCCTATCATGCCGGAATGGCGCCGGAGAAACGGAAGAGAAACCAGGAGGCATTTAGCAGGGATGAAGCGGCTGTAATTGTGGCAACAATTGCCTTTGGTATGGGTATTGACAAGTCAAATGTGCGGTTCGTTATTCATGCAGATTTACCCAAAAACATCGAAAACTATTATCAGGAAACAGGACGTGCAGGGCGTGACGGAGAGCCTGCCAATTGCCTTCTCTTTTTTGGCAGGGGAGACATCCCTAAGCTCAGGTATTTTATCAATCAGATACCTGATGACAGTGAACGGTCAATTGCTATTGAAAAACTGAATCATACGGTCAGGTACGCATCACATAATGTCTGTAGACGCAGCCAGCTCCTAAGATATTTTGGCGAGGACTATCCGGCTGAAAATTGTGGTGCCTGCGATATTTGTGTCGGCACGATTGAAAAGATTGATGCCACAATTGATGCACAGATACTTATGTCAGCAATGTCAAAGACAGGTCAACGTTTTGGAATCAGGCATATTATTGATATTGTTACAGGTGCTGATACAAAACGTATACATGAACTTCAACACGACAGGATTAAAACCTATGGCTCAGGTAAGCACAAAGACAAAAATCACTGGCGATTTCTGATTGATGAACTTCTGGCTCAGGATGTTATTTACCGGGAAGGTGACCAGTATCCAATATTAAAACTGACGGAAAAAGGGGATAATGTACTCTATGGCAGAGAGAAAGTTACGGCATTGAAAAGGGAAGATGTAAAAGAGAGGCGCCGGGCTGTATCAGGCAGGAAATTTGAGCCATATGATGAAGTCCTTTTTGAGAAACTTCGTATCCTTCGAAAAAAACTCGCTGATGATCAGCAAGTCCCTCCATTTATAATATTTTCAGACAGGTCCCTTCACGAAATGTGCAGGTACTATCCTGCAGCATTACCTGATATGAAAAAGATCAGCGGTGTTGGGGATGCAAAGCTTAAGCGGTACGGAGATGATTTCATAAGGGAGATAAAGACATATCTAAATGAAAACCCTCGTGTCCCGGTCACCGATAGAAAATCCTTTGCTCCACCTGTTACCATGACACAGAAAAAGGTAAAAGGAGAAACCTTTAAAAAGACTTATGAGTTGATAAAAAACGGACTCTTGATAAAAGAAATTGCAAAGACACGTAATCTTTCAATATCTACCATCACAGGGCATCTTGAACGACTGATAAGGGATGGCCGGGATATCGATATAGACTGTCTTGTTGATCCAGTAAAGCGTACTGAAATAGAGAACCTGTTTTTAACCTTACGGACGAGGAGTCTGGGGCCTGTTGTTGAGCATTTAAATGGAATAGCAAGTTATGATGAGGCAAAACTTGTAAGGGCTTATATGCAACGTAAGCCTCCTTAGCTGGTTATTACTACCTAAATAAACAACCGATAAGACGGCAATGAAAAAATTAATCTTATTTGATATTGATGGCACGCTTGTCCATACAGGCGGGGCCGGTGCGTTGTCAATGAACAAGGCATTTCTTGAACGTTTCGGTATTCAGGATGCATTTAAAAATATTCTCATGGCTGGAAAGACGGACAGGCAGATCATGAGAGAAGGGCTTATATCCCGCAGTCTGCCTTACATGGACGGCAATGTTGATCTGTTGGTAAAAGGCTATCTTCAAAATCTCAGGGTTGAGATTAATAACCCGCGGCGAAAACTTAAACCCGGAATCATCGAGGTGCTCAATGTATTAAGGGAAAAGGGGGCAGTGCTCGGACTGCTTACCGGAAATCTTGAACAGGGTGCAAAGATAAAGTTAGAGGCTTTTAATCTGAACGAATATTTTCTTGACGGCGCTTTTGGCAGTGACCATGAAGACAGGGACAGGCTTTTACCTGTTGCTCTTGAAAAATTTTCAAGAAGAGGGCTTTCGTTTTCTCCCGGGGATTGTATTGTGGTAGGAGATACACCGTTGGATGTACAATGTGCCAGGATTCACGGCGCTCGATGTCTTGCAGTTGCCACCGGCCCGTATACAAAAGAACAATTGCTTAACACTGACGCAGACATTGTTTTTGATACACTTGAAGATATTGATAGATGTCTGGAGTTTATAATAGAGTAAACTTGAGTGGCTTATTATTTACCCCGTTAGAAAGCCCCATGACTTACCACAGGCCCGCCTGCCGGCAGACAGGCTTTCCCGTTAGAAGGGCGAAGTCTTCTAACGGGGTTTACCTTACAACAAAAATAATTAGCTTATGGCAGAACCAATAAATAAAAGCAGTAAAATATCAACATAAAAGACCTGCTTTTCTTTATGCAGGACGGCAGCCTTTGACATGAGATTAATTAAGGTGTATAATTATGTGTATAAGGAGGTGTATTTATGAGAACCAATATTGTAATTGATGATGAACTTATTAAAAAAGCATTCCAGTATTCTGAAGCAAGAACAAAAAAAGCTTTAATACATGATGTGTTAAAAAAATTTATTGAGGACCACAGCAGAATGGATCTAAGGAAGCTTAAGGGGAAAATCCGTTTTAAAGATAATTATGACTACAAGGCTTTAAGAAAAGGTAATTAATCAGTGGTTCTCGTTGATACGTCTGTTCTCATAGATTATTTTAAGGATATCAATAATACCGGTACTGATAAATTTCAATTCATTTTAAATGCAGGGATACCTTTTGGCATTAATTCTTTTATTTATCAGGAACTACTTCAAGGCACAAAAACAGAAAAAGAGTTTAAAGAATTAAAAGAATATTTAGAAACCCAAATATTCTATGATTTAAGAAATAATAAAACATCTTTTGAAAATGCTGCGGAGATTTATTTTAAATGCAGAAAGAAAGGCTTTCAAATTGGTAGTACCATAGACTGCCTTATTGCCCAGACCGCAAGAGAACGGAATCTTCTGCTTTTGCATAATGATGATGATTTTATAAAGATTTCAAAAGTTGTAAAGTTGAAATTTTTCTAAGAAAAAATGAAGCATGGGGTCAGTCTGACCCATTATTTCTTTACCCCGTTAGAAGGACAAAGGCATTCTAATGGGGTTTACCCCTATACATTAAATTTAAAATTTCTAATATCGCCGTTATTCACAATGTATGTTTTGCCTGAATTGGAAAATCCGGTGATCGCCAGTTTCACTGTATTTCTTTAAATGATTCGTACGCCGCTCTTGCAGTCCTGTTTATGTCAGAAAGGGAATGGGCAAGAGACATAAAACCCGCTTCAAACTGGGAAGGGGCAATATAAATTCCTTTTTCAAGCATTCTTCTGAAGAATCTTGCGAATTTATCTGTGTCTGCTTTTTTTGCGGTTGTGTAATCAAAGACCTCTGAATCTGTAAAATAGGTGCAGAACATTGTTCCGGCCCTGTAAAATTTCGTCTTTATGCCGGCGTGTTTAGCCGCATCCTTCAGGGCATGTTCAAGGGCTTCTGCTTTATTTATCAGTTTTTTGTAATTACCCGGTTTTGAAAGAATCTTTAATGTTTCTATGCCGGCTGTTACTGCAAGGGGATTACCCGAGAGCGTTCCTGCCTGGTACACCGGGCCGTCAGGAGCTACATGTTTCATTATTTCCTTTTTCCCGCCATATGCCCCGACAGGCAGTCCTCCTCCGATTACTTTTCCAAGGCAGGTCATATCAGGCTTTATCCCGAATGCCTTTTGAGCTCCTCCATAAGAAACCCTGAATCCTGTCATTACTTCATCGAATATCAGGACAATTCCGTATTTCTTTGTCAGCCGCCTTAACCCGGTCAGGAAACCTTTTTTTGGAAGAACACAGCCTATATTGCCAACAACAGGCTCAAGGATAACACCTGCTATGCTCTTTGCCTGTTTTTTGACAACCCTTTCAAAGGTTTTTAAATCATTAAAAGGAATAGTTATGGTGTTTTTTGCGTAGTCTTTTGGAACACCGGGGCTGTCAGGCACTCCGAATGTCAATGCGCCTGAACCTGCCTTGACAAGCAGGCCGTCTGCATGTCCGTGATAGCAGCCCTCAAATTTTATAATCTTGTCCCTGCCGGTAAAACCCCTTGCAACCCTGATAGCACTCATTGTTGCCTCTGTGCCTGAGTTGACCATTCTTATGATATCCATAGAAGGGTATGCCCTGCGAATCATACATGCAAGCTCTATTTCAAGGCCTGTTGGAGCTCCGTAGCTTGTGCCTTTTTCAATCGCTTTCTGAAGTGCCTTTGTTACCTGCGGATGGGCATGGCCGAGAATCATTGGCCCCCAGGAAAGAACATAATCTATGTATTCGTTTCCGTCAACGTCATAAATTCTGGAACCCTTTGCTGATTTTATAAATAACGGACTTCCACCGACAGCCTTAAATGCCCTGACAGGACTGTTTACTCCACCAGGCATAAGGCGTTTTGCCTTTTTAAACAGTTCTCTGGACTTTTTATGGATCATTGGTGATATGTATTAAACAATAATTGAAATAGGCTTGTCAAAACCCCGTATTTTATAGTTGATAATGTAATGTAAGTAAAATGGCTTTAGTATAATTACAGTGCAGTAAGGGCATTTGGCGATTCATCTGCAATGGGGCTTATTGCTGTTACAGTATCCCGGGGAAAAGAAAAGCCGCGGATTTTTTATGAAAGACAGAGGCAGGAAAAGAAAACGCCGGTGACGCTTTCCGGGTCAAAAGCAGGGGGCTTCTGGACATAACGTTCTGTTGCCCTTTAACTTGGATGCCAGATTTTCCATTATTCTTTATTCTCCTCAAGTTTACTTATAATGTCTGTTTTCCTGATTCGGCCGTGAAGGGTTGAGCCGTCTCTGAATTCAACCACAGGGATATCATATCTGTATAGTTCATAAAGCTCTTCATCAGAGTCAATCGCAACCTTTGTAACTTTAATATCGTACTTTTCCATGATTCCGTTAATCATTTCTTCAGCCATATCGCACAGCCAGCAGTCTTTTTTCGAGTAGAATGTCAGTCTAACCATGTCTGTTTTTCCGCCATGGAGAAATGTATTTTTTAAAAAGCTGTTTTGAATATATCCTGTAATTTCCTGATGTTGCCTGCCGGCTCCATTTTGATTTTTAGCGCTTACCTGATTATACCAGACATGGTTTCAACTTACTACGAATGAAAGTCATAATAAAAATCACCTGTCTATCGATATTTAACTGAGATAAATTATTTTGGCCTTTTTCTGATTAGGGTGCTGATTCCTGCGACGTTCGTCATACGGGAGATGTAATCGCGATATTGACAGTATTTTCTGGTTTTTAATAATAGAATAGACTTTAATGAATCAACGACTATAAAGGAAACATTAGTTTGCTAAATAACAAATCCATATTAATAACATGTCTGATATTATCTTTATTTTTTCTTCTTTCATATTTAACTTCTTTCGCGTCGCCGTTAATTTATACAATTCAGACAGGCAGCTTTAGCAAAACCATCCCTGCACAGAGACAATTAAGAGCACTCATGCAGGATTTAGATGAAGAAAAGCTCGGCTATCTCAGGATAGAAAAAGTCGGAGAATATTATGCTGTAAGGCTCGGGAGATTTCAGGATTATGTCTCGGCAAGAGAGTTTCTTCAGGATATCAGGCCTAAGTTTCCCAGGGCATTTGTACTGAAGGCATATATTATAGATGAAAGGACAATAGTCAGGCTATACAGGGACGGGATTTAACCCAAAAACTGCAATTAACCACAGAGGACTAATCATTGCAAATTGTCCGCCTGAGGCTGGACAAATTTAACATTTAGCATTTCAAATTTAAAATGATAATTTTGCATTGATAATTTTAAAATGAGTTTCTCTGTGCTCTCTGTGGTTTTCTAATAAAGACCTGCGGAACGGGTGTAATGCCGTGGTTAGAATGTAAGGAGCGCGGCGGCGTACCGTCCTTATTTAAAATCAGGCAGGCCGCCCTGCAGACGCCAGGTTTTTTCTCCCTTGTCATATTCCCATGCCTGCTTGTCAATCAGGGTTTTTTCTATCATGGAATCTAAATTGTAATACCTAATTTCAACGGTCTGTCGGGCAAGTAATTTATCTTTTGAAATCTTCCTGTTGAGCAATTCATAAGAGGTCACTTTTGTTTTCTGGAGCTTTTTGAAGTTTACGGCTTGCTGTTGAGTGCCGTGTGTCATCATGAAATCGCTTGCTTCTTTGTAGCGACTCCATAGTATTGCTGTTTCATATGCGGTTGTTATATTTTCAAGCAGGCTTACCTGCTTTGATTCCTTTATGGAGGCACACCCTGCAAGAAGGAGAACGCAAAGGCAAAAAATATATTTAGGCACCGGCAACCTTGCGGGCCATCGGCCGAAGAATATGGGGGAAGATTTTATTTTTTCCGTATATTTTGGAGACGGGGCTGAATTATTGTTTTTTTGCATTTCACCACTATATCAGACTTGTACGAGATCAAGCTATAACTATAAGAAGAAAGCAAAGAAGGAATATTTTATGAGGCGAGCCGGAAGATTTCCCGTCTATCAGGCCCCTTGTTAATACCGCCCATTCCTCTTATACGGTGTATACCTATTTCAGCCCAGCCCTCTGCACGGAGAAACTTTTTTATTTTACGTAATTCGATTAGATGGTCCAGCGAAGTATGTTTTACCATATCATATGTGTTGTTTTTATACAAAACCCTTATTAACATACCTTTAAACCCTCGTTTGTAATTTGGATTTTTATATTTTAATTTTACAATTTAGAAGGCTTTCCACGGTTAGTTATTACGGCTTATCATTCAGATTCCTCGGCTTTCAGATATCTGGTAAGAAATATTATAACATATAATTTATAATTTTTTAGCAGATTTTCAAACAAGAGTATTTCAGAAATAAAGCAGTATCTAACCTGAAATTTATATATCTTTGGACCGGGAAGAGTTTTAGTTTGTAAACGGAATCTGCGGCCTGTGGTTACCTTCCCGCGATAGCTGTTTTTTTGCGAAATATCAATATGTTAACCTTATTCTCCAGCAGTGGCAGTCTGTATTTAAATATCGACATACTTGTCTATTTTCTACTTTGTTACCTGCATCTTAAATGCGTTGCTTTGAGAGTTTATATTTGTCTTTTGGTCTGTGGAAAGCGTCCTTTAATATTATGGAAGTTCAACCTCCATAATTTTCAACTATTTACCGACTTCAATATAGTCAATATATGAAACTGAGCTCTCTTTGGTATTATCTGAATCGTTCATAACCGCTATGCTGGCTGTTACGGGTGGCTCGGAACCAAAGGCTTTTCTGTAGTCCTCTATAATATTAACCTCTTGTTCTATCCATTTTCCTGCTTTTTCTGCGCCTGTCTGCAATATTATCATTTTGGCCTCGTTGGCATAGGTATTTGTAATAATATTTTCCTTATGCTTCCTGTTTGCCCAGATGTAATTAAGGCTGCTGTGCGGAGGATACTCTCCATATATTTTTTTTACGAGACCGTATTTAATCCTCTTTCCAAAGGGAGCCTTTTCAGGGTTATATTTGAAAACAATATAGACACGGATGGGGTAATCATCACCTGATTTTTCCAGGGCATTGCCTTTTTGGTAGACATTACTTATTTTCCACAGCCATCTGACCTTTGGATATTCATAAACATTAAACTTTTTTTTAAATATAATTCCTGATGCCGAGGAATCGCTTTTTACCTTAAGGTAATTTCTATCTCCTGCTTTTTCGATAGAGTACTGGGTATGTTCTTTAACTTTTTTAAAATGGAACAGCTTCCAGTTTTCAAGGTCATTAAAGTCTTCTCGAAGGAGCACTTCTCTATCGCCGGCAAAACCCGGATGAACAACAAAGAAAACCAATAAAATGACCAGGATCAATTTAAATTTTCCTGTCATAAACTTTATTCCCAACATAAGCATGTTTCAGGTTTTTTTTGCACTTTGATGAGGGAAGAAACCTTTTGCAGGTATCGAGCAGGAACCGCTCAAATTTGTATCGGGTGACTGATTTTGCCTTCTAACCACAGCGGCATGTTTGCAATACATGTATCGTTTGGTATATCTATCAGACTAACAACATGCTCCACTATTTTCGCCGTCACTTGCAATCTTAACCGAAGCAGGCGCGCAATTAAACGGTCCGTAATGAGTAGACCTGTCTCCCGTCACCTTGAAATGCTGTGCAAAGCGGGTCTCCTGTAACATAGAGGCAGTATTTCCACATACAGGCATGGGTTTGCCCGTAATTAATCTGTGGTGGTCATCAAGTTCAAAGAAATGGGGATATCCGGATATAGTTCCAAGGTATGTGGCTACCTGGCCATAATCTTCACAGATGTCTTCAAGGCTGTCCAGTTTAAATGCCCGGATGGTCATGGCATATAAATCTATCATGCCAATCTTTGCATCTATTTCAGGGTTGTCAATGCTAATCTTTCTTTTTGTTGCAACACGATAATCCAGACATCCTGTGTCCCTTAACAACCTGCGGAAATCCTCAATATACATTGCGCCTGCAAGACATTCACCATGCAGCACAGGGTCATCTATAAGGTGTTCCGGAACTCTCCTTCCTGCGAAAATATCCGAGAAGTACAGCTCACCGCCGGGTTTTAATACACGGAAAATCTCTGAAAATACAGATCTCTTGTCAGGGGAAAGGTTAATAACACAGTTTGACATAACAACATCAACTGAGTTGTCTTCTATATCAATCTCTCTTAAATCTTCAATGTATCCCATTTTAAACTCAACATTCGGCCTTTTATAACCAAATTTCCTCATCTGAGAATCAAGATGTTTCTTAGCAACCTCCAGCTGCTCATGCGTCATATCTACACCGATAACAAGCCCGTTCTGACCAACAAGGCGGGAAGCTATGTACACATCCCTGCCTGTGCCGCATCCCTGGTCAAGCACGACACATCTCTCAAGCGCAGGAGGGAGGGGAGAGCCGCATCCATAAAATCTTGTAAGGATTTCATCATCAATCTGGCCTACTATCTTACGTATAGCCGGGGGCAATGACTCATCGGTGCAGCAGCAAGCGCTGGTCTTAAGGTCTCTTGTTTCTTGCAGTATCTTCCCGTAATACTCTTTCAGGTAATCCAACTTCTCTGAAACAGCCTTCATTTTACTCTCCTTCCTGCAAGCAATATATATTTACAGTTTGATTCATTATGTTTACATAATTGGCTTAAGAAGATTTATAAATATGACAGAAACTAAAACATCACCAAATGCCTGAGTTATGAATGGGAGGATCCTCAGCTTCTTTGATCACAGTCATACGGTAAATCACAACAGCCTGACCATAATTTTTATTCAACTAAATAATACCTTAGTTATACCTGAAAAATCAAGAGGCAAATCGTAAATATTCTTTAGAAATAATCATATTAATCTCATTGCTCAAAAATCAATGTCAACTTGCAGCGAATCAAGAAATTTGTTAAAAGCTGTGAAGACCTCCATAACTCCAAGCGCTTCTATGATTTCAGCATCAGACACAACTGTCTGGCGAAGAGTTTGAAACTCAGCCTCTGTAATTTTTAAAGGTTCCAGATTGGCCTTCCTTGCAAAACTGATAAGTGCTTTTTCTTTGACATTGAAATCTGCATTCTCTATATTTTCTTCAATGTTATTGATTTCTTCATCTGAAACACCGATGGATTTCAAAGCAGCAGTATGAGCAGAAACACAGTAGTTGCAGCTATTGTCTTTTGAGACCAGAACTGCTATGGTTTCCTTGACTTTTTTGCTGAGAGCACCCTCCATCATCACTGCCTTGACTTTATTCCAGTTGGCTTTCAAAAGTGGCGGATGATGAGCATAGGTCTTAAACAGATTCGGCACTATGCCAAATGCCTCTTTGATTTCTCTTAGTACGGTGGCTGCTTCCTTTGATACTGTTTTTGGTGGCATAATCAGTGACATACTAAATTCCTCGTTTTTTGAGGCCTGCCGCCTCAGTTTTTTACTTACTCAAAATTATCTAATGCGGGCAGTTTAATGTCCTGCCCAGGAGCTGATACTACATCCCTCTGTACAATGCGCAACCGGACGCATCATAAATTTAATAGTAATATTCATAGTCACACCTCCTTTTCGGTTAGTGGTTAGAATAACGTATCTTTCTTAATATGCCATATAATATTTTGCCTCATTTCTCAATCTCACCATATCCTTGAGAGTTATTGGTTTAAAGAACTTTGCTGATACCTTCTTCAGAGGGTTTTCGCGAGTGCCAATCTTTGAAACAATAAGAAACCCTGTATTGATATAAAACTCTACACCACGGTCTTTCAACATTAATAGATAACCTCCGTATGTCTTTGGGACAGATTCAAGAGAAACACTAAACTGTTTAGACAGAGCCTGTCGCATATTTTCTGGTATTTTATAACCCTCAATATCATCCTTACCTCTCCAGCCAAGTTTGTAGGTGTTTATGGCATCAGCATCAACAAGCACTTTTACTTTAAATCCTTCTTCTAATGCTGCCCACATTATATTGTATGCCACACATATCTGCGCATCGTCTCTTTTCAGACTGGTCTTAAGATGAACAAGAAATACCTCCTGATTTTCATCTGCCAGTGAGATTACCGGAATGAGTAACAGTAGGCCGAATGCTATCCATAAACATAATACCCTTTTCATCATAAGCCGCCTGCCTTTTTATCACTCTCCTTCTCAAGAAGGCTTGCCCTATATCCCAAATCCTCAATGGCCTTGATCATCTGTTCCACAGTTACCTTACCATTCTGATATGACACTTCCGCCTTTTCTTCTTTGTAACTCACCTCTGCTTTGACCACGCCAGGGAGCTTTTTCAACACAGCCTTGATCGTGGCTGGACAGGAGATACACGTCATATCCTCAACCTTCAGTACCACCAGCTTCAGGTTGTCATCTGCACTCCACGCACTGCTTGCAAAGAAGCCAGAAAAGAGCATTCCTATTAGCAGTAAAACGGGTATAGCCGTCCTCGGAATCTCAATATCTCTTTTCATCACTAAAGACCTCCTTTTAAAAATTTTAGAGCCATTTAACTAATAATACTTGTCTTACTACGCCAACCAGGCAATCAGATAAGGAAGCGCCAGCAGTACAGCCACAACAACAGTGGCAATCCATAGCATTATCTTCTGCACCTTCCTTGTCTGAGGAACAGCACAGAGACTACCCGGTTCGCAGGACTCCTTCGGTTTTCTGTAGGTGCTATAAAATCCTGCAATAAGAAAACCGATGGTGAAGAGGATAAAGATTGGCTTGTAGGGTTCAAATGCCCTCAGGTTTCCAATCCATGCCCCGCTTACACCGAGCATCACAAGGACAAAGGGAACCACGCAGCAGACAGATGCCAGCAGGGCAGTAACAACCGCCATAGGGCCAAAGGAGGTAAATCGCTTTTCCTTCTTCACACCATCGGCGGCCTTTATCTCAATGGTTGAATAACAGGAATCCCCTGTTATTTCATTCATGTTCTCTTTCATAACTTTACCTCCTTTTATTCCTGCCTACAACGGTCATTATGACCTGTCCCGGTCACCGTCTCATTCACTTCTGTCCCAGACTGTCGGAGTGCCTCCTTCACAATCTGTTTAACTGTTTTAAGACAGCACGAACCCTGCGGGTTTTTGGTTTCACAGAAGCAGCCATCTTTTTTCATACGTGACGTTATGTCATCTATGACTGTGCTTTTGCCAGTCTGTTTAATCTCATCAAAGATCCCTTCCACAGTGTGATTAAAACAATAACAGATTGGCCGTGGCGCCTTGCTTTCCTTGACTCCGACACGAACGGTAAGGTCTTCTTTGTAAAATGCCCGGGAGCCGTCTTCTGTAAAGTAAACTATATCGCAGCCATGCGACCCACAGAAAAAGTAATGGTTGACAGTGATACGACCCTGTCTTTCCTTCCCGATGAGAGAACGAAGGGTGGCTGCTTTAACGGCACTACCCTCCTTACAACAGGATGGACATCGGGCAGTCTGCTTCCTTTCTGGTTCTGTCTTAATTGCATTCATAAGCCTTTCATCCTTTTCATCTCTTAGTATCTGCTCAACATCTCACAAACACATACAAAAACAGGGGGACTTCTCCAGTTTCGGTTTTAAGATTTATCTTTTTTTGACATCCATGACCACCTCACATGAAAGCACACCCTCCAGTATCCCCCTTACATGTTCATCAGCAAGATCGGTTATTCTTGATATCTTTTCGCTTTTTATAGAATAGTGAACATTCTTACCGTTCTTTTCAGAGGTTACCATGCCGCAGTTCTTAAGACAGCTCAGGTGGTGGGAGATAAGGTTCTGTCCTCTGCCTAACCGTTCACATATTTCCGAAACCGTTAAAGGAGATTTTTCCCTCAGATGCTCCAATATCTTCAGCCTTATCCTGTCGCCAAGTGCCCTGAAAAGATGTGCCCTTGCTGTTAACATATCTCCATATAGCATATTTACCTTTCTCTTTTATATATTAACATAAGTTGATATGTTGTATCATTATAAACCCTGTACCTTAGTACAGAGTCAAGGCTTTTTCTCTTTCCCAGATTTATAAAGCTTTTAAGAGAAAGATTAAAGGAAAAGGGCAGGGCCAGTATGCTCAAAATTATCTAATGCGGGCAGTTTAATGTCCTGCCCAGGACATAATACTACATCCCTCTGTACAGTGCGCAACTGGGCGCATCATAAATTTAATAGTAATATTCATAAGTCACACCTCCTTTCCGCGATAATTAGCTAAAACTACTAAAGCAAAAAGTGTTAAAAGTTCACTCACATCCTCTTTCTTTTCATTGTTCGTGTATATACACAATTTATTAACAAATTTTTATCCCTTCTCAATATCCAATAATACACTAGACATATCCTTACACAATTTTTCTAACCGGGTTTTCCCTGCAATTTTATAAATCTTTTTTTGAAACTTGGTCCAAATGGCCATAGTTTTCGAAGACGTGTCATTGCCCTTCTCTGTAATAACAATAATCCTTGCACGTCGATCCTGTCCCGGGACAATCTTAATATAGCCGTCGCGCTCTAAAGCCGATAAATTACGGGTAATTGTTGTCCGGTCAGTTGCCATGGCCTCAGCCAATTGCGTCACTGTCATTGATCCAAGTATTCTTATTGAATTTAAAATAGCTGCCTGCACAGCTCTGAGGCCTGCCTTTCTGAACATACCATCATAAATTTTTGTGATCGCACGAGAAGCCTTTCTGAGATTAAAACAGATACAGGGGCTTTCGTTAGCGAATTTTTTTATACTTTCTTTTTTTTGTTCTGTCATAGCCGTTGCACTTTACCTCTCACAATAGGAGTATATACACATATTTAAGTTTTGTCGAGTCTTTTTTTAAATTTTTCCTAAAATGGGAATAAAGTGAAATTCGAAAAAAACCCAGCTTATCCCATAGGATAGGCTGGGTTATCAAGAGTAGCTCCGTTATTTATTTAATATCCAGTAGGTACACGCACTCAATATCGCTGCAATTGGTAAAGTCATAACCCACGACAACAGTATTTCCAGCACAACGCGAGTATTGGCTTTCCTTGTTATGAGACCTATACCAAAGATGGAACCAACAGATACATGAGTGGTGGAAACAGGCATACCCAGCCGGCTTGCAAAGATAACAAGCGCCCCGGTCACAATATTTGCCGTGAAGCCCTGTCCATGATTTAGGGGTGTAATCTTCTTACTTATAGTTTCAGCTACCTTTCTGGCATTAAGAAGCCCGCCAGCGGCCATACCAATAGCCACGACCATCATTCCCGACTGGATTCCCAGCGCCTTAATCGAAAGAAGGAGAGCTACAATCTTGGGGGTGTCGTTTAGTCCCCGTGCAAAACTCACAATGCCTGCACTAATATAGTGAGCAAAGTCCAGCGCTTTCTGACTGTTTATTCCCAGTACTTTCCCGGTGTAAAGCTGCATACAATTATCTTCAGTATCCAGTGTGGCATCAAGTGCCTTAATACTACTTAGTGAAAAAGCAGAAGTTGGTTGAGGCACTGGAATTACTTTCTTAGTTTTACCTATACAGGCACACCACTCCTTTGTAATTCCCGTATAAATCCTTATGGAACGAAAAATTGTGTAGATTGAGGCTCCAAAGATAACAGCAATCAATGGACTCAGAAGAAGTGGAAGGAAAAAGGAATTTCCAAGCATTGCGAAATTAACTTTTGTTCCTACAGCCATGAGACCGCTGCCAACCAGTGCACCTGTTAAACTGTGGGTTGTAGATATCGGGAAACCCGTGACAGTGGCCAGCATTACAGTGAGGCCTGCACCCATTGCAACTGCAAGAAGAAAGTCAGATGAAGCCGCAATAGAGTCGGGGACCAATCCCTTTCCGGAGAAACTCATAACAAGAGACTCGGCAAGAAAGATAGCTGAAACTGAGCCGGCAAAGGTTGTTATGGTTGCCCACCAAATCGCTGTTCTGTAATCTGTAGTTTTACTCCCAAAGAGTGTGGCCACCCCTTTGAAGTTGTCATTAGCTCCATTTGAGTAAGATAAAAAACAGGTAGCCAGAAAAAGAAGCACCAGTAATGTCATTTAAATACCCCTAACATTTTATTCCAAAAATTGAGTACAGGGAAAACTGCTTCCGGCAGGCCAACTGCCTGCTAGGTCGCTGCGCCCTCTCACGTTGAGCCCTGACCTGCTATACAGCCGTAGCAGTGTTCATCCACTGCTATCTCTCTTTTGGAAAGCAGGGAGAAGTCAAAGTCTTTTATATGCTTTGGATAACCTTCAAGTACACAGAGCCCTGTCATCTGGTTGAAATCGCAGTCATAGAGCCTGCCGTCCCAGCCTACGCTTATAATGTGCCTGCACATAACATTTTCAAGGGTTTCAGGATTAAAGGCGGATTTAAGTTTTTCCATGTATTTTGCAAGATTATTAGTGCGGACGAGAAAATCCCTGAACCTGCCAAGAGGCATGTTTGCAAATGTGTACAGCTTATTAAAAAATATATTATGTCTTACTGAAAGTTCTTTTTTGTACTCCTCCTCCAGCACTGTCTGTGAAGGAGACAAAAATGCACCCTGCGGATTATATACGAGATTTACCTTCAATTCTGCTGAATCCCGGCCATAGCCGAGTTCATTAAGTATCCGGAGCGCTTTTATGCTCTTTTGAAAAGATCCTTTCCCGCGCACCCTGTCAACATTGTCCTCAAAATAGTATGGAAGAGATGCTATCAGTTCCACTTTGTTTTTCCTGTAAAACTCAGGCAGGTCTTCCATTGCATCTTCAAAAAATATTGTCAGATTCGTACGTACAATTACATGACTACCTGCTTTTTTTGCTTCTTTAACAAAATATTTAAAATTAGGGTTAAGTTCGGGGGCACCTCCCGTAATGTCAAGGGTTTTAATATCATTTTCAGCGAGGGCTCTGAGTATAGCTTCAATGTTTTCCCTGTCCATCATCTCATCCCTCTGAGGGCCGGCCTTGACGTGACAGTGCTTGCAGGTCATGTTGCACCTGTAGCCGAGATTTACCTGAAGGACTTTTATCTCAGATGCCCTTAAAGGATGGGATTGTTCATTCTTTATTTTTTCCCTAAATGTCATTTTACAAGACTGCTTATCTGATAATGTTCTTACATTGACATTCTGTCAACTGTGTTATGGGCCTGAATACCGTGTATAAGTGAAGCGCCTCCTCTTATTGCCGAAGCCACATGAACGGCCTCGGTAATATGCTCAAGGCTCATGCCTTGCTCAAGACAGCTCTTTGTAAATGAATCTATACAGTACGGGCATTGTATGGCATGCGCAACAGCAACTCCGATAAGAACCTTTTCTCTTTTTGTTACAGTGCCGGGCTCTAATACAGAGCCATACCAGTCCATAAACTTCTTAAAGAGCTCTGGTTTATGTTTCCCTATTTCGCCAAACCTGTCAAGGTCTTCTTCCCTGTAATAATCACTCATAATTTTCCTCCTGA
>SDBV01004067.1_pt1 | contig 21221 bp, 21 predicted proteins | sample 2277081 | NCBI WGS metagenome assembly SDBV01 (sample SAMN10402039, study PRJNA504765) | marine sediment metagenome | isolation source: marine sediment core GS10_PC15, 223 cmbsf | place: Arctic Ocean: Southern Knipovich Ridge | collected 2010 | reverse complement strand
CGCTTCCACGCTTTCCCGCTTACCCGCTTTTCATTGTCTTTAATATTATTTCGGCGATATATTCCGCTTTTTCCGGTTCCATTTCAGGATACATGGGAAGTGAAAGGACTTCTCTTGCCGCAGCCTCACTTTCAGGAAAATCCCCCTCGGAATAACCAAGGTATTCAAAGGCTTTCTGCGTATGCAGAGAGCGAGGATAGTAAATTACCGATGAGACAGAGTTTTCCCTGAGGACTCTCTGGATATCGTTTCTCATCGGGGTTCTTAAGGTATATTGATGATATACATGGACCCTGTCTTCGGGTTCCACGGGACACTGTACGACACTGCCGAGAATTGATGTATACAGCCTGGCAATGTCCCGGCGTTTCTGGTTATAGGTATCTATGTGTCTCAGTTTTATTCTCAGGATCGCAGCCTGGATCTCATCAAGCCTGCTGTTATAACCCAGGAAATCATGTTGATACGGACCTACAGTCCCATGGTTCCTCAGGAGCCTGACTTTCTCGCATACTTCCGTATTATTGGTTATCATCATGCCGCCGTCACCATAGGCACCCAGATTTTTGCTTGGATAAAAGCTGAAACATCCTGCATCTCCCATACTCCCGACCGGGACATCCCTGTATTTTGCACCGAATGACTGAGCAGAATCCTCAATAACCTTCAGGTTGTATTTCCGGGCTATATCCATGATTTCTTTCATGTCAACCGGCAGTCCAAAGAGATGTACGATTACAATGGCCCTGGTCCTGGATGTTATCTTTTCTTCAATTCTTTTAACATCTATATTAAAAGTATCTCTGTCAATGTCAACAAAAACAGGTTTTGCACCAACATAAGTGATAGATTCGGCAGAAGCAATAAATGTGAACGGGGTCGTAATTACTTCATCACCTGCCTTCAGGTCAAGTGCATTCAGACAGACATGCAGGGCATCTGTACCTGACGCAAGACCAACAGCGTGTTTAACACCATAATATGATGCTATTTCCTGCTCGAAAGATATTACATTCCGGCCGAGAACAAACTGGCCGCTGTCCAGTATTTCTTTTAAGGCAGTTTTTATTTCCTCTTTGATCGGCTCGTGCTGAGCTTTAAGATCAAGCATGGGGACCGAAATTTTATTTTGTATAACGTTTGTCATATTTTAAATTCTAAATTGAAAGGCCATGGTTAACCAAACCTGATATCTTCAGTGCAACTTTTAGAGCTTCCCTGCCTTCATGACCGGAAACAAGAGGTTGTTTGCCGTTCTTTACACAATCAACAAAAGAGATCAGTTGTTCTTTTAAAGGTTCTTTTTCTTCAGGCTTTTTAATTTCCTTTTCTACATTACCGTTATTTTTCTTATAACAGGTTATTTCCTGGCTCTGATAGTCCAGGTCCATAAACGAATTATGCTGATAAATCTTAAGCTGTCTGACTTTCTCGTCAGCTATTCTGCTTGTCACTGCTTCGGCAACACAACCGTTTTCAAATTCGATCCAGGCATGCGCTACATCAATATTGTCCGTTAAAACTTTCGCGCCGGTGGCACGTAAGTCTGATATTTCGGAATTTACCAAACTTAATATTATATCTATGTCATGTATCATTAAGTCAAGTGTTACATCCACATCCACAGATCTGCCGAGAAAAGGAGACAGCCTCTGGGACTCTATAAACTGTGGTTTTTCAACCATCTTGCTTATCATGGAAACCCCGGCATTGAACCTCTCCAGATGTCCCACCTGAAGCACAAGATTTCTTTTTTCTGCTTCAGAGATAAGAATTTCAGCCTCTTCGATCGTTGTCGTGATCGGCTTTTCAACAAGAATGTTCTTATTATGTTTCAGGAAATCCATCCCGATCCTGAAATGCAATGTAGTCGGTGCGGCAATACTGACAGCATCTACCGAATCAATAATATCCAGATAACTGTTGTAAACTTCACAATTATATTTTGACGCTATCTCCCGTGCCCTTCCTGTATCCGTATCAACAATGCCCACAAGCTTCACACCCTTAATATCCGAAAATATCCTGGCATGATGCATCCCTATCGACCCTACACCTATGACCCCAACTTTAATCATTATTTCTTTCTTAATTCGTAATTCGTAATTAATAATTCGTAATTCATTTTTTCACTCCTACCACCACAATCCCGGCCTCATCAGCCTTTTTAAGGAATTTTTCCCGCTCAACAATTATGCACTTTCCTGATTCTACAGCCAAAACCCTGACTCCAGTTTTTTTCATGGAATTTAGAGTTTCAATCCCAACAACAGGCACATCAAAACGCATATCCTGCTTGGGCTTGCTTACTTTAATAACAACTGCGCCTTTTACTGCAAGTACTCCACCTCTTTTAATGGCTTCGTCAGTTCCCTCTATAGCTTCAATTGCCATTACAGCCTGATTTTTCACTACCACAGTCTGTCCGATATCGAGTTTTCCCATTTTTCTGGCAATTTCCCATCCAAATTCAATGTCCTCTAAATCAACCTTTGACGGTTTTTTCCGGGTCAGTACACCTTCAGGAGCAAGGAGGTTCTTTGTAAAGGTAGTTGTACTATGGACTTTAACGCCGTTTTTTTCAAGTTCTTTGACAACTGCCTTCATGATAGTATCATCTGCGCGGTCTTTTAAGGAAAAGAACAATTTCACAGCTTTCAGGTCAGGAAAAAGGCTTGCTTTATTAGAATACAGGAGGCCTTTGGGAACTTTGCCGGCCATTACGGCATCCTTGATAGAGAGTTTTTTCAGCAGGGAGATCAGCCCGCCAAAGCGTCCGATACTTATTTTATGGAAATCATCTACAAACGGCTTTATCGATTCATCCGCCGGGGGCTGAAGGGCAATTGCAACAACTTTGTAACCCATCTTTTTTGCCTCGGATGCAACGGCCTTCGGCAGGTCACCCATTCCGGTTATGAGGCCAAGTCTCATTTTTGTGTCAGACCGGCTGTATGCCTTTACCGGCATATTCCTCTTTTGTTCTTTTCGAGAAACTCGATAAGATAATTTATCTCGTCCGACTGTTTTACTTCAACTTTCAATAAAGATATAGCTTCCTTAAGAGTGAGTTTGGACCGGAACAACAGCTTATACGCCTTCTTCAGGTCCTTGATCGTTGAATCATCAAAGTTCTGCCGTTTCAGACCAATAGAATTTAACCCGTAAAGCTTGGCCCTTCCGCCTGCAGCCGTCGTGTAAGGGGGGATATCCTGGGGGATTGCGCTGAAGCCTCCAATCATTGAATATGCCCCTATTCTCGTGAACTGGTGAATAGCGACCATCCCGCCGATAAATGCAAAATCCTCCACTATGGCATGTCCCCCGAGAGTAGTTGCATTGGCCATTATTACGTGATTACCAATACTGCAGTCATGTGCAATATGGACATATGCCATTAAGAAATTATTGTTCCCTATCCGGGTCACTTTTTCTCCTCCAACAGATGCACGGTGAATGGTAATGTATTCTCTTATGATATTGTTATTGCCAATTTTAACTTTTGTCCTTTCATCATTATATCTGATGTCCTGGGGTTGAAGACCTATTGAAGTAAAAGGATACACTTCACAGTTGTTGCCTATCTGTGTTTCTTCAATTACTATATTTGATATGAGTTTAGTATTTTTGCCGATCTTTACCCTCTTACCGACAATGCAAAACGGTCCTATTTCTACCCCTTCAGAAATTTTTGCGTCTGAAGCTATAACAGCCGATGAATGAATTTTCGGTTTTTTAGCCATTTTCCAGTCCCGCTTCTGTAACCATGGCTGTAAACTCAGCCTCCGCTACAAGTTTTTTGTCAACAAAGGCCTGTCCGGAAAATTTCCAGACATTATTCCTTTGCTGAACGACGTTAACCTCAAAAATAATCTGATCGCCGGGAACTACAGGTTTCCTGAACTTCGCTTTTTCAATACTCATAAAATATACTGAATTCCCTTCCGCGCCCGACTGAAAGGCCAGGATACCCGAAACCTGTGCCATCGCTTCAATCACAAGCACTCCGGGCATAATAGGATAATCAGGGAAATGCCCCTGAAAAAACGGCTCGTTAATTGTCACATTCTTAAGTCCGACAGCCTTTGACTTTGGCTTTAATTCAGTAATCCTGTCAATTAAAAGAAAAGGGAATCTGTGCGGCAGGATCTTTTGAATTTCAAGAATATTCATCATCTGAATTTCCCTCCTTGTTCTTTCCCCTGGAAATTGATTCTTTATCGGGGTTGATCTTTCGTTCAATACCCTTTAAACGCCTTGCAAAATCCGGCAGTTTTGCATAAATGCTCTGTGCCCTCAGCCATGTCTTATGAGGAATGGCAGGGCTGCCGGTATATACCTGCTTATCAGGGATATCACCGCTGACACCTGACCCGGCTCCAACTATCGCTCCGCTGCCGATTTTTATATGGTCTCTGACGCCGACCTTGCCGGCAAGTATTGCACCGTCTCCGATTTCAACACTGCCGCTGATGCCGACCTGAGCTATTATAATACACTTTTTCCCAACTTTTACATTATGGGCAATCTGGACAAGGTTATCTATTTTTGTTCCGGCGCCGATAATGGTGTTACCGACGGTTGCCCTGTCGATAATAACATTTGCACCTATCTCTACGTCATCCTCAATTATTACACCGCCTACCTGCGGTATTTTATGATGTGTCCCTCTTTCAAATACATATCCAAAGCCGTCGCAGCCAATGACCGAGCCGGCATGCACCGTAACATTTTTACCCAGTTTCACTTTTTCCCTGACGGTTACGTTGGGATGGATATAGGAATCATCATCAATTAGAACTTCATCTCCAATATATGCCCCTGGAGATATAGTAACCCTGGCCCCCAATGTAACATTATTGCCTATATATGCAGATGGATATATCGACACGTCATCCCCAATATTTACGTTCTCACCAATAATAGCCTTATCACTGATACCTGATGATTTATAAGGTTTTCCATAAAAGACCTCCAATACTTTTGCAAAAACCAACTGAGGATTGTCCGCAACAAGCATACTTGCCTTTAACCCCTCTATTTCCTTTTTCAAAATCACAGCTGACGCCTTTGAACTTTCAAGCTTCCCAATAAGTCTCTTATCAGCAAAGTAAGTTATTTCCCCCTCCCCTGCCTCATCAATACCCGAGACCCCCGTTATCTCAACTTCCGGGTCCCCCGAAATCTCTCCGCCAACTCTGTCCACTAATTCTCTAAGTTTCATTCGTTATCCGTTGTTCTTTATTCGTAATTCGTAATTAATAATCCATTCTCCGTAGATATACTTCGAAGGATGAATTCGTAATTATTCTTTTTTGTCTTCCATTGAAGCCTGATTGAACCTTTCAATAACTTTTCCGGTCAAATCCAGGTCAACAGGAATATAAATTATACCGCCCTGCATTTTTTCCAGAATTAAAGAATATCCTTCTTCTTTGCCGATCGCTGATACAACTTTACTTATATCCCCTATTATCAGCCTCATGAAATCAGCCTGTTTCTTTTCAACTTCCTCCTGCGAATCTTTTATCATTCTCCTGTGGGCCTTTTTAAGTTTTGCACGCTGGTCCTGCTTTTCTTTTATTGCTTCAGGATTAAGAATAGACGCCTGTTTTATTATCTCCTGTTCAAGCTCTACGATTTCACTCTTCTTATTTTCAATGGCCGCCTCCGAGGATTTGACCAGGTCCTGGAGTTCTTCTTTTGCTTTTTTACCTTGAGTTGATTCATTTAATGCTTTGTTTAAATCTACATATCCGATTTTCAATTCCGCTGCCTGCGCGTTCAACGCAAATAAAGAAATAATTATGAGAAATAATATTTTTTTCATGAAGCCTCCCGTTTTTTTATTCGTAATTTATAATTCGTAATTTATAATTCGTAATTAATAATTGTTAATTGATAATTATTAGAATACTCCCCCCATCGTAAATTCCAGCTTATTATCACTCTCCCCTTCTTTCGGATCAATATTGAATCCCCATTCGAGCCTTATCGGTCCAAACGGAGATGACCACCGTACCCCGACCCCTGCCGTGCTTCTCATTTCATCGAGATTAATATCACTACTATTGTCAAATGAAGCGCCATAGTCATAAAAAACAACACCTTTGAGTCTTATGTCTTTTACAATTGGGAGGATATATTCTACATTAAATATCAACTCCTTGTTGCCGCCGATCTTTTCATCTTCGTCATCTCTCGGGCCTCCCTCGCCAAACCCAAGCCCTCTGAGGGTATTGATCCCGCCGACATAAAATCTTTCATACAGGGGAAGATCTTCTCCATTAAATCCGGTGGCATAACCGAACCGCCCGCGGATACTGAATGTTGTATCCAATACAACAGGGAAGAACCAGATAGAATCAAACAGGCCTTTCACAAAATAATTGTCTCCGCCAAGTCCCGCAATAGTTGTATGGAGCGTATTTCTCGACCCTGATGTCGGGTCCAGATAATTGTCGATTGTATTTCTCCATATTGAGGGACTTATGCTGCTCGTTATCTTTGTACCTTCCTGGTCTCTAATAACGGACGAGGCATCTTCTGAAATATCGGTCAATGTAACCTCTTCAAAATTGTATATAATTTTCCCTCCGACGTACTCTGCAAGTTCTTTACCAAAACCTAATGTGCCTCCTGTTGCCTCCTTGTCATAATCCAGGAATTCAAATACTTCGTTATATGCACTGACTGATGCGGAAATAGGCTTGTCCATGAACCACGGATCCGTTAGAGAAATATTGTAGTTCGTTCTCCTTGCACTCAGTTCTGTTTTAAATTTGAGCTGAAGCCCTCTCCCGAACAAGTTACCCTGCGATACTTCTCCCATTACCATAAATTTGTCAATTGAGCTGTATCCTCCGCCCAGACTAAGCATCCCCGTTAATTTTTCCTTTACATCTATATTCAAATCAATTAGCTTTTCTTCAACATGCATTCTGGGGCTGAGCTCAACAGTTTCAAAGTAATTAAGATTATTGATCCTCTGGTAGCTCCTTTTTATAAGTTTTTTATTGAAAATATCCCCTTCATCAAGCCTTACTTCCCGCCGGATTACTTTGTCCCGGGTCTTCGTATTGCCCGATATATTCACCCTGCCGATCCTGAAGATATCCCCTTCCGTTATGGATAGTGTCAAATGTGCGATTTTTCCATCTTCATCAACATTGACTATAGGGTTAATGTCTGCGCGAGCATATCCTTTCTCCATATAAAGGTCGATAATCCTGTCTATATCTCTTCTCAGAGCGCTTCTGTTGAATATTTGACCTGAGACAATCTCCATATCCTCGGACAACATTGAGGTCGGGAAAACAGTATTGCCTTCTATTTTGAGGTCGCCAACTTTATACTGGTCTCCCTCTGATACCGAAATTGTCAGGAAAAGCCCTTTCCGGTCATCGCTCAACCTGATCTCCGGTTCTGAAATGGCAACGAAGATATAACCTTTACTGTGATAAAACTCCCTGATTCTTTCAATATCCTGCTTGATCTGCTCTTTCTCGAAAATACCGGATCCTGTTAGAAATGAAAAGAACCACCACTTCCTGGTCTTCATGACTTTTTTGATCTTTTTTGCCTTTACTGCTTTATTACCCTCTACATTTACTTCCCTGATTTTAACCTTCTCTCCTTCTTCAATCCTGAAAGTTAATGCCACGGCATCTTCTGAAATTTCCCTGATTATCGGAACCACCCCGGCAAGCCAGTAGCCTTCCGACTGATAAAACTGAATGAGCTGCTGGACATTGTCCGTTATAAGGGAAAGATTCGCAATCGCCCCTGATGTCAGGGTTATTTTCTCTTTGAGATCTTTAGCTTCAAATTCCTTGTTCCCCTGAAAATCCAGACTGGTAATAGTCGGTTTCTCTATGAAAATAAATATCAGCTTGACCCCGCCCTCAAAAGAATCTATTTCGACCTGAACATCATCAAAATATCCGATCCCGTATAACTTCTTAATGTCATCCTGAACAGTATTTTTGGAGAAAACATTTCCGACCTTGCTCTCTATTTTGGAAGAAATAGTATCAGTGCTGATCTTCCTGTTTCCCTGAATCTCAATCACTTTAACGAGCGGGCCTTCCTCTGCCGAAACATCAGAAATGCTTATCGGGGAAAATGACAGAAATAACATAAATACCGCAGCTAGATATAAGCAGGGTATTTTTTTAAGTTTTTTCAATAGGTCAGGCGTAGAAATGGTCTTTACCAAAAGAGTCTCCTCAGGAAAAATTAAGTGGTAGTATAGCACTTAATTAACTTTAATATCCAACAGTTAAAAAGAGGACAGGGATCCGGAAAATCGATAGGGCAAGGGAGTTTTTCATACATTATTGGAATGTTTTCATTAATCCCCCCCCCTTTAGAAAAGGGGGGCTGGGGGGGATTTGAGGACACTTGGTAGCAGCAATGATTGCATACAATAGAAATTTAAAACAATTTTCGAAAATTCTCAGAAAAAAGGTGACCGATATGGAGAGAATTATGATTTATAAAATCTCCCCTAACCCCTCTTTTCCAAAGAGGGGGACAAAACGGAAAGCTGAAATTTTATTAATTAACCCACTCGATTGCACGAAGGGCTTTAATGAATTTTGCTATGCTAATTATGGTAGAATACAGAGTTTATATAGTTGAATCACTACCTGAAACGGAGGAGTTACTTGGAAGAAAAATATAACGCACTGGGAATAGAGAAGAAATGGCAGGAACACTGGGACAGGGAAAAACTGTTCACAATTCAGGAAGATCCCGATCGTGAAAAGTTTTACTGCCTCGAGATGTTTCCGTACCCTTCGGGCAGAATCCATATGGGCCATGTCAGAAATTATGTAATAGGTGACGTAATTACCAGATATAAGAGGATGCGGGGATTTAACGTCCTACATCCAATGGGATGGGACGCCTTCGGGATGCCTGCGGAAAATGCAGCGATAAAACACGGTGTACACCCGTCAAAGTGGACATTTGAAAATATCAGCTATATGAAGGAACAGCTGAACAGACTGGGACTGAGTTACGACTGGCAGAGGGAGGTTACCACCTGCACTCCGGAATACTATAAATGGAACCAGTGGTTTTTTCTGAAGATGCGTGAACGCGGCCTCGTATACAGAAAGGCCTCATCGCTCAACTGGTGCCCTTCATGCGAGACTGTGCTTGCAAATGAGCAGGTCATAGATGAAGGGTGCTGGCGCTGCGACACAACCGTTGTTCAAAAAGAGCTTGAACAATGGTTTTACAAGATTACCGATTATGCCGAACAGCTCCTTAATGATGCCGATACTTTAAGCGGCTGGCCTGAAAAGGTCGTGACAATGCAGCGCAACTGGATCGGCCGGAGTGAAGGGGTTGAGGTTGATTTCAAGATTGACGGATCCGACAAAAGCATACGAATTTTCACGACAAGACAGGATACTCTTTACGGAACAACATTCATGAGCATCGCAAAGAAGCATCCTCTTGTTGGGGAACTTGTTAAAGATAAAAAAATATTAAAAGAAATAAATATGTTATCGGAAGACCCTGAAGAAAAACAGGGTGTATTTACCGGCCATTATGCGATCAATCCTCTAACCGGGGGTAAACTGCCTGTCTATGTTGCAAATTTTGTTTTAATGGAATACGGGACCGGAGCTGTCATGGCGGTTCCTGCGCATGATCAGAGAGACTTTGAGTTTGCGAAGAAATATGATTTACCTATCAAGGTTGTAATAGTATCAAAGGATTCAGTTAATAAATCAATCGAAACTTTTGAGGCAGCCGGATGGGGTAATAAACAGGAGATCAGAATTGCCGACATGACAGAGGCAGATGAAGAATATGGGATTCTCGTAAATTCATCTGAATTCTCAGGCCTTTCAAGTAAAGAAGGAAGATCGAAGATCGCCGACTATCTCGAAAAAGAAGGGATGGGCAAGAAGGTTGCGAATTATAAGCTGCGGGACTGGGGGATTTCGAGGCAGAGGTACTGGGGGACGCCGATACCTATGATTTACTGCGCATCATGCGGTATAGTTCCTGTCCCTGAGGACGACCTTCCGGTGGTGCTCCCGCAGGACGCTGTTCTGACCGGTTCGGGAACATCTCCGCTGGCAGAGATGGACAGTTTCATAAATACAAAATGCCCTGAATGCGGTGCAGATGCCAGGAGGGAAACCGATACGATGGATACGTTCGTGGATTCATCATGGTATTTCCTGAGATACTGCTCTCCCCGGGCTGACGATAAACCGCTGGATACCGGGGCAGTCGATTACTGGACGCCGGTCGACCAGTATATAGGCGGCATTGAGCACGCGGTCCTGCACCTGCTGTATTCGAGGTTTTTCACTAAGGTCATAAGAGATATCGGACTGGTTAAAACAGATGAACCGTTCAGAAGCCTGCTTACACAGGGGATGGTAATAAAAGACGGGTCCAAGATGTCCAAATCCAAAGGCAATGTTGTTGATCCTGATTTTCTGATCAAAAAATACGGGACTGATACACTGAGGATATTCTGCATGTTCGCGGCCCCCCCGGAGAAGGACCTCGAATGGTCAGACAAGGGCGTTGAAGGGGCATCACGTTTTCTGAACCGCATATGGGCATTCGTTTATAAAAACCGTGATATATTGAGCAAGACATATGACGGCAAACTCAAGAAGCTTCCAGGGCTTCCGGATCAGACTGCCCGACTGCTGCGCAAAACACATCAGACCATAAAAAGAATCACAAACAATATTGAACGGGATTATCACTTCAACACTGCTATTGCCGCTTTAATGGAGCTTATCAATGAGACTTTGTCGTTCCATGTATCGGACGACAATGATAATGATGTTTTAGCATTCAGTATTAAACATGTAATTCTGCTCATATCTCCTTTCGCACCCCATTTTGCAGAAGAGTTATGGAGAGAGACCGGTGAAGAGAAGAGCATACTTCATGCCTCATGGCCTGAATGGGATGAAGATACGGCAAAGGAAGAAGAGATAGAGCTAGTTGTCCAGATAAACGGGAAACTCAGGGCAAAAGTCATGATACCCGCGGGACTCGATGATGAGACCATCCGGGAAAAGGCTTTCGCTGATGTGAAGATCATGGATTATATAAAAGACAGGCCGCTGAAAAAAGTTATAGTGGTGAAGAGCAAATTAGTTAATATAGTAATTTGATATAAAGATAATAATAATCAAAAAATCCCCCTTACTCCCCCTTTGCCAAAGGGGGAAATACTTTTCCCCCTCTTTGGCAAAGAGGGGTCAGGGGAGATTTTATAATAATAATTCAAATAATTTAAGATATAAACCGTGAAACATTTCAAATTGAAAACCCAAAACCTCTTCCGTCTTTTATTTATAACCTTAATAGCTGCATCTATACTCACCTCCTGCGGATACCATATGACCGGCTCAAAGCTGCTCCCTTTTAATTCCATAACCATCAGACCTGTCCTGAACAAAACCTACGAGCCGCGGCTGGAGGAAAGGCTGCATAACGCCCTCTCGAATGAATTCATCAATCAGGGCATAGAAGTGAAAATATCGGGCGGTGATGTTGAACTTCAGGCAACAGTGACAAGTTTCCTGCTTGGCGCTGTAGGAGCAGTTGATGAAACGGTCAAGGAGCAGGAGATAATAATGCAGGCTGACATTATATTAACAGATAAAGACAGGGTCACTGAATTTAAAACAATGCAGTCACCGATAAAGATCACTTTCGAATCAGTGGGGAACATAAGTGAAAGTGTTGCCAACAAGGAACTGTCAACCGATAAAGCCAGCAGAGAGATTGCCAGGGAAATCATAGGCCAGATCATAATGAGATATGCCAAATAAAATACTTTCCAGGGAATTCGACAAGGGACTGCCCGGTGCCCTTTATTATATATGGAGCGAGGAGAGCTGTTTCCTGGAAGATGCCCTTTCAAAGTCTGTTGAAATTGTTATTGCCTCAGGTCCGAAAGATTTTAATTATGATGTATTCGATCCGTCATCCGAGCCGCAGGGGGTTCTGGATGCAGCGTCAACACTCCCTTTTATGGCACAGCGGCGCCTTGTTGTCCTGAAAGACTTTCACCAGTTAAAGGCACCATTCATCAAAAAGATAATGCCTTACCTTAACAATCCCTCGGAAAGCACCTGCATGCTGGTCTTTTCTCAAAAGGCACCCAAGGCCTCTTTAAAAGTAAACTGGAAGACTTACTCTCTGAACATAAAAGAACATGATGTCCCGGCATGGCTGAAACAGACAGCAGCAAAAAAAGGCATACAGCTGACTGGTGATGCCGTTGATTGCCTGATAGATTTTGTCGGGTATGAAATCGGTTTATTATTGATGGAAGTTGAAAAACTCGCTCTCTCGGGAAATAAGAAAATAACCGGGAAAGATATTATGTCGACAACAAGCATGATGAGGAAATACTCGCCTTTTGATCTTCTCGATTCTTTGATAGCAGGCAAAAAGAGCCGCGCCTTCACAATCCTGAAGACCATACTCGGAGGAAACGCTATGGAGGCGACTGTTGTCGTCGGGACCTTAAACTGGCATTTCAAGCAGTTCTATTCTCTCTGGCTGAATAAGGGTAAAAGGCCGATGAAAATGAGGACAAACACCTACAGGGCGCTTGTAAAGCATCTGACTTCATACAATGAATCAGATTTCTACCGGATCTTCCGCAGCCTCCACGAGGCTGATTTCAGAATAAAGACATCCGGAAGGCCCGAACTGGTGCTTGAAGTTTTACTGATTAAGCTGCTTCAGAGGGGAGCATGGAATTGACACGCTTCGTAAGATTGGAAATTTTCCTCGAAGCCGTATTCCTGTGTATAACTCCCTTTCTGGCTGCCCTGTCAATAGCGGAAACAACTTTTTCCAAAGCGGTTTTTGCACTGTCACTGTTCTTACTGGCAACCTCTGCCTCGACCTTTTTTGTAAGCGTCTTAATCGCATTTTTGGCCGACTTGTTTTTCAGGGCCTTTACTTTGTCCTGCCTTACCCTTTTCATGGCTGATTTACTTTTATTTGGGGCTGATTTTTCCGGCAATTTACTACCTCCATATAGTTATAAATTTGTAAACCGTTTAAACTAAAAAGAATATTTCAATCATACAAAATTATCGAAAAGTAACATATTTTTTAACATTTAACAGGCAGGGAAGTCAAGTTCATGGATGAAAAACGCAGTGTTACAAAAGCAGCCGGACAAATATCCATAGCCACAACCGGCAGTCGTGTTCTGGGCCTCGCCAGAGATATACTCCTCGCCAAAATATTCGGGGCAACCGGGGCCACAGACGCCTTCTTCGTGGCCCACAGGATACCTAACCTCTTCAGAGAACTCTTTGCAGAAGGCTCAATGTCAGCCGCATTCATACCTGTTTTCACCGAATCTCTTACAAAAGAAGGGAGTGCAGAGGCCAAAAAACTGGCATCTTCCGTATTAGCTTTTTTGTTATCGGTACTATCACTGCTTTGCATTGTCTGTATCATCTTCACCCCCTCTATCGTTACCGTGATAGCTCCCGGTTTTCTGAAGGACCCTGACAAGTTTTCTCTCACCGTTACCCTTACGAGATTTATGTTCCCTTTTCTGTTCTTTGTCAGTCTTGCCGCATTTGCAAAGGGAATTTTAAATTCGTTGAGATCATTTTTGGTCCCGGCGCTGGCCCCCATGTTTCTGAATATCTCGATAATATTATCAGCCCTGTTTCTGTCACCCCGCTTCGAAGTCCCCCTTATAGCCATAGCACTGGCGGTTACGGTCGGCGGAGCGCTTCAGGTCATTATTCAGATACCGGACCTGATAAAAAAGAAATTCCTGGTACCCCCGCTTTTCTTATTCAGCCACCCGGGCCTGAAAAAAATACTCAGATTACTTATACCTGCCGTTGTCGGTATGGGAGTCCAGCAGATAAATATATTAATAGCGACAGTATTTGTATCTTATCTATCAGGCGGATCTGTCACTTACCTCTACTATTCAATGAGATTTGTTCATCTGCCAATAGGGATATTCGGGGTAGCAATGGCCACAGCAGTCCTCCCTTCCCTTTCCGAACAGGCGGCAAAAGGAGACAGCAAAGCAATGAAGGAGACCTTTTCCTTTTCGCTGAGACTCCTGTTTTTTATCACCCTTCCGGCCATGGCAGGACTTATCGCCCTGTCAGAGCCAATCATACACGTTCTGCTTCTCAGAGGAGAGTTCACTCACCTGGCTGTTTCCGAGACAGCGTATGCACTTATATGTTACTCTTCTGGGCTCTGGGCCTTTGTCGGATACAGGATAGTAGTATCAGTATTCTATTCTCTCCAGGATACAAAAACTCCGGTCAAGATTGCCGTTTTGTCCATACTGGTAAATATAGTATTCTGTCTGGTCCTGATAAAACCAATGAGACACGGCGGACTCGCCCTGGCTAATGCCCTGGCACAGGCAGTGAACTTTGTGGTACTTTTTTATCTCTTGAGAGGCAGACTTGGCAGAATAGACGGAAGAAATATTGTCAGATCATTTATAAAGGTTTCGATTGCCTCCATAATAATGGGGCTTATCGGATGGTATACAATAAGAGGAGACATCTGGATAGAAAGTGGAAGGACTTTTGAAAAGTCGGCCATCCTTGCAGGTGTAATTGCTCTGTGTGCAGGAACATATTTCATGATAATGTATTTCGTGAAAAGTGAAGAGCTTGCATATCTCATAAAGATGAGGAAGAAGAAATAATTACAAATTATGAATTACGAATTACGAGAAGGAGAAGACTTATGATTATTAAAAAATTGGCTGTTGGCCAGCTTGAGACAAATGCATATGTTATTGGTGATGAGGGGACAAAGCTGGGTGTTGTTATTGATCCGGGAGATGAGGGCGACAGGATAATGGACTTAATAAAGGGTAATAACCTGGAGATTAATGCAATTGTATGTACACATTCCCATTTCGACCATATAGGCGCTGCCGGAGACATCAGGAAAGAAACGGGGGCAAAGATACTGCTGCACAAAGAAGACCTCGAAGGCTACGGCCTGGCAAAGGAACAGGCATCCTTCTGGGGGTTTGATATGGAAGACCTGCCGCAGCCCGATGATTTTATCGATGAAGGGGACACTCTGCAGGTAGGCAGCCTGAACTTCAAAATACTTCATACGCCGGGACACAGTCCGGGCGGCATAAGCCTTCACGGAGAAGGCATTCTAATAACAGGTGATACATTGTTTCAGGGTTCTGTCGGCAGGACCGATTTCCCCGGGGGGAGCATCGAGAAGCTTAAAGAATCTTTCAGACGGCTTCTTGCTCTGCCAAGAGAGTTAAAAGTATACCCCGGCCACGGCCCTGAAACAACAATCAGCAGGGAGAGAAAAGAGAATTTTTTTGTTAAGGAGTTTTTGTAAGTGCACAGATGCGACAGCTACTGAAAAAAGTAAGGACATAAAAAGAAGGTACTGCGTGTTACGTCTACCCTGCAGAAATAACAATTCTTTCGTTTTTCCTGTGTTCCTCTATCTCAACAAGGATACCCCGGATTTTCTCTTTCTGGGTCGCGTATAAAATATGGTTTATGTCAATCCCCTTTTCTTCCAGGGAAGATATAATATTTTTGGGCATCAGTTTTGACGCTGCCTTGAGAACATCCAGGGGAATTTTAATGGTTGTTTCAGGGTCGTTTGAGCTGTTATTAAAGACTTCGATTTTCAGATTTGCCATAATTGGTTCCTGTAAATACTATTTGAGATATTTTAGCTAAAATAAACTCTTAGTGCAATAAGATTATTGAAGTCCCTTAATAACGAAATTCAGAGGGCACAAGACCGCATATCAATTTCAGCCTCAAATAGCTAATAACCACTAAAAAGCTGACATTCATGTCAATATATTGTAAAATATAAATACAGCATTATGTGAAATTAAGCTGCTCTTTAACAGAATAATATTAAGCTTTTAAGGACCTGAAATGGATACTGAACCAGTCAGATCACAACCAACACATATTGTTCACCTCTCACTGGACAGCGGCGAGGTAACACCGCTTACAAGAGCAAAGCCGTCAGCAAATGAAAGGGAAGATTTATCCTATGAGTTCAGAAGCAGGTGGGAAATTGCTTACAGGATTACCATATCAGGAGCAGCACGGCGAAAATACAGGGCAATGATGAGCGACTCAAATCAGTCATAATAATCGACGCAGGGCGGGGAGACCCCTCCCCTACAATTCAATAATAAAACTCTCCCGACAATGAAAGTCGGCCTCCGGGCCGGGATGGGCCAATGCCCAATAGGTCGTACTGCCGTCAATGTGTTTAATGACTGCACTTATGGCAACCTTCAGGGATTGTTCCGCCGGAACGATTGTATATGGATTAAACTCCAGTGAAAACTGCAAAACGTCCAAATGCCTGCGCACACAAAACGGCAGTGACGCAAAAGCCGTTTCCGCCTGCATATCCTGCCGATACGTTTTAAATCGATAGACATTCCAGTGGCCGGACGGCGAGAGGTTGAATTCCCAATAACGATCAGAATTCCTGACGCCGACGAAGAACTCGAAACATGTTTTTTCCCAGAGCGCATTTTTGCGGACAGGCACGTATGACCTTTTAGGGAGCAGCAGTTCCCTTAAAGGGTCGATGAGTGTATATCGAATGGCAAGTGTACTGGAACTCCTGGCTATACTGCCAGTTATCTTTAAATCAGGCAAATGGCCGGCCCCGGGAAACGGCAAAAGGGAAAAGTTATACTCCTTCATCTCAGGTCCCTTATGACAGCTCGAATAGCTGCTTCCTGAGACTCAATACTTTCTGTAAGTTTAAACTGTACGAGTGCCCGGGCAAGGTTGTGTTCCGGGTGCCCCACCCTGAAATAGACATTGCCTTCCAGATAGTCTGTAAAGAATCTCAGTCCCAGCTCAAAAGCTAAAAGACGGACCGCATCATAAATATAATCATAATCATCCTCACTAAGGAACTCGCGTGCTGTTGAGAGATAGCCCTGCAGCACGGCCCTGCAAATGTCTGCATCAAACTGAACTGTCTCCCACAGTTCAGTCTCCTCTCCGAGGGGGTTGCATCCCGAGCGGAGGCAGTCGCCGATATCATAATGGATAAGGCCTGGCTTGACCGTGTCGAGGTCAACAATGCCGGCTGCCTGACCGGTGCCGCTGTCCATCATTATGTTATTGACCTTTGGATCGCCGTGTATCGGGCGGAGGCGCAGTCTGCCCCGGGCTTTAGCTTTCTCAAGGACATTGGCCCAGGCACTCCTTTCCGCGATAAACTGCAGGCAATAATTTACTTCCGGCGGCTTACTCCCAACCTGTTTCGTCATAACGGCATCATAGTGTTTAAGATACAGAGGGGTAATATGGAAACCTTCAAGCGTGTCCGCCAGTCTCTCAGGAGGCAGGTCGCTAATGAGCGAGTGGAACATACCAAGAGCATATCCGGCTTCTTTCGCATGCCCGGTATCCCTGATCACATCAAAAGACTCTGCAGCGTCAATAAAGCTGATTGCGCGCCAGAAAGAGCCTTCAGAGTCACACCAGTGATTTTTTCCGTCTTTGGCCAAGAGCACCCGCGGCACTTCCCAGCGCCTGCCTGCAGTTAACAGTGAACTCTTAAGACGCCGGCAAATATGTTCTGTAACAATCCGCATATTCTGCATGACAAGTTCCGGCCTGGGAAATACCTGTACATTTATGCGCTGTAATATACTGTAGGGGCAGGTTTCATGCCTGCCCTTCCCAGTATCCAGTGTTACCAGAAACGTGCTGTTGATATTGCCGTTCCCGAATTCCCGGACATCAATTACCCTGCCCGCCTGCCTGAATTGCTCTGCAATGTAGATAAGATTGTCCACGGTTTTCCCTCTTTCATCATCTCCAGTTATACGATTGAATGCTATTATGGGAAAGAAGATTCCGGATGTCAATCCAGAGGCGCGTTACAGCACGCCTATACAGTACACGGGTAAAACTTTTGCGATTAATGAAATTATGACTTTTGCCGATAAGATATATATCTAAATAGAGGAGTGTACATTAAGTTGATTAATAACATAAGACATCAGGGCAGATATACAGGTATTTTATCTGCTTTGTTAGTGACGCTGATACTTGCATGCTTTCCCTCTTCTTCCATTGGCTCGGACAACGGGATCACGGTATTCTGGATCGAGAGTGAGACGCTGACTGAAGAAAATTTCTATTTAGAGCCAGAAAAGGACTTCTATATAAACGGCGGTAAGGATGACGGCTTTAGCGAATCGATGGTACTTGATGTCTACAGGGAAAAATTCGTCCCGGACCCGAATACAGGTGAAGAGTTTAAAGTCAATGTTCTGGTCGGACAGGTAAAGATCTTAAGCCTGTCCGAAAACATGGCCATCACCCGGATAATAGGCCTTACATCTTCTTATGATACTCCCATTATCCGGTATCGGACAGTAATGCTCGGTGACTTTGTAGTTCCAAAAGGGAACGGGATTAACAGCGATACCTCTGCAGCAAATAAGCGGGCGCCGAAAGTAGGCACAAGACCCGTTTCGCTGCCCGCGGCTCTTATGATCCCCTCCAAAGTCCTCTTTGAACTCGGCAATTCAACATTAAAACCAGAGGCAATGGAGGCACTCGCTATCGTAAAGAAGATGTTTAGGAATTCAAAAAACAAGGACATCCTTATTGAGGGGCACACATGCAACCTGGGATCAAGTGAATACAACCTCGAACTTTCGAGGAAGAGGACGCAGAGTGTATCAAAGTACCTCGCAAATGTTTTGGGAATACCAAAAAAACGCATACGTACCTTACATTACGGTGAGAGGTTTCCTGTTACCTCAAATGCCACTGAAGAAGGAAGGTCAAAGAACCGGCGTGTTACTATCCGTTTACTGCCGCAGAAAGCTAAAATAGTAAAAAATAGATGGACCCCGTAATTATTTACCGGCCCCCTATCCTTTAATAAACAATCAATCCTTACCCTTCTGTCCCTCATAACGCCTGAATATCAGTACTGTGTTCAGACCCCCGAAAGCAAAAGAATTACTCATTGCCGCACTGATCGGCATTGCGCGGGCTTCATTGATCACGTAGTCCAGGTCGCACTGCGGATCGGGATCAAGGAAATTCATGGTGGGCAGCGCGGTCTGTTCGCGCAGGGCAACTATGGCAGCAATGGCTTCCAGGGCAGCAGCAGCGCCAAGTGTATGGCCATGCATGGATTTAGTAGAAGACACTGTAAGCCGGTCTGCGTGCCCGCCGAATACTTCACGGATGGCCCGGGTCTCTGTCTGGTCGTTCTGCACAGTACCGGTTCCATGGGCATTTATATAGTCTATAGTTTCAGGGCCGGTTCCGGCATCGTCCAGGGCCGCGCGCATTGCCCGTGCCGCACCGCCGGCCAGCGGCTGCAGCATGTCGTGGGCATCCGAACTCATGCCAAGGCCGGTCAGTTCAGCATAGATTTTAGCTCCCCTTGCTTCTGCATGCTCCAGGGTCTCCAGGACTATAGTACCTGCGCCTTCACCTATTGTCATACCGCTTCTCTGCAGGGAAAAAGGGCGGCATATGTCTTTTGACATTACCCGAAGACTCTCCCAGGCCTTGATCGCACCAGGGGTAATGAGGGCCTCGGAGCCGCCGGTAACAGCCACATCCGCAATACCTGAACGCAGCATAAGCAGCGACATGCCGATAGCGTGGCTTGACGAGGAACATGCCGAAGAAGTGGCAAAGGCCGGGCCGGTAATGCCGAGGTCCAGGCTGATCCAGCTTGCTCCCGCACTGGGAATCAGCTTGGGCACAGTAAACGGATGCAGCCTTTTCACCTTTTTGTCGTAGAAGAGTCTGTAATTATTTTCCTGAGTGTTCTGGCCGCCGACACCAGTGCCGTGTACAACCGCTGTGCGTCCGGCCACAGGACCGCTAAAGTCCAGCCCGGCATCCGTCACAGCCTCACGGCTGGCCAGCAATGCAAACTGGGCAAAGCGGTCGAGCTTGGTGAGCTGTTTTTCCGGGAAAAGGAGATTCTCATCGTAGTCCTTGACTTCAGCCAGGGCCTTTACCCGGAAACCTTCGGCATCAAACAGGGTAATCGGACCGATGCCGCTTTTGCCCTGCAGCAGCCCATCCGCAAATTCCGGGAAATTATGCCCCAGCGACGAGATGCAGCCCATGCCTGTTACCACAACCCGCTTCATTTGGTATTCGTCTGCTGTTGAATCAGTTCCTTTACAACTCGCACAACATCAGCAGGAGTCTTGAACTGATTGCTCTGATCCCCGATAAAGTCCGGATCGGGAATGTCTATGTCATAACGTTCTTCCAGATCATAGATAATTTCGACCATTGTAAGTGAGTCCACCCCAATGCTGTCCATCTCGGTAGACAGGGTGACTTTATCACGTTCAAGCTGCGCATGCCTGGCAAGGATATCAAGGACTTCGTTGTCGACTGAATCTGACATTAATAACCTCAAATTTCAAGTATTTTTTCAACAATACCTTAACATAAATCTGAAAAACATCAAAGAAGAGCTAACAATTCAGAATCTAAAAAAGGTTATTTAGAATAAGCAAAAAAAAATACGCCGTCCCCTTGACAGAAAATTCTCCCCATGTTATATTGATAATGATTATCATTAACATCTAGATATATTTTTTTTATCCTTATGCTGATAATGATTCTCACTTTCTATTTCAATTACAAATTATGCTGGACCTGATAAAAAACATAAAGGAGATGATCATGAAAAGCTGCAAATCAAAAATATTCCTGATTTCACTCACGGCGATACTGTTTGTGTGCCTGTCTCTCGTTACTGCGGGAACAGCCGGAGAAAGGCCGGATTACAGAAGCATGGTCAATAAGATAGGGGAGTTTTTCAATAAATCATTGTCCCTGTATAAAGCGGGGAATTTACAGGGTGCAAAATTAAATGCCCAGGCCGCATACTTTGAAGTATTTGAAAACATGGAAGGTCCTATCCGTATAAATATTTCTGCAAAAAAAAACTTCGAGCTGGAAGAAGAGTTTGTGGGTATCAGAAATATGATAAAGGCCGGGCAGTCCTATGCAGTAATCGAAAGAAGAATAAATGCGCTGATTCTGGACCTCAGGGCCGTAATTCCAGAGCTTGAAGGCGGATTTGAACTGGTTGCTGAAACAGCTGATGATACCTTACCCCATACGACTAATGGAGCGGGGGATTCCGGAGCAGACATTGAGCCTGTATGGCTT
>SDBV01004066.1_pt1 | contig 21222 bp, 16 predicted proteins | sample 2277081 | NCBI WGS metagenome assembly SDBV01 (sample SAMN10402039, study PRJNA504765) | marine sediment metagenome | isolation source: marine sediment core GS10_PC15, 223 cmbsf | place: Arctic Ocean: Southern Knipovich Ridge | collected 2010 | reverse complement strand
AAATACAATAAAATCAAACAAAAACAAAGAATACTATATGACTTAAAGGGTTATATGTATAAAATACCAATATTTAAAATTGCCAATAGTTGTTGTAGAATTTTCAGGACAGGGTACTAGTTGCTTCGTGTGATATCCATTCCCAGAGAAAACCACGCTCTCCTTCGGATGGCTCAAGAACAGTCAGCAGAACCATCTGCCTGGCATGGACAATGGACCGCCAGCGAATGAAACCTCTATCGGTCTCAATAACCCCGCTGGCTTCCGCATTCCATAAATCCAGTTTCATCGTTCCGCCTGTGATCTTACCGGTGGTTTTGAGTATGAAATAACCTATGGGCAACCGGCATGTGTTATACATCCCCCCACCCGGTCTGTGGTCCTGCACATCACCACGTCCCATATCCCAACGAAGGGTATGATCACCGGTCTGCCAGACCATGGTGCCCATCATTCCATTGCCGAGAAAGGGCGCTTCTTCCCATTTCGTGGCCATGCTATCCCATAACAGGTCATGCCTGTCAAGGAAATTTTCCCAGTCAATAACTGTATCAATGGAAGTTTCTGAATGACATCCCGTCACCAGAATTGCTATGACTGTGCAAACTACCAAGCATTGTTTTCTCTTCATTTAACTGTCTTAAAAGTTTGGATTTCACCATCTTATACATTGAATCTAATATTTACCGAATTTCTTGACGGTTTCGATCATGGCGAAAATATTCTCCAGGGGTATATCGTCATGGAAACTGTGGTCCGATGAAAGAATATATCCACCTCCCGGCATACCTATCTCCAGGCACTCTTTGGTTTCGGCGATCACCTCCTCCACGGATCCGCTTACCAGGGTAATTTTGTTGTCCACATTGCCTATGCAACAGAGCTTCCCGGGGTAGTGTTCCTTTACTTTTTTCAAGTCCATTCCTGCAGCCCTCTCCACCGGATTATATCCGGAAATCCCGGTTTCCACCAGTCCGTCAAGCATATCCCAGATATTACCATCATTATGCATGATCACTGGGAAACCAAGCGATTTCAAACCCTGTACCATTTTTCTGAAAGGGGGAATGAAGAACTCATCAAACTGGTCGGGTGCAATCAGCGGTCCGGAGGTGGAACCCCAGTCATCTGAGATAAAAAAAGCATCAATACCTTCCAACTTAGCTGCCCTATTAGCTACAGCCAATGCCCAGTCGATGTAAGCGTTATTCATTTCGTGGACTAATTGAGGATCGGTGAACATGGCCATACTGAAATTGGGAAGGTCCATAAAATACCAGCTCATCATGGTAAACGGGCCAAGCATTCCACACAAAATTGCAGTCTCTCCTTCATTGGCTTTTATGGCTCTGGCGATTCTGTCCAGGCGGAAGGATGCATTGGCATCGGGCAGCCGGTAGTTGGTCCAGTCGTTCCGGTCCTTGATGGGGGTTTCTCGCTGGGCCATGATGGGCCAGCCGTTCTTAATGTAGGATACTCCCCATTCATCAGTATATTTTGTTCCTTCGGCATGCACTTCTTCTTCCGTCCCACAGAATCCGTTTACCGGGATCCAGGAAGAATCTACGCCAATCTTATCAGCTAGTCTTACTATGGATTCCCCGTCATAGAGATCAGAAGTATAGCCCAGCACCTCTTTCTGAAGTCTTGGACTAAAAAGATGATCGAACAGGGGAACCAGGTCAGGGATCCCACAGTTCAATGCTGTTAAAAAACGTTCTCTTGGTTTCATTTTTTCTTTAGGCTTTTCCAGTATTTTTCAATTTCCTCCAGCGATTTTCCTTTGGTTTCCGGGACAAATCTCCAAATGAACCAGATGGCCGGCAGGGTTAATCCTGCATATAAAAAGAAAGTGCCGGAAGGCATAATCGATTCTATCAGCAGGGGATTGGTCAGGGTAATGAAGAAGCCGGTTACCATAAGAGAAAAGCTGCCAATGGAAACTGCCAGTCCCCTGATGCGGGTTGGGAAAATCTCGCTGATGATGACCCAGACTATGGGCCCAAAAGAAAAGGCAAAACTGGCCACATAACAGAGCAAGGGTATAATGATCAGGGTGGATCCCAATGCAAACAGGATCCCTACCCCGGCTAAGGAGATAAATGCACCCACTACGCCGATCAACAAGAGCTTACGCCTGCCCGATCTTTCGATGTATCGAATAGCCACAAATGTGAAGGCCGAATTCACAACTCCTACGAGCACAGCCCCCAGAAAAGAGCTCTCTACGCTGGCAATGGCCTCATTGATGATATTGGGAGCAAAATACATGATAGCTGCAATACCGCTGAGATGAGAAAACATGGGTAGCAGGATCCCTATTAAAAAGGGGCGTCTCAGAAAAGGTGAGAAGAGCTCTTTGAATCCACCTGTTTCTTCTTTTATCATTTCCCTGATCTCTTTCAGTTGCAATTCAGCTTGTTCCTCTCCACCTATTTTAACCATGGTAACCATGGCCTCATCCTCCCTTTTTTTGGCCACCAGCCATCGCGGACTCTCCGGGGTAAAGAGGAGCAATATGAAAAAGAGCAATGCCACAGGGATCTCAGTGCCAAGCATACCTCTCCAGATCTCCTCAGCAAACAACCATTCAAAGAAAAGCGGGGAACCATTTTGGCTGATGACACCTGCAGCATCCCCGGCACCATTTAAAACAATCCAGTCGACCAGAAAGGCCAGAAGGATGCCCAGGGTAATGGAAAGCTGATAGATAGAAACGATCTTACCCCTGTTCTCCGGCAAGGTCAGTTCAGAAATATAGATCGGAGCAACCACTGAGGTGATCCCCACTCCAATACCTCCGATGACCCGGGCAATAACCAGCATATTGAAAGCAGTATCCATGTCAGATGTGATCCACAAGGGATAAGCCAGATTCCCCTGGAATTGAGGCGTAAGCATGGATCCCATGGCCGAAAGAAACAATAACAATGCTGCCAGGATCAGAGCCCTCTTTCTCCCATAGCGGTCAGTGATCGCCCCGGAAATAACACAGCCCAGAATGGTTCCAAAGAGTGCTGACGATACCACCCATCCCAACATGGCCGGGCTAAGATTGAAATGAGTTTGCAGGAAGGAATTGCACCCGGAAATAATGGCAGTATCATACCCGAAAATAAAGCCACCAAGTGATGCGATAAAACTCAAAGCAATCACATAGAGAGAGGTCTTCTTTTTATTCATGTTTAGGTTCTCCTGAATGAATTAGTACATCCCATATTTCTCAACCAGTTCTCCTACTCTTCTTACCCTTTTGATCAGTGAATTGGCCCAGTAATCAAGGTCACCATACCAGGGAAGGCACTCGGGCTGCTTTCCTTCCAGGATATTTAGTAATCTCTCCCGGTGTGTCATGAGAAGTCTCTTGGTTCAACAGAATGAAAAAGATGCCAAGTTCCATAAACTTAGCCAAAATATCCAGTATCCTATGATAAAATATTCATTTCCCCGGGACTTTCGGCTGTAAGCTTTTTTTGGCGATATTTAGTGGTTTAAAATGTATACCGTGTGACAGTGTTCAAGGAACTTACAATCGATTGAGTTACTATATAGCAGAAAAAATGAGTAAGAAATCCGAACTATCAAACTACCTGAAGATTTTTACCAGCGAATTGCACGACAACATTCTTTCATATTGGATGAAGTACGGGGTGGAAAAAGCTGGGCAAGGGTTTTATGGTGCTGTTGATTTAAACAACAAACCTGTATTTGCCGCAAACAAAACAAGCGTATTGAATGCACGCATTTTATGGACTTTTGCTGCGGCCGCAAAAAAATACCCCGGGAAAGGGTATGAGGAAATTGCACATAAAGCTTATCGTGTAGTCACCGAAGATTTTGCGGATAATGAACATGGCGGATTTTACATGGAACTTTCTTCCGACAATCAAGTGGCCAACGATATTAAACATACCTATGCTCAGGCCTTTGTCATTTATTCTCTAAGTAAATATTACGAGTTCCATCCTGTAACAGAGGTGATGGAAAAGCTTAAGGAAAGCTTTTATTTTCTCGACAACAAAACCAAGGATACTGCACATAGTGGTTACCTGGAATCTTTTACGCGCAACTGGAATATTTATGAAGAGAACCGCATGGCCGATAATAATGAACCTAAATCCATGAATACCCATTTGCACATTCTGGAGGCCTATGCAGCGGTGTACAAGATCTGGAAAGATGAGTTGGTAAAACAGCGCTTAACAGAACTGTTAGAACTATTCATTAAGCACATTATTCGGGAGGACGGACATCTCGGGATATTCTTTACAGAGGAGTTTTCTGAAACAGATAGTTCAAAAGCAATTTGTTCCTTTGGCCACGACATTGAGGCCTCCTGGTTGATTTGGGAAGCAGCAAAAATACTCGGGGATGCATCAATAATTGCAAAAACAAAACCCCAAATATTGAAAATGGCTGATGCAGTTTTAAGGGTGGGTGTGGATAAAGACGGCGGTTTGTTCCTGGAATCGACCCGCTATGGCAGCCATGTTCGAACCAATAAACACTGGTGGGTTCAAGCTGAGAATCTGGTAGGATTTATGAATGCTTTCCAGCTCACCGGCGATCCGCGTTACTGGGATACCGTTAAGCTATCCTGGGATTTTATTGACAAACATGTGATTGACCATGAAGGTGGTGAATGGTTCACGAAAGTTAACCGGCTTGGTAAAGCTTATTTGACTGAACCTGAGGACGATCCTTCTCCCTACTACCGGAACGACTGGAAAATTGATCCCTGGAAATGTCCATACCACAATGGCAGGGCGATGATTGAATTGACCAATCGCATAGCTGAGCTTCTTCCTTGATATCACTCGTGGCCCCCTGGGCATATACTTTAAGCTTACCGGTCTTTCTGTCGTTTCCAGTATCTTTCTCTTCACCTCTTCATCAATGCTTTTCTTTCGGCCAAACTTTGATCCATTGGTTTTCGGTTTTGGCTATTACAAACGGACCTGGGGCTGGGTTATCATTGTTCCTCTTTTCTCTCAGATAATCCGTGTCAAGTTGGTATGGTGAGCCGTCTGGTTGCTCGAAAGGTAGATTAGGATTTTTTGCTATGCCAAGCATCTCGGAGGTGACTAAAGATCGTTTGTGGTCGAGCCAAGTATTGTTAAAAGCTAATTGCACATACCAGCCATCTTCTTTTTCTATCAATTTATATCCTGTCTCAACCGTTGGATCTGTAACAGGATCTTTCTCTAGTACAGACGGTTCTGCTTGGCCAAGGAATACATTACCAGCCATGAAACTTGGTTGTCCTAAACTGTCGTAGGTCGCAAGACCGTAATAGTGTTGGTTGTCGAGCTTTTTAGGGATACGATCTGGCCATGGAACAGACTCCTTCCTACTAACGAAAATGTTATTATAATATCGGGCATTTCCTCCAGGGAATGTTGCCATGCCAGCTATTTCTGTGGAATGGGCTTTGTGATAAGGCGTGTTGCGATCATTCGGCCAGGCGATCATCCGTCCGGCAAACAGGTTATGGGTATAGGCCCCGCCATTGGAAATATCATCGAGCACGTTGCCAGATAGGAAGAAGTTGTGATCGACTAGAAATGGACCGTGGTTGACCTCAACAAACAAGTCCTGGGTGGCCTCGTTGTTATGAAATAAGTTGCGGGTAACACGCGTTCCTTGTGCCATCCAATCCAGCCATAACCCACGCCACGTACGATAGATGTGGTTATTGCTGATGTGCATATCAATTGCACCATGGATTTTAATTCCTCCCATTTCCATACCAGAGTATAGGCGTCGCATGTGAATGTCGTGAATCTCGTTGCCACTAATAATGCTGAAAACAGCACCCATAGAACCTACTATTCCAGCTTGTTCACAATGTGAGATGTGATTGTTACTTATAAGGTGATGACCAATGTTCTCTTTAGACCATCCATTTTTTAGAGCTCGTTCAATCGTTTCGACATATCCCTTGGTCAAGTTTCTGGCCTTATTGTCAAACTCATCACCATATTTCCCAAGTGTAATGCCCGAGCAAACTGAATAGCGGATGGTGTTGTTTTCGATTATCCATCCCTTAGACCAGTGTGTGCCTATCAGGCCGATTTGTTCTGCAGTAGGCGATGCCCATGGGGTGGCGGCATGCTCCAGAGTAAAACCACGAACCGTTATGTTACTGATACCCGGTTCTTTAGGATAAAATACTGTCTGGCGGGCATTAACTTCAATGTTTTCATTATTAGGATCAACGCCTTTGAACTGTGCCCAAATGGTAGTGTTCTGCTGATCTACCTTGCCAAACCACAATGGTTTTTCTCCCGCCCGCTCCAACACTTCATCTTTCTTCGCCGCCTCGTAAAGCCAGTGTCCATTCAAGTACACCGCACCAGTATGATGCTGACGACCATTAGATTTGAACCAGTCTCCATAAATTGTATCATTGAATGGATTGAAATCTCTAAAGAAACTGTTGGGAATGATTGCCATCCACGTGTCGTCGGAAATTTTCTCCCACTCTTTAACTACTTCTGATCCTTTGATGGCAACGGTTTCGCCATCGGCTGCTTGGAAAATAATTCTTTTGTCATCACTAGTTCCGCCACGTGGAGGATTTACTCGTTCACGATAAGTTCCTTCATGTACTGTGATTACATCACCTGGTTGTGCAAGTTCTGCTGCTGCTTGAATGGTTAAGAGGGGAGATGAGGAACTTCCTTCATTCTTGTCGTCTCCTGTTTTGGCAACGTGGTACTCTTTTCCATTTTTCGTGACTGCTTTTTCTGTCGTTTCAGAATCGCTATTGGAACAACTAATGAATTTTATACCTACATCAGTTTGACCTAGCAATGTAAATGGAAGTAGAATAAGTATGTAAAGGGTTAGTTTCATTATTATGTTGCACAACTTCAAAGTAAACACAATTCTCAATTTTTCCAGGAAGCATTTTAGTGGGTAGAACATATATTCTACTGCTTTTTGCAGTATAATACTCTATTTATAAGGTAATCTGACAGTCTTTATAGGAAATCACGATTTTCACCAGATGAATATATTTAATCTTGAGGATTTATGCAACTGGAATGTTTTGGATTCCAGATATTTTCATGAATACCTATGGTCTTCCAGCTGGGTCTGAGATCCGGTTCTTCCGAAAGTGATAAGGGATTAGAGCGTAATAGTATCTTAAACGTTCAAAGTTCTTAAATCATGTCAGGGAGGTAATCCGCACAAATCATTTCATGACTGTGGCAACTACCAGACATTGTCTTCTCATTATTTAACTGCCTTAAATGTTAATATTTCACATTCGGGTCATCAATCCTCGGCACGTGAATGCCGGTAAAACCATGCTCCGAATGAGAAATCTTGGTCAATCCTTCAAATGCCGCTTTCAGTTCCGGGCCTTCAAACCAACCATCGGTTTTCATCAATTCCCTGTCGATCACAGCGCGTAGGTATAGGATCCTCCAGCGCCAGCTTGCCCGCGCTTGAGGTGTCAATTGTTTGTCTGCCCCATCAATCAGGCGGAAGGCTTCTTCCGTACTCATTTTGAGGTTTTTCATTTCTGCTTCAGTCAAAGGGGTCTGATCAGCATGGATAAACTCGATGCGGCTACCGCCAATGATGGTATTTTCCGAAAACCAATCGGCATCAGGCTTTTCCTTTTTCTCAACTGCAAGTTTGCGCATGTGGCCTTGTTCGAGCAACTGAATGGCTCTCGCCACCGAATCAACCACCGCCGGTGAGTATTCATAAGCGATATATTCCTTCACGGTTTCCATAGTTGGCTTGTCAGGTGCCCAATATAACTGGCTGCATATCGTTTTGTTAATATCTTCGAAAATGCCTTCGGAATAAGGGAATCCGCCTGAAAGCTCGTCCATTGCTTCATTCCATAGTCTCTGGAGCCGTCCAGGAAGCGAGTTGGCGCCAAACCCGCCCCAGGGGTATTGGCCGATCATGCTAATTTCAGAGAAATTGACCATGGGCAAACCACCTGCCACACCATGTATTAAAGGGTATTCCGGGAAACTCCCGTGGGCATCGGTCATGATGCCATCGACCCAGCTTTTATCTTCTGCAAGAGCTTTTGCCAGGGCGGCATATTCACCATTCTCTCGAGATGGAACACGCACCTTCCACTCAGGATTTTGACGGTAGTCGAAACACCATGTACTTAAAATTATCCTGGCTTCAGGATATTTTTCGCGCAACACCGTCGAGAAATCGCGACATAGCTTCAGGTAGCCATTTCCACCCCAGGGCCTGCATTGTGCACAGTTGCAACCGCCTTCGTCATAAGGCCAGTAAACAACCAAGTCAAGGCCGGGATCGGCAAACTCGTTCATCAGCGCATTCCAGTTCCTCATCAGCAGGTTTTTGCCTTCGGGCTTACTTGGGCAAACCATGTTGCCCCCACAGTGGCTACCAGGAGTTGCCTTTAATTCTTTTGGGGTCGAAGTGTATCCGGCATTGACGATGTGAAGCAGACCAACTTTTATTCCGACCGACTTGGCATCAGCCATCATGCGTTTCATTTTCTGAATCCATGCACGGGCTTTCGGGTCGTCAATACCAGAGAGCCATTGATCGGGATAATGCACGAGCAGTGAGTTAGTTCCCCACAAAGCCAGGCTTTCAACGTAACGGGCACGCTCTGTGTCTGATGCCGCTTCGTACCAATTATTGAAATGGGTGGCAAAATAAATCCCGCGGAATGTGCCTTTGGGAACAGATGTACCGCGCCAGTCGCCCGGTGTAAAACCGCTCTGATCGTAACGGGAAGTATGCAGAAACTTTCCCACCCCATAAAGGAGGCCATTCTCGTCGTTACCGGTAATTTTTAATATCCCGCTGCCATCGTCTGCAATGGTATAGCCTTCGTTTCCAATACCGGATTCAAGGGCTAACTCTACTGTAAAGTCTGCTTTGCCTTCTGTGGAAACTTTTGCTCCGCTTCGTTCGGTAATTTCGCGGACAAGGATTTTGGATGCACGCTGGGCCACTGCACCGGCTTCAGGAGATAAAACGATTTTTACTGATTGTGCAGGATCTTCCGGATTGGTACAAGAGGTAAGAAGAAAAATAAAAATCCATACCAAACTCTTCCATACCAGGGAAGGAAGTTTAGAGATTGCAAATTTGATTGTTTGTAACATTGTACTCATTTCCAGGTATTCTCGTTTTCATTGTATTCCTTTCCTTGACCAACGACCGCCTTGAGGCGCACTGTCAAGCGTTGCATCGATGGCCTTGTTGGCCCTTGTGTCTACCAGTTGTCCAGATCCATCACCATTTGCCGTTCGCCGTTTATCACAACGATGGCTTTCTGAGCCACCACAGCTTTGGGAGCCTTCAGGACTTGATCAAGTTCCAGCAAGGCATACAGCAGGTATCCCACACCATCCATGGCCTCGTAGTAAGGCTTGGCCGGATGTCCCCGAAAGAGCCCCTTATGGTAGAGCTTCTCTATAGCCGTATCGGCCAGTGCACGGGCATTATCCAGGTATCGATGCTCTCCCGTCACAATATACAAATGCAAAAGGAAGGATATCGTGCGGCCGTATTTTCCCGCATAGGTCCCTTTTCTGCCTGGTCCCTCTGAATAAGATCTGTACCAGGTGTTCTGCGTTTCGACGGTTCCCGGCGGCGTCTTGTTGATCCACACTGCAAATCGCTTGGCTGCGCTCAGCATATCGGGATCACCTGTCAGTTGATAGGCATAAGCGTATGCCTGGGCTGTATAAATGGGGTACTGGTATCCGGCAACATACGGTTCCCACAAATCCAGATGGCCCCTCGGCTGGGCAGCTGCGTACCCATCTTCAGAATCAATGTTCTTCGTGTAAACTCGGGGTCCCGGGATAGGTGTTCCATCCATTTGGAGCGCACCCCAGAATTTCCCTGATTTCTCGTCAAATCCGAGCTTTGCATAAGCCTTCAAATAGGCAAGGGCGTGGTCCCGGAAACTGGCTTCTTTCGTCATCTCGTAAGCCTTCAGCAGAGAGTGACAATACAATCCCGTTATGGAGGTGACGAAACTCACTCCGTCGAATCGTTTCTTCCCAGCGTTCGGTCGTTCCGGCAGCAGATTGGTATTGGGATCTTTCCGCTTCCAATAGTAATCTGCAACCAATCCTGCCCGGTCGAGCCATTGCTGCTCATTCGTCTGAGCATACATGAACGCAAAAGCCTCGATGAATGCACCGCCTGACATGGTGAAATCACAGCCCTTGTTACCATCCCCATGACGGTTAATTTCCCCTGACTCCTTATTGATGACGTGCCAATTCCAGATGGCCTCGATCTCCTTCGTGACTGCGACCTTGTCCACCGCCCACAGCCGATCCCAGGCAATGCCATTCATTGCATGAATTTCATGCGGAAAGACACTCTTGCCCCATTGAGCTTGGTTTGGATTATGGCCTTCCCAGCTGTCCTTGAAGACATCGTAATGCCGATGCCACCCCCACCAGAAGAAGCCCTGTTCATCGACCAGGTTTTTCATAACGTAGCCGGCGTAGCGGTCTGCAAAGTCGGCATAGTCGTTATTGCCGGTAATATCAGACAGCGCATACATTGCTTTGAGGGTAGGCTGATCGGTGAGCAGGTTGGACCCTCCAGGGCTGCGTCTGTCACGTCGGGTGACGCGAAAATACTCGTCTAACTTCTCAGGAATAGGAGGGCAGGTGCGTGTCTCAACGTCAAGGATGCTAACCAGAATCGGTGCATGCACATCTCCGTGTCTGTCGGCCCCGTGCTTCATCAGAATATCCATACATTTCTCGACGTATGACGTATACAGTATTCGTTCATCAGACATCTCAATGTCTCCAGAGTATAGATGGGTTTGGGCAAGTAGAACAAGCAGGCATGAACCAAGCACTACACCTAGTCTTCTCATCATTTAACTGGCTTAAATGTAAGTATCTCACCACTATTTGTAGAAATCTCTATCTCTTTTGATTTCAGGTTGGTCTCTCCTTCAGAATTTACCAACATGCATTTTTCCCAGGGGAGGATCATCTTTAAGGGAGCACCGGCTTCACTTAAAATTCTGATTTTCGAAACCTGTCCGTTCTTCAGTGAAGCGCTTACCAAAAATGCTCCGGCTGCCCTTAAATTATTGAACTCGGCATCTTTTTCCATGGGCCAGTTGGGGAACAGCCTGATGGTTCCGTTATAACTTTGCATCAGGCACTCGTTTATGACTGCAGGTAAAGCAAAATTTTCAAACCAAATACCCAATTGGGCTCTACCCTTAAAATTGGTATGATCTTTTTGTCTGCCATGAACCTGAAGCACATTCAGGGCGGTTGTTCCATTGGCGAGCAGGTTGTATTTTATGGCCCTTTTAAAAACATCCAGATCCAGCATTCCTAACCTGGCAGCCTGTAAATGCTGAAAGACCAGCTCATTGCCCCCTTCAACCTGCAAATTCTTTCTTGTATTTGTAAGAATTGTAAATGTCTCATCATCTGAATGCAAACCATGATCCTCTCCCGGGAATACGGTCATCAGACTATTGGGAGTATTGTAAACGATTTCCGTTGATTCTCCTTCTACCGACACGAAAACTTTGCCATATTCCTTTGATTCTGCAACAGGATAATCCGGATATTTACTCAGAATCTCATTGACCTCTGTCACTGTCTCTGCCTCATCCTTCTCATAAGCAAGAATCTCTACAGATTCCAGGTATGAATTAAACAGGAACTTAATGAGCGTGAGATCAACCAGACAATCGCTGTTGTACTTAAATCCCGGGCGAAGTCCATTGTATAATTCAGGCGAGACCGTCGGAAATACATGATATTTATTATCATTCCATTGAGGTCCGTATGCTTCGGGGCGGGTCATATAATCAACGATAAAAAGTGTAGCATCTTTCAACAAGGGGAACGCTCTTGATTCAAGAAAATCCTTATCACCCGAATAGAGATAATGCCACCAAACTCCCTGAACCGACCAGGGTGTTTCACAAATCTCCCACCCCCAGCTGGGAACAGGATAAGGATTCATTGTCATATCCACCGGATAGGCAGAATGGGGGTAGTAGGCCCCCCGCATCCCGTAGTACACTTCAGCCCATTTTTTGGCCACACCCGAGATAAATTCAATCATTTCTACGTAGGGCAGATTCTTTTCCAGATGATTGGAAGAAAAGGTAAGCCAGAAGGGTTGCTGGGTATTGTAATTCATGTGGTAGTCGCCATGCCAGGCAGTTCCGATTTTATTAAAAGTCCAGTTGGCAAACAGACCGGGACACCTGACTCCTGATTTCGCAGCACAATTGAAGAAATAAAGATTCCGGTACCAGATCGACTCAAAAAATTTGTCTTCAAGCACTACACCTGATTTATTCCAATAATCTTTCCATATCAGGTTGTTTTTAGCAAAGGTCCCATCAAAACCATCTATCTGCAATGCTTCAAGTCCGGATAATCCATCATTAAAATTTCTGGCATCACCTTCTTTAACTTCAGCACACAACCAGAAGGCTTGCTCCTGTCCGGTAGCATATTCCAGATCCGCCATATCAATGATATTTCCATGCCAGTTAATTCTCTGTTTCTTTTCAATCCTGTTATTTAAGACCACACTCAAACTGAAAGCCTTGTCTTTTTCATGTCCTATTTCTCTGTCATACTCATCGGGTTCCAGGTAGGGCATGATCTGTTTAAAGGATATCCCACTTTTAAACGATTGCACTTCATATTCCGGAAATTCTTCCGGGGTAGAGGTGTCAGGGATCAGGCGAATCCTGCTGAAACAATTCTTCAAAGGTTTGCCAGCTTCATCAAGCAGTTTCATCCAGACCCGGTCCTTTTCCATATCCGCAAAAACCTTCAGATAAGCTGTTTCCTTATTATTCAGTAATAATTTAATGGTGACAAGACCGTTGGAAATATCCAGTTTGTGATCGATCATTTCAACTTTTCGCCGGTCAAATCCCAATATGAGACTGCCGCAGGGAAATGGTCTGGGATAAGGTTTTCTGTAGTTCTCAGCGGACATGCGCACGTATTCTGCGTACCATGGATCCTCCCTTAAATCGCTTAGGTTGGGATCAATGGCTTTCACCTTTTCAAAAACCTCCTGAAAGGTGCCAATTTCTTCCTTATTGTCTTCTGCAATCCGGATATCCCAGACATTGTTATGTCCAAAGCGGATGACAACCGCATCGGGCCGGGTACAGACAACGGCACCCAGACCTCCGTTTCCGATCAATGCTCCCTCAAAAAAATCAGGAGCAGGTCCCTCATGAATAATCGGATGTTGTTTTGCCTGTTCGAAGGACGAAAAAGCCTTGTCTGTTCCCTGGGAGAAACAGGCAAGGGATAAGAGGATAAATGCTAGTAGAAAAGTTGGTTTCTCCATGTAATATAGGGTTAGAATAAGTTAAATAATATTTTACTCATCCAACTCGATCAGCCGGACACCCTTGACTGGCAGGTGAGTCGCGTCACCCTGCACCGCCTCCATGTTCAGCAGGTCGTACCCACCAACCGCCTTTCCCCGGCTATTGATCAATCGCACATCTACCACATCGGCCGCCAGGTTGACCAACAATAGAATGGATCGGCCATCCAGGTTGGCGTACCGGCGCATGACGCCGAAGGCGCTTTGACCGTCGCTGTCCTCCACAGCGATTGGCACATGACCGGCCAGGGGCTGGATCATCTTACCGAACTGCCTGGCCAGGTCGGGGGCGCTGGCATAATCGAGTACGGGCACGTCTTCCAGAAAGGCAACACTCTCGTCTGCGTGCGCGAACCCGTATTCATCGTGTGTGATGCTTTTCTGCCCAACGCGCAGCAACTGGACCCCTGCACTTTTTGCCTGCCGAAGTACGGCGAGCGCTTGGGCGCTGACATATTGCGCATCGGGGATGATGAGCAGCTTAATGTCATCGGGGATGCCGCTGTTAACAAGCATGTCTCCGGTAACAAAGCCAACGGGCAGGTCATGGAAGCAGGCTGCTTCGTAAGCACGGTGCAAGCTTGCAATGTGGCTTTGGTTCTGGATGTAAGATGGCTTGGAGACGAACAGTCCTATAGGCCGGGCCGGTGGGTTGGCCAGTGCGGTGATTTCGTCGGCGAACATGTTCAGGCGCATCATGGTCTGGAAATATTCAGCGGCGACAATCGGTTGGGTGGAGATGCTGGCGTAGATCCACCACTTGAAGTACTCGGCGGGGAACGGATCAGGACCATAGCGCCGATGCCAGTACCAGACCATGTTGCCGACCAGGCCGTGCAGATGTGCCATCCAGAGAGTGGCGCGAGCGTGTCCGGGGCCGATGTCCGGCACACGGATTGGGTTGATGGAAAACGCGTGGTACTCAAAATCAACGACAGGGCGGTTTGGCTCAAGGGAGGTCAGATAATCGTATAGGAACGACTGACCCAGCCAATGAAAACCGTAATGTGAATCGTCGTAATTGAGTATGGAATTATCCGCGTCAGGATCGATGATTACCGCCATGCGGGGCTCGGTCACCGGTAGTGGCCGTGTATCCAAACCGTGCAGGTCGACTGCCGGCGTCATCATCTCACGGTCGATCCCGTCGGTCACTGCCCAGGACTTTGGACCCAGGCTGTTGTTGTCCTGGCCCTTGATGTGGATCACAACATCAGGATCATACCGGCGGATCTCCGCAGCAATGAATGCAAAGAACGAGGCAGTACGGTGGTTGTGAAAGGTGACGCGGTCGTACCACTCTCCGGCTGTGCAGCTCTGCCTTGGTTTGTCTGCAGGCGGCGGGATCTGATCATAGGTATCATAGTTTGTTTGCCAGGCTTTGTTCAGCGATGCAATGCTTCCATGACGTTTAGTCAGCCAAGCACGGTATGCATGCATGGAATGCACGGTCCAGCCACGCATGTCAAAGAAGGGCTCGTTCGCAAGGTCCCAACTCAGCACTGCCGGCTGATCGCTGACCAACGGAATGAGCTGTGACATCACTTGTTCAATAAGCTCGTATGTGCCGGGGTGATCAATGTCGATCTCCACACCGTTGCTGGCGTGCTTCGTGATGCCTGGCCAGTATTTTTCCAGCGTGGCCTCATTCCCGCCCCAGTGCAGCATCAAGTCCACCTTAATACCTATTGCTTCGTAGGCTTTGATCTCGTCTACCAGCTGGTGGATTATTGCTTGATCGATAGTGCCCTGTTCGGTAATAAGGCCGCCCATACCTACACCCATACCAACGATGCCGACACCCATATCGCGCATCTCGGGGAGGAATGCCCTCGACGCTGCTTCGTCTGCTGCAGTCCATTGCGGGTAGCGTTCCGGGTCGACCAGGTTCCTTCCGAGCATATTGAAGCCGCCCGGGAACACTACGCGTCCATCGACGCGGAAGTTGCCGTCCTTGTAAACCATATCGGCCCAGCGGATCGGCTCCACGCCCGGCCTGTGGGCATCTTCGTCCAGCTTCCGCATCGCCTGGTTCATAAGCGCCATCGCACCGGTCAACTCACGATCAATGTGTTCATGGTAACGCTGGTCACGCTGTGCCGGGGTGAGTGTTTCCTGTTCGTCAAAGAAATCGTTGGCGGCCAGGGCATCTTTCATGATGTTCGGGTGGCCCAGTTCCCAGGCAATGTAGTCTGCAAAGTATTTTGCAATCTGCAGGTCGATCAGACCAGTATTTTGTGCCAGGCCCTCTGCCTGTTGTAACGAAGTTTCGACGGTATCGATCCTCTGGCGCAACTCAAGCAGGCACTGATCGAACCCATCGGATTCGACGGCCGATGTGGGCTTGTCTGCTGTGATAGTAGGCTTGGTGGTTGTGCAGCCGGAGATGAGGACAATGGTGATGAGAAGGCACGCCCATGCCGGTTTCATATCCATAACCAATATGGCAGTGCCCTTGATCGGTGCTCTATATCGCATGAAATGCCTTACTTTTATTTCAGTTTGTCTCTAAATATTCGATTAATTGAATAATACTTTCCTGATTGTCGTATTTTACACCATACTTTTTTACATATGGCTTGAATAAATCCTCCTTCTCTATATATAATTTCTTCAATTCCCTCATGGTTTTGAACTTATATAATTCCTCATTTTTCTTTAACCAATAATAAGTATAAGGTGTTGTTTCATAGCCATCGGGCAATTTCAATTCGTAAAAATTACCATCCGAATAAAATGACGAATATGATTTAACAGCTGAAGTCTTTGATGTTCCGCCGTATCCAGTTTGCTTACCCGGTTCCTTCACCTTGCACTTGTGCTCAACATACAAATCCCACTTTGAATGGAATAAAAATTCAACAAATTGATCATTCAATGCAATAAACTTTCTATCCTTGATAGAATTTGAATGGAATAAAAATTCAACAAATTGATCATTCAATACAATAAACTTTCTATCCTTGATATAAACCGTATCTATTCGTGCTAATTCTTTCTGTGCAATTGCTAGTTTTTTGCCTTTATTTTCGAATATCATTTCCTCGGTCAATGAATTATAATTTAGCAAAAATTCATTCTTTTCCCCAACTTTCATCAGAATAACTCCTTGAGTAAATTCAGGGAAAAGATAATGGGTTATTTCCTGATATTTCGGTTGTGCATGGGTTGAAATAATTATCAAACCTGAAATCAAAATACAATAAATATGTTTCATAGTTTTAAACTTGAAGTGAACTTCTCAATTGCAAATATTTGATTTTGTCTAACCGCTAATTGTGGATGCTGGTCTGATTCTTTGCTTGCCCAATTGGGTTTGCTTGCCATACCTTTTTGATACAAGATAAGGAAGTCTATTTTGGAAACAATCTTTTACAAAAGAAACAGTGTGAGTTTGGGATGACGACTATTTAACACGCTCTGGAACATTCAAAGTACCGCCTTCGGTACGTACGGAACGATCGTGGGCAATTAACTTTTCCCTGGCCAGTTCTGTACCCAATTAATCCAGATGAAAAACTTCTTCCATGTTAGCCCACCATTCACCTTCATTGCGACTGCTAAGAGGTTTCTGGCAGGGTTCACAGACATCCCACCACTTCTGGGTTGTGGGATCCGCCGCCATTTTTGCCATATCTGCATCAAAATCCTCTCCGACATATTCAAAGTAGCTAAACAGAAAGTTGTCTTTCAGATAGATGGAGTAATTGCGGATATTACATGCACTAATCATTTTCAGCACATCAGGCCAGGCTGCCGCATGAAGTTCCTTGTATTCTTCAATCTTTTCGGGTTGAATTCCGATTACCATTCCATACCGTTTCATCTTATTGGCTTTTTAGGGTTAAATCTCTTTATCAAATTCTTTCAGCTCGAGCGGATATTTTCCAGATTCTCTGACCAGCTTAACAATATAGTCGTAAGTGTGCCCCGATACTTCACTAGAGACCGAGTGGTCCGACTGAATTTGTGCTTTCATGCAATGCAGGTAAAAATGTCCGATCCGCATTATACACTCTCCCAGGCGGTCGGGATACATGCCCATCCATAAAAGTGTATTTCCCTGTCCAACAAGCCTGGTCAGACATTCGGAACATTCGATCATACTTCCATAAACCGGAAAATCTGGCATGGGAAAATCATATTTCTACCTCATGGTGGTCAGGAATCCTGTTTTCACAACCACTTCGGTCTCATCTTCTCTAATGGTCTCGAAGGATAGGATCTTCGGATCCATATTGGGTATGGTGACTATCCAGTCCAGATCGTAATAGTCATAAGGGCTTGTATCATCGGGCAGTCCCAGCTCATCTCTCCACCGGGCAATAAAACTTCCCCAGAAAAAATCACTGATCGGCACACGATCCGGCTCCTGATGGTTCAGGGCCTTATTCATTCGATCCAGTTTTTCCAGGCATTTTCTTGTTCGTTGCATCTTTATTCGGTTGTTTGGTTTCGGGAAAAGACTACTTTACTCGCTCAGGAATATTCCACCAGAAGGAATTTCAAATTCCCTTGTTTCCCCGCCATACTTATAAGTACCCTTTGCCCCGGCTTCCCCGGCTATTTCAGCCTTTACAAGTACACCTTCTTTCCATTCCATATTCACCTCGAATCCGCCCCGGGCTCTTAAACCCTTCACGCTCCCTGTCTTCCACTCGGCTGGCAATGCCGGCAATAACTCTATCACTCCGGTATGAGACTGTAACAGCATTTCTGCCAATCCGGCACAACCCCCCATGTTTCCGTCTAATTGGAAGGGAGGGTGCGTATTGAGCAGGTTGGGGTAGGTTCCTCCCCCGCTTGTTTCTTCCATTCCTTCGATACCTTTGGGACGCAATAGATTCCGGAATAGAAAGTAGGCTCTGTCGCCGTCCTTTAAACGTGCCCAGAAATTTACTTTCCAGGCCAGGGACCAGCCGGTGCCTTCATCACCACGGGCATTCAGGCTCACCCTGGCTGCTGATGCAAGGTCAGGAGTATTTTCAGCTGATATCTGTTTACCCGGATGCAAAGCAAAAAGATGTGACATGTGACGATGGGTATTTTCAGGGTCATCCACGTCTTCCTTCCACTCCTGTAACTGGCCCCAGCGACCGATGGTCGGAGGAAATATCTGATCACGTATGGCTTTTGCTGCCTGTTTAAACTCCTGATCAACATCCAACACCTCGCAAGCCTGAACGCAATTGTTCAGTAAATCCCACGCAATCTGGTGATCCATGGATGCCCCACGGGAAATCCCACCGTGTTCAGGCGAATAAGAAGGCGATGATACCAGATAGCCATTTTCATCCTCAACCAGATAGTCCATCCAGAACATAGCTGCTTCTTTCATTAATGGCCAGGCTGTTTCTCTTAAAAAATCCTCGTCACGGGTAAAATCATAATGTTCCCAGGCGTGCTGACACAGCCAGGCAGCTCCGCCAGGGTAAAATCCCCAGGGGAAACGCCAACCCGGTGATGTATATCCAAAAATATTGCTCATCGTGTTCACGATCCATCCGCGTGCATTGAAAAACTCCTTTGCCGAGTTTCTTCCGGGTTCCACCAGGCTCTCCATGAAATCAAACAAGGGCAAGTGACACTCCTGCAAATTGGTCACTTCAGCAGGCCAGTATATCATCTGGATATTAATATTTGTATGATAATCGCATGCCCAGGCCGGATTCGTCCTGTTGTTCCATTTTCCCTGAAGATTCAGCGGCAGGGTTCCCGGTCTGGATCCCGAGATCATCAAATACCGGCCGTATTGAAAAAACAGTTCCTCAAGATCCGGATCTGCCGTTCCTTCATTATATTCAACCAAACGAATATCGGTTGGGATTGCATTTCGGTTAGCGCTGCCCAGATTAAGCTGAACCTTTGAAAAAAGGCCTTGATAATCTTCAATGTGCTCTTTTCTTACTTGCCTGTACTTTCTTCCCTGCAATCCTGAATTTGTACTTGCATTAACCGCCTTGTAATCATTCCCTTTATAATCCGGATATGTGTCGACATAATCGGTAGAAGCTGTATGATACAGTGTAAGTTTCTTTGCCCCTGATATCATGAGTTTTCCCTCTTTGAATTCTATGTTTCCGTCAGTATCAAAATTGATGCATGTTTCATATTCCATCCCGTTATAGTCAACCTTACCCTGATACGAATATAGACCGTCTGAAAATGATTCCTCCATCGTTATATGTGGAGAGCTGTACACAATATTGTAATCGGTGACTGCATCACTTTCGAAATGATACACCATGATTTTCGCCGGGTAATTCCCAAAATAGGTTCTTTTATATTTTTTCCCGGCAACACTATATGAAACTGTACCTTCGCCGTTTGATAGATCCAGGGCCCTTTTGTAATTTTCAACATCTCCGGTATGAGCCACCTCAACAAACAGATCGCCCATGGGTTGTTGCGCCCCAAAAGTTCCAAAATTCACCTTCCCTCCCCTTTCTTCCACTTTGCCGGTAAGCTCTTTACTTGCAAGCGCGTGTGCTTCCTCCATTTTTCCGGCATCCAATAATTCGCGCACTTCAGAAAGGTATTTCCATGCACCTTCACGAATTCCGTAATTATAGGCTTCACCAACTCCCGGTCCTCCGGCCCACAGAGTTCCTTCTGTAAACTGTATCTGCTCTTTTTCCACCCCTCCGAAGAACATGGCTCCCATATACCCGTTCCCCACAGGAAGCGCCTCTTTCATCCAGTCAGTTGCAGGTGTATCATACCATAACTTAAGTTCATCCCCTTTTTGTGTGTCCGGGCTGCAGGAATAGCAAAAAAGAATAAACAGAATTGCAGCAATTTTTGAAAGTTGGTTCATTGTTTTGGCTTTTTTATTTTCTAGACTCACCTATTTCTACCAATGTATTGATACTCGACTCAATAATATTTCCGTTCAGATCAGGGCCGACATTCAGCAGGAGATTCGCATTGTTACTATTTACCTTTTTCAGAAGTTCAAGCATCCTTGAAGCACCCTTTGATTCAGTCTCACCATTCCAGAACCATTTTTCTTCCAGTTGCCAGCATGTTTCTCCCGCTACACTATTATTTTCAGGGAAATGCCGCATTTCAGTCACAGCAATATCAGCATAGGGTGTGCCTTTTTTTGACCAGTCCCACCAGTTTGCACTGGCAAGAATACCGGGGCGAGTGTCACTCAGGAATGTCAGGATCTCATCTGCCTCTATGATCTCAGGATCTAGTGCATCATCCCAAACATAAAAAACGTCCGGATACAATGTAATAAGTTCAGCAATCTGAGCCTTTTGGAATTCTATCTGTTCCTGTATTGTATGGGTTGCCGGATCACATTCCGGGGGCAGAACCTTATACTCAAAATTTGTTTTGTTCGCATCGAAACCCGGATGCCTCCAGCAGTAGTATAGACCAACCTTTAATCCCCTGCTTCTAAAAGATTCTATGAACTGTGCCACAAGGTCTTTCTGGTATGGACAGTCAGGGTGCATCACATCATAGGTCGTGTATTTGCTGTCCCACAGGCAAAAACCTCCTACATGCTTCGCAGTAAGAACAGCATACTTCATCCCGGCAGCTACCGCAGCATCTGCCCATGCATCTGTATCTATCGTATCAACACCAGGAGCAAATTCAGATGGATCAGGATATCCTTCAACCCATTGAACACCCTTATATGTTGCCATATTGTAATGAATGAACATCCCGAATTTCAGATCCAGGAAGTCCTTTGCAGTTGTGCAACTTTCTTTCTGTAAAATTATCAAGCCACAGTTATTGTTTTCTCTATCATAGGGTTTGATTCAACCGCAGGTCAATGCCTGAATAAGGTTGACTTAATTAGACATTTCTTTA
>SDBV01004065.1_pt1 | contig 21223 bp, 16 predicted proteins | sample 2277081 | NCBI WGS metagenome assembly SDBV01 (sample SAMN10402039, study PRJNA504765) | marine sediment metagenome | isolation source: marine sediment core GS10_PC15, 223 cmbsf | place: Arctic Ocean: Southern Knipovich Ridge | collected 2010 | reverse complement strand
CCCTTAGTACCATCGCGATTGGGACAGGTAAAGCCAGCATCCACCGATACCTTATAGACGCGGCAATGGAACATTTCCTGCAAATATTCGTTATAGCTGTAGTAAAGCATCTGAATAAAAATATTGCTAATAGACTAAAATTTAAGTTATAGGGAGTATATGGTATCCCCTTAATTAGGTAAACATGCATAAGAAAGACTTCTACTCCCAATACACCAACGATGATCTCTGGCATATCAAAGAAGATGGGTTTGACCCGGAAATCCAAAATATTCGTGAAGCGCAATTCAGCATTGGCAACGGACTTATCGGCGCACGAGGTGTCCTAGAAGAGAGCCCCAAAGGTGCCGTTCCTGGCACATACATGTCTGGAATCTACGATCGAATGACCTCACAGGTTGCAGAACTCGTCAACCTCCCCAACCCGTTTCATTTTAAATTCACACTCAAAGGAGAAAAGTTTGGGGCTGTCACAATGGACACCCTAGAACACCATCGAGTACTCAACCTGCAACATGGCCTTCTGATAAGAAAAACGATCTACTCCGATATAAAAAAGAGAAGATATAACTACCAATCCATCCGTTTTCTCTCGATGGATAACAAGAATATCGGTGTCATGCAACTGGTTCTAACTCCACTAGATGATGATGCAGATATTGAGTTGCAAACCGTCATCGATGTTTCTGTACATAATGCTGAAACAATGACGGAAGGGACCAAAAGACACTTTCATACGATAGAAATGAGGCCTTATGATCATACCAATTACATGGTCGTAGAAACCCTAGAAAAACATCAAAAAATTGTCTATCACAGCGGGTTTTATTACAAAATAGGGAGAAATAAGAAATTCTCCTCAAGTCGTGTTCTCAGTTTAAAACTCAAAAAAGGGCAACCCGCAGTTTTTACCAAAGTGTTTTACATTTCATCATGCGGGGACAAGGAAAGTGATCTGAAAAAAGAAAAAAAGAGATCTACTACCATATTCCAGCGCACTTTTAAGACACCCTTCTCTAAACTTCTGAAAAACCACATCGACGCGTGGGAAAAATTATGGAAGACTTCCGATATTGTGATTGAGGGCACAGCAGAAATCCAGAAGAACGTCCGATTTAACATCTACCACATGTTAATCTGTTCCCACTTTGACAATGGATATTCTAGTATCGGTGCAAGAACCCTAAGCGGTGAAGGATATCGAGGCCATATCTTCTGGGATGCAGAAATCTTCCTTCTCCCTTTCTATGCATATACAAATCCTGAGATAGCAAAAAATATGCTGCTCTACCGCTATAAGCGTCTCGACCATGCAAGAAAAATCGCTATAAGCCGAGGCTATAAAGGTGCCATGTTTCCCTGGGAATCCGCAGGAACAGGCGAAGAGGAAACTCCCACTTGGGCGAAAAACCTTGATGGCACAATTATTAGAATAAAGACCAATGAGTTAGAGCATCATATCAGCGCTGATATAGCGTATGCCTGTTGTCAGTATGTTGAAATTGCAAATGATTTAGACTTTTTACGTAAGTATGGATATGAAATTCTACTTGAGACTGCCAGATTTTGGGCAAGTCGCGTGAAACACAATCGTCAAGGTCATTTTGAAATAAGAGATGTCATCGGACCTGATGAATTCCATGAACACGTCAACAACAACGCCTTCACGAATATGATGGCTAAATGGAATTTGTTAACCGCCCACAACATGTTCCTTGAACTCAAGAAAAAGGGTCCAAAAACGTTTAAGGCATTAAAAACCAAACTGAATTTCAGCGACAAGGAAGTTGCTCATTGGAAGTCCATCGGCACCCATATTGTACTCAAAAAAAGAAAGGACAATGTTATTGAACAGTTCGATAGCTATTTTAGAAAACGATATGTTAAAATTACCGATTTCGATGAAAATAGCATTCCTCTTCTCCCAAAAGGGATCAGAGTAAAAGATTATCAAACAACACAGTTTGTCAAACAATCTGATGTGTTGATGCTGTTATATCTTCTATCGGATCAGTTTGACAAGAAAACCAAAGAGAAGAACTTCTGGTTTTATCATGAACGAACATTACATAAATCTTCTCTGAGTGCTGCCATCCACTCCATTATTGCATTAGAAGCAGGGGCTCTTAATCTGGCCTATCAATTCTTCAATGTTGCTCTGCATGCTGATATTAGCAACCTGCACGGCAATACCGCAGAAGGGACTCACGCAGCATCCCTTGGAGGGGTTTGGCAAAATATCATTCACGGGTTTGCTGGGGTGAAGATGACAAAAGATGGGCTGTCCATTGATCCGAAGATGCCCACAACGTGGAGATCTATTAAATTTACCCTGCATTGGAAAGGCAATCTCTTAAGAATAGAAACCAAAAATAATGAAGTTTTTCTTCAAAACGATTCGAAGAAGAAAAAAGTCAACGTTACTGTCTTTGGACACCAGCACGAATTGTCCGGAACAAAGAAATATCTCTTTCAGAAAAATAAAATCACAAAACAGGAAGGTTATTACTAAAATGGATTCAACCGAAAAGAAATTAAGCATAGCTCACTTACATTGGGGATTTCCCCCAATCATCGGCGGTGTAGAAACACACCTAACGATACTTTTACCGACCCTTGTGAATTTGGGTCATAATGTTAGTCTTCTTACCTGCAACGCGGAAGGATGCAAGGGAACCGATCAGTACAAAGGAGTGGAAATCACTCGTGAACCCATAATGGATTTAAATTGGTTGGCAACAAGAGGCTTACAAGGAATTGAAAAACAGGTTCGTAAAGTATTCGAAAATTTTATCGATAAGCATAAGCCAGACATTTTACACGCACACAACATGCATTTTTTCAGCAAGACCCACGCCCGCATATTAGACGAAATTGCAAGCAAGCATGGCATACCTCTGTTCTTGACAGCACATAATGTCTGGGATGATGGAGTTTTTTTTGAGCTTTCAACGAAGATAAACTGGACCCACATTATCTCTGTTAGTCATTTTATTAAAAAAGAATTGCTTGGCATTGGTTGCAACCACCGTAGGGTGACCACCGTCCATCACGGAATCAACCCTGAACAATTCAGGCCGGATATCAATCCCTCCCGCATCTATAAAAAATATCCACAGCTAAAAAACCGTAGAGTCATATTTCACCCTGCCAGAATGGGACTAGCCAAAGGATGTGATGTCAGCATCAAAGCTTTACGCTTGATCAAAGAGCAATTTCCCGATGTGATCCTAGTATTAGCAGGAACAAAAAATATCATTGATTGGGAATTAACCCAGCAAAAAGATATAGCCTACATGGTCGACTTGGTGGAAAGATTTAATCTAAGAGATAATATCCTGATCGATACCTACCCTCTGGAGGACATGCCCTACATGTATGCCGCATCCGAAGTCTGTATCTATCCCTCAACAGCTTTCGAGCCATTTGGTTTAACTATGCTGGAAGCATTAGCATCAGGTAAACCAATGGTCGTTACAAATGCCGGGGGTATGCCTGAGATTATTCGTGATGGAATTAACGGCTTTGTCGTTCCAATGAAAGGATTTGAAGAGTTAGCTTCTCGAGTGATGAGTCTCTTCTCCGATCCTGAATTGCGAGATCGCTTTGGAACAACTGGTCGTGATATGGTAGAGTCAAGTTTCACAAATGTAACAATGACAAATGCAATCCTAAATTTGTATTATCGCCATCTCGGAACGGCTCAACCGCCGCAAGAAAATGCTACATTAGAAAAAGTTAGCGCTTCATAAGACCCAAAGGAGATCAACAGTTCCATAAAGCGGAAGAAACACGGGTACTTTTCAACCCTTTAACCGATGGCCAAATACGACTATACCACAGCAAATCACATTGGTCTGATAAAGCCGCGGTTATGGAATTCAAATGGGAGGCGGTCTCATTATCCGGAAAATCGACGGTTGTTACCACAATGTCATGGGACTGCCAATCAACACCGTCAAAGAGCTTTTCTCTCATATAGGAATAGATCTTTGGCACTACATAAAATAGGTAACCGTTCAGGCAATGGCGTCAACTTAAAGACGCCGTTTGCACGGCTCCCAGCAAAAAGCCGATTGCTCGGCTTACTCCAAATTATTTTGCTTAGTCCAAATGTTTTGCCAGAAACAAAATACCTTGGAGTAAGCCGAGCAATCGGCTTTTTTTTTAACATACAAGAAGCCAAGACATTTAGGGTTTTTATTCTTAGCGCCTTTGCGTTTCATTTTATTTCTTAAGTTGACACCATTGACCGTTCAGACCCTTGGTTTATAACCGCGAAGGAAGCGAAGAATACGCGAAGTTTTTTTATGAAATAGTTAAATTCTTCGCGTGTCCTTCCCTTTCTTCGTGTGCTTCGCGGTTATTATGTAGGGGTCTGAATGATTACGACTCATGTGTCTATAAATCAATTATTAGCTATTTATGAGTTATAGAAAACCTTTCTATAGCTCATAAACATTTCCCATTGCTCTATAAATCTAAAATCGACTAAAATATGAGTTATAGAAGGGAGGTCTATAACTCATGTTATGGAATTGGCAATTGCCAAATTGGCCGCATTTTATCTACGATCCTTCATCTTTAGTATCCTTAGAGAAAACATTTCTTCAAGGAGCTGGAGGAAGTTTTGCTGTTTTAAAGCATCTTGATGATCAACAGAAGAAAAAATTTATTGTAGAGATTCTGTGTGCCGAGGGCCTGAATAGTGCGGAGATTGAAGGTGAAATTTTAGAGCGTGAAAGTTTGCAGTCTTCAATTCAGCGCCATTTTGGGCTGTCTGTTGAGAAAAGGATTCTCCCCCCCAAAGAGCAGGGAATGGGAAATTTGATGTGGAGTATGTACTCTACCTATGATCAGATCTTAACACATGAAATGCTATATGAGTGGCATAAATTGCTTATGGGAGCTGAATCTACAATATCAGATAAAGGTAAGTATCGAACTCATAAAGATCCTATGCAAATAGTTTCAGGGCGCTACGATAGGTATCAAGTGTATTTTGAGGCGCCTCCCTCTTCCAAGGTATACGAAGAGATGACAGAGTTTATTCAATGGTTTAACGATTCGAAAAATGAAGAATCCTCTTTAGCAAGAGCTGCGATTGCACACGTTTATTTTGAGAGCATTCATCCATTTGAAGACGGCAATGGTCGCATAGGTCGGGCGCTTGTTGAAAAAGCCCTATCCCAAAGTTTGGGACAACCAACCTTAATAGCCATTTCACAAGTTATTAACAGAAGAAAAAAGGAATACTATAAGGCTCTCGGCGCTTGTAATAAAACTTTGGATATTGGAAAGTGGGTTGTTTTTTTTGCAGGAGTCATTGTTCAGTCTCAAGAAGAGTCGCTTGATTTGATTCATTTTTTAATGGCCAAATCAAAGCTCATGGGTGATTTAACCGGCAAAATCAATGAAAGACAAGAAAAAGTTTTGCTTAGGATGTTTGCTGAAGGAATAAGGGGGTTTTCCGGAGGATTAAGCGCTGAAAATTATATTTCAATCACAAAAACATCCAGAGCAACTGCAACGCGCGACTTAAGCGATTTAGTTAAGAAAAGGGCGCTATATAAAACAGGAAAACTGCGACACACTAGGTATTGGCTTAATTTGTAGAGGGCCCCTTATAGATATATTTTGGACGCATGATGGGAGTTCCCTTACCATTCCGCGCTTCGCATCTTTCATAAACGACCTGTCTAGCGATTCCCACAACACGCGACAAACCAAAAAGCACCGTAAAATATTCTGGATAGGGAAACCCTGCAGCCGTCAAAATAGTTCCTGAGATCCCATCAACATTGGGAAAAGGATCGGAAATTTTTGGATTCTCTCCCAGGACTTTTGGCACCACTGATCTAAGCAACAACGCGATCTTAACGAGGGGATATTCAGCGTACTTCTTCTGCGCTAGTTCATAGAAGACAGCAGCTCTTGGGTCCTCCACACGTAATACTGCGTGGCCAAAGCCATAGATCAACTTCTTCTCCGTCAACCTTTGTCGAATAAGCTTTTTAACTTGTTCCGCAGTAGCATCCTCTCCTACCTCTTCAAGAACTTGCTTCACAAAATCTAGACAGTCTTGATTCGCTTTTCCATGTCTAGGTCCGGACAACGCGCTCATCGCTGCCGCACACGAACCATACATATCCTGCAGGCCTGAAGCCACAGCCTTTCCTACAAAAACGGACAGATTGCCCCCCCCATGGTCATAATGGAGAATGTTAAAAAGTTTAAAGACAGAAGTCAAAGATTCGATATCTGCACCAGGAACGTTGAGCATCTGTGCAAAATTGTCCATATAGCTCAAACCTGGATTGGAGGCTCTTGCTTCGGGCCATCCCGCATGGGAATTGATCAAATTGGCAACGATGACAGGGACTTTTGCGATGATATTTTTGCAATCTTCTTCATAGTCTCCGGTTTTTTCAAACATGCCGGCGATCATTAATGCACAAACAAAGAGCTGCATGGGGTGACCTTCTTTTGGCAGCATTCGAATGTGCTTAATCGTTTCAGCAGAGCATCCTGAACGGCGTTTCAAGTCGGCAGAAAAATCCGCCACCTCTTCCTGACTTCCCTCTTTACCATAGAAAAGCAAATAGATAACGTTCTCAGGTTCCCAATTTGCAAGTTCTGACACGGGTCGGCCTACATAAAACAAACCTTTGTTCGGGTTTACTGAGGAAGTTGTGCAATATCCAGTAGGAATTCCTCGCATTCCCGTTTCCAGATTCTCTTCGGTAATCTCAAATAACACTTCCGACATATATTCTCTCCTCCCTTTAGCCAGTAACTTTTTCTACAAGATCCTGAACCATTTTTCTTTCTTCCACAAGCTCTTCCTCAGTAAGAGCAATTTTCTCTTTCAGAAAATTATTCCAAGATACATCAGCAACAATTTCGTAAGTGCCATCCCCATTAGAACGACAAGGGAACGAGAAAATGAGGTTATCTTGAATCCCATAAGGATTCTCGTCACTGCAGACTCCGGCAGAAAACCATTGTCCTTTGGGCGTGGGAGTCACGAGAGCTTGTATTGTATTGATTGCAGCATTTGCTGCAGAAGCCGCTGACGAGCTGCCCCTAGCAGCTATAATAACGCCCCCTCTCTTTTGAACTACCGGAATAAACTCCTTTTCAAACCAAGAGTGATCTTCAATTACCTCGGAAGCCGGGCGCCCCTTTATTCGAGCATGGAAAAAATCTGGAACCTGCGTGTTGGAATGATTCCCCCAAATCGCGACATTAGTAACATCTTCAACAGCGACATTCGCCTTTTGAGCAAGTTGATAGGTAGCGCGATTTTGATCCAAACGAGTCATCGCATAAAAATTCTCCCTTGGAATGCGTGGAGCATGATTCATAGCAATGAGACAGTTGGTATTGCAGGGATTGCCGACGACGAGCACTTTTACATTTTCATCAGCCACCTCATTGAGAGCATTCCCCTGTCCCACAAAAATCTTTCCATTATCCATAAGGAGGTCTGAGCGTTCCATCCCCGGACCACGTGGTTTTGCCCCAATAAGCAAAGCAAACTGCACTCCTTCAAAAACCTCCCGAGGATTTGTTCCGATCTGGATATCCTTCAAAAGTGGAAAAGCACAATCTTTGAGCTCCATCTTCACTCCTTCCAAAGCTGGAAGAGCTTCAGGTATTTCTAGAATGTGTAACGAGACAGGCTGATCATATCCAAGCATATCACCGTTTGCTATCCGAAAGAGAATACTATAAGCAATATGTCCTGCGCCACCTGTAACCGCAACACGAATAACAGACTTATCCATAAAACCCCCTAGTTAAAAACCTTCTTTATAAACTTATATATAAATTCTCCTTATTTATTGCTACCTTGTAATCGTTCACTCCCCCTTTTTTAGGTCGCGAAGAGCGCGAAGATTACGCGAAGTTTTTTTAGAATTTAGTCAATTTAGGGTGATTTTTTGGAGTTAAGGAACCGTGCAAAAATAACTTGCACATTTCTGATATCACAGCATCTTCATCTGCTACGTTGCAAATCCTTGAAAACTAAAAAGTTGGCTGCGGATTTGCGCCTTGCAGCTGAAGCGCTGTGTCACCAGAAATGTACAACTTATTTTTGCCCAGATCCTAAGTGATTTTAGGGTTGTTTTTCTTAAAATTCTTCGCGTATTCTTCGCTTCCTTCGCGATCTTCGCGGTTATTAAGCAAGGGTCTGAGCGCTTACGGGTTAATCATTTCCTTCCCTCAAAATCCCCAACATGTTAAAATTGTTTATTGTAAATTCCTAAAATAGTGAACTTTCCATGTCTGGTGCCAACACAAAAAAGTCTCTAAATCTCGCTGAAATCTATAAAAGTGTGCAGGGAGAAACCAGCTTCACAGGTTTACCAACCACATTTGTACGTTTAGCAAAATGTAACCTCCGATGCCATTGGTGCGACACACCCCATTCCTTTGGAAAAGGGAAGCCGGTAGCATTGCAGGATATCACCGCCAAAGCAGAAGAGTTTGGCTGCAAACATATATGCATTACCGGAGGAGAACCTCTTCTACAAGAAAATGTCTATCCTCTCATGGACCAATTCTGTGAGTTAGGATTTATTGTCAGTCTGGAAACCGGGGGATCTATCAGCACTCAAAGGGTTAATTCTCGTATCCACACCATATTGGACATTAAGTGCCCCGGAAGCGGGATGAGTGATAAGAATCATTGGGAAAACCTCAATAGACTCAGAGATCACGATGAAGTGAAGTTCGTGGTCAAAGACGAAAACGATTACAACTACTCCCTAGACATTTGCAAGAAATACGCTTTGTTCTCTCGCCAGAAACAGGTCTTATTATCCCCCGTACACGGTCTTCTCGACCCCAAAGAACTGATTAACTGGATTCTCAGAGACAAGATTCCTGCCCGACTGAATCTACAAATTCATAAACTGATCTGGCCTCCAAAAATGCTGGGGGTGTAACAGTGAAAGTTATCGTGCTCCTCAGTGGTGGCATTGACTCAACCGTTGTGTTGGCTAGTGCCTTAGCAACAGGTCGAGAGTGTCTTGCGATCAGTTTCGACTATGGACAGAAACACATAATAGAGCTCGAACATGCCCGCGACATCGCCAAACACTACGACGTGAAACATGCTATCATACAAATAGGTCGAAACTGTTTCGGAAATTCCTCGCTCACATCAACGAAAAAGGTTCCAAAAAATCGGACGACAGAAGAAATCATCCATAGCCAAATCCCGAGCACCTATGTCCCAGCAAGAAATACCCTTTTCCTCGCTTACGCCATAGGACAGGCCGAAATACATAATGCACAGGAAATTTATGCGGGGCCAAATATCTTGGACCGCAACGCATACCCTGACTGCCGCCCCGAGTTCTATCAAGCCTTTCAGCAAGTTGCAACTTTCGCAACAAAACAAGCTGTTGAGGGAAATCCTCCACGAATTGTCACGCCACTTATTGATTTGAATAAAAAAGAAATTGTTTCCGAAGGAAAAAAGCTAAATATCCCCTTCGACCTAACATTCAGCTGCTATGACCCCACTCCAGAAGGAAAGCCCTGCCATCAATGCGATGCCTGCATACTCCGTGCAGAAGCTCTACAGTCGAATTTCAAGTTCTGCTGAGGCACCTCTATGAACGCGAAATTTTGGCGAATGACGAAGTGCGGACTCAACAAAAGAATCGGGAAATCCGATCCATTCCTGAGCGAATTCACGTAAAAGTAAACTTACGAAATTTGAAAGTAGATAGAATGTTTCTGGTTTATAAAAATAGGTAAGGGCTTTCTCAATGATATCGCTATATGCTTTCGCAGTGGCAGCATCGCAGCAAAATAGATCTGTTTCTACTTGATAGAGACACTGAACGAGCGGAAATTGTTTTCCACAATAAACTTCACTAATAAATTGTAGGACACGCCTCGTCCACACTTTCGAATCGGAAACCCTTTCCAGTCTCTCAAAGAGTTCTGTTTTTGTTGCTATTCCCCTTCGCCTTCTCATCCATGGAATAATGAAAGCATCGACTACTCGAGTCATGTCATTTTGTACTGACGCAAAAGACCCCTCAGAGCGCAACGTGAGCAATACCTCGTCAATCCATTCCTTTTCTGTCTCTGAACCAATCCGCCGAACTTCGAAATTTTCCGCTGTTGAAAGAGGAACAAAATCCTCCAGTTCAAAGGAACGCAAAAAGAGTGCAGCCTTTTTCGGATCTATATCTCCAACAATACTTCTAACCCACGGTGTAAATTCAATGCGATAAGAACGCCCCAGAGATCGCTTGCCAATATATTCTGATAATCTCTTCTGAATTTCATCAATATGCCCCTGTCCCATTCCTTTAAAAAAAACATATTCCCGAAGATCATGGTCTATTAAATCACGGACTTGCTGTTTTCCATGTTCTACGAGAGAATTTTCCGCACGACTGGACAGACCAAGTACCCGGATAGGTTCTCGCAGGAAGAAAGGTTCGATCCATCCCCGAAACTGATCTCCCAATTCCATTTCGAGCTGGTCCTCGGAAATGTCATGATCGACAAATGGAGCAGGTGCCTGCTGGGGTACAGAAAGCTCCTCTGGGACGTCACACTCAAAACGTTTTACCTTTGCCAAGTCGACATTTTCTAAGGCGTAGATGTTCTCAAGGCCGTGACTGTAGGCTGTCTTGTACGTTTCTTCAAAAGATTCTAGGGAGGGAGATGAAGACTCCAACATTGGCTTCATCCTGCGTTCATTTTCAACGGCAGTCATAATTTTACCTATTATGTTATAATAAAACTATTACGTATTAAATAGTCATCGCTGACCAAAAAATTATTATATCTGTATATTTTCTTTTACAAGATAAAAATACAACCTTTTTTTGTAACCGTTCAGACCCCGACTGAATAACCGCGAAGATCGCGAAGGACACGCGAAGAATTTTTTATATAGTTTAATGTCAAAAAAACATCAAAATAGGTAGGATTTACAGGATAAAAAAAGAAAAATTATCCTGGATATCCTGCCTATCCTGATATTTTTTATGGTTGTGACCGTAAAAAACGTATAGAAATATTTTCATGCGATTGCCCTGGGGCCTGAACGGTTACGAATAGCACACTGACATCATAAGCCTGTGACCAGCATCCGTGAGTTCCGTTGGTGTTCCCGTCTCGGAATCATAGTTGACAAGGGGGACCCGCTCAGGTTCACCAGCTTCATTTGGAAAAGAAAAATGGCTGGGGAAGAAATTTAAAGGGATTTGGTGTTCATACAGCCTTTCCTGCCGTTGAGGCATTCCTCCGGAAGTATTTAATTCTGTTATAGGAATGCAGAAATTGACAAGGTTGCCACAAAAGCGCTCTCGATATCGAATCACCATCTGGGCAAGTCGTTGAGGGGTTTCCCCCTCTCCCCCATTAGTAACTTTTTTATTTACTGCCCTTGTGATCTCTTCCCAATGTTCAAGCATTTCACCAACCTCTTCTCGAGAAAATTCTTGTTTAAGTTGACTCACTGCCAACCGAATTGCGAAAGCTAAATTGGTGCGATCTATTCCATTATCGCAATTTAAAGCAGAAATCACTCCGAAGTCTTCATTGAGAATCTGCAAGTGCATCTCATTCACTGCCCAATTTATTGATTTTACTCCTGGAACCTCCACTTGGTTTGCTAGCAATTCTTTTAACACCTTCCCAATATTCATAAGGGGATATAGTTCGGGGTGTGCATCTCCAACGATCTTTATGATTCTCAAAATTTCGGTTAAACTATCATAATGTGCCCTTACCATCCTCTGCATATCACTTCGTGCTTGAATAAGCCTTTTCTCAGTAGCGACAACATCTCTATAGGGAGCTTTCATGGCTTTTTCTAATGTACCCACCTGCAGTTCTAATTCTAGCAATTGTTCTCTAGTTCTTTTAAGAAACAAGGAGAAAACCTCATGCCGAAAATCTTTGATGTACCTTTCCAGGGTATACTCATCAACAGCGTCGCACAGAAAATTCGAAAAGGCTTCTTCCAGAAGATCGTTATACCAAGCACAGTAATCAGCCCATGCAGCCATATTGAGAAGCTTAGGCAACTTTCCCAAAGCTTCTTCATCACTTTGTAACTTTCTTTCATTGGGACGGATAGTATAGAAATTTCGTAAATCTGCGGTGAGATGTACAATCTTTTCTCCTTTCTGCATGGCACGGGAAATTTGAGACAGCCGTTGATGTTGAAATCTAATGAGATCCCATTCAAACTCAACAGAATTGAGTTGGTGAGAACAAACCCGAAAAAGTTGCGTTGATGAGGAGTTCGTCCGTTCCTGATTTACTTTTCTGGCTAACGCCACGAACTCGTGTGCTTTGTCATCTGAATCAATCGAACCCGACCTGATGATAGGAACGTGGTTCACCCAAGCGACAAAGCAGTTGGTAAGATGGTTTGGTAGAGGTTCTTGCTTGCTGATAGTGTGAACTTTACCTGGTATTAGCCGCACCTCTCCCTCAGAAGATTCGAATCCCACAGATTCCATCCTCGTATGGATACCACCCACTTCCTGTGACATGCTTTGTAGTTCTTTACCCATAGAAAACCTTTTAACTTCTTCCTGTCCTTTTCATATCTTCATATCCGGAGGAATAAAATTCAAAGGAATTAGTATTTACATATTGAAAACATTGCGATAAAATTAAAAAAAAGAGAGTAAGGAGAGAGTTCTTGTGCGTCCACCCGATTTCATGTCTTGCACAGTAGAAAATGCAGCACAATACGCTGCCAAAGTAACTCCAGAGGAACTTGAACCGGAAGTTCAGCATATGACCCTGGAGCAAATCCCCGAAGTTTTTGTTCAAATCAATGAAGAACACGATGCTAAATGGAAAGACAAGACCCGCGCAGCAATTTTGGGATTGAATGAACGCCCCAAATTAGAAGCTGCAGGAAAAACACTCACACCAGAGCAAACGATGGAGCTCATCGATAAAACCCTGCAAATTGAAGACAAACACCACTGGAAACTTGGCCCCCTACTTGTCGGTATGCCTCATGAGACTTTTTCACAACTCATCTTGCAGGCTAGCGAACAGCAGCTCCATGTTCTCAAACATGAAGGGGTCACCGAACCCATTCAACACCAACTAACAACCTTGAGCCATGAAATAACCAGGCAAATAGAACAAATGGAAAATGAAATCGATATTTTTGCAAGTGAAATTGACCGCCTGGAGATAGACACTTTGAGTCGTGAAGACGTTTCAGAAATGTTTCATCGAATTCATCTCTATGCAGAGTTTTTCCAACGTCTCTTCAACAAGACGAATATTGCTTTGTCGATTGCTTGGAACACAAAAAGGTTGGATCTAATTGAAGCACTGAATCATGTTAAAGACAGCTGCCAAAAATATAGTGTCTATGGAGTAGGAAAGCCCACTGCCGGCTCTTCACCAGCAACAGGGCTCTTCGCAAATCTTGAGGGTACTTTGTTTAAAATCTATGGTGATCCCGAGGACCCCAACGACCTAGAAGCTGTTCAAGATAAGGAGCCCGCCATGGAAGCTCTGGCAAAGTTGTCTGTTTGGTATTTAAGGGACTATTTGGAACTAGGTCTCTTGCCGGAAGTGAAAAATAGAGAAGATTTAGATCTGGACATGAAAACCCATACCGAAAACGAACGCGCAGAATACCGCGAAAAGCTCTTCTCTAAGGTAAAACAAAACCTAGGGCTGATTGATCTTTTGACCGTGAGAAATCTCAAGAGTCACTATATTTTCTCGAGAAAAACGCTCGAAGAATATATTCACCATTATATTATAGATAAGGCTTAATCTGTTTAAATATCTCCTCGGAATCCTGTTCGCCATCGATAGTCTTTAAGACGCCCTTCTTCTCGTAATATTCAATCAATGGTGCCGTTTGTTTGTTATAGACGTTTAACCGCTCTTTAACAACCTCAGGCTGATCATCATCACGTTTTACAAGATGTCCGCCACACTTATCACATTTCCCCTCCACCTTTGGTGGGGAGAAGTGCTCATTGTGAACATGACAACAATGACTGCAGGAAAGCCTTCCGGAAATTCGCTTCATGACAACATCATCAGAAACTGTCAGGTTGATCGCAACCACCTGAGTTCCGTTCTGCAAATATTTATCCAATGCTTCCGCCTGAGGGATGGTGCGAGGAAAGCCATCCAGTAAATAACCGGATTGGCAGTCTGCATGGGATACCCGGTCAAAAAACATATCTAAGACGACCTCATCAGGGACTAAATTCCCCTTATTCATATAGGACTTTGCTTTCTGGCCAAGTTCCGTGTTCTTGCTGATATTGTCTCGAAAAAGATCACCGGTAGAGATGTGAGGGATGCCGCTCTCTTGCATGATTCTTTTCGCTTGCGTGCCCTTTCCAGATCCGGGAGGACCGAGCAGGATAATGACTTTTTTTGGGTGATTGTTCTTTGGTTCCATTGTGCTTGCTCCTAGTGAAAAGGTTACTGCAAAAACGAGTAGTACAGAGATAAGTCTTAACATTTTATTATTCTCTTGTTATGACTAACCTTTTCAATAGCATTATATACTGTTTCTGCTTAGAATTCAAAGGATATTACAGGTCAATTGGAGGACAAAATGAGAAAGACCCTTATACTCACACTAACAGTTTTAGGAATGATCACTGCTTCATCGGTCCAGGCCTCCTCCTGTTGTTCAGGTGCTCGTCAAGAGTGGTACATGGGAGCATTTGGCGGCGCAAATTTTCAGGATATTGATAATACCAAAAAGAAAGGTAAGAGCCTCAGCGTCGACATGGATACAGGCTATTATGTTGGGGGCTATATTGGATACAGCTTTCCCTATTGCCCCTGGCGTATAGAAGGTGAGGTGGGCTATCGCCGAAATGAATTTAAGAACGCAAAAGTTGAAGATAAAGAGAAGAAGCTTTCAGGCGACCTAGTCTCTTGGACCTATATGGCAAACCTGATTTATGATCTAGACTTAAGCTGCTGTGGAAGTTGTTTCCGATACTTCACTCCCTACATAGGTGGAGGGTTAGGCTATGCTTGCTCAAAGTCCTCAAAAGTTAAATTAAAACAGGTCAAGGCTAAAACTCGTGATGAAGGATGGATCTATCAGGGAATCGCCGGCCTAAGCTATGATCTTTGCTACAACGCGGATATCTCCCTAGAGTACCGTTTCATGAGCGGAGAAGAGGATGTTCGTGATCATGGGGTTGGACTATCCCTGAAACAATATTTTTAGCGGGGTTGAAATGAAACACAGAGGAGCAGAGACACAGAGAAAAAAGAGAATTAATAAATTTATTTTAATTCTCTTTTTTCTCTGTGTCTCTGCTCCTCTGTGTTTAATCCCCTCACAACTCACTCCCTTCCCTCCAAAACAAAAAAAGCTTGGCGGCCGACCCTACTCTCCCACACTCTTGCGTGCAGTACCATCGGCGATAAAGGGCTTAACTTCTGAGTTCGGGCACGAATTGGCCCCTTTTAGGTTTTTATCAAATCTTTCTTTACCAACTCTTGATTTTGAATGGGTATAATTTCCGATGCGCTGGTTTCCGGAGAGGGCTTGTTGTCCCAAAACAGGTGTTTTGTTTAATATGTGACGGTTATTAACATCTTTTTCTGTCCCAAACTTGCAAAATAACCTATTTTGGGACAAAATGATGATTGTTGCTAAATTAATTAGATGTGAGGTTGTGTGACAAAAGGTATTCCATTTATTGGGCGCCAACGAGAGTTGGCTAAACTAAAACAAATTATAGAAAAGCGCGTCGCTAGCCTAATCGTCTTAAAAGGACGCCGTCGGATCGGAAAAACTCGGTTGGCAGAAGAATTCGGCAAAGAATTTCGAACACTTTTATTTACAGGTCTTCCGCCGACACAGGGAACGACGGCTCAAATGCAGCGGGATAACTTCGCCAGTCAATTTGCTAGACAATTGCTAGTTCCTATTCCTCGATCAAACGATTGGAATGATCTTTTCTGGGCTTTAGCCCATTATGTAAAGAAGGAAAGAGTATTAATCGTACTAGATGAGATTTCATGGTTAGGCATGAATGATCCAACATTCCTTGGCAAACTCAAAGCAGCTTGGGATATCGACTTTAAAAAAAATCCTGAGTTGATTCTCATGTTAACCGGTTCGATATCGAGCTGGATAGAGAAAAATATTCTAAGCAGCACAGGATTTGTTGGTCGCATTTCTCTTGACATGACGTTGGAAGAATTGCCTCTATACAGGTGTGATGAATTTTGGGGGGCGGAACGCGAAGGCATTAGCTCTTATGAAAAATTTAAACTGCTTGCGGTAACTGGAGGAGTTCCTCGTTATCTAGAAGAAATTATTCCCGACCTTTCCTCTGAAGAAAACATCAGGCGTCTTTGCTTCCAAAGTGGAGGACTCCTCGTCAAGGAGTATCAGCGGATTTTTTCAGACCTTTTTCACAAACGGGGTCAGGTTTATGATAAAATCGTTTCTCGATTGGCCGATGGAACTTGTGGACAAGAGGAAATTCGTCAAGTATTAGGAATGGAGCGGGGAGGGAGGCTTTCAGAATATCTATATGAATTAGAGACTGCTGGATTTATAAGCCAAGACCAAACTTGGCATATAAAGACCGGGAAGATTGCTAAGCCTCGTAAATATCGGCTAAAAGACAATTATCTTCGCTTCTACCTCAAGTATATTGCTCCAAATTTATCTCGGATAGATCAGGATCGGTATCAGTTCAACCCCGCTCAATGGCCTACAATTTTCGGTCTTCAGTTTGAAAATTTAGTTCTTAGCAACAGAAAACAGATCTTAGAATTGCTCTATATTGATTCACATGATGTATTATGGGATAATCCTTATTTTCAGAAATCAACGACAAAAAAAGCTGGTTGTCAGATTGATTATCTAATTCAGACCAGGGATCGGACACTATATCTTTGTGAAATCAAATTTTCTCAAAACCCTGTATCTGCCAAGGTGATCGAGCAAGTTGAAAGAAAAATTAAAGCGTTGCCTTTGCCTAGAGGTTTTTCCGTTCGACCAATATTGATTCACGTCAACGGAGTGAGCGATCAAGTTCAGGCTAAAGAATTTTTTTCTCGGACCCTAGATTTTAGTCAACTACTCGTCCCTAAAGGCTCAAGCCTTTGGTAAACGCGAATTTGCGCACACGAGGATGAAATAAAACACAGAGGAACAGAGACACAGAGAAAAAAGAGAATTAAAAAAAATAAATTTAATTCTCTTTTTTCTCTGTGTCTCTGTTCCTCTGTGTTTTATCCTCTCACAACTCACTCACTTCTCTCCAAAACAAAAAAAAGCTTGGCGGCGACCTACTCTCCCACACTCTTGCGTGCAGTACCATCGGCGAGGAAAGGGGCCGGGAAAGGGGCCGTGCCTGCACAGGGTTTAAAGATTCGAGTTCTGTGTGAGAGCTCAAAATTGGTTAACAACGTTAAAGGCTCGACTTTTCATGCTATTGACACAAAGATCTGAATTCTTTAAGCTTTCCTTATACCAATTCTTAAATAAGCTAAGAAGGGAAAACATCTATGAGTCATGCACTATCTTCAGCAGCCAGCTACCTGACCTCGTTTTGGAAAGCAGAGCCTTCTAAAGCAGCCCATACTTTCTCCACGGAGTATGATCCCCGCCAGCTAGCAACAACCCAATTGGCCACAATAGCCTTAAATCAACAGATCAGTGACCTGTTGCCTAATTGCAGCTTATGCACAGCGACGCTTAGAGAGACTAAGCAAGGCGAACTCTGTTTTCATTCAAAGTCCGGAGAAACCATCATTTTTTCCAATGAGAATACAATGAATCAATGGCTCGCGGATAAAAGTTTGGTCGATATCTGGCAATTCGAAGATCTTCGAGAAGGAAGGTCCGGAGTTTTTTACAAACTCCAAAAAGCAGGCAAATGGGGATATGATACTTTCGAGACAAGAGATAAGCTCTTTGATCAGCTAAGAGAAGATTATGGGGTGTTTTGGAAACTTGAAGATCAAGGGACCAATCAAATATCTTATATTTATTACAAGCCAAGTATCTTTGGTAATCGCTATGTCAATATCAACCATGAAAATTTAATCTTTGTAGCTAGTAGTCTGAAACTGAAAGATTCTAGTCTACCGGCCTCTTCCTCTCACGCCTCGAATCGCACTTCTTGGGGTAAAGGGATTACGGCTTGTCTCCTTGGCGGTTTGCTCATATCAGCTGGTAGATCGTGGGAGTCCAACCAAAACAGCGTCTCTGATGCAATCGCAATGATGCCGGGGACGCTGGGTCCTGCGGCATCCAAAGCAGCCTTTGTGTTTCAAATGTCTGCCATAGCTGCAATGAGCAGGCAACAGGGAGGAGCTCTTCCAGGAGCGTTGCTAGCGGGGATGATGTTTCTGCCAGAATCGGTACAGGGACAGTCCCTGTGTCCTCAACTGGCGGGAACCTATGATACACCTGACTGGGCTTATGACGTCGCCCTTTCCGGCAATTATGCCTATGTGGCAGATTACGCTTCCGGCCTTCAGATCATCGATGTGTCCAATGTGATCAATCCCACGCTTGCCGGCTCTTATAATACGCCTAGCAATGCTTATGGCATCACTGTATCCGGCAATTATGCCTATGTGGCAGATGGTACTTTCGGTCTTCAGATCATCGATGTGTCCAACGTAGCCAATCCTACGCTTGCAGGTTCTTATAACACGCCGATCCTTACTGAGGGCGTCGCTGTTTCCGGCAATTATGCCTATGTGGCGGGTGGTACTTCCGGTCTTCAGATCATCGATGTGGCCAATGTCACCAACCCCACGCTTGCGGGCTCCTATGATACGTCTGGCTATGCTATTGGCCTCGCTGTTTCCGGCAATTATGCCTATGTGGCGGATGGTACTTCCGGTCTTCAGATCATCGATGTGTCCAACGTAGCCAATCCCACGCTTGCAGGTTCCTATACTACGCTTGATATATCCTTTGACGTTGTTGTTTCTGGTAATTATGCCTATGTGGCGGATGGTGCTTCCGGTCTTCAGATCATCGATGTGGCCAATGTGGCCAATCCCACGCTTGCGAGCTCCTATGACACACCTGATTATGCTTATGGCGTCGCCCTTTCCGGTAATTACGCCTATGTGGCGGATCGGATCTCAGGTCTTCAGATTATCGATGTATCCAATGTGGCCAACCCCACGCTTGCGGGCTTCTATGATACAACTGGAGCGGCTCTGGACGTCACAATTTCCGGTAATTACGCCTATGTGGCGGATCGGATCTCAGGTCTTCAGATTATTAAAATACCTTGTCCTAGTCCTACCAGCAGCAGTTCAACCTCTTCTTCAACCAGTAGTAGCAGTAGTTCAACTACCTTATCGAGTTCTACTACTAGCACACAGATTTCCAGCAGCACAACAACAAGCAGTAGTTTCTCAACTTCTTCCAGCAGCACGACAGGTTCGATCAGTTCTTCAACTTCCACTAATCCGGCAAGCTTAGCAACGAATAATCCAACTCTTTTCTCTACCACAAATGCTCCAAGTAGTACTTCCTTCGTCACAGAACCTTCGACCATCAAATTTACAACCAGATATGCTACCCGCCCCACTGTTTCAAATGGTCCTTCTTTGTTATGGCTTAGCTTGCTTGGCGGTGGATTGTGTATTTGCTTGATAGGGGGAACTGCCTTTATCCTTCGCAGACGAAGAAAATCCTCGAATAATGAGGCAAGCTTTATTGAACGAGGTTCAGAAGCTCATAGCAGCTTTGAATTAGAACCTGTGGTGGGTAGAGCTCATAAAGTAATAGGTAAACAGTATTACCAACTGAGTACCATTTGGGAAGAAGAAGCGCGAGAAATTTATCGACAGACAGGCCATCTTGTTGTCATTCCTGAAGACCGGAAAAAGCTCAAGCATGTGATTGGGAAAGGCCATTTCGGAGCCATAAAAGTGGCACAAAGGATTGAAGATGGTCAATATGTCGTGTCTAAGAAGGTGAAAGGGATAAAGAATATAAGATTTTCAGAAGCAGAAGCCAACTTGCAAAGAGAAGCCTCAGGTGAGAATATCCTTCCTATCTACAACACCATTAGGTTAGAAAATACTCTTTATCACTTTATGCCGTTAGCCGGTTTAGGAGATGGCAGTACTATTCAAGAGCAATTATCCACTTTAAAACTTCCGCATCTTGCAATCGAAATCCTGAAGTTTGTGACCAAAAATCTCCTGACGGGTCTTAATACTCTTCATAGAAGGGGGATATATCATTTGGATATTAAACCCGATAACCTCGTCTTTACCCAAGACGGGACAGGGTATATCACTGACTTTGGCTGTGCTAGAGCGAGTTCCACACCACAAATTCCTTCAAAGGCTATTGGAGATACCCGTTATTATTCTCCTGAGCGCCTGCAAGCACGTAGAGAGAAAACAACCTTTGATGGAGAGAAAGCCGATATTTGGGCAGCAGGGTTGACGCTTCTTCAAATCATAAAAAATTGGGATCCTTTCCAGTTATTTGAAATGCCGAGCCAATTAGCAGTTCGGATCGAAAGATGTGGCCCTGACTTTTTTCAAGAAAAACTCAAATTCATCAAAGAACTTCAATACCCAGAAGAGGGGTCGATTTGGTGGGTGATCAAGGGTCTATTAGAGCCTCATCCAACGACTCGTTTTACAGCTCTAGAGGCTCTAGATGCCGCCTGCTTTAAAGGGATGAATAAAACCTTTCAAGAAAGGATGTTTGAAGATCTAAAAAGAGAACAGATCTCCCAAACTACACAAGTCAAGAAAGAAGAAATGGATCTTAGCAATTATGGTGGTATTGCACAAGCTGCGATGATGCAAAAAATGCGAGAAATTTATGACTCACAGCAACAGCAGCAGTATTACTTCGGGGAAGGGTATAATGGGATGCCGACTACTGAGGTAGGTTTGGAGCATTATCAAGCCCCACCTGAAAATCCCGCACCTTCTTATCTTTAAGCTGCTGAAATGAAAACACAGAGGAGCAGAGACACAGAGAAAAAAAGAGAATTAATAAATTTATTTTTTTAATTCTCTTTTTTTCTCTGTGTCTCTGCTCCTCTGTGTTTTATCCTCTCACAACTCACTCACTTCTCTCCAAAACAAAAAAAAGCTTGGCGGCGACCTACTCTCCCACACTCTTGCGTGCAGTACCATCGGCGATAAAGGGCTTAACTTCTGAGTTCGGAATGGGTTCAGGTGTACCCCCTTTTCTATA
>SDBV01004064.1_pt1 | contig 21224 bp, 39 predicted proteins | sample 2277081 | NCBI WGS metagenome assembly SDBV01 (sample SAMN10402039, study PRJNA504765) | marine sediment metagenome | isolation source: marine sediment core GS10_PC15, 223 cmbsf | place: Arctic Ocean: Southern Knipovich Ridge | collected 2010 | reverse complement strand
CTATAATGTTGCATTCTCTTATGTGCTTCCCAATGTTCCTTACTCATAAATACCATTTATTTATCCTTTTCCATATTTTTTTCTTTCTTTTTGATATTCTATTTTTAATTCATATCTAAACAATGCTCTTCCACAATCCGAACACCATAAAAAAGATCTTGATTTTTTTCCATGAGTATACATTCTTTTTCTATATCTTATGTCATGTCTACATTTCATTTTTTCTTCTTGGTTGGTTTATTAAATTTCATAGATCCTTTTGACTTATCAAGAATTGTTCCATCCCTATTCTTTTCAAGACTAAAATCACTTCTTCTATATTTTTTATCTTTGTTTTGAGTTCCTCTTGGAACTTGACTTTTACCCATTAATCACCTAACTCCTTGTAAATTGTATCATAATTATATTTTGGTTTTACTTGATAATCTTGAGCAAGAGCATCACAACCTTTAAGATAAAATCCTAAAGCAAATCCAAATACAACTCCCACTAATGTTTTTTTTGTTATTTTCATTTTCTTAGTTTTTTTATTGCTTTTTTAATTCCATCTAAAACTTCGAAGTGTGTTTTTAGATTTTCTTTTAAGAAAACCATTTGATTTGCAAAATCCTTTTGATTCTGTTGTATACCATTCATTGTATCTAATACAAATTGTGGTGTTACTTTCCATTTGGTATCTTTGTGAGAATTAAAATAACCTTGCGCTCCCATATTATTCATCATAGCATTTCTATTAAGAGTCTCTGCTTCATCTAAGTTATAAGAATTATCTATACAAAACCATAGACCTACATCATCAGTCACGTAAATTTTCTCTCCTCTCTTATTACATTGAATTGCTAGTTCATTCTTAATTAATGAGTAATGTTCTCTTCTAGGTGTGAATCTATATGGTTTTAGGCCTATTTTAAGCTTGGTCTCTATCTTTTCTAGTGTTTGTAATAGTTTGTACACCGCCAGGCTTCTTGATTGAATAGAATTGACTGCAAAGAAGGATAAGGGTTCAAATATAATAATATTCTTCTTTCCCAACCAAATCTTTCTCTTGTTTAGTATTATTCTTGGAGCCTTTTTTATTCCTACTAATTTATATTCTATTTTTAATTTATCTAGGATTTCTATTCTTTTTTCCCAGTTTTTGATTTTGGGTACCTTAACTTTCCATATAAAAGCATGTCCTCTAACTTCTCTTAGTTCTATAGTGTCCTTAGTTGAATTTGTACTTCTTTTTGATGCTTCCCAAACCCCATATCCAATCTTCTTAATTAATCCTTTACTCTTTAATATCGTCGTGTAATAGTATAATTTTTGTTTAGAAATCTTGTTCTCTTTTGCCCAACGGCTTAATATCTTTCCCTGTTTAACAGCTAAAAGTACCCTAAGTACAAGCGATTTTTGTACTTCTTTTTCAAGTTGAATTTGTACTTCTTTTTTATCCATTTATCCTCTTTTGTTTATATATTGCCTAACTTTTTTAGACCCCATACTGCTAATAAGACTAGAATTGCTCCTTTGGCTAAAAATAAGGATAAGCTTTGAAACCATTCTCTAAAGGTCATTTTAATTTTGTTTCTAAATTGTTTTTAATCTCTGTGAATTTTTCTCTGTATTTTCCTACATCATATTTCTTCGATTCAAAAATAGATATTCTTTTTTCTATAAGTTCTAAATAAAGTTTCTTATAATTCAATGGAAGATCATCATTTATTTTATGATAATCATTTAACATGAAACCAAGTATGTGTTTTGCATATCTTTGTTTTTGTTTAAAATTGTTATTCATTTCTTTTCCTCCAGTTTTTGTTCTTCAAGAGTTTGCCACAAATATTTTTGTTGTTTTGAAACTTCTTTCATAGAACTTCTCAAACCAACTATTTCTCTTTCTAAATCAACAACTTTATTATATAATTCTATGTTCAAAGATTCTATCTTATCTTTTAAATTATTAAATATTCCAGAAGCCATTAAATAATACCATTCTAATTTTCTATGGTCTTTAGGATATTTTCCATCAATAATTTTATGCTCTTCTTCATGAAGTTGTTTAGCAAGTTCTCTTGATTCTGGTTTTATAAATCTTTTTCTCATTGTTTTTTCCTCCTTTTTATTTCTTTTCTCCCTTTTCTTTTTTCATTAATTTATCCATAATTAAATTTATTAGCCAAAGTAAACCAACAATCCCAACAAAAATTAATACTCCAAGAACTCCCTTACTCATTTTTTCTTTTTCCAATCATTTACATGTAATGTTCCTTCAGTGATATTAAATTCTGTTTTTCCCTTTCTTCTTATCATAGCATCGGATTCTACAAGGATTCTTTTGCTTTCTTCTAAACCATATGTTGCGCAATAGGAACAAACAGGTGTTGGAACTGAAGTGAGTCTGCCACTCTTATCTCTAGCAACAATTACTTTTCTTCCACAGTTACATCTCTTTTTTCCCAATAATTTATTCATTCTTCTTCTCCTTTGTTGTCTTCTGCGAATTTTCTTAACTCTTCCTTATCTATTTCTTCTTGCACAATTTGTTCTTTAAACAAACTAATTTCAATTAAACTTTCAAAACTTTTTCTTTTATTTTATTCATTTTTTATTCTCTTTAAATTTTTTACATCTACAAGTTCTGTTCTTTTTTCCATCCCTACAATTAAGCCAATCATCAACACATTTTCCTACATCAATATCATTTTCCCAATCTCCTTTTTGATGATGTCTTCTATCATGTCCACATTCACAATATGTAGGATTCTCTTTCAAATCATTTTCTTTTATTTTATTCATTTTATGTAAAAGAAGCGAATTACTTAAGCCTCCTTTTCGCTTCTGCTAATTTCTTTTCATGCTCTGCTATTTCCTTTTCTGCTCTTCTTCTATCAAGATTTGCATTTTTGTATCTATAACAAGCTCTTTCTACAAGTCCTTGTGGATGAACTTTTTCTAACTTAATTATCTTAGCTACAATTCTTTTAACTTCTCTATCTTCTTTTTCTTGTTCTGTTAATCTTTTCCCCATATTTTTTACCTCCTTTAATTTATTTTTGTTTTTAAAATCTCCACTAAGTTTCCTAAATACATCTGCATATTTCAGAAGATCTTTTTTTTGTTTAGGAGTTGTTTTGTGATACTTAGCCAACATCTCACATACTTCTGCAAGACCTTTACTTACTTGTTTTTGATTGTTTGTTCTCATTTTAAATGTGATTTCTCTTTTTTTGATAAAAAAGAAATTATCCATTTTCTACATTTATTTATAATATCTTTATAAAATTCAAAAATTAACCATACAATAAGAATTGTTGTTAAAGCCCCTATTACTGCAAATATTGTATTTAATGTATTCCAAAAACTCATTAATGCACCTTCTTATTTATATCTTCAGCAAATTTAATTAGAAGTATGATAACTTCATCATATGACTGTCTACGATGAACCTTTAATTTATCTAACTCTTTTTTTGTTTCTATTTCGATTCTAATACTAGTTGATGTTTTCAATTTCTAAATCTCCTCTTTTAATTGCTTCTTTAGAGTGCTTTCCCATTAAAATTATAAAATCATGCCAACTTAATCTCTCTTTTAATTTCTTTAACATTTCAAATTCTTTATCTGTAAATGTTTCATTTAGTGTTTTCATATTAACTTTTGAGAACCTCTTAAAACTCTTTTATTTAAATGTAAGATCCTTTCTCTAACATCTATCATTTTTTCTCTAGATGTGGCTAAATAAGAATATTCCATTAAAATAGTATCTATTAAAATTTTTTGGAATAATTTAATCCATTGTTCATTTGACATTCTTTCTTCTGTTTTGAGAGTACTATTAAAATGATGTAGAAGAAATATATTTAATAAAGGAACTAAAATTATAGGTTTATAGAATCTATTTTCTTGAACATCTCCTACAGAATTTTTAAATAAATTAAAGAATTTATTTAATCCTTCAAAATCTAATTCATTTATATTTTTACCAACTTCCACTACTCTATCTTTTCCAATACTTCTAATATCAAATGATTTATTTTTGGATTTTGAGGCATCAATACAATCTATTATAGTTTTTAATCTTACATTATTTTTATGTCTATAAATAGAAATCTTAATAGGTAAATCTTTATTTAACTTATTATATAATTTTAATTCTTTTTTATTAATATATAAAAGATCATCAACTGTTAATGGTGTTTCTATAGATATTTTTGCGAATAAATCTTTTTCTTCTTCTTTTGTTAAATCTTCATATATATCTAGTACAACTTTTACATTAGTAACTTTATCAATTACATCTCTTATTGCATTTATCCTATGGTTTCCATTAATTAATCTAAATTTTCCATTGATTTTATTTACTGTTAATAGTGTCCCTAAAAGATTTCCTTCTTTTATTATTTTTCTAAATTTATCAACATTAGTCTGTCTTATGTTTCTTTGCCATTCTGGATTTATAAAATTTTCTACATTATCTTTTTTTATTACAAATTCTTGTATCATAAATAACTAAGTAAGTTATTGTTTATAAATGTTTGTCTTTTCCATGAGAAATGTAGGGGTTAGAGTGTAAAAGGGGGAATGGTACTAGTATTTCGCCCCCTTAAAGCAATATTATTTATGTACTACAAATATATAAATCTATCGAAAGTAGTATCTAAGCCCTTTTAAAAGGATTCCAACTGAACCTACTTCTTTGGGGGGTTTGTTGTGCCTGTGGTTGTTGATTTACAGTTTGTGTAACAACTCTAGCACTTCTTAAACTATCTCTCTCTGCGCCTTCTAATGCTCTATTATAAGCACTTTCTAGAATATGTAGGATATTAAGACCTAATACAGCTGATCTTGATTTCTTTTCTATTGTATTTAATCCCATCTTTTCATAATTAATATACATTAAATCAGCTAATTCATTTCCAAGATCATATAGAATTTCATAAATTCTTAACTCTTTGTAGTTTGATAATATAGTATTCCTATTTAAATAGAAGGATACTAAATTCATTATTAATTGTACTCCATAATCATTTAATACTACTAAATCCTTATTTTCTGCTTTAATGTACTTTACGTTTCCATCACTATCTTCTTCTAATATATCTCCTTTTAGTAGATGTTCTATTCTTTCTAAGATGTTATCTAATTCTAATTGCCAGGTTATTAAATTGGTATCTTGAGTTCCAGCATATATAGAACTGGCTGCGAATGATCCTAGTTCACTTATCTTACTATCTTTTTCTGCTAGTTCTTTTTCATATGCATCTAGTTGTGTATTTACTATTGAGTCTTCCATTTTAGGCGTATGATCTTGAGAATTCTTCAAAGAGGCTTAGTCTCTTTCTTCTCTTTCTTTTCATTGGTTTCTTTACAGGTTTATTTCTTTTTCTTTTTTTTTCTACCATTTTATCTTTTTGGTCTTTTTGGTGTTCTTCTTTTTAATTCTTTGAATCTAACAACTTCAACAGCTTCTCTTCCTTTAAATCCAAGTCTTAATGCTCCCCCTTTGGTTTTTCTTACAAATGCAAATCTAGTAGGTTTCTTTCCTCTTGGAGCTTTCATCAATACTTTATCTTTTACTAATACCATCTTATCTTCTACCCCCTTTTATTTTTCTTTTACTTTTTTTTCTTAATTGAGCTAATTTTCTTCTTAAAGTTATTCCTCTTCTTTCACTTTTTGTATCAAGTAATCTCTTTCTTCTTTCAATGAATCTATTTTTTGTCTTAATTTTCTTACCTTTTCTTATTTTAAAGGTTCTGAATTTCTTTCTTGTTCTAGTAAAATGATTTTGAGGTATTTTAATCTTTGGTTTTTTTGGGGTTCCTTTTACTTTTCTTATCTTGAATGTCCTTGCAAGACTTTTATCTGTAATGAAGGAACCTAAGTTTCTTGCATCTTTTTTGGATAATGGTACTTTAGTTAATTTAATGAATTTAAGTTTTTTACCTTTACGTTTCTTAGTTGGTCTTGCTAAAGCTGTGTATGCTTGTCTTTTCTTTTTTACAGGTTTTCTTAATTTTCTTCTAGGTTTCTTTTTTAAAGGAATTAGAATAGGGGGTTTAATAATTCTAGCTGCAGTTCTTCTTCTTGTAGGTCTTACTGGAGGCCTAAGTTTAGGTCTTCTTGTAATTCTTCTTGCAGCTTTAGGTCTTGGTCTAGGTCTAGGTCTTTTTGGGGTAGGACGTCTTCGTGTAGGTCTTCTTTTTGGTTTTCTTCTAGGACGAATTCTTGGTCTTGGTAGAATTCTTTGTCTTACAATTTTTCTACCTCTTAATTTTCTTCTAGATAATCTTGGTTTAAATCCAGTTTCTTTTCTTAATCTTCTTTCTAATTCTTTTATTTCTCTAGTTTTAATTGTTCCTCTTTTTGATTTTTGTATTAGTGATGCTGTTTTTTTAGTGGCTTTAACAACACTTACTCTAACAATAGGAACAGGTCTTCCTTTGATTATTACTCTTCCTACTAATTTTTCTCTTTTAACTATTTCTCCTGGAGCTAGAGTTATTTCTGGTTCCTTTGTTAATGCCCCTATTGGTTTAAATTTACCTGATACTTTTGTTTGGAATTTTATTAATGCTCTAGCTTCTTCTGGAGTTAGATTTTTATTTGCTTTTAATTTTTTCTTAATAGAATTGAATTTCTTTGTTTTAGGAAACTTTGCAATTTTAACATCTTCAAAAACTAATATCTGTGGTTTAGGAGTTCTAAAGGTAACATCTCCTGAAAGAATATCTAATAATGATGCACCTTTAGGTTCTCTACCTAATCTTGATGGTCTAAATCTTGCTCTTGGATCTGCGAATAAAGATCTTTCTAATAAACTTTGTCCTCTTTGTTTAAGTCTATCTTGTAATACAATTAGTTCATTTCTATTTATTTTTCCTTGATCAAACTTTTTAAGAAGTAATTTTGTTTTTCTTGGTAAACGTGATTCGTTAGGAATTGGTTTTCTAATAACTCTTTTTGTTTTGACTAAATTAACTAATCTGTCTGCTTGTGCTGATACAGCTGTAACTTTTGTTCCTGCTAATTTTACTTGTACACTTAAAGGTTCTTTTAATTTTTGAACACCTCCTCCAACCCTTATTGTTGTTGTTCCTCCTGCACCTGATCTTAAATTTATTGACGTTGGATTAATGCCTTTGAATTTTGGAGATAATACTGTTCTAGCTCTTCCAGTTACTCTTCCTGTAACTTTTAAAGCTTCTCCTGTTCCTTTTAATATTAATATTTCTGTTCCTATTTTTAAGAATACTGTCGCTGGATCTTCTCTTATGAATTTTCCTATCTTTCCTTTATCTCTTTTTATACTACTAGGAATTTGTCTAAAATTAATTTCTTTATTTGCTAATGATTTTACAAGACTTCTTAATGATCTTGGTAACAAAGCTAATTCCAATGCAGTTTTTTCTGCTTCTTTTCCTAATATTCTTACTTCTGTTTTAAAAGTTGGTTGTCTCTTTAATTCTTCTCTTGATCTTTGGGTTCTTAAAATTCTTAATTGTATCCTTACGTCCTCCAATTTTCTTAGAGCTAAACTTTCTTCTAGATTTCTTGCACTTTGTTTTCTTTTTATTCTACTAACACCTGTAATTGTTTTTACTAATGGAAATGACTGTTTTGGCAATGGTGTTGATGGGAAAGATTGAGTGGGTAATGGAAAAGATTGAGTTGAAGATGATCCTCCCCCACCTGTTGGTGCTGTTGGAGGCGGCGTTGGATCTGAAGTGGCTATAGCATCTTGTGTTTTTGGAGGCAATAGTGTTCTAGTTATTGTTTCTTTCTTAAATAACTTTCTTAAAAATCTACCAACTTTTGTAACCATCTTTTTATTAATTCTTTTATGTTAATAACATTTAAATATTTACCTATTAAATGTTACCCAGAGCCACCTGTGTAGTATTCTACAAATGTTAGTATTATACTATAAATAGATCCCATTGTTAATCCTTGTGAAAGACTTGCTCCAAGTAAATATGTACCAAAGATTCCAATCCCCATTCCTAAAACAATAAGAATTGTATACCAACTAGCTCTATGGTTTTCTATCCATTTTTTTACTTTATCTTCGAATTCAAAGTATCCCATAAAAAAATTGTGTTAACAAGCTTTATAAACATTCACATTATATATAATTATGCCAAAAAAAGATGAAACAGATGAATTTGTGCAATCTGAATATGGAACGTGGAATGTGGCTGCAGAATATTCTAGGTTGAAAATAATGAGACCTTTGGCACTTGCAGATGAATATGAAACAATTTCTACTTTTGGTCATTTAGATTTTATTGAGGAAATTATATCTGATTTCAATCCAGATGTTTTAAAGATAAGAGGTTTTAAAAGGTTAATAAAAACTTTAATACTTCTCATAAATAATTCTAAATTTGTTGTTAAAGGAACACATAAAGATAATTTACTTTCATATAAAAAAGAGCTTGATAGATATTATAAGATTATTACAACATTGTTTAAACATAGAAGAGATGATAGAAAAAAAACAAGGCAACTAGTTATTATACCTGAAAAATATGATCCTGCTTTAGATAGGGTTATAGAAATAAAATCTCTCATCAATGAACCTTTAAATAGATTCGACCTTATATTTACATACAAAGAACAGTTTGATCCTAAAAAAGCCAAAGCTGAGATTAAGAAGAGGTTGGGAACAACTGGATAATAATTTATAGTCCACATCGGGAGAGCATGAGGGCGTTAATGACAAGTCCTTCCCTTAAGGTCAAGACCCGTCCAGTTGGTTTCATGCACATAATCTGGGTTATGTGGACACTTATAAGGGAGGATAGTTCAATGCTAGAACACTTGACTTGCACTCAAGAGACCTGGGTTCGATTCCCAGTCCATCCACTCATAGTCTATTAGACAAGGGGGAGAGAGTAATACATGTAAGGCTCGGGGTAAATAGGTTAGAATCCTAACTCTCCCACTCACAGTCCACAGGTTCGACAGGTGCATCAACCTGGTTTTCGCTCTATCATTTCTAACGATAGAGAATATCGAAACTGTGGGCACTTATAAGGGAGGATAGTTCAATGCTAGAACACTTGACTTGCACTCAAGAGACCTGGGTTCGATTCCCAGTCCATCCACTCATAATCAGAATGGCAAATACAAAAAACTGTGTGATGAAAGAATGTTCTAAATGTAAGAATCAAACAAGAGGAACATGGAGATATAAAACGGATTTTTATTGTTATAGATGTTATCAAAAGAATTTTAAAATAATTAATAGGGCAATTCCTTTTAGTTTTGAAAAAGCAATGAATAAAATTTATAAAATTAGAGGTTATCTTCATAAAAATGGTTCTATTAATGCTAATTGTACATTTCCACAAGTACTTATAGGCCATAAAGTAAAATTGGTGTTAGTGGAATGAAAATAATATGGAGCATAAAAGACTTAGTTGAGATCTCTAAAAGCAGACAGAATAATAAGTTTGATATGATTATTGCTGTATCTGGTAATAGAGGTAATGGGAAATCTACTCTATTATATAAATTCTTTTCAAGATTTAAGAACTTTAAGCCATGGGTTCATCAGATATATTCTAGAAGAGATGTAATGAGTTTATTAGAGAAATCTCAATATGGAACTATCTTTGATGATGAAGCAATAAGAACGGGATATAAAAGAAACTTCTACGATCAAGATCAAAAGCTTTTAATACAAATGATTAATATGTATAGAGATAATTTTAATATATATGGTTTGGCCGTTCCTAATTTTTATAGTTTAGATAAAGATTTGAGAGATTTAGTTAAGATCCATATTCATGTTCTTGAGAGGGGTTTTGCTGTTTTCCATTTACCCAATGAAGATGCTCTTTACTCTGATGATATTTGGGATGTTAAGTATAATAAGAAGATTGAAGAGAGATGGGCTAAGCATAAGCAAAAGCACGTAAATTTTAGTCCTCCATATCACAAGCTTACTACATTTAAAGGATACATACATTTTGGGGATCTTTCACCCAAACAAAGATTATTATATGAAGAGGTAAAGAAGACTAAACGAAAAGAAGTTTATGAGTTAGAGATTAAGAAAGAGGATAATAAAGAAGATCATTTCTATAATAATGTAATTGAAAGACTCAAAGATGGTATGCTCAGTAAACAGACTCTAAAAGAGGTATGCTTGATCAATGGATTGAAATATAGTTATGTTAGGGATCAGTTGAATAAGAAGCTTTCTGATATAGGTATGACTAAAAGAGTTGGAGACCTCCTCATTTCACAAACTGGTGCTATCCATAATAAGAATGGTGTACATATTAATCAAAATGTGGAGAAACTACCTGTAGTTTAACCTTATCTAAGTAATGTAAAGAGGTAAAAAATTGATGATACAAGAAAAAAACATTGAGGTCATGAAAGACTTGCAAGGGTTCTTCAAGAAAGGAGAGCGCCAAAGAATATATAATAGCTGTGACAGTTGGAGAGACAGAGTCCTAATAAGATTACTATGGAAGACTGGAAGAAGAGTAAGTGAAGTCCTCCAACTCAAAGTAAAGGATATTGATTTTCAGAATGAGAATATTTTATTTATTATTCTTAAAAAGAAAACTCCTTTCAAGAGATGGAAACCCATTGACCAGTTTACTTTAAGTTTACTGAGCAAGTATCTAACAATGAGTGGCCTTAAATCAGAACATTATTTATTACATGGAGGTGATCCTAACAAGTATATATCTAGACAAAGGGCTTTTCAAATTGTAAGAAGGTTATGTAGACATGCTGGAATAGAAAAGGTTGGTGATTCTTTACCTCATCCCCATCACTTCAGACATTCCTTTGCTATTGATTTAGCTAAAAGAAGTAAAAGTCCAGCAGATATAAGACAAGTTCAAATGGCCATGGAACATTCAAGCTTAGCCATGACAGAACAATATTTACAGTTTGGTAGTTCTGATCTTAGAGCATTGATACAAGAAGACTAATCCTTTTCTTTTCTAAGTTCTACAATATTTCTTTTCTAAGTTCTACAATAGATAAATCAAAAACCTTTTGTGGAGATATTTTCTTTTGAGATAACCACTTAGACACAGTCTTAGTTATCTTAAGATTTATTCTAACGGTTTTTAATTCGTCTTTTTCTTTTCTTGTTACATCTTTTATTTTCATTTGTTTCCTCCTATATGTATTTATGTATGTATTATATACATACTATGTACTATATAAATGTTTACTTCTTTAAGAAATATGCTTTGTATATACTTAACTGAGTACACTTATGTTATCTTTATCAAAAATTACTCTTTCATACTTTGGATTATTAAAACTACAGAAACAAGTAAAATCTCCTGTATCTTCGTTAGCAATCTTGTTTGCTCCATAGGTTAAAGGGTTTGACATGCATTGAACTCCTTCTTTATCTATCATTACAATAGAAATAATTAATACCAGAAGTAAAGCCATCATAATATATTTAAAATGATTAGTGTTCATTTTTTTCCTCTTTTGTTTCAGTAGGTTGAGGAGGTTGAGATGAGGCAGGAGGAATTGATACTTCCTCCTCTTTACCTTGAAGAAGTTCCTCATCACTCTTGGGGTGATCAAGCCCCTCACTCAAATGAGCATCAAAATTAATAATATCTTTCTTAAATTCTTCTGGTATATGTGAAGAATTCTTTATTCTATTTAAAGCTTTAGTCAATAATCTTTTCATTTGTAATTTAAATATATAGTATCCAACTAGAGTTCCAAACAACATTGAAAATATTGCTAATCCTATACTTACCATTATAATTTATCTCCTGAGAATTTGTCAATTTCATCATTTAAACAACATAAACTTGGGTCAAGACATTCATGCTCTTTCAACTTCTTAATAAATTCTTTGTCTCTTGCTCTTAATTTTCTGTATATTCTTCCAGAATTAGTAGATTTACCAATAATTTCTTCTTCATATATTTTATGTAGTTCTTTTAAAAAATTAAATTCTTTCATTTTAAAAATTTCTCCTTACTAAACCTCTTGTCATTGCTCCACCAGTTTCTCTTTTAACAACCTTTTTATCTGGCTTTTTAACAACTTCTAAACTTCCTTCATCAATTCCAACTTCTTCTGGCATTTTATTATCCTTTCCAACCTTTGACAAAACACTCCATTGGATACACCCATTAACAAATTCTGTTTTTGCTACAGCAATCCCAACAAATCCTGTATGCCTATCCTTAACTTTGTCCCCTAATTTTATTTCTGTCATTTATGTTGCACTCCTTAGGCCACTTCCTGAGGCGATGTTATCTGCCCCTTGTAATAGATCTCCTACGGCATTTGTTACTTCTGCTAACTCTCTTGATACTTGAGCTAGTCCTCCCATTATCTTTCCTGCTTCACCAAATATTAAAAATCCTACTATTCCTAACATTAATATTAATATTCCCATCGCAATATAAGGAGCATATTCTTTTAACCAGTTAAGTTTTTTATAATTCTTTTCAACTAATTTCTTTAGAGCAGCGTTGGACATTCTCATGTCTGTATGATCATATTTTATATTTAGTTGCTTTAAATCTTTATTTATATTTGATGGTCTTATATTCATCCATTCTCCATCATCTCTAATCCAATACCAATAATGCCCTTTACCTGTTTGTAATGATGGTCTTGGTAAATATACTCTAGCTCCTCTCAAGAAGAAAGCTCTTATAGATGTAAAGGGTAATATTACTTCTTTTGCTTTATCTATTCCTGCAGGTGAAGCTTCTCCATTAATCTCTTCAAATTTATGTATTGTTTTATTATATGCTCTTCTAGTTGCCCACCACCAAGCAAACGCTCCAAAAATAGCAGCTATTATTGCAAAAACTATAACTCCTGATAAAAGACTTAAAAAATTAAAACCTCCACCTCCTATACCAGGAAGATTTACACCTAAATCATCTTTTAGAAAATCACCTACAGCCATTGCTAAAAGAATTCTTTTTACTTTATAAATCTAACTATCTGTTAACAAAAAAGAAAAAAAGAAAAAGAAAAAAAAATAAATTTACGGCTAAGTTGATTAACTAGTTGTTTTAGCTCCACGTCCTGATGCTCTACCTACAACTGCTATAACTGCGATTACAATTATGATTAACAAAGTTATTGCTAATAATGTGAACCATACATTGCTGAAACTGAAGAAACTTACTGCACCTGTAGTTAAATTTCCAATCACGTCATTCGTGTTACCTTCTGAAGTTCCTATAGCTGAATAGCTGTATGTTAAGTTTACATCATTGTAGGCCAGTGGATCTGGAATGATAGTTGCATTTACAATAGTTCCTAATGCTGCATCAACTGTTATGTTGGCAGCTGGAATTTCAAATGCTGTTGTAGCATTTATTGTTGCATTAGCTAATGCAGTTATTACTGTAAATCCACCTGAGAAATTGGCATTTGAAGCCTCAGAAATTGTAAATGTTGTGATATTTACATGAGCCCCAGATAGATTTGTTACTGTAGGTGAGTCTTTGGCAAAACCTAAGTTTCCACTTAAGTTACCAAAAATAATCAAGAATAACAAACCAACTAAACCAAGAGCTAAAATTGCTGTAAAGACTGCTGTTGTAGATTTTACACTCTTAGCAACTCCCATTTAACTCAATGTTTAACTAGAAAATCCGCCTCTTCCACCGCCTTCACCAGTCTTACTTACAACTGCTATAACTGCGATTACAATTATGATTAACAAAGTTATTGCTAATAATGTGAACCATACATTGCTGAAACTGAAGAAACTTACTGCACCTGCTGTAAGATTTCCAATTACATCATTAGTATCGTTTGCTCCTTGTGTATTTGCTGCAAAACCTAGATTTCCACTAAGATTTCCAAAAATAATCAAGAATAACAAACCAACTAAACCAAGAGCTAAAATTGCTGTAAAGACTGCTGTTGTCGATTTTACATTCTTTGCGACACCCATCTTTCTAATAATACTCCTCCTTTTTCACTGTATAGAACATATGTTAACTACTACAAATTCTTTTATAAATGGTTGTTAACAAACTTTATCTCTTTGTTAACAGATATATTACTTCAATAACTATAAAGATTACCATTGCAGTTATAACAACTTCTTTTTGTATTATTCCTAAAAGACTCATAACAAATGCTATCACTGTTGTTATGAAGGATCCTACAGCCATTGAAGATAAGAAATTAGCTTTACCCTCTCTTTTTACTGCTCTAAAATATGTTCCAAGTGTAAAGACCATGAAGATTACAAATAATATAACAGGATAGAATATTGGTGTATCTAAGCTTGGGAAAGCTAAAAGTTCCCCTAAACCTATTTCAGCATCTCTTGGTAATTCTTGATATGCCATTTTAACTTCCTACCCTATAAACCCTCCATGATAATATAACTATTGTTACTAAAAATATTGCCTCCAAAGCAGCCAATACTGTTGTTGAGATCCCTAATATTTGGGCTGGTAAAACTATTAATATATTATGTATTCCAACAATCATACTTCCAAAGTTTTGTGCTACACGAACAATGGAGAAAATTATTAAAGATCCGAAACCTCTCTCAGGTATTTCAGATTCAAAACTTGACTTTTGATCTTGTGCTGTATCTCTAAATCCACTTAGATTACCTTCTAGACGAGTAAAAGTTTGATTAATTATTGAATTATTAAGTATAGTATCATTAACACCATTATTTAATTGCAGATTTGCTCCAAAATTTATTGTTGCTAATACTAAAACACCTATTAATGCAAAGATTATAAATATTCCTCTAAATGATGTTGCCTGGCCTTTATTATTCATTTTAAGTTTCACGATCCCTATTTAATTTCCATATAAGTATTAGTCCCATAATTATTAACCATATTACTGCGCTTCCTATTCCTAATATTCCACCTTGTATCCAAGATAATAATGATGCTGTAATGAATCCTATTATTACTGACATTATTACAGCTGTCTTTGATTCTAAAAACATCATTCCTAAAGATAATAATAATATTAATAATAAGAAGAATCCTGCATCTCCTATATTAAATTCTGTTCCAGCTTGTAAGGAAGTTTGTAATACTAAATCTCCTTCTATTAAAATATCTATAAGTATTGTTTCATTTCCAATAGATGCTGGAACATTACATGTTATTGTACCTGAAGAACTTATTAAGGATTCAAAACAAACACTTGTGGTTCCTAGTTGATCAAATTTTATAGAAGAAACTGTTACATTTCTTGTACTTCCATCTACTGTTGAGAAAGTGTACAAAAGAACTCTTGAAGTTTCATTATAATTAAAATCTGAAATTAAACCTATACTAGATACTATATTTGCAGCATCTGGATTAGATCCTAATGCATTTAGGTTTATGAAACATGCTCCTGTGACTACATCATCACAGAAAGCCACTACATTATTGAATGTTCCTAATAAGACTCCATTTTTAATTACAAGAATATTATATACAATATCTTTTTCAACTAGATGAGCAACTGCTTGTCCATTTGTATCTGTCTTTGGAATTTCTACTGTTTTGAAAGTTCCTTCTGCAACATATTGTCTATTAATTTGTATTAATGCATTTTCTACTACAACAAAATTAGTATTCTTAAAAGTAATTCTGAATTCTGTACTATCTACTGTGAATAAATCAAATAAAGTTACTAATTGAGGTATACTTGTATTTTCTAGTGTGAAGTTTTGGAAATGATAATGTTCTTGTGAGTAACCATCTGCTGTGTATCTTATTGTTGAATCTAATCTATATTTTACAGTTGTTGGAATGGCTATGTTTAAACATACTTCTGCTGGGTTATCGTCGTCATATGCTTTTGAGAAATTTATTACTGGTGTTGTTGAACCAAATGGAGAAATTTGTATATCTACCTCAATAGATGTGTTTAACAATGCTGCGCCGAGTATTGTTTGGTTTCCTTCATCAACTAATGTTAGATTCATTAATACGTTTGTTAATACAGAACAATCACTTACGTTTAAGTTTTGTATTGTTTGATTATTTAAACTTGTGTTCAAACTTGAACCATCACCCAAAGTTATATTCCAGAAAAAAGTTGAATTAAAATCTGTAGTTACTGCTGGAACTACAATAGTATCTGTTACAATTATTACTGGGCTATTTGAACTATCTATTGTTGAACTTTGATTTGTATCATTGTAATTGAATACTGCAGAAGATATTGATACTCCAGATCCTACTGTTAAATTTAAAGTAAATTCTTCTGTAGATCCTTCTATTGTTAAATTATTAAAAGTAATATTATTTTCTATGAAACTGAATGTCCAAGTTGTAAAACCAAAACCTAAGTTTCCCGTAGTATCATTAGCCCAAATACTAATATTATTATTATTAGCTTCATATCCAATACTAAAATTAGTTGTACAACTTGCAATACTTATGTTTGTTGAATTATAATCATAGAAACAACTATCAGTATTCAAATCAACTACAGTAAAATTTACATCCAATAAATCTCCAACAATTAATTTTCCTTGATTTCCTGTTGGAAGTGTAACGTTAACTACTGGATTTGTTATGTCTATTGTAAATAATCTTACTGGTGCTACTCTGCATCCTTGAGAATTACAAGACTCATAAGTCCAATTATGATCTCCCTCTGAAATTGTTTTTGTAAATAAATAATCAGTATCATTTATTCCAGTACTATTTGTTTCATTTAATATTCCATCTAAAACTAATGATACATTTATTACTCCAAAAGAGGATATAACTGATCCATTAAAAATTATTGTTGCATTATTAGTTACAGTATTATTTGCAGGAGAATTTAATGTTATTTGAGGAGTTGCAATCCATCTTACAACAACTAATCCAGTTCCTCCTATTTCACCAGGTTGTCCTGCAAAAGATCCACCAGCTTCTTGACCTCCACCTCCTCCTCCTCCTCCAGAGTTTGTAGTTCCATTTGTTATTGCAGTATTACTAATTCCAAATCCACCATGTCCTCCTCCACCAAGTCCACCAGTTCCTCCTGGAGAATTTTGGTCTCCTCCTCCTCCTCCTCCTGAAAGAAATTCTAATGCCCATATTAAAGTTCCATTTCCACCATGTCCAAGTAAAGCTCCACCATCTATTCCTGCAGTTGAAGCACCTCCACCTCCACCTCCAGCATTTCCACTAGTTTGGTCTCCTCCATCATTTCCTTGACCTACAGTTCCTATTCCACCATTACCTAAAGCTCTTCCACCACCTCCAGAACCTCCATTCTGTCCATCAGAACTTGCTGCAGAACCACCACCACCTCCTGCAATAGCTATTAGAATTATACTTGAAGCATTAAATACAGAATCAGTTCCATTAGATCCTTTTACCCCACTTGAACTTGAACCAGCTCCTCCATCTCCTACTGTAACATTAATTTCTTCTCCAGGTGTAACAGGAACAGAATTATTTAGTATTAAACCTCCAGCTCCTCCTCCTCCTGCACTTGAGAATCCCCCTCCTCCTCCTCCTGCAACAACCAATACACTTACATTATCAATTCCTACTGGAACAGTAAATGTTCCATTTGTTGTGAAAGCTTCAAATGCTCCGTCTAAAGAATCCCACCATGCCCATTCTGTTAATTGCTTTCCAAAAGATTGTGGTATCCAATCTATAGATGTATGAGGATCTTTTCTTCCTTCAATTTTCCATTCATAATTTCCTATGGTTAATTCTTCAAAATTATATTCTTCCCATATTTCTGCAGTATAAGATTTTTTTTCAAATCCTAGTGATATATTGTTTTCTATAATTTCTTGATTCCATTCTACTGTTATATTTTTTCTTATGAATATTGTATAACTTATGAAATATTCTAATTCATCTCTTCCTATAAATTGAAATTCTTCAAATAAACTTCCATCTTGATATAAGACAGCTTTTCCTTGAGCATAACAATTAAGTAGACATGTATTTGAATTTTCTATCAGAGAATATTCTGCAACCCTATCTATTGGGATCCATAAAAAAGTCTTTGATATTCTGATGACTCCATAATCTTCATTGAAATCTTCTTTTAAAAAATCATTAACAATTTTATCACGATCGGTTTCATAGATTGTTATTTTTGCAAAAGGATTTAGTTCAAAAGCTGATAGTGGTACTATTAAAAGTATAATTATAGATAATAACAATATTATTTTTTTCATTTTAAAATCCTGCTACATCCTCCTCTCTTGTTTTTGGAATTCCTGCGTAGGTTACTATTAATGTTAGGGCTCCAGTTATTAATGTAATCTTTGGCAACAATAATAAGAACCTAGATGAATTATTTAGATTACTTGCTATCAGATCTGTGAAAGGTAGAATACCCAACACAGTTTCAAATGAATTAGATATGTAAACAGCCAATATGTATGCAAATATTATTATTATAATATCTATAATAAATAATACAGCTGGATGTCTTTCTCTAGTTAGGAATCCTGTAAGTATAATAGCAATTACCATTCCGAATAAGAATAAGATCCCAATTAGATCTGCAGTATTTAAGAAAGCTGTATTTATTTTTCCAACCGTATTTGCACTGTCATTAGATATATTTGAGCCTCCTGCAATTATATTTCCTCCAGTTAATTCACCATCTATTATTCCAAATGCATACAATAAAGTTGCTATAATTATAATTATAATAAAGGCTGTAACCATAAATTCAAATAATCCTATTGCACTAATTCCCCTCTTATCTTTTATTAATTTATTCTCCATTTTCTTTATCCATATCAATGTCTATCAAATCTCTTTTTATGATAGGCCAAGAATTATGTTTTATGATCATTTTTGTTATAGATCTATCTGATTTTTTGTTTTTATCTAATCCCTTTTTTATTCTTGCTTCTTTTATTTCTATCATTTCTTTCTTGAACTTTGGATCTACTCTTGTTGTTATGTTTTCTATTGTCTTTTTATTTTTCATTATCCTTTTGGAGTAAAACCTCTTTCTAATAGTTTTATTAATCGTAAGTCTTTCCATGCTAAGATTATGAATACTACCCACATCGTTATGAATAAAGGCCACATGAAAGCTCTTAATATTACAAATATCATTGTGAAGAATCCATTAAACTGTGTTAATAATAAAAAGTTATTTGATATTGATAAAAATAAATTGATCACCCAAACTAATAATGTATAACTAATAAACATTAATCCTAATTTAAAGTATTTCAAGAAATCTACCGCAACTATTTCATCTAGGCCTCCTCTTGGGTTTTTCATTGGAAGAATTATTGCTCCCCATAATGTTAATAAAAAAACTCCAAGAACTCCTATAAGAAGTACAAAATGTAAAATTGCTCTTGATGTAGATAATTCTGTTCCTGTTTTTGTTATATCAAAATTGAAATCAACTATTTGAGTTACACTTCCATCCTTACAAAATCCTCCTACTGTATATTCTCCTAATTCTTCTGTTTGAGTAGAATTTAAAGTTATATTGTAGAAAGCTAGACTAGCAGCTTGTGTTGCTTGTACTCCATCTAAAATTGTTTTTTCGGTTGGGCTAAATATAGAAACATTACATTGAGCAGAGGCAGTACAAAATCCTGCATTAATACAAACTATTTTTATATCAACTTCTTCTGACTGTTTGAATGTTAGTTGGGCAAAAACAGTAGTCACTAGAAATATCGCTAAGATAATTGCAAAGATTGTTTTTTTATGTTCCGATTGCATATTGTACAAAATCATAATTTATTTCTATTACTGATGTTGCTCCTGCAGATGTAATTGCAGTAAACCATATGTCTGTTTTTTCATTAAATTTTAAATTACCCAAACTAGTTCCAGCAACTGGGGTACTTAATCCTCTTACATCTCTAATTATTTTAACTGGGCTTACAGGAGGAATAATATCATTTGCATTTTCTCTAAACTTTGCCGTAATATCAACTTCTTTTCCAGTATTCATAGTAATTCTAAAAGCAGTTATTATTAAATTTTGTCCTGCAGGTACTGTAAAATGTGTTGTTTTACTTTGTCCAGATCCAATAGGAATTTGAATTTGGATTGTTCCACTTGTTGCTGCTGTACCTGTAATTGTTCCTGCGTTAGATACAGAATAATTTCCAACTTCATTAACTTTCATCCTATTTATTCTTATAAAAGTTTTAGTGGTATTAACGTCCGCTGTTCCTGAAAGATTAACTATTTCAGATATTTCTTTAAAATCTCCATCTAATCCAATAAGTTCAACAGAAGTTGCATTTGTTCCATCAATATCATCATTAGTACTTGAAGAAGAAAGAGTTATTAATTCTGCTGCTTGTAAGAATATTAAAATCCCCCCTTGACTCTGAATATCTTCTTCACTTGATCCAACAGCTATATTTTGTCCAAATTTATTTCCTGTTGTTTGTCCTACAATATTTCCTTTAGTTGCTTCTATAAAAAAATTCCTCACCTTTTCTGTTAGTTCGATAATATTTGTTCCTACAACTTGGGCTGTTATTCCTGTTAAAGAAAAAATTATTATTCCTATGATTAATAGTGTTAAGATAATTTTTTCGTTGTTTTTAAAATTCGATTCCTCACCCTTTTCTATCATTTCTTTATAAACTTTTTCATATTATTAAATGTTTTGTTTATTTGTAAACATATATTCACAGAAGTAGTACTCCGAAAAGAGAGCCAACAAACATCTTTTCTTCATTGTACTGAAGAGTCATTCATTATTTTTATTTTGGATTGGTTGACTTAACTTCTGTGACTGTGTTTCTGATTTGATATAAAAATTTTTGTGATCCCAATTCATACTATATTCAAAATTAGTAACGGCCGTATTATAAATTTTTGGGTAGTTTTTTCTTCTTTTCATCATTTTAAAATACGCCCTAATTCTCTTTTTATTCTTTTTATTTTTCTTCATCCTATATAACTCCTATCTATTTCTTCATTTGATTCTTCAACTTCTTGTAAAACTCTTCCATGATTTGGACAAATATAAACTTCATTTTCTTCCCTACATTCAGTTCCACAATAAAGACAGTTCATTCTTCTCTCCTGTATTTTAATCTCATTTTTTCTTCTCTTTTTCTTCTCATCCTTTCTATTTGTTCTGTAGATGAATATTTACCCTCTTCTTGAAACTTTCTTCTTAACCTTGTTATTGTTTCAAAAGATGGTGCGTATTCTATATTCTTAAAAAGTATTAACATTCCTTCTTTTGCTTTTCTTGCAAAACCCATCTTAAGGTAAACTCTCATTATTAATCCAAAATCATTATCTCTTGCTGTTGGATTAT
>SDBV01004063.1_pt1 | contig 21225 bp, 19 predicted proteins | sample 2277081 | NCBI WGS metagenome assembly SDBV01 (sample SAMN10402039, study PRJNA504765) | marine sediment metagenome | isolation source: marine sediment core GS10_PC15, 223 cmbsf | place: Arctic Ocean: Southern Knipovich Ridge | collected 2010 | reverse complement strand
CCTCTCCAGCAGGGATAAGACCTCGGTCTTGGGCACCCCCAGACCCTGAGCTAAAGAATTACCTATCTGCTTGCGGGGGGCGGCAAAACCAGCTCGCACCAGTTTAAAAAAGCTGCCTTCATCCGTTACCGCCACCGGTGGCTGAGTATACAGGTCGACGCGCAGTATCGCCGAGTCAACCTCTGGCACCGGATAGAAAGACTGAGCCGGAACATAGCCGATTATTCTTGGTTTCCCATAAAACTGCACACTGACACTCAGCACACTCATCTGACCAGGTCTGGCGACGATAGCTTCGGCCACTTCCTTTTGCACCATTACTATCATTGCTTCCGGCTTGACCGCAGCCTCAAGGAAATAGCGCAGGACCGGAGAAGCAATGTAGTAAGGCAGGTTAGCCACTACCTTATAGCGAAAAGGGCGGCTTACTGCCGGAGGGAGCTTCGCCTTTTCCGCCCGCCATAGAGCGGCCAGGTCAACACTGCGTATATCCTCGTTGATTATAGACACATTGTCAAAAGACGCCAGGGTCTTTTCCAACAGGGCAGCCAGCTTGCTGTCCAGCTCAATGGCTACCACCCAGCCGGCTTGCCTGGCCAGCTTCTCGGTCAGCACACCAAGGCCAGGGCCTATTTCCATGATAACATCGCTGGCGGTAAGCTCAGCAGCCGAAATAATAAGCTCAAGCACTTCTTCATCAACGAGGAAGTGCTGCCCCAGTCCCTTTTTCGCCCGAAGGTCGAAATGGCGCAGCAGCCTTTTCGTTTGAGCTAAAAGCGACCCCGTGTAATGTCCTGAAAGCTTTTTGGTCAACCTAATCTCCCCATATATAACCTCAAAATCGTAATCCGTATACCGTCTTTTGTCAATATACGGGGTTTACCCGACTTAGCCACACACCACTGAACCGGGATAGGTTGTCCAGCAACCTATCCCCTTTACCACCCTCCCCTGGTAAGAGAGGGGGATGAAATTTTTAAGAGAAGTAAAACCTCTCTTAAACTCTCTTGGAGGCACAGAGAGAAGGTCTATTTCGAAGAGTTTTCCTTCAATAAATATTTCACAAACCGGGAGTTGGTTTGACTGAAATCAATCAAAATGTTATAAACTAATAGCCCGCAAATCCTGCATGAGCTTAGCGACAACCCCCTTTATAGCCCAAAGTTAAGGCCGGGAGTGAGAGAATGATGGAATATTCGGTTATAGGTAAACGTTTCCCGAGGCTTGACGGCAGAGAGAAGGTCACCGGTCAGGCTCAGTACGTCGCCGATATTGCCTTGCCCGGTATGCTGTATGGAAAAATTCTGAGGTCTCCGTATCCACATGCCCGGATTATTAATATCGATACCAGACTGGCGGAGCAGTTGCCCGGTGTCAAGGCTATCGTAACCGGCAAGGATACCCCCAGGACGTATATGTTTGGCATTGACATATATGATGAGCCGCTCCTGGCATGGGACGGTGTAGTCCGGTTTATCGGTCAGGAGGTGGCTGGCGTGGCCGCCGCTGATAAAGATATCGCCGCCGAAGCCCTCGAATTAATCAAGGTGGACTACGAAGAGCTACCGGCAGTATTTGACACCAAAGAAGCGATGAAGCCGGAGGCGCCCCAGGTTCATCCTGAGCTACCTGACATCCGGAATAATACCGGCTTTGAGGTTACCATTGAACGTGGTGACATTGAGCAGGGATTCAGGGAGGCAGATGTAGTCGTTGAGGACGAGTTTGTGGTGGCTCCGGTAACCAACAGTTATCTTGAGCCTGACGCATGTCTTGCCAGCTATGATGCTGCCGGTCGACTTACCGCCTGGGTAGGTAGTATGTGGCCTTCTCTTATACGCGATGACCTGGCCCGCACCCTGCAGATACCTATCAGCAAAGTCAGGGTTATTCAAAAATATGTTGGTGGCGCCTTTGGTGCCAGATTCACCATGTATCCTCTTCATTTCATCACTTGCTCGCTGTCAATAAAAACGGGAAAACCGGTGAGGATAGTCCGCACCCGCACTGAGGAGTTTATGATTCCCCGCCACCGCTCCTCTGTCCGCGCCCATTTTAAGCTGGGAGCCAGTAATGACGGGGTAATTACCGCAATACAGACCAATGTCGTAGTGGATAACGGAGCTTACCAGTATCTGGCGCGGCGGTTGGCAACCCATATGTGTTGCCGCAGCGATGCTAACTATCGATTTAAAAACATAAAATATAACTGCCGGAACGTTTACACCAATAAGACCCCGGTCGGCACATTCCGCAGTTTTGGTGATGTCCAGATGACCTTTCCTCGCGAATCGATGATAGACATGCTGGCCGAGAAGCTGGGAATGGATACCGCCGAGCTTAAGCTGAGGAACTGTGCCCGCACCGGCGATATCACTGCCCACGGCTGGCATCTGAATAGTGTCGGCGTTACCGAATGTATCGAAAAGGCGACAGCCGCCGCTGACTGGAAGGGAAAAAAGGCAAATGGGAAATCAAATCGAGGTATTGGTATCGCCTCTACCTGCCACGAGACTGATGACCGCTTCCGCGAAGGCTTCAATGGCTCAATCAGTTTCGTCAAGATTCTTGAGGACGGACGTGTTCAGGTAATAACCGGCGAAGCCGAATACGGACAGGGAGCCCATAACGCGGTAGCTATGACCGCCGCCGAGGAACTGGGTCTTCAGCCTGAAGATATTGAAGTGCCCCATCATGACACCGATATTTCCCCCTGGGCCCTTGGCGCCAACGGCTCAAGGGTAATGTCAGCCGCAGTAACTGCTACCAGGTTAGCGGCACTGGATGCAAAAAAACAGATTCTTGATACTGCCGCCGGTATGCTGAATGCCAAACCGGAGGACCTGCAAATGAGGGCAGGCAAAATTTATCTTATTGGTTCGCCTGAAGAATACGTCACGCTGACAGATGTCGGACATACAGCAATACATGCTCGTGGCGGTTCAATAATAATGGGCAAGGGCGTGGAAGAGCGCTGGAATACGGAATACACCCTGAAGGTTGCCCACGCAACACACTATGGGCACAGTGTCAGCGCTACCTACTATGATACGACAGTCGCCGAGGTCGAAGTTGATACTCGGACGGGAGAGGTGAAAGTGCTGAAGGTAGTGGTGGCTGATGATTGCGGCAAGGTGATTGACCTGATGTCGCTGGAAGGGCAAGTTCAGGGAGCAACGGTACAGGGGCTGGGAGCGGCACTTATGGAAGAGCGTATTGTTGACCAGGGCCGAGTGCTTAATGCCAATTTCCTTGATTACCGTGTGCCCTTCGCCACCAATGTGCCCCCGATTGAAAAGATTTTTGTAGAGTCTAACGAGCCCGGTTTCGCCTATGGCTGCAAAGGAGGCGGTGAATCGGCGGGAATAGGTTCCATCATACCGGCGATAGCTAATGCCATTTATGATGCGGTGGGGGTGAGAATTAAGACCACACCGATAACCAGAGAGAAAGTCTTGAGGGCACTAACCGAGAAGGAGGGTATACCGGATGAGAAACTTCGAATACTTTGAGCCTTCAAGTGTCAGCGAGGCTGTTTCCCTCCTTGCCGGGTATAAGGATGAGGCAAAGGTAATCGCTGGCGGCACCGATTTACTGGTGGAAATGAAGCAGGGCCACATAAGGCCAAAATATGTAATCGATATTAAGGCGATACCCGGACTTGACTATATCGATTACGACTCACAAAAGGGGTTGAGGATTGGGGCTATGACCACCATCCGCACCCTGGAGAAATCCGCTGAACTACGTCAACGGTATCCGGCGATTTCACAGGCGGCTCGAGTGCTGGGCAGCGTTTCCGTACGTAATGTAGCCACTCTGGGTGGCAACCTGTGTAACGCAGCACCCTCCGCCGATACCGCTCCAGGTCTGATTGGACTTTCAGCCAGAGCTAAAATCGCCGGTCCTGACGGAGAGCGACAGGTTCTTTTAGAGGACTTCTTCACCGGCCTGGGCAGAACCGTTCTCAAAACCGGTGAGATACTGATTGAGATTCAGGTGCCGGCGCCACCGCCCGATACCAGGGGTGTATATATTAAATACGGGATAAGAGGGACGTCCGATTTACCCATTGTCGGGGTGGCGGCAGTATTAACCCTGGAGCCTGAGAATAAAGTTTGTCAGGATATTAAAATAGTACTGGGGAATGTAGCCCCGACCCCAGTGAGGGCGCGCCGGGCTGAAGAGGCGATAAGAAGGAAGCAAATGGATGACGTTGCAATCCTGAATTGTGCTCAGGCAGCCTCCGATGAAGCTCGCCCCAGAGCAGGAAGCATTCGTGCTTCTGCCGACTACAAGAAAGCGATGGTAAAAGTGTTTACTGAACAGGCAGTCAGGACGGCAATGGCTGGATAAACCGGTTACCATAGCCGCCAAAAAGGCGCCTACAGGAGGTCGACTGGATGAAGCAGGTGATATGTCTGACAGTAAATGGGGAAACCCACGAAGCTCTGATAAAACCCAGTGAAACCCTTCTTGATGTGCTCAGGGACACTCTTGGACTAACTGGCACCAAAGAAGGCTGTGATACCGGCAAGTGCGGCGCTTGCACCGTGCTAATTGACGGACAGGCAGTCCGCTCTTGCTTAACACTGGCGGTTAGCTCCAGAGACAAAGATATTACCACCATTGAAGGTCTGGCTGATGGGAATGAACTGCACCCGCTTCAACAAGCATTTATAGACCATGGGGCGATACAGTGTGGCTTTTGTACCCCGGGTATGATACTGACTGCCAAAGCTTTTCTGGATGAGAATCCCTCCCCTACCGAGGACGAAGTTAAAGAGGCGATAGGCAGTAACATTTGCCGCTGCACCGGCTATAGCAGCATTGTTGAAGCTATTCAATCAGCCGCGGTTGAGACAACGGCACGTTAATAATCCAGTCTCAGCTCACACGCCGTACTCCAAACGGTTCACCAAACGCAGTGGCAACCCGCAGGCTACCATCTTATTCTGAGTGGCTCTGACATCATAAGGGACCCGGTAGAGCCTGAATATCCCGCCCTCACTGTCATAGATAGCGTAGCTGGCCCTGGGGTCTCCATCCCTGGGCTGCCCCACCCCACCGGGATTGATAATCAGCCGGCTTCCGGCCAGCACCAGCCCAACGTTTGGCTTAAAGGGAATGGAGGAACACTCCCCGGCTTCATTACACTTGAACACTAACGGCAGGTGAGAATGACCGGCCAGGCAGAACTGCGACTTAAAGTAGTTCAAATTTTCTCTGGCCGTACCGATTGATATCAGGTATTCCCATGTAGGTTCCCGGGGACTGCCATGCACCAGAGTAAAATCACCTTTTTCGATGACCAGTGGCAGGTTGCTGAGGTAGACTGTATCCTCGGGGTTTAGCTGCTGTGCCGTCCAGCGGCTGGCAGCGGCGGCATCAGGGTTAAAATAGGCCGTATCCAGCTTGCCTATTGCCGCCAGGTCATGATTTCCGGCCACACAAATATGATTACACTGGCGTAAAAGCTCGATGCACTGGTGAGGCTCCGGACCATAGCCGACCACATCTCCCAAACACCATATTTCTTCCACCTCCCCCTTATCCTTGATATCGGACAGGACAGCCATAAAAGCTGACAGATTAGAATGAATATCGGCTATAACTGCGCAACGCATCCTGTACAAAATATAACAGCTTTTGCGCGATATGGGAAGGGGGGATTGTTATCCAGGCACAAGCCCTGCATAGTGCCACTAATAATCAAGTATCTTCTGTTAGGCAATGTGTATGTGCTGTGGCATAACTATAATAGGCTTATCCTTTTCCGTTACCTGCTGGTAGCTTCTCAGCCATTGCAATAATCGCACCTTGGGCGACTTCAAACAAGGTGAATGCCTCATCGACCGAGAGAATTGTTTCGGGATGCATAATAAGATTTCGGTGTCGGTCTTTAATCTGCCGAAGAATAGCTACTATTTCTTTAGTTTCACTGTTTCCTAGTTGGTCAAGCTTGGCAATGTATGCGCCCCAAGAATCTAATCTCCTTTTAGATTTTGGCTTGCAAACGTGAATATAGTATTTATGTATTATCAGCTCTGTTGCCCTCATAATATGAAAACCAGAGGCTGTCGCACAGTCGAAGGCCAAGCACTTTCCACTTTCTCTAAGCTCTATAACTACCTTTTGGTCAATTTTTCTCAACATTGAAGCTGGCAGAACATTCTCTGTCCGTGCGATTAAGGCAGTTGTGTCATAGATGCCTTTCTGTGTAACGTGATATGTCTCAAGCTTCTGCAATTCAGCAGAAAGAACTGTTTGGAATTCTTTAGCCTTATTGACAAGCTGTCGGCATGTGAAGTCTATCGAGGTGTCTTCTTTCGCCCATTCGCCAGAAGGGGTGCTAGTAAGCCACGTTAACAACTCACCATTAATTTTGATAAGTTCCTCTCCAGCACCACGACAGACAATCAGTGTGGAATAAGCATCTAGTAGGTTTCGGATATATCCGATGACGGGACTCGTTGCAAAATAGATGTCCGCTCTTGTTGAATCCTTGGCTTCCATTTCAGTCAGTGGCTTAAGTAGAGCGCCTAATTGGTAAAAAAAGGGTAAGTTAATCTTTTCCACAGGAACACCTCCCAAAGGGATACTAACCCACCTTTCTTCAATAGGTAGGTTACACATTAGTATATTGCTCCTTGGGGAGTTTCGCAACAAGCTCTATATAGTCTGTCTTATCAGGTAAATGCTATAAAAACCGAAAAAGCGGGTGTCTAAGAGGGGCGCAGCCCCTCTTTTTGATATCCCTCCCCCTCCCTTATTAAGGGAGGGGGACAAAGGGAGTAGGTTGCTAAATAAATATTAAATGTGTTGATTTAGATTAACAAACTCTATGACTTGAATTAAGTTGCGACCGCTGTATATAAATGCTATAATTTCACCTATGAAGTTTTCAGGGTTTGGGAATTTTGAAAGGTTGAAGACGGCACCAGGCTTATGGAAGAGACTATTCACTGTCGCCTCTGTTCTGCTGGTAATTTCCCTTATCCTTGGCATTGGCTCATGGTACCAGTTGAATATCCTTAGAACTCAATTGAATACGGTAGAGTCGGAAATGGAGGACCTCAGGACCGAAGGAGGCCAGATTCTCAGCAGCTACGCTGACATACGAGAGCAGGTAAACGTACGATTAGGTATCGGACAGAACGCTCAGTCTTTTTTTACTCCGGATATCCCGGAAATCTCGGCCATAGTGCAGGAAACTACCGGTGGTTACTCTGACAGATATCTTTGGCGAGACTATGGGCGCCTCTATCAGTGGACAATGAGGAACATCAGATACAGCCTGGACAGCCGTACTCCCATCCTCCCCGAATCCGCAAATGAGCCGTTAGACTGGAGAGGGGACTTCTGGCGTCTGCCCATTGAGACCCTAAGAGACGAGACCGGAGACTGTGAGGATACCGCGCTGCTGCTGGCCAGCATGCTGCTGAACTACAACGAGAGGAGATATCCTGCCTGGATAATTGGGCTGAAGACCACTGGGCCTGAGCCCAAAGCCCATGTTGCCCTTGCTATCCCCAGTACAAATATTCAGCTTACCATTTTTGATATAGCCGGCCACTATTATACTCCCTTCTATAACCTCGGCGGCTTTGGCAGCCAGTACGTACCCCTGGCTCTTAACGACTGGCTGGCTCATCTGGGTGACGACATGCCTGGTGCCCAGGTGTATATGGTATTTTCCGAAAATTTCTACAAAGAGTTCTCCGGCAACGAAGAATTTATCGAGTGGTCACACGAGCTGCTAAGATAGTGATGGCCGTTCTTAGAGCCGCTTCGACTTTTTAATCACCGCTGTCAGGTTGTCGCTCAAAGAGGGAGCATGCTATAATCAATCCTGCTATGAAGGTCTCGGAGCTGGGAGAATTCGGACTGATTGACCTCCTTGCCAAAATGTGCAACCGCTCGCAGGACGACCACGAGGCATCCTGGCAAAGGCTGATTATCGGCATTGATGATGATGCTGCCGCCTGGCATGGTGATGCCTCTATCCAACTGGCCACCGTTGACTCCTTCATTCAGGACGTTCACTTTCCTTCAAATATAGCCTCCTGGGAAGAACTGGGATGGAAGGCGCTGGCAGTCAACCTGAGTGATATTGCGGCGATGGGTGGTGTGCCCGGATATGCGCTGGTATCCTTGGCTATACCCGGTACTACTGAAGTAGATGTGGTTACCGCCTTATACCAGGGAATGATTGATTTGGCACAGCAGTTTGGTGTAGCCATTATCGGTGGCGATACCAGCCGCGCACCTCTAATCGTAATTAATATTACCATTCTTGGCAGCGCCGGAGGTCAGGACAAGCATATACTCACCCGCTCCGCCGCCAAGCCCGGCGACAAAATAGCCGTTACCGGCCATCTGGGAACTGCCGCCGCTGGCCTTCAGATGCTCACCCAGGGAATGCAGTTCGACCCTGAAGCCCGTACTATTTTAAAACAGGCTTTTCTGCAACCTTACCCCCGCATAGCTGAAGGGCAACTGATGGTAGAACGGGGGATAAAAACAGCCATAGACATTAGCGACGGGCTAATTTCAGACCTGAACCACATATGTCAGGCCAGCGAAGTCGGCGCCCGAATAGAAGTTGACCGTGTGCCAATTCAACCCTCGGTCAAGACAAACTTTGGTGATAAATCCATCCAGCTGGCGCTATCGGGCGGTGAGGACTATGAGCTGCTGTTTACCGGAAGAGACGCGGTCGTTGACAGCGTAAAAAAAACCGCTTCCTGCCCGGTAACCGTAATAGGTGAAATCACCGCCGGAGAAGCCGAGATAACCTTGCTCGATAGCCAGGGAAATCCCTTTAATCTTGATGAGGCAGGATGGGACCATTTTATCAGCCGGTAAGGCAGGCTTAATTCCCGAATTCATACCATTATGAACCATCTCGATATTATAAGCCATAGTCCAGAGGATACTCAGAGGCTCGGCGTCAGTATCGGCGAGCTAGCCCTGCCCGGTGATATATTCCTTCTTGTTGGCGGCCTCGGCACCGGTAAGACCTGCCTTACGCAGGGTATTGCCTGGGGTCTGGATATCAAGGAATATGCGTTAAGCCCTTCCTTTATTATCGTTAGAGAGCTTTACGGCAGGTTGCCGCTATATCATATAGACCTGTATCGACTTGACCATACCGAAGAGTTTATGGAATTGGGCCTGGATGAATATTTTTACGGAAATGGTGTTTGCGTTGTAGAATGGGCGGAGAGGGGGCTGAGCGAGCTGCCACCTGAGCACCTGCTGATTCAACTGAGCTATCTTTCCGATACCGACCGCAGCTTGCAATTTAAACCAAGTGGCCAGCGTTACGTCGAGATGCTAACCCGGCTTAAATATCTTCCCGAAAGGTCACCAAACTGATGCAACTGGCGATAGATACCTCAACCGAGACGGCCGGTCTGGCTCTGGTTCAAGATAGTGAAGTTCTCGCCGAATTAACCTGGCACTGCAGACAAAGCCACTCTACGGAGCTGCTTCCCCGCTTACTTGACCTGCTGAATCAGTCCAGGTTAAGTATTCAATCGATCAGCGGCATAGTTATCGCCCGGGGACCAGGAAGCTTTAACGGATTACGGGTGGGCGTTAGCATAGCCAAAGGGTTATCTTTAAGCCTGGGGTGTCCAATTGTTGGCATCAGCACCCTGGAGGCAGCCGCTTATCCCTACGCCGATATTGGTTTTCCGGTTTGTCCGCTACTTAATGCCGGTCGAGGAGAGATTGCAGCTGCCATATATCATAAAAAGCAAGGAGCATGGGGCCGGCTACTTGCTGAACACATAACCACTGCTGATGCTCTTTGTTCACAGATAACCACCAGGACTATATTCTGCGGTGAATTCACACCCGATATAGCCGCGCTGCTAAGAACGCGACTCAGGCAAAAAGCTATAATAATGTCTGTGACCGCCAGATTACGGCGGGCTGGTTTCCTGGCTGAGCTAGGGCTTAAGCGGCTTGAGAACGGTGATTTTGATAACCCGGCTGCCTTACAGCCACTCTACCTCAGGCGGCCATCTATTACTGAACCTAAACGCCGTTAATCGAAAGGAGAGCCAGAGAGAGGTGAAGCCTCTCTTATGATAACTCACTACCCTTCATGCCAAGAATACATCTCACAAATATGGAGAGGAAACAGGGGATAGGGCAACTGAAAAAATATCAACGGGTGATGGGGTTGGTGAACAATCTCTAAATTATGAATACAGAAAAGAATTGCCAGCCGCAAATATCGGCTGATAACGCCAGCCCGGCAGACACTAACAGTAAAAACCTTGGAGTTGATATGGCTGTTATCTGGGACATGGATGGGGTCATTGCGGATACGGGACCCTATCACCTGAAAGCATGGCAGGGGGCCTTCCAGAAAAGAGGAGTGGAATTTACCGAAGAGGATTTCAAGCGTAACTTTGGCCAGAGGAATGATACCATAATTCAGAACACCCTGGGCCAGGGTACACCTCGGAGTGAAGTAGAGGCCATTATCACAGAGAAAGAGTGTGCCTTCCGCAAAAGTGTAAGGCATAAGGTAAAAGCTCTGCCTGGAGCCATAAACCTGATAAAATCACTCGCGGAACATGGATGCAAAACGGCACTGGCTTCGTCAGCACCAGCGGCAAACATCCAGCTCATTACCGCCAGTCTGGGCATAAAAAGCTTCTTCCAGGCTATAATTACCGGCACAGATGTAACCGAGGGCAAACCCAGTCCGCAGGGTTTCCTCCTCGCCGCCCGGAGATTAGGAGTCGAGCCAGAAAACTGCATCGTGATTGAAGATGCTGTTGCCGGTGTAGCGGCAGCCAAAAGAGCTGGTATGCACTGTCTGGCGGTTACCAACACTCATCCCAGGACAAGCCTGTCGAAGGCTGACTTTGTCGTTGTTACATTGGAAGCGGTAAGTATGGATGACCTGAAGAGGCTTATCAACCCCCAAATTACTTAAAAAAGCGAAACCCTTTTCGAAGTAACCATCCCCACCTTTTATGGGGAGGATGAAAAAGGAGGCGACATTGATAATTAATATAATCAATATAGATACAGAGCCTAAAATGGAAAGGTCATTAGTTCTTATCAAGCCTGATGCCATGCCGAGAAGATTGGCCGGCGCCATCGTTGCTCGCCTTGAGGAGCATGGGCTCAGGCTGGCTGCGCTAAAGATGCTTCATATGGATAAATCTCTGGCCCGGCAACACTATGCTATTCACCAGGACAAACCATTCTTTGAAGGTTTAATAAACTACATCAGCTCGGCGCCGATTGTTGCCGCCGTCTTTGAGGGTGAGAGGGCGGTGGAGGTAATCAGAAAAATAATGGGGACAACTGACCCGGCCAAAGCGGAGCCGGGGACTATCCGAGGTGATTTTGGTCTAGACATCGAACACAATACCGTTCATGGTTCTGACTCATCTGAGACTGCCGAGGAGGAAATCAAGCTGTTCTTTAATGCCAACGAAATCTATTGAATCCTGAGTACCGGAACAGCCTTGCTCCACAGACTATCTAATTGATAATACTCCCGCTCGGCAGCGGCAAAAATGTGCACTATCACATCTCCAAAATCAAGAAGCAGCCATCCTGACTCTAAAGTGCCCTCGGAATGGTGAGGCAAAATGCCTTCCCTCTTTAAGACATGCTCGACCTCATCGAGAATTGCCGGGACCTGCCTGGCTGAATCACCGGTGCATATCACAAAATAATCAGCAAAACTGCACACACCACGGGTATCCAGCAGCAGAATATCCGTAGCCAGCTTGTAGCTGGCTGCTTCCACCGCTTTGCGGGCTATTTCAATTGCTTCCAGAAGTTAATCTCCGCCTCAAATAAAGTACTGAGAAGTGTAGCTGAGACCATGACAAAGGTCAAGTAATTTGCTTTATAAACTATATGGTTTTTCCCGGTTTTATTTATATGCTACACTAAAGGTAGCGGTAAAGCAAAAATAAGCAGGTGAAGGAACTGTTAATGGCCGGGCTTCTTTTTGGCACTGGTGGTGTTCCTCACAGTGCCAGGTCAAACACAACCATTGATGGCATTGAGCGCATCGCTGAGCTCGGGCTTGGCTGTATGGAAGTAGAGTTCGTTCAGGGAGTAAGAATGGCTGAAGCCGGGGCCCGCCTGGTTGCCGAAACAGCGGCCAGAAAGGGGATAAAATTAACCGCCCACGCCCCCTATTTCATGAACTTTAATGCCCATGAGCCGGAAAAAATAAGAGCCAGTCAGGATAGACTGCTCCAGACAGCCCGCATTGCCGCTTTTTGCGGAGCGGAAAGTGTTGTCTTTCACACTGCTTTTTACCTCGGTGACTCACTGGAAAAAACCTACGAGACGGTAAGGAAGCACCTGGGGGAGACATTAAATCAGCTAAAACGGGAAAATAATCATGTTTGGATTAGACCGGAAATCCTGGGTAAGCTCAGCCAGTTCGGGACCCTGGATGAGGTATTTAACCTGTGCACTGAGCTAGAAGGCCTAGCCCCCTGCATAGATTTTGCCCACTGGCATGCCCGCAGTGGCCGGTTCAATTCCTACCCTGAATTTCGTGCCATTTTACAGCAGGTTGAAGAGCGGTTGGGTAGAGCCGCCCTGGAGAACATGCATATGCATGTCTCTGGGATAAAGTACAGTGAAAAAGGAGAAATCAAGCACCTTAACCTCACCGAGTCAGATTTTCAGTACAAGGAGCTTATCCAGGCGTTACGTGACTGCGGTGCTAAGGGTTATGTTATTTGTGAAAGTCCCAACCTGGAAGGAGATGCCATGCTCTTGCAGACAACCTATAGTGCCCAGTGAAAACCGGCTCTTTTTAATTATCCTGTATTTTGATATAATATAGATAGAGGTTTAAGGCTAATCATGTCTGAGGTGAAAATGAAACCGATTTGGCGGCGTAGTGGTCTAATATATTTATTTATAATAATTGGAGTTATTATTCTTTTCGTTACTGTTCAGGGGCAATCTCAAAAACCTGAGGATATTCCGCTAAGCAAAGCAATTGCCATGTCGCAAAACAACGAGATAGCCGAAATTAAGATTGAAGATAACCACCTGCTTATTACCACCATTGATGGCACCGAGCTAAGCACCTTTAAAGAAAGTAACACCAGCATATATGATATTGAAGGGCTTAATCTTACCGGAGTAATAGTTGAGATTAAAGGCTCGACTGGAATGGACTGGGGATCGCTGTTCATTAACTTCCTCCCCCTTATAATATTTGGCGGACTGTTATTCTTCCTCTTTCGTCAGGCGCGAGGAGCCAACAGCCAGGCCATGAGCTTTGGCCGCAGCCGAGCCAAGATGTTCCCGTCTAATACGCCCACGATAACCTTTGAAGATGTAGCCGGGGTTGAAGAAGCCAAACAAGAGCTAACCGAGGTTGTAGAATTTCTTATGTCCAGAGAGAAGTTTCAGAGCCTGGGTGCCCGTATACCAAGAGGGGTACTGCTGGTTGGCCCCCCAGGCACCGGGAAGACGCTACTGGCGCGGGCGGTTGCCGGAGAAGCTTCGGTGCCTTTCTTTTCCATCAGTGGCAGCGAATTTGTGGAGATGTTCGTCGGTGTTGGCGCCTCCCGGGTGCGAGACCTCTTCGACCAGGCAAAGCGCAATACGCCCTGTATTATCTTTATTGATGAGATTGATGCGGTAGGTCGTCACCGCGGCGCCGGGCTGGGCGGCAGTCACGATGAAAGAGAGCAGACCCTCAATCAGATTTTAACGGAGATGGATGGCTTTGACACCAATCTCGGCGTCATCGTTATAGCCGCTACCAACCGGCCAGACATACTCGACCCGGCTTTACTTCGCCCCGGCCGATTCGACCGTAGAGTGGTCCTGGACCGGCCGGATATTATCGGCCGAAAGGCAATTCTTAAGGTTCACTCTAATGGTAAGCCTCTGTCAGAAACCGTAGACCTGGAGATTATTGCCAAACAGACAGCCGGTTTCAGCGGTGCTGACCTGGCCAACCTGATTAATGAGGCTGCCATTTTGGCGGCCCGTCGCGACAAGAAGGTTATCGATATGCAGGAACTTGAAGAGTCCATAGACCGGGTAATCGCCGGCCCGGAGAGAAAGAGCCGGAAGATAAGCCCCAGGGAAAAGGAAATCACTGCCTACCACGAGGCAGGACATGCTCTGGTGGCTAAAATGCTGCCTAATGTTGACCCGGTACACAAAATATCAATAGTGGCGCGGGGTATGTCTCTCGGTCACACCCGGCAACTGCCCACCGAAGACCGATACCTCACGACACACTCCCAAATCAGGGACATGGTAGCTACTTTACTCGGCGGGTATACCGCCGAGAAACTGACCTTTAACGAAGTGACGACCGGGGCTTATGATGATATTAAACGAGCAACCGAACTTGCCCGCAAGATGATAACTGACTTCGGAATGAGTGATAAACTGGGACCACGAACCTTTGGTGACAAGCAAGAGCTAATCTTCCTCGGCCGCGAAATCTCCGAGCAAAAAGACTATGGTGATAAGATAGCCAATGCAATCGATGAAGAGGTTCACAATATTATCGAGCAAGCATATGAAGTAGCTAAGAAGATTCTAACCGAAAACAAACCGAGATTAGTCCACATTGCTGAAAAACTCGTCACTGAAGAGACAGTAGAGGGTAAGAAGCTGGAAAAATTATTCGGTGAACCCCTGCCTTCTCCCCTCCCCAAGGCTGCCTAGAAATACTTGATGCCATCGGTAACTTCGTCGGCCAGGTTACCGGAAGGTAAGGCTAAAAGTATTTAGCCTTAATGCGTTCTAACAATTGAAACCCTTCCACATTTGCTTCGCTGGCAGCATAAGGCAGATAAGGCCCAGCGAAAATTGGCAGGTGATTTTTCCCTGTTACGACTTCTTGAATATTCAGATTATTTTTCTCTGCGCCCGGAAGACCTTCGTATCTTTTCCTGCTTATCGCCTTCCGCCTTTAGCCAGGTGTCAGCGGGCAGGAGGTCAATCTCGGCTATGCAGCGTATCTCGGTTACATCCTCCACATCCAGACCCAGCCTTTCTGCAATTTCCCGGTCGGTTAGACAGCTTGATTTCCTCACCAGGGTGGTACCCTCATAGCACTGAATAGCCGGACTCATCTCCAGGACCTGATGTTTATACTTATTATACAGTTCAGGTGAGACATACTTAGACACTGGATACCTCCTTCCCCACCACTCCTGGCTTTTCTTCCTCAACACTTGCCCTTAGCGTGCGGGCCTGTATACAGATGGGACAGTTCCGCAGGCACTCGAAGCATTGCGCGACAACTGCAGCAAAGGAAACCGCCCCCAAGGCACTTCGTGAGAAGCTACCCAGCAGCATGCTTCTTCTTATTTCGGGGTCGGGCTCCTTGGCAGCTTCCAGTAGCAACCTCTCATAAGAAACCGGCCCCATGTTCTGAGCCCGGGTGGAACATATCCTCCGGTCAAATCTCATCCACTTTATCTTCTCCGCCTCCAGCTCTCCAGAAAGACACTCCGGGCAAGCCTCCAGGCATGGGGTGGTCCCCTGCCTTGCCCACAGCTTGACGCAAGAATGGTCAGGGCAGACAAGTTCCAGCAGAGGTCCATCGGCTTTCAGCGGCATATTGGTAACACAGACAGCCAGGTTTATTATGCCCAGTTGGCGATTCAGGATAATGCCGCCGGCCATAGACCGCGTGCCCAGACCCGCCATCTCGGCACAAAGCTTAAAGCTGAGGCTGGCGTTTAAGCCAATGGTGGGCGGTACATCCGCCAATGAATAATAGCCATATTTGGATTCGATAAACTTAGCTATGGCCACAGCAATGCCAGCGCGGATGCGGCTAAAATCAAAGTTAGCTGGAATCGCCCGGTGGTTGGGGCTGCGCCAGGCACCCCGAATCAGAGGACTTCCAGCGACGACGACAACGCTTCTAGCTCCGATGAGAATATCATCAGGGCGATGACCCGCCGGGGCATATTTATTTATGTCGGCTACTGAGGCAATGCCTACCAGCTCGGCGCCTCGCTGAGTGGCAAATTGCTTAATTTCCTCTTCTGGCGTCATGGAACCCGCTCCTTTCAAACCTTAAAAGGCCTGTTTGCCGCCTCCCGCCCTTTATCCCTCACCTTTATTGACAGGAAATATTTACTAAAGAGGGTCGCCTTTTTAACCCCGAGCAGCCGCAATATTAAAGGTATTCATTATTTTTGCCTTTTGGCAATATAATCAGCCAGCTCGATTAGTACCCGATGTGAATGATTATCATTCAACTCACTGAGGCTATGGCAAGCCCTGGCGCAATATTCGGAGGCGACACCAAAGCACTCTTCAATAATCGATGAATTACGTACCATTTCTATTGCTCGCTCTATATTTCTGTCACTATCCTCATGGTTAAACAACCTCTTCACTGGATTATCTTCATTATAGCGCTCTACCAGAATCATCGCCGGCAATGTAAAGGTACCTTGAGCCAAATCTGAGCCTACTGGCTTGCCCATTTTTTCTTCGTTGCCAATAAAATCCAGTATATCATCCACTATTTGAAAGGCAATACCCATGTTGTTGCCATAGCCTTTCAGACTCTTCACTGCCGACTCTGGTGCCCGGCTTAAAATAGCCCCCGACTCTGTAGCCAGCGAAAACAAAGATGCCGTTTTACGGGAAATCCTGTCTATATAGTCCTCCCGGGTTTGATTCATGTTAAAAGCGCTAAAGGTCTGCCCCAGTTCTCCGCTGGAAATAGTCCCCAGAGTCTGTGTAAAGAGCCTTACCACATGCAAATTTTGAGTATTGGTGGCAAACTCGCCGGCGCGAGCAAACAGGTAGTCTCCCAGCAGCACTGCTTTTTCCTCACCCCAGACACTATTAATCGTTGACCGTCCGCGGCGAACCAGGGATTTGTCAATAGCATCATCATGAACCAGAGTAGCGGTATGCATAAGCTCAATGGCCGTTGCCATCGGCTGAAGGCAATCAAGATTATAGTTATAAAACTTGCCGGCAAGCAGGGTGAGCGCCGGGCGAATTCTCTTGCCTTCACCACTCAGGCTATAGCCAAGCATCTCTGACAGCCAGGGGAAATCAACCTTGCTGACTGACGCCAGGCTCTCTTCCACCTTAGCCAAATCGCTCTTTATAGGTTCGTAAATTCTATTAAGCAGCAATTTTTCTCCTTACTTAACTAGCCGATAAACCCAGACGTATAGTCTCTTCCTCCACCAGCTCGTCATCCAATTTGGAAAACAGAGGTTTCGGCTCCATCAATCTTTGGCCGGGGGGTGGCGGTTGTGGCTGCCATCCTGCCGCTTCTACTCTGCCCTCAAAGCCAAGGTATTCGTGCACCTTCTGTGAGCTGAACGGCAGGAAAGGATACAGTGCCGTTTTCAGGCAGGAAATAGCGTAAAGAGCTACATACAAGGAATCAGCCGCCGCCTGCCTGTCCTCCTTAATCACTTTCCATGGGGATTTTCTATCAAGGTAGCGGTTGGCATAATCGACAAACATCATGATATTTAGTAAAGCCTGTTTAAACTCGCATTTGGAAAGGCGTTCATCTGCTGCCCTAAAAAGTAACTCTTTAGCATCTTCGATTACATCCCGGCTCATATCTTGGCCTGATGCTTGGATGTCTATTGTAATATAATCTTTGCCCAAGTTCTTATCAAGGTCACTCAGATATTCACATATTTCGCTATATTTACTGTGCTCAGGAACGCAGCCGTCAAAGTTTTTGTAGACAAAGGTGAGCACCCGGTGGACCAGGTTGCCGTAGGCGGCTACCAGTTCATCGTTATTGCGGCGGACAAACTCGCGCCAGGAGAAATCGGTGTCCCTCGTTTCCGGCATGTTTATGGAAAGCAGATAGCGCAGCGGGTCGGGGGCATAGCGTGAGAGATAATCAGGCAGCCAGACCGCCCAATTCTGGCTGGTAGAAAGCTTCCTGCCCTCGATGGTTAAAAACTCATTAGCCGGAACATCGTAAGGAAGATTTAGACCGTCATAGCCCATCAGCATTGCCGGCCATATGAGCGTGTGAAAAGGAATATTGTCCTTGCCAATGAAGTAATAGCTTTTTGTCTTATTATCCTTTTCCCAGAAACTGCGCCACTTCTCACTGTCTCCGTTGGACTTAGCCCATTCCTTGGTTGCTGAGAGGTAACCGATTACCGCCTCAAACCAGACATAAAGGCGTTTGCCCCCAAAGCCATCGAGTGGCACCGGTATCCCCCAATCAATGTCACGAGTTATAGCCCTGTCCTTTAGCCCCTCCTCCAGATAGCGCAAGGTAAAGTTAAGTACATTCGGTCGCCAGTGGGTCTGCTGTTTCACCCAGTCTAAAAGCCGGTCGCTAAAAGCGGTTAGTTTCAAAAAGAAATGTTCGGTATCCCTGAAGACGGGGGTGCCGCCACATATGCGACAATGTGGTTCAATCAGTTCAACCGCATTAATCGGTTTGCCACAGGCATCGCACTGGTCGCCACGGGCTCCAGGAGAATTACAGTACGGACAAATGCCCTCAATATATCGGTCAGGTAAAAAACGCTTACAGTTAGGGCAAAAGGGCTGTGATACCGTATCCTTATAAATATAGCCTCTTTCAAAGAGGGTGAGGAAAATATCCTGTGATACTTCAGCGTGGTTGGCAGTGCCGGTGGTAGTGAACAAGTCAAAGGAAATACCAAGCTTTTGCCATGAATCAAGGAACTGCTGGTGGTACTTAGCGGCTATTTCGCCGGGCTGTTTTCCCTCCTGCTCCGCTCTAATTGTTATTGGCGTACCATGCTGGTCTGAACCCGATACCATCAATACCTCGTTTCCTTTGGCGCGATGGTAACGGGCAAAGATATCTGCCGGCAAATAGGCTCCGGCAATCTGTCCCAGATGCAGTGAACCATTAGCATAAGGCCAGGCTACACCAATGAAAATTCGCTCGCTCATAATCTGTATCTAGTGGCAATAAAAGGCGATTCCGGTCAATACTTCAGGCGTCTTCCTTCTCTTTTATTTGCTCTTCCATATATCCCATCTCTGAGAAGAGAGCCTGTGACTCCGTGTCATAAATCTCATTAAGGGGATGAGGAGTACTGCGGTTGACGTTAAGGGTGAATACATCGAAGCGGTTATAATGTCCGGTTATATCGTGCATATACCTGCCGGCAACAACCTCTTCTATATCAAGCTCAGCGCACAGCACGGTTTCACCGTGCACATCAGGGCCGACCAGAAACTGTCCCAGCGGGTTAACAATGGCGGAATGAGCGCCATCGTTGGTGAACTGCTTCCGGGCGGCTTCGTCCAGCTCCATGGCATCCTTCATTTCCTCCGTGAAAACACCGGTGCTGCTCAGCACGAAAATCCGGCCCTCATAAGCATAGCTCTTAATCCTTATATCCAGGCCGCTTATTACCGTGGTTTGGTGAGCCAGGGCCAGGGCCGGCCACAGGGCGGCATGAATAACCTCCCCCTTCGCCAGCAGTGCGAACCTGGCCAGGGGATTGGTGTTCTCACCACAGATCAGGCTCGATAGACCTCCATATACGGTATCAAATACATCAAGTGTGCTGCCATCGCCGCCGGTATGTACCATTCTTTCATATATGGTGGGCACCAGTTTGCGATGTTTGCCCATTAACTCACCGTCAGGACTGAAGTAGAGAGAGGTATTATATAGAGTACCATAGGAATTAGGTTCCTTCTCATTTATGCCCATGACCACATATGCCCGGGCTTTCCTTGCCGCCTGACCAATTTGGTCAGTTGTCGGGCTCGGCACCACCACCGCATTTTTGAACAACTCCCGATAAAAACGCATCACTAATGGATGCTCGGCAGGATAGAAACTAAACCAGTGCGGAAAAGCCGGTATATAGCACTCAGGAAAAACAATTACCTGTGCCCCAAGGTCAGCGGCCTCCTCAATAAAACGGCACGCTTTAGCTGCCGTGGCCTCTCGGTCGAGAAACACCGGGGCGGCCTGAACTACAGCTCCTTTTAGTTTGGGCAAGGTATCTCCCATCACCAGTCCTCATCATAAATCTGAACATCCCCCACCTTCCACCGACAAAATCATAACACAGGCAATTCATATTATCAATAAATTACCTTCCAGCCATCTCAACGCATGCTCTCTATTTAAAGCTCCACTCCCTCTAAGTAATATCTTCCCCAAGAAAGGTCAGTATCCGTTCTCCTTTCTCGTCTTTATAGCGAGCATAATTTTTTTTCAAGGCGCAATCGATGCACAGCAGCAACATAGTGCCGTCTGCCTCGTCGATAGCTAAGTAACGCTCCGGATATGGTATTATGCGCTGGCATTCACTACACTTAACCTGTCCTAAGGATACACAACCTCGTCTCACTGCAAAACCCCCCTTAATATTTTATTTCTTTAAGACCTGAGCCAGGCCCGATACAGCTCCTTCCTTGATAAACCCGTATCCCTGGCCACCCCGGCTATTGCCTCTCTGGCGGATACCCCGGACTGACGCATGCTATGCAGCTGCCTTTCAATATCCTCGGTCAACTGCGGCTTATCCTTTCCAACCTTGCCCTCAATAACCAGGGTAAACTCACCCCTTGGATTGTTGAAATGGGCTATGGCCTGGCTGATTATTCCCCGGAAAACCTCCTCGTGCATTTTGGTAAGTTCCCGGCAAACCGCAACCCTTCTATCGCCAAGAACAAGCAATACATCCTTCAGGGCAGCCTGTAGCCGGTGAGGCGATTCCAGAGTGACAATAGTGCCAGGCTCATCCACAATAGATTCCAGAAGGCGCCGCCGGTCACCAGTCTTGCGGGGCAAGAAGCCAATGCTGATAAACTTCTCAGCGTGTAACCCTGAGACAGCCAGTGCCGTAATAATAACCGATGGCCCGGGTACAGGAATCACCTGGACGCCCCTCTGATTTGCGGCCACAATCAGTTCATATCCAGGGTCAGACATACCCGGTGTACCCGCGTCAGAGACAAGAGCCACGTCCCCTTCTTCAAGTCGATTTAAGATATAATCCAGCTTGTCCCATTTATTATGCTCATGGTAACTCGTTAGCGGTGTCTTAATATCGTAAGTAACCAGAAGCCGTTTTGTCCTGCGTGTATCTTCAGCAGCAATAAGCTTTACTTCACGAAGGGTACGGATAGCACGCAGGGAAATATCCTCTAAATTACCAATAGGGGTAGCCACCACGTAAAGAACCGGCATACTTTCGTCTCGATTTTTAACCCCGCCGAATTGGA
>SDBV01004062.1_pt1 | contig 21225 bp, 19 predicted proteins | sample 2277081 | NCBI WGS metagenome assembly SDBV01 (sample SAMN10402039, study PRJNA504765) | marine sediment metagenome | isolation source: marine sediment core GS10_PC15, 223 cmbsf | place: Arctic Ocean: Southern Knipovich Ridge | collected 2010 | reverse complement strand
GAAATGATGAAAATAAGATACCACGGAAAATCAAAAATATGATAAGGGAAAATGAAACTATGGACAAAATATTATATTTAAGAGCGGTATAAGTAAAAATCCAAAGGGATTTTGGAACTATAGGTCATTTTCGTGGAAATCATTGGATATATAAATATCGGGGAAAGTATCGTTGTTGATGTCACAGATATTCACTCCCAGGCCATAACCAATCTGACTGCTAAGAATACCGGCCTGACGGGTAACATCATGAAAAACATGCCTTCCGTCTTCCTCATCATTTCTGTACAGCCGGTCGCCTGCGCGTGCATCCTCATCGAAGCGCAATTCAGCACCACCATAACTGCGGGAAGTATGTACCGAATGGTACAGCAGGTACATGTCAAGATCCCCGTCCATATCATAATCAAAAAAGGCAGCCTGGGTGGAAAATCCCTGAAAATCGAGTCCGTATTCATGCGCCTCCTCTTTGAATGTGAGGTCACCCTGATTTACAAATGTAGTTTTTACCGGAAGTCCGATCACTTTCATCGTTAAGGTTGCGCAAATTTGAAAGATAAAAAAACTGCCTTTCAGGTATGGTACCCTGAAAGGCAGCCCTCTCTCTGAGGGTATTGATGTATTGTACCGCAGCACTTCCATTGCCATCCCTTCCCAGCATGGCCTCAGCAGCCACCAGGTAGGTCTCACCCAGCCTGTAAACGATAAAGTCTCGTGAACCGTTGGTGGCATTCAAAGAGGAACGCAGGTTGTCATCAATCTTCCAGGGAACCGGGAATATGTTGATGTTGGGACTGTTGGTTGAAACATCGGTTCTCCACAGACACCAATCCTGATCGATTTCATTCAGGTTCCAGGTGAACAGGTTGACACCGGGAAGACGTGCGTATATGGCAGCGGTATCAATCTCTGATGCATCCTTGTCGGTGATCCAGATGGCTGTATCGCCCACCGATGCACCCTCTGGTATGTTCCTGTCGGTGTTGTACAACCAGACATACGCGAAGGATTTTTCATACCTGGCATCCACATCCAGGGGCCTGAAATTCTCAAGTAACCAGGGAGATCAGCTACAGCATCCTCCAGGTCGGCAATGATGGCATCATAGATTTCACTTCCTCTCCGTCAACCATTGTGCCGTAAAGAGAGACGATCTCCTCCTTGTTCCCGAAAAGATTCAGTGTGGTTTTCCAGCTGAAGTCACCCGTTGCAATGTTCCTGGTGACAATGGAGAGTTCCCAGCCTTTATTCAATGTTTCACCGATATTTTCAAATACGGAGTTGAATCCGGAGGTAATGGGTATTTGCCTTTCCAGCAACAGGTCAGTGGTGTTGGTCCTGTATAACTCAAAACTTCCAGATATCCGGCCTTCCATCAATCCGAAGTCCAGGCCCACATTGGCCGTGGCAGAAGATTCCCACCGCAGGTCGGGATTGGCAAGCGTGCCTGGCCTGTAACCAAAAGCAGCATTACCGCCGAAGGAGTAAATGGTTCTTGACAGAGATCCCCTGGTCTGGTAGGGCGTAATACCAGTATTACCCGTAACTCCGTAACTGACTCTTAAACGCAGGTCTGAGAAAAGGTTCTGACTGTCCATAAAATCTTCACTGCTGATCCGCCACAATGCTGCAGCAGATGGAAAGAAACCCCATTTGTTGCCTTCGGCAAGCCTTGATGAGCCATCATACCGTCCGGTGAGTGTAACCATGTATTTTCCCATCAGCTCGTAGTTGGCACGTCCCATGAACGACATGATACCCCATTCGGAGAGGTCACTTCCAAAATCCAGTATGGTTTCTGCAGTTCCGATATTGTGAAACAACTGAGATTCATAAGGTATATTCTCAAAAGTATAGTTATAAACGCGTTCGTGTTGCTTTCGTACCCTGGGAACACCCCCTGGCGGGCAATTGAATTCATCCCCTGGAACAATCCCCTTCTGTATTCACGGAAATCGGGGCCGAAATTTATCCGGTATGTCAGGTTTTTCAGGATATCCAGTTCTGCAAAAATATTACTGAATACCCGGAGGGTTGCCCGCTCATCAACCAAATTTCCTTCGACAAAATCTGCAAGCGGACTCCACAGCAACGGGTCTGCTCCCGGACGGTAAACAATTTCTCCGTCTGCATCATAGGGTTCAGCGAGTGGGGAGATATTCAGAGCGGTTGAATATGGATTCGAAGCCCAGTTCTGCACCGAGTTGGAGACCTGTGTGGATGTACCGACCCTGAATCTGTCAGACGCCTTATGGTCCAGATTTACCCTGAATGTATAGCGGGTGAAATCCTGGATCTCCACAATGCCCCCTTCATTGAAATAGTTAGCAGAAAGAGCGAATCCGGTCTTTGCACTTCCGCCCCGGACGCTCAGCTGATGATTCTGCTGGAATCCATTGTCCAGGACAAGGGGTACCCAGTCAGTTGACACGCCAGCGTTATGTGCATCAATTTCATCTGCTGTAAAGGCACGTCCACCGACTTCTTTCCTGTGCATATAATTGCATGCATGAAAGGCTACAGATAACTCAGAAGAATAATAACAGAAGATTTTTTTTCATAGAATTAGTTTTAGATTAGTTAGTGTAATTTGGATTGGTTAGTAGCTTATATATGTAATTGATCTTTATGCAATCGGTTGCAGAAGGGTACAAAATATTTTTAAGAACACAAATAGAAAATGGCAATTTACTACTTCAAGGATGCATAAGCGGTGTCAGATCTTAATATAATCAGTGCCGTAAGGAGCACGCTGAGGTCTGCTGAGCATTGAGTTGGCTGCCTCGTTGCCTATAAATTTCTCCTTCACCGGATCCCATTGAAGGGCCCCGGGCATCTTCATGGCAATGTGACTCAGCAGGCAGACACTGCAGGCACGGTGACCTATCTCAATGGGTGATATGGGCTCTTTCCTGCTCTTAATGCAGTCAAGCCAGTTGCCATGTTGCTCATCACTTTTATAGAGATGGATTTCATTCTCCTTAATTTCCGAAGTGAGGATATCCGGATCGCTTGCATTCAGTGCTTTGCTGCTCCTCTCCTGTGAAACGGGATCACTGGCCGTGGCCTGGTAATTGCCCCTGGATACGAAGATCCATCCCTCGGTCCCTTCATACCTTATCCCATTGGGAAATCCGCCACTGGTGTACATGGTGATGCCATTCCCGTATTCGGCTTTTACCATAAAATCGCCATGCACGTTCCAGAGTCCGGACCTGGGAAATTCCGCCACAGCTTCCAGGGAAACCGGACCTGTATACTCTGTATCCATTCCCCACGCAGCCGAATCGAAATGGTGCTGACCCCAGCCTGTTATCATTCCTGCTCCGAACTGTTCACGGCGAAGCCATCCGGGGCGCCCGTAACCTTCAAGGGGATGTACTCCGATCTCGGTATAATAGACATAAGGAGTTTCTCCCAGCCACATGTCATAATTGAGGTTTTCAGGAACGGGCATTTCTTCTGCTTCCGGACCGGAAGGATCCCCGGGCAATCCAACCTTCACAGTGACCAGCTTTCCTATCCTGCCATTTCTCACAAGTTCGGCGGCAATCCGGAACTGTGGTGATGAGCGTTGTTGTGTGCCCAATTGCAGGATTGTTCCTTTCTTTTGGGCGATGTCACTTAACATCCTGCCTTCAGCAATAGTAAGGGAAGTGGGTTTTTGCAGGTATATGTCTTTACCAGCCAGGACAGCTTCTATGGCTGGTTGAGCATGCCAGTGGTCGGGTGTGCTGATGATCACTGCATCGATCTCAGGATTGAGCAACATCTCCCTGTAGTCATCATACATTTTAACATCAATTGCATGATCACTGTTGTTTTTATTGGCATAGAAATCTTCGACCAGCTTCTTTCCATCTTTCATCCGGTTGCTGTCTACGTCGCTGACCGCTATGACACGGGCCATATCATACCTCATTGTTCCGGGGAGATCATGGCCCCTGGCAATCCTGCCACATCCGATCTGCCCGATCTGGATTTTATTGCTGGGAGCGCTCTTCCCAAATACCGAGGAGGGTACAATGGTGGGGAACACCAATGCACTGCCGGTGGCTGCTGATGCAGTTCTTAAAAATTTTCTCCTTTTCATAATTATTCAGTTATCGTTTATATTTTTATTAAAATCTTATTCATCCGAAGTGTCAAGAATCCAGAGTATTCCTCCGCGTAAATGTGCAACGAATGTGGGATCTTCATAGAATTCGGGATTATGCCCAAGCGCGGTGTACCACTGGCGTCCACCTTCAAAATGATGGCACCAGCACAGCGGGAACTGCTGACCAAAGGTTTCACCCGGGTATTCATCTTTTCCGTCATCCTCAACGGTAGTCATATCGGCTGACAGCAATACATGGATATCTGGATTCAACTGGAAAGAGTAATAGCATTCATCTTCGATGGTCCATCTTAAAGGAAGATGCGAGGTCGAAGGGTGGCCGGGGTCTGTTACCAGGACGTCAAACTCCTGGCAGGGAGCATGGCGGATGAATTTTCCTCCCACCAGGGCCCAGTACCAGGGCCATTGCCGTTCTGTGGCATTTGCAGAATGGATGGCAGCAAAGCCTTTACCACTCCTGATGTAATCCTGGAATGCTTTTTTCTGGTCATCTGTATCAAATCCCTCATTGTTTGAGTTGCAGAAAATAATGGCATCATAGCGGGCCAGGTTTTCGGGAGTGAAAACTTCGGGCAGGTCTGAAACATCCGTTGCAATATTCTCTGCAGTGCAGATCTTTTCAAGGGCAGCAACACTGGCTGCAATGTTCTCATGGACGTACCCTTCTCCGTTTTTAGTATAGATCAGTACACGTTTACTTCTTTGCTGACCACCTGTGCAGGAGGCAGCGATCATCAGGACAGGTACCATCAGTAAAAGAAATCTTTTCATCACTCTCTATTTTTTTGTTTTCATTATTTCAACCCTGGGAGGATGAGCAAATCCCTGCCAGTAACTTTCAGCTTTTTCAGCGGTTAAGGAACCGTCAAACACCAGTAAGCGGTACTTCAGGCTGTAATCTTTTCCTTTTTCAAGCATCCAGTCTTTGTGCCGGATGGGACAAAATTCGAAATAGACATCCCCACGTCCACCATTGGCATCAACAGGCCATACTCGCATGGGCTCGGGAAAATCACGGTTTGATGTATGTCCCATAAACAGGATCCCGCTTCTCCCTTTCTCAGAAACCGATTCTCCTTCCACCATGCACCACTTTGCTTTGGTGCCATCAGCGCTTAACCGGTCTTTGTTTTCAGAGGTCAGCACCGAGCTGTTGTCTTTGTGCCAGAGTTCAGTGGCCCGGTATCCAATTCCTCCGCCATAACGGTAAGCATCCAGCATGATCCCTGAATCCAGCGGTGTATTCAGTGTGATGGTGTAATCGATGAGCCAGACATCCCCATTCAGATTCCAGGCACGTACATCCAGAACTTCATTGATGGCCACCTGGTCTTCGCCCCTTCCTCCAAAATCGATATGCTCCTGCAATGCTTTAAATCCACTGAAAACAGGCCCTTCTACTTCGGATAATAAGCCGCTGAATCTGACGGTGCCCTCTCCTTTGATCAGGTTCCAGAAGTCGACTTCCCGACCCCTGATATGTGTCTTTGTCCATGGCCCCCAGATGCCATAATGATGGTAGTGGTCCGGCGGCTGGATACGGGACAATACCTGTCCGCCAGGAGACCAGAGAGGATGGATGAATCCGGAACGCCTGAACAGTGGATCTGCATCTCCGGGTGGATAAACAGTTCCAAACTGGTATTCCAGGATCGGCTGATCTTTCATGCTCAGCCTTAGTTTTCCCTGTTTTTTCGTCAAATGCACCGGAGCAGGATCCTTTTCTCTGATTTGTTGCCGCAGAACAAATTCACGGCTTGTGCCATGGGGCGTTTCTCCCGAAAGAATGAACCAGAGTCTGGCAGAGTGTCCGGATTCAATCTGGCAGTGAACCGGGACCTCTTCCTTCCCCACAATTTCATAAAGAGTGAGGCGCCCGGCATCTTCATTGTAGTTGACTTGCTCCAGGTTGAGTCCAACAGGGCATTCCCTGTGATCCGTATCAGGGGAGAAAACTGTGAATCTCACTGTCTCCTGACTGAATGCCAGAGAGGAGATAAAGAGCAATGGCAAGTACAGTTTAAGTTTCATATTATAATAGATTTGGATGCAGTCATGGGTTGTATTTCTTTACCATTTCAGTAAAACAATGGATGTTTTCAGTGGAGACATCAGGCGGCATCCCACCTCCACAAGAAACAATGACCCTGTTTTTTGATTCCAGGTTCCGGATCAGATCTTTTACTCCTTGCTCAATCTTCCCGGCCGATCCGTTTGCCAGCACATCCCTTGGAGGGATATTCCCCAACATGGTAACCTGGTTGTTTGTCTGTTCTTTCAGGAGATTCAAATCTGTGTCAAAGCCCATGTTGAAGAGATTGACTCCCATTTCATTGAGGTACCTGATGGAGGATATGTGTGATGCATCATTATGCAGAAACTTTATCCGTACATCCCTGTTAAACAAATCCTTAAAGTAGGGTAATCCGTATTCCCTGAATTCTTCTTCCCCAATAAAACCCATAATGTCATCCAGGACAAGAATCCCATCGATGGTAGGGAAAGCCTGTTTCTGGATCTCATGCCAGTCGATCAGATAGTCATTGATTATCTGAAGCAGCCTGTGAATTTCCCGGGGATGGGTGATCATTCCGGTTAAAAATTCAGTGGTTCCCATTAGATAGGCAGCCACATTTAACGGGCCTCTGGATACAGAAAAGTAGATGTTATGGCCATTGTCCTCAATTCTTTGACGATTGATCAGCAACCTGTTGAGAATAAAGGGAGCAAATCCGTCTTTCTCAGGATCTGGCCTGGATATTCTGGAGATCTCGTCGATGGAACAAACTAACCTGTGCGCATGGGGAAATTCGTTGGTTGGAAATGAACATTTTGCACCGAATGCCGAGGGTTCGCTGCACATTCCAAATTCGGACCAGAAACCGGGCAGGAACAAAACATGGGGAAATAGATTCACCACATGTAAATTTGCTTTAAACCACAGCTCATCATTTGTGAAATAATCAAGAATTTTTATACCATACCAGTTGGGCAACCAGGGGCTATCCACGATAAATCCAACAGGCAGAGGAGTGAATCCTTTTCCATCAATGACTTGACAAAGTATGTTCCACTGATCTTTGGTCATTTATTATTTTTGATCAAATGTATATAAAGTTACTTATAATGCAACCGATTGCAATACTTATCAGATGATATTTTACTAATTTTGAAACGATCTATTCGATAATGAATATCATCTCCTTATGATCAGTAAGAAAGAAGTTACCATATATGATATTGCAAAAGCATTGAATCTATCAGCATCAACTGTGTCCAGGGGATTGAGGAACCATCCTGCCATCAGGAAAGATACCATCAGGAGGGTCATGGATGCTGCTCAATCCATGGGGTATCAGCAAAATCCCTTTGCACGTAACCTGAGGAAAAACCGATCCAACACCATAGGAGTCATCCTGCCCCGCCTTGACAGCAGTTTCCAGTCATCTGTCATTTCCGGTATCGAAAAAACGGTGAACCAGAAAGGGTATAATTTGATTATCAGTCAGTCAAGGGAGTCTGGGGAGAAGGAAAAAGCAAACATTATAACCATGTATAACAGCAGGGTGGATGGATTACTGATTTCCCTGGCCTGTGATACCACCAACCTGGACCATCTCGACAGGTTTCTGAAGAAGGGGATTCCGGTTGTCTTTTTCGACCGTGTTAAGGAACGCCCCAATTGCCAATGCACCAGTGTTGTCATTGACAATGAAAAGGCTGGCTATGAAGCTACGGAACATCTGATCAGGCAGGGATGCAAAAGGATCCTGTTGCTCAGTGGTAACCTTTTAAGCAATGTGTACAGCCACCGTCATCATGGATATACACAGGCCCTTCTGCAAAACGGATTGTCCCATGACCCACAATTGACCTTACTTGATGTATTAAATGAAGAATCAGGTGAACGGACTGTCTCCAGGCTGCTTCAGATGGAGCAGCGGCCCGACGGTATTTTTGCGGCCAATGATACCTCGGCTGTTGCAATCATTTGTGCATTGAAGAAGGCCGGAATAAGGGTTCCGGAGGACATTGCGGTGGTGGGCTTTAACAATGTCCATATATCCAGGGTTATTGACCCCGGTCTGACAACCATACACTATCCTGGTCCGGAGATGGGAGAAATGGCTGCCTCAACCCTCATCGATATGCTGAATAGTGATGATCCGGTTATCAAAAAAACCATTGTGCTGGAGCATAAATTAATAATCAGAAATTCTTCATTGAGAAACCAAACCAGAGCATGAGACCATATATATTATCAGAGAGCCATTGGAAATCGGTGAAGGACCAGGAATACCAGCTGGCCGTTTTACCCTGGGGAGCCACCGAGGCACACAATTACCACCTGCCTTATGGCACAGATAATTTTGAAACCGATGTCCTGACCTATGAATCAGCAAGATTGGCCTGGGACAAGGGTTCAAAGGTGGTTGTTCTTCCCACGATCCCCATTGGGGTGAATACCGGGCAAAATGATATAAAGTTAACACTGAACCTGAACCCAAGTACCCAGCATTACATCCTGGAGGACATTGTGGAGAGCCTTGTGAATCACAGGATATTCAAACTACTGATCGTAAACGGGCATGGAGGGAACGACTTCAGGCAGATAATCCGGGAAGTGGGTCAATCGTTTCCCGAAATGTTTATTTCAACCTGCAACTGGTTCCAGTCGGTCGATAAAGGTTCGATTTTTGAGAATCCAGGTGACCATGCAGATGAAATGGAAACCAGCCTGATGTTGTATGCCCGGCCGGATCTGGTGCTTTCACTGGACCAGGCGGGCAGGGGTGAAGCAAAGAAGTTCCGGATCGGTGAATTGAACGAGCACTGGACATGGACTGAGAGGAAATGGTCCATGATCACTTCAGATACAGGTATCGGCGATCCCGGGAAAGCTACAAAGGAGAAAGGTGAGCGGTATTTCAGGGAAGTCACCGAAAAAATGGCCGGACTGATGACCGGACTGGCCACCACAGATATTGAGGATTTGTATGTGTGAAATGCTTTTTGTTTTTCATTGAATAAGAATGGCAAAATGAATACTTTTGCAATTCTTCGCAGGGCTCAATTCCTGCGGTTGCTTAATTTCAGTCACACATATCATAAATACCTGTTCCCATGAATTTCAAATCCAACGTTGAATCATCCTTTTACAACATATCAGGTTCTCCGGAGATCAGTACCAATATTCCCCATATTGTGGTGGAGAACTTCCCGTTGATGGGGCTTATGACCGCACTGCGTTTCCTGGAATGGGCAAAAGAGAATCCAGGGGGAACCATCAGTCTGCCAACCGGCAAGACCCCCGAATATTTTATCAAGTGGACCAGCCACCTGCTGGGAAACTGGGAGGGTAAAAAGGTGAAGGAACTGAGGAGTAAATATGGGATCGGCGATATGGAAAAACCATCACTGCAACATCTCCAGTTTGTGCAGATTGATGAGTTCTATCCCATCAGCTCCCGTCAGCATAACAGTTTCTATAATTATGTGAAGAAATACTATATCGGTGGATTCGGTCTGGATCCTGCCAATGCTTTGCTGATCAATTCGGATGAAATCCCACTCAAAGACGGGCTCCATTTTTCTGAAGTTTTTCCCGATAACCTGGTGGACCTTTCCCTGCGGTACCGGGAACCTAAGAATCACATCGAAAAATTGAAGCAAGACTCGCTTTTTTCCATTGATAGCTGGTGCACCGGGTATGAGCAGAAGGTCAGAGATAAAGGAGGAATCGGCTTTTTTCTCGGAGGGATCGGACCTGACGGACACATTGCATTCAATACACGTGGATCGGATCACTATTCCACCACCAGACTGACTGAAACCAATTTTGAAACCCAGGCTGTTGCCGCATCTGACCTGGGAGGGATCGAGATCTCCCGGAACCGGCTGGTGATCACCATTGGACTTCAAACCATCACCTATGACCCGCAGGCCGTTTCCATTATTTTTGCAGCGGGAGAAGCCAAGGCATCCGTTGTGAGGGATGCTCTTGAGCGGGAACCTTCAAACCTCTATCCGGCCAGTGTCCTCTCCAAACTTGAAAATGCCAGGTTCTACCTGACCACCGGAGCTGCTTCAGCGCTGAAAACCTCCATAGATGCGTTTTACAGGCAGGGTGACTGGACCCAGGAGAAGACCGACAGGGCTGTTATTGATCTGTGCGGGAAGCTGGATAAGTATGGTCATCACCTTACTTTAAGCGATCTGAAGGAGGACCGTTACTGTGAAATGATCCCCGGACTGGGAGAGGATACTGTCCCGTCGGTCATTGCTTCAACCAAAGCGAAGTTCAGGCAGGGAATGGTGCCTGAAAAGGATCAGGTCTATTACCACACGGGTCCTCACCACGACGACATCATGCTGGGGCTCAATCCACACATCCACCGGCTCATGAGGAATGAAACGAATACCAACTATTTTTCGATCCTCACCTCCGGTTTTACCGCGGTGACCAACAAATTTGTCATCGAAGCACTGGAAGACACCAAGCATTTCCTGGATAAGGGACTGATCCAGATGACCGGGTATCCGGATTTTTTTGAGTCAGGGTACAAGTATAAGCGTGACAAGGATGTGAACCATTACCTTCTCAAGGTGGCTTCGGGCGAGGATTACGAACTCCGCAGGGGACTGGCACACCGGCTGGTGAGGGATATGGTGGGGCTGTATGATGTGAAAGGTGAGAGCCAGCTCAGGGACGAGATCAACAACATCCTGATGATCCTTAAAAAAAGCTATGATGGCGAAATGAACCTTCCTGACATCCAGAAGTTGAAAGGCATGCTCCGGGAATTTGAAGAGGAGCTGGTATGGGCCTGCTTTGGGATCCAGACTAAAAATGTTCATCACCTGAGACTTGGTTTTTATACCGGGGATGTTTTTACCGAGCAGCCCAGACGGGACAGGGATGTGGAGCCTATCCTGAAGGAGTTGCGTGAGATCAAACCCACGGTGGTCAGTCTTGCTTTTGATCCTGAAGGCAGCGGACCTGATACCCATTACAAAGTTTTGCAGGTCATTGCAGAAGCGCTCAAGATGTGGAGCCAGGAGGAGGATCTTTCCAAACTGAGGATATGGGGTTACAGGAATGTATGGTACCGTTTCCACCCTGCTGAATCCAATGTGATCGTACCTGTATCCCTGAATGCTATGGGGGTCATGGACGATGCATTTACAAACAGCTATCTGAGCCAGGTGGAAGCCTCATTTCCCAGCTATCAGCATGATGGGAAATTCAGCGATCTGACTAAAAAGATCTGGGTGGAGCAGCTTAAGATGGTCCAGTTACTGGTTGGAAAGAACACCTTTTACCAGCATGAGAGCCCCAGGGTGAGGACCACCCACGGACTCCTTTTCTTCAAAGAGATGAGCCTGGAAGAGTTCCTGAGCCATGCAAGGGAGCTGGAGAAATCAATGGAGGGAGTAGTTCTTTAAGGGTTCAGGGTTGGAATCCCTCTTCTTTTTAACACCAAATACCTAGTTTTCAAGACATGTATATTCATACTAGGTGTTTTAGGGGGCATAAGTTTTTTGTGATGCCCAATAAGCAACATATAAATATTCCAGCGGAAGATTTTCAGTTGCGGTTGGGTATGCCAAAAAAAAGAGAGTGCCCCTTTTGACACCCTCTCTTGCATATTGGTATTGTACTGTGATCCCTACAGAACTACATCTCCTTGATCTTGATGTTCCTGAACCAGACAGCATGGCCATGATCCTGCAACCCGATAAATCCTGTTTTGGCTACATTGGCAAAATCGGGATTGAAATCGGGGAACTTGCTATCAGCGATCATCTCTTTCCACTCATCAGTCCAGAGGTGGAATTCCAGCACATTTTCACCATTCATCCTGTAAGCAATGGTGCCTTCATAGGAGATTATCTCAAAGGAGTTCCACTCCATGGGACCCAATGCATTCTGAGGATCGGGGGGGATCAGGTCATAGAGGCTTCCGGCCCTCCTGTTCCCATCCTTACCCAGTGTGTTGTCGATATGGTTCCCGAAATTGTCCAGGATCTGCATTTCAGGAGCGTTGTACCAGATTGCCTTCCCTTCGACCTCCTCCGCCAGGTAAAAGATACCTGAATTACCACCCTCTTCGATCATCCAGTCGATCTTGAAATGGAAATTGGTGAACTGCTTGTCGTAGATGACATCACCTCCGAATCCGGCTTCACCCATTCCCGAGTTTGAACACTTAAGGCTTCCATCCTCAATGGACCAGCCTTTATCAGGGAATGCTTCCATGTCATAACCACGCCACCCGTTGGTGGTCTTTCCATCAAACATAAGGATCCAGCCCTCAGCCTTTTCCTTTTCGGTAAGTGTGTTGTCTGCAACAACTGCCACCTCTTCTGTTGCATCCGCTTGTTTCTCCTCCCTGGGAGGTGTGATACAGGATACCATACCGAAGATAAATATTGCAACAAACAGATATAATAGATGTTTCATTTTGTTCAGTTATTTGTGTTATACAATTGTTAAGCAGGCATATCGGGTAGTTCCCATCCGCCTTCTCTCGGAGTATGCTTCACAAGCTCAGCTGCGAACTCTTTGGCTGAGAACTTATCGGTCCATTTCTTATCGAAAGTGGGATGTCCGTCGTGGATCTCGAAACCATCCTCGATAACTATCCGCAGCTGTTCGCTGTCCGAAATATTTGTGAACTCCATATTCTCACCATCCCATTCCAGTTCCTTGCTAAGGCCCTGGAGGCGAACAGCGTTCACGCCCATCACAACCATTTCATTGAACGGACCTGCTTCACTGAATGGAGAAGCAGTCTCCACACGGTTCTCGGGACTCTCCTTACATGCCCTTACCCAATCCATTTCATGGCTGGCCTCTACACGGCGCCTGAATTTCGGAGCATCGGGAACCCTTCCTGAAAGCAACCAGGGGTTTACTCCGTAACATCCGCAAATCAGGGTATCCTTGGTGCCATGGAACAATACGCCCCCTCCTGAATCATTCATACTCTTGCCTTCGGGCCACCATTTCGGTTTCATGGGCTGCAGTCCGCCGTCGTACCAGGTTATATCCACCCTGGGGAATTTCACGTTTGCGGCTGGCTTCCTCTCTGGGTAGGTCAGCTTAACCATCTGTGCATTTGGAGCGCACTCGGTCAGCAACAGGGTGGAACTGCCCTGTGCTTTAATGGGATATTCAAGTTGCAGCCCAACAAAAACCGGGTGCAAAATATGGCAGGCCATGTCGCCCAGGGCTCCGGTTCCGTAATCCCACCAGCCGCGCCAGTTCCAGGGATGGTAGATCTCGTTGAAGTCTTTCATCTCGGCCGGACCGGTAAAGAGATCCCAGTTGAGTGTGTCAGGTACCGGCATAGACTCCTTGGGTACATTCAGACCCTGGGGCCAGATGGGACGGTCGGTGAATGCTTCCACTTCTCTTACCTCACCAATCTCGCCGTTCATGATCCATTCAACCACCTGGTTCACTCCTTCACCTGAGGAACCCTGGTTCCCCATGGAGGTGGCCAGTTTGTGCTTTTTGGCCAGTTTGGTCAGCAACCTTGATTCATATACCGAATGGGTAAGGGGCTTTTGCACATATACGTGCTTGCCCATGGTCATCCCGTGTGAAGCGATCAGAGCGTGGGTATGGTCGGCTGTTGCCACCACCACTGCATCGATCTTGTTGCCCATCTCATCGTACATCTTTCTCCAGTCCCAGTACTTCTTTGCCTTGGGATATTTATCAAACGTTTCCTTGGCATATTTCCAGTCCACATCGCAAAGGGCCACTATATTCTGGTCCTTGATGTTCCTCAGGTTGGAGGCGCCCATGCCGCCAATGCCAACCGCGGCAATATTCAGTTTATCACTGGGTGCAGTGTATCCCAGTCCGCTCACCACATGGCTTGGAATGATCGTAAAGCCAGCAGTTGCAGCTGCTGTGGTTCCGAGAAATCTTCTTCTGGAGACACCTCTGCCTTTGTCTTTGCTCATGGTAATAATTTTTAGTTGGTTATTGTGTGCTAAGTAATAGGAATCGTGCCACAATTTAATAATAAAAATCCATAGATGAAATTCAAAGGGCGTATAGTTGGAATCTTCACCCAGGTAATATTGAATGACTCAAATTGCTGTATAGACTGACTCTAATTAAAGTGTAAAGAATAAGGGTATAAAGAACATTTATTTATTTGAGAATGAGTTTATAAGAACCTATCCTTGTCTCCATGTCATTGATAAGGATGAGATAGAATCCTTCAGGTTGGTTCACTAATGAGATTAGTTTGCTATTTCCAGAAGATGTCTGATCGTATATCAATACAACCAGTGTAAAGTTGTTCCCTGGAGTGAACCGGATTCAGCTGGTCGCCTTAGATGATAACAGGAATATTCAGCAGCAATACATCACGATCGAGTATATTCCTCCTGTTATGACACTTGCAGACATAATCTTTCCTCAATGTAGCTTGGCTACATCTATGGAATATTTTGCCTTCCGCCTTGCTATCTCTTTTTTCGCACGCTCTCATGTACAAAACTGGTTTTTAGAGGTGCCCTAATGATACTAAAAGACTATACTATACCTTAACAACTAATTATACATTTGATCCAGACAATATCCAGTTACTTGAGAATCCTAAACGAAATGAAATAATAAGAGAACTCGATCATTTGCGGCGCAAGGTTACAAATAATGATAATCTTATCATTTTCTATGCCGGTCACGGATTCTGGTACGCAGAGGCAGAAATTGGTTATTGGTTACCTTCGGATGCAGGCAGTGAAACTACAGCTGAATGGTTTAGAAACAGTACCCTGGTGGATTACTTAAGGGCAATTAATTCAAAACATACACTTCTAATCACGGATGCCTGTTTTGCGGGATCGATCTTCAAAGCAAGATCCGTTTCATTAAACCACGAAAAGGCGTATGAAAGGTTGTATGATATGCCAAGTCGAAAAGCGATGACCAGTGGAACATTAACGGAAGTCCCTGACCTGAGTTGTTTCATCAGGTACTTAATCCGAAGGCTCAATGAGAATGAAGAGACATATTTATCTTCAGAGGAATTATTCAGTAGTTTTAGAATTGCAGTAATTAATAACAGTGATGCGGTCCCACAATTTGGAGAGATCAGGAATGGGGGAGACGAGGGAGGGGACTTTATTTTTCTAAAGAAATAACAAGTTATTAGTTAGAAATGAACAAATATAAGGGAATAATCATTCCAGTAACAGTGCCTTTTCTGCTTGGGATGCTATTATTCTTCTCCTTTTTGCGTACTTGTGAGCGTTTTGAACCAGACCATCTGTTGATCGTATATACAGAAACAATTGCAGATGTATTATATACCACGTGTTCAGCGAGGGGGATTATAGTTGACATCGGTAATGAGGGCATTAACCAGCATGGTTTTTGTTGGTCTGAGTCTCCGAATCCTGTCATTGAACATAGCGCGAGAAATCAATTGGGACCAAAAAGTATTGCTGGGGCTTTCTCATTTGAATTAACCAATTTGTCATCAAATACTACATATTTTGTTAGAGCATATGCCACAAATGGAAGTGGAACCGCTTATGGAAGTCAGCATAGTTTCACAACATTACAATAATGGATAGTTGTATGATGATTTACCTGTTATTTTGAGCTAAGAAAATCCAACCAAAGATTTCCCCAATTAATTATATTTTGTCATGAAACAAAAATCAAAACTGACACGCAGGGAATTTATGGGAACCACGGCTGCTGCCACTGCATTTACCATCGTCCCCAGTCGTGTACTGGGCGGCCTTAACCATGTAGCTCCCAGTGATAAACTGAACATTGCATATATCGGATGCGGAACCCAGGGGATCAGGGAGATGGCCAGTCTGATCATTAATCCTGATGTTCAGATCACCTCGGTCTGTGATCCCAATAAATTCAGCACGAATTATGTGGATTGGTCGCTGCACGGGATCCGCAATATTGTCCGCAGGGTACTTGATGAACCCGGGTGGGGATCGGGTTTGAACGGGATCCCCGGCGGAAGGGATGTGGGGCAGGAGCTGGTGGAAAAGTATTACGCCAAACAAACCGGGTCGGGCAGGTTCAAAGGATGCGCTTCCTACAACGATTTCAGGGAATTGCTTGAGAAAGAGAAGGACATTGATGCCGTGAAGATCATGACCCCCGATCACCTTCATGCGGCAGTTTCCATTGCATCCATGAAAAAGGGAAAACATGTGGTGATCCATAAACCCATCGCCAACAGGATGCATGAGGCCAGGCTGACCATCGACACAGCCCGTAAAACCGGTGTGAGCACCCACCTGCTGGCCTGGAGTGAGAGAAGCGGGCTCGGAACAGCACTGGACTGGATTACAAAAGGAGCCATCGGTGAGCTCAGGGAGATCCATAACTGGTCCAACCGTCCCGTATGGCCTCAGTGGACATCCAATCCCTCAGACTCCCCCCCGGTACCTGATGATTTTGACTGGCAGTTGTGGCTTGGACCGGTGCCCGACCGTGCGTACCATCCCAACTATACGAATGCTGTATTTCGTGGCTGGTATGATTTTGGAGGTGGGAGCATCGCTGATATGGGACACTACAGCCTCTGGCCGCTTTTTCTTAAGTTTGGGATCAATACGGCCCCGTTGAGCGCCAGGGCCTATGGTACCACCACGTGCATTGTTGAAGACCATGTGAGTAAAGGAGTGAGAAACAATGTGGCTTTCCCATACTCCTGTATTGTGGAATTTGATTTTCCAAAACTGGAAATCCTGCCTCCATTCAAATTGTACTGGTATGACGGTGGAATGAAACCTGTTACCCCGGATGAACTGGATGCTGAGGATAAGGAACTACCCAGGGAAGGGATGATGTTCGTGGGCGATAAAGGTAAGATCCTGGCCAGCTTCCATGGCGGCAGTCCCAGGCTCCTCCCTGAGAAGAAGATGGTTGAATGGAGCGGGTCTGCTGAACCACCCGAGGAGATGACCAACCGGGATGAACGTGCCTGGATTGAGGCATTTAAAAGTGGAGATCAGTCGCCCGGAAGTTTCCTGAAGGCCACACCTGTGACCGAAACCATCCTGTTGGGGGCTGTGGCTCTGAGGGCCCGGAAGAAGGTGGTGTATGACCAGAAGAATATGGAGATCACCAATCTTCCTGAGGCCAACCAGTACCTGCGCCGGGAGTACCGGAAGGGATGGGAAATGTAAGTTGAAAGTCGAAAGTTGAAAGTGAAAAAGTGAAAAGTAATAAGTTGAATTTGTTAATATCCTATAAGTACTTAAATAAGATGAAAACAACACCCACCCTTTTACTGCTCATGGCATTTGGCATGAATACCCTGGCTCAGAAAGCAGGGGTTTCAGACATGATGTTCGGGTACAATTTCATTGAAACTACCTGGTACACAGAAGCCGAGGATATGGAACTCCTGAAACTCTATGAAGGCCTTCGTGTGGCCGATGTTTCCGATGGTATGGACATGGCCGGTTTACCAAACACGGGCCTGGTGGATCCTTCCATTCATCCATCCTGGGTGAATTACAACTCCCTGTCTCACATCATCAGGGGAATAGCACTCACAGTGCGCTATGTCCCCACGCAAAAGAGTGACCGCCCTGACCCTGGGGAGGATTTCAGCAATTGGGAGGGTAATTTTTATGGTTCCTACTCCTCAGAAGCATTCATGCCGCTTATCCACAACGGGGTAATCATTGTGATTGATGATGTGGAAGAAAAAGACATCGGTTCCATCGGATCCAACAATGTACTGGCATGGAAGGACCGGGGCGCTGTGGGAGTGGTTACCGATGCCTCCTCGAGAGATACAGATGAAGTGGCGCTGGAAGAATTTCCACTTTACCTGCGGGAAAAGGGCAGGGGCATCCGTCCCGGGCGCAATGAGCTTGAATCGGTGAACAGGCCGGTTTCCATCGGGGGTGCACTGGTTTGTCCGGGTGATGTGGTCGTGGCTGATGGTGACGGGGTTATCGTTGTACCCCGCAGGGTGGCTGTTGAGGTGGCCAATTATGCTCAGGAAGTTCTCGCCAAGGATAAGGCCGGAAGAAGGAGCCTTTACGAAAAGCTGGGCATGCCACTTGATAAGACCGTGGAATAGTCCTCACAGGTACTCAAAACTACAAATCGATCATTTTTTAATTGGTTTCCTTCGGGATGCAGGCCGGGGATGCAACAACCCTCGCCATCGGGCAGAAGGCACCCGATTTTACACTGACCGGTATTGATGGAAAAATTTATACCCTGGACAGTTTCAGGGATGCAAAGGTGCTGACCATCGTTTTCTCGGCCAACCATTGTCCCACCGCGCAGGCCTATGAGGAGAGGATGAAACGACTGGTGACCGATTATGAACCCGGTCAGATGAGGCTGGTGGCTATCTCTTCCAACCATCCGGGTGCTGTTTGCCTCGAAGAGCTGGGCTATTCAGACCTGGGCGACACCTTTGAGGAGATGAAAATCAGGGCGGCTGACCAGTCCTATAATTTTCCTTACCTGTATGACGGGGACGACCAGACGGTTGCCACGGCCTATGGAGCCAGAGCAACGCCCCATGTGTTCATCCTTGATGAGGAACGTATCCTGCGGTACAGGGGCCGGATCGATGATATGGAGGACCCCTATAAAAATCCCTCACAACTGGATGCACGGAATGCCATTGATGCCCTGCTTGCAGGTAAAGCTGTAGCTGTGGAAACCACAAAAGCTTTCGGGTGCTCCATGAAATGGAAATCAAAGATTGAATGGAGATGCAACGGATGTATGGACAGAGGAATTTAGAGGTGATTTCCATCAGTATTGACAAAATTTCTCAAAAAGAAAAGGTACTGGGGTTCCTGGAAGATAAACAGGCCGCTTTTACCAACTATATGTATCAGTCTGAGGAGAAGCACAGTCTGATTGATATCATTGATCCGGACTGGCAGGGGAACCTGCCCTATACCATGCTGGTGGCCCCCGGAGGTGAGGTTGTGTACCGGCACGACGGGATCATTGATCCACTGGATTTAAAGAGGGCTATCGTTGACCAGGTAGGAAGGTATTTTGCAGATGACGAAAAAAAAAAGGAGGTTGACCTCTTTGAGAAGGACAACCTTATTGCATGGTGCATCGTTCCATTCGATGCCAGAGAAAGAACACCTGAGCAGCGTGCAATCATGCTGAATGATTTGGGGATCTATCAGCTGGCCTACGACTACCGGGACAGCCACATTCCTTCATTCAAACATGAGATCGGTGTGCTCGGGGAGCATCAGATCAAACTTAGCGCGGTATGGCTGTGGGTGGAACCCGGGGAGGAGCTTTTGAACTTCTCAAATGAATCGATCCTGCAAATCCTTGAGGAGACCGGAGCAGAGACCGAATTATGGCTCAGCTTTCCCGACCATTTTTTCGAAGGACTTTCAGATAGTGACAAACTACTGAAAGCAGTTGAGGCTGTTAAGGAGATCCTGCAGAGGGCCGAAGAGATCGGATGTACCATTGCATTGTACAACCATGGGGCCTGGTTTGGTGAACCTGAAAACCAGGTAAGGATCATCGAAGCAGTTGGTTCTGAAAAGGTAAAGATGGTTTACAATTTCCACCACGGGCATCATCAGATCGATGAGTTTGCAGCGTTGCTTGACCTGATGTTACCATACCTGTCTGTCATTAATATTAACGGCATGCGGGCCGAAGGACCAAAGATCATCACCATTGGGGAAGGGGAGAGGGAGCTGGGTATGCTGAAGGCCATCAAAGCCTCAGACTATACCGGGCCCATAGGGATCATTGGCCACACCGAAGGTGAAGACATCAAGACCGTGCTGGAAAGGAACCTGCAAGGACTGGAGAAACTCAAACAATCTCTTTAATCGCTCCCGGTCATTACTTTTTTGAAGAAAGCGCCCTGCCTGGTTGGTGTGTAATCCCAGTCAAGTCCGTACCGTTCACTGATGTCCAGGGGTGGCATGGGGCCATCCAGTGGATTGAGCTCCTTCACATACCAGTCCAGCCATTCCATCTGGCGGTACAGTACATCGATCCGGCCCACCTGATTGCGGTTCCCATGGCCTTCACCGGGGTATTGCACCAGTCTGACGGCTGGATGATCATTCATTTTCATTCGCCTGTAAAGCTCGATGCTCTGTGAGGGGTGGACCCTGGTGTCGGCAGCACCCCCGTAGATCAGTGTGGCTGTTTTGCTCTGGTGAGCCCAGTAAATGGGGCTGCGTTCCAGGTCCAGCTGCCATTGTTCTTCAAGAAGTTTACCAGAGTGCACATAGAGCTCTTCGTAAGCAATATCAGTTGTCCCCCTTTTGCTGATGTTGTTGCTGATTCCCACGAACATACAGACCGCTTTCACATATTTTGTATAATACGTGGCAAACCAGCCGGAAGCATATCCACCATAAGATCCACCGGCAAGTCCCACCCTGTCAGGATCTGCACCTTTTGCCTTCACTGCATATTCAATACCATCTGCAATGTCATCGAACTCCTTGCCGGCAGGATCCATGAACCCTTCCATGGCAAAATCAACTCCGTATCCGGTACTGGCCCGGTAGTTCAGGTACATGACCAGGTAGCCCCTGCCGGCCATTACCTGTCCGGGAGTGGAATAACGGCTCAGCCAGCCATTGGAGTGGTGTGATTCGGGCCCGCCATGAACATATACAACCAGTGGATATTGAGTGCCGGGATCGCAACCAACGGGGTGGATAAGGAGTCCCTCGATCTCCTTTCCGTCCCTTGCGTTGTACCTGATTACCTCCTGTTTTCCCAGTGTTTTTGTTTTTAACCCCGGATTGATATCGGTGAGTTGATATGGTTCTTTCTTACCATTCCAGTAATAGATATTTGAACGGTCAGAAGGTGTGGAACCGGTAAATACGAAATGTTTGAAGTCTGCAGTGTATCTGGGGGTGCTGAATATGACCCCCGAGACAGATGAATCAAGAATGATTTTTCTTTTCCCTCCGCCTTTCCGGACAGTGCTCAATGTGTGTGCCCAGCATGAGCATGAGCACACGCTACTGAAAGCTCTGAATAAATTCGTAAAATACAAATTTTAAGGGGAAAAAGGTAGCGTTAGTTTTTAAATGATTCCAGAGGGTGTAAGTCC
>SDBV01004061.1_pt1 | contig 21226 bp, 35 predicted proteins | sample 2277081 | NCBI WGS metagenome assembly SDBV01 (sample SAMN10402039, study PRJNA504765) | marine sediment metagenome | isolation source: marine sediment core GS10_PC15, 223 cmbsf | place: Arctic Ocean: Southern Knipovich Ridge | collected 2010 | reverse complement strand
CAAGATCGCAGCCGACAGGGTCATAATAGGGGTAGAACAAGCCTTAACAGGGGTTTATTAAGATTTGACTGCAACAAGCGAACACTTAATGCAATGACAATCAGTTGTTTTGGCTTAATATGGGGGTTTTTGGCTTTACATTCGATACTTTTCGATACAACATGACAAATCTTGAGTATAAAGGAGTACGTAGAAAGGTGTATACCTTTTTACTCTATCAGATTACTCACTTCTTTATGATGTTTTGTAGTGATGCGTTACTTTAGTCTAATTGTTAAATCTGTCCAACAATGAAGGCAAGGCACGCCCTTTTCGCCTTTGATATAGCAGAATGATATTATACATTTTGGACAGGTTATTCTTGAAAGTTGTATTGTTTTAGTTGTTTTCATGTTATTTGGGGACTATTCTATGCAATAGATCAGATATAAGTCTCTGAACTGCAGTCTATTTTGTCTTTGCATGACTGCGTCGATGCTGATATGTCTTGGAACTGACCAGATATTGATGGTTTTACGATCTTCGTCAATGGTTTCGATGATTCTTAATTTCATGGCTGATTCACTTTCTCCCAATCTGCTAACCGTATTTCTTCTTCGGTTACTCCTCGAATAACTCCTGCGTCTTCTGTGTGTCCACATTTGCACCACCACATTTGAGGATATTGTGCCGGATATGATGTTAAAACAACTCCTGTGCCCCTTTTTATCATCTTTTTGCCACAGTCTGGACATTTTTTGGTTACTAAGCCGGCCATGCTTATAAGATACACACTTTTTGATGTTTGTCAAGAACTATCCGCTTATTTTATCGCTATTTTTGTCTTGTTCTGCGTAGTATTTGAGAATTTAATCTTTTTTCACCTTATTGCAATTTTTTATTTGACTTCTTATAGTTTGTTATGTATATTATAATAGAAGCAAAAGCAATTGCAGAAAGTTAAAAGGGTTTAATATTTTGAAAGGGTTATTTTATGAAAACGCCAGAACTTGACAAAATGCAGGGTAATCAGCATAAATCACAGATAATCGGGACATTTCTCGAATGGTTACAAAACAATCATGAAGTGGTGTTGTGTCGATATTCGGCTCATTCCGATTTCGACTCTTTATACCCAACAGACGAAGGGATCGAATTGTTACTTGCTAATTATTTCGGTGTTGACCTCAAAATAGCCGAAAAAGAACGTCAAGGATTATTAAATGAAAAACGGATGTATCTGTAGTAACGAGTGTCTTCAAGAGTGGGACTGGAGATATGCCCTGTTCGTAACCGGCGAAGATTACAGAATAGACCCAAAAAGACTAAATCCAGAATAACGTTTGCGGGCGTTGTCTGCTAAGTATCGTTTAAATAAAAGGGTTTAATCAAGGAAAGTAGAGGTTTATTATGCAAGTTGGTGAAATAGAAAAACATTTATTGGCAGAATGTAGGTTAGACAGCCTTGTTGATTGTAACAATGCCCTGGATGTTCTTATCGTACACATGCCGGGCAAGCTCGTCAAACAATTATGCTTTCGAGAACTAAAAACAAGCATCGACTGTACTATTAACAAGCACAAAATATTAGCTAAAACTTAACCACTCAGCCGCGAATACAGCGTCCTGGCCTGATCGCTACAGGCACGCGGCCTTAACTATAAAAGGGTTATTTATTAAGGAGTAGTATTATGAATAGGAACTGTCTTGGAAACTTAATTGAAGAGTGCAAACGCTATGGCGTTAAGAATGTTAACCAAAATTCGGTGCCTTGCTATGTCAACGGCAACGGTCCTGCAATTCAAGTTGGGCCTTTTGTTTTCGGCTCAAACAGCCATAGCACGGGCATTTCTGTTAATGTGCAAATACTTAATCCCAATTCAGACGAAACTTTTGAGATTCTCAATGGAACTTATTGGTATAGCGAAAGCACCTATGGATTTAATAAGTTTAAGCGTCTTAGTGGCAAATGGGATAATGCTTTCCGGGAGGCCCAAGGGGAGCTTAGGTCTTTACTTATGATTAAACTACATGAAGACGCTATCCGAGAAGACACTTTTATAGATAAAAACCGGCTTGAAGCAAAGCAAAAAGTTAATCGTGTCGAGTCGATATTTAAGAATTAACCCGATAACCCTTTTAAACCCCGTCTCGGCCCTTCATCAGAGCTGGGGCGGGGTTTTTAAGGAACAATGGAATTGCTTAAATAATTTGATACCATAGCACTAACCGACAGGAGATCGTCCAGTAGAGAGGGGTGTGGTGCTTGACTATTTTAACATTTGACCAAAAGGGTTGATTGTGACAAAATTATCAGAAAAAGAAACTAGGTACAGGCTTGGGCGGCTAGCTTTAAAAATTACAGACATACTTGAATCTGGCCAAGGAAATAATCCTGAAATCCTTGCTGAAGTATTTAGAAAGGCGGCGTTTATTAAGAAACATAGTTCTATCGAATTACCACCCTTGCCGATAATGAATTCATTACTTTCAGTGAAAAAGGCGCAAGAAAACCAAAACTAATTTCTTAAAAGAAATATTATGTGCGAAATCAAGCGTTGCAGGCGTGAATCAGATATGAAGTATCTCGGACGGCAAATCTGTGCGGTATGTTTTGCAAAACACAGCCGGGAATATTTGAAGAATAAGAATAATTACAGGAGGACAAAATGACTAAAGCAATTATTTACAGCCGATACTCTCCGCGCCCGAGCGCTGAAGAATGTAAATCCATCGAGAAACAGGTTGCGAAATGCCGGGCCTTTTGTGAGCTCCGGGACCTTGAAGTCTTACAGGTATTTGAGGAAAACGGCGAAAATGGTGTCGGGGTATCTGGCGCAAGCATGGTAAACAGGCCAAAATTAAAACAGGCACTTGAATTGACCTGTCAAAATAAAGGTGTTTTGGTTGTGTTCAGCCTGACCAGGCTGGTCCGGAATGTTAAGGATGCGATCATAATTGCCGAAACACTGAATAACTCGGGCGCAAATCTGGTATCTTTGAACGAAATGATCGACACTACAACCGCTATGGGAATGGCGTTTTTCCAGATCGTAGCGGTATTTGGTCAGCTTGAACGCGCTTTAACCGCAGAAAGAACCTCTGTCGCAATGAAATATTATCAGTCAAACGGGCGTAAAATGTCACGAAGCTGCCCTTATGGCAAGATGGATGACCCCGATAAGCCCGGGTATATGGTCGAAAATCCTCTTGAATTGGCTATAATAGCTCGGGTACAATGCTTGCGAAGCGAAGGCTTGAATTATTCTCAAATATCACGCCTGTTAGCCGAGGAAGGACACAAGCAAAGGAATGGGAAGGTTTTTCATCACTACTTCTTGTCAAAACTGCTTAAAGTATAGTTGTTTTTGTCCTGCGCCCCGTTAGGTTCTTTTATTATCGATCAAATTAGAGAGCTTCACCATCCTCGGTGCGGGCAAAGGGCCTGGAATTGGCGGTTTGCACTCACATGATTTTATCCAAATATGCGAATTAGTAGCTTGTCCGGTTAAATCTTGGCCACAATCTTCACAATATCTATTCCAGGTTCTCCTTAGCGCCATTAAACCCTCTTTTTCGTTAGTTCCTGTCTGATCTAAATCCAATTCCGCCGCCAGAAACATGATTAACATAGTAATAATCATCCGAAACAACTCTCTGTATAATCCCGCCCCGTTTCGGTATCTGTGATTTTTTGTTTACACCAAACACTTTACCGCCTTTTTTAAACATTTATAGTCCTCTTGCGTATGTAATTACTTTTTGTTTACATCTTCTCAACAATGTAAAGGAAATGTATTTACATTTCGTTTTCTTATAAGCGGTTTCTTCCGGATACTCTAATAGGATAGGCGAAAGGTTTGTTTATCATAAACCTTATATGTTCAGGTATTGAGTGGAAAATGACATATCACAGCTAATCCGTTTTTGTCTCGACACGGTTCCCGTTATCCAGTTCCGCTCCGCTTTCGTCGGTTTAGATTCCACTTTGCCTTCCCTTTATTTATCCTATTATCAAAAGAGCATCCGCTCTGTCAAAAGCCTGCAAGTAAAAAAGAGGTATTCCTATCCATGTTGCGTATTCTGCGCCGACCCCTCGCAATCGCTTGTCTGGTTCCCAAGTCTTTTATGTTGATATGTGTGTATTGAGGAAGATCGTCCGTCTGGATCCCATTCTTGACTGCGTGGAGGTATTCTGTTGCTCGCATATTATATCCCTGTAATAACTCCCTGTCAGCAGGGAGAATATTAACTTTTAAAAGGGCGGCTTGCACATCATTTGCCTGTTGCAATATCAATTCTCGGACAATATTGCACTTCCGGCCACATTTGCCGAGCTTAACCTTTTTCATTAAACAACTTACCATTTTATGCCACTATCTTTTGACAGCTAAATTGTCAATTGCAGGGGTTGGAGTCGAACCAACTATCTCCGGCTTATGAGGCCGACGAGCCAACCGTTGCTCCACCCTGCGGTAAAACGAGTTGAGCAGCACTATAATACCACCCAACTCAACCCCAAATAGAGTTATTTTAAAAGCCTATCCGCAGAAAATGCGGGATAACGTTAATAAACCCGCATCGCCGATGTACCTTAAGTATACATCAAGAACGATGCAAAGTCAAATAAATTCTTTTATTTTTTGTTTACCTTTTTGCTTACCCCCATTTTTAGCCCAAAAAGTGCATCGAAGCAAATATTTTTCTTATTTTTCAAGTTTTTACAACCATCTGTCCCAAAATAGTGTATACTATAAGTATGTATCGTGGATTTAATCAATTTACTAACGACCGGCCCTGCAAGGCATTTCTATGCGCCTCTTCCGTATTGATCTGCGATACATACTTGCGGGGCCGGTTCTTTTTAAGGAATAGAAACAATGAAAACAATCAACAAATATATTGACGAAATTAGCGGTAGAGAATTCGCCACTGCTGACGAAGCCATCGAAAGCGAGAAGAAAAATGGCAGGATAGCCAAGCTATTTTCTTTTTGGACAGAATTACCAGGGGACAAAGATTGTTGTTTTGCGAATGGCGAGTGGTGCTATCAAAGAACCGACTATGACTATTTGAGGTTTGTAGATGCCCTGATAAAAGCCGTAACTGACTATGAACCTTGGATAGCAAAGCAATACAAATGCGAGGGAGGTTTGCAAAGAGTACACATGGGAGGTGGATATATTATTGGTAGATATTTAGATGATGGCCACTCAGAACTATATTCCAAATACTGCACATTAAGCAATATCTGCCCGAAATGCTTCAGAGAATGGGGCCAAGCATATTATGCTAATAACTGCAAATGCAGGGAAACTCCCCGTGGACTTTAAATGAAAAGGAGTTAGATTATGAGTAGAGCAAAAAGATTAAGCACAGAAATGGAATCGGTAGAATCAGCACAGATGGAAGTTGAGTGCCTAAAGGACGAGCTCGAATCGTGGCTTGAAAATATGCCTGAAAACCTACAAAATAGTGCGAAAGCCGAAGGACTCCAAGAGGCCATAGATCAGCTTGAAGAAATCTGCGATCATTTACAAGAGGCTTTTGATGCAAGTGGCAACGTCAATTTTCCCGGAATGTTTTAATGTTTCACAAAGACTGTATAGAAAATTGTTTTTTCAAGGAGAATGTAAAATGGAACAAGAAGAAAGAAAGACTATAAACACAGTCGATATATGCTCTTGTGGGTTAGTAATGCACCAATTAAACAGCGACGATTATGATACGCTTGGTGCTGATTCCCCTATTTGCTGTCCTGATTGTGGTAACGACCGGTTTCTGACAGTTGCCGAGCTTATCAAACAACGTGATGCGTTGCAGGATATGTTGGAAAAGATAGCTAACAGAAAAATAAAACACAAGGTAGATTCCTTACTTATACAGCTTGAAGCAAAAAAAGCCATAACCCTGTGCGAAGCTAACAGTCAAACAAGTAGCGAATAGGCTGAAATAAGTCCCTGTCGGCTACAAGTTCTTAACTATTGCCATTTTGTCTATCTCCGCCCGCCATTCTTTGACCATCTGTTTTAATCCGTCCATAGTGAGCGTGTGAGAACGGTGAGAATCCCGTATAAGGGCATCCACTGCCTCTGTGCCGTATCTTTTGTCCAGATACCGTGTGTAGCTACCCTTTTCGCCCTCGGTCCTGTTACAGCGAGTACACTGAGCGTGTACGTTCCGGTCGTCAAATCTTGTTGCCCAGTATAGGCGGGTTTGAAAATGCCCCGCATCTATCTCGTCATTCCATTTTCTCCTTGCTCCACAAGTTATACATACACAACACCCGTACATATCTGCTTCTTTAACCCTGATATACTTAGAATAAACGGGATCGGCGGTGTTTTTGATATATGTGCGAATTGTCGATTTAGACATTGTTCAACCGTGCATATTCGCCAAAATGTTCTATTGCGGCTTGATTATAAGCCATAGCGGCCTTGGATTCATCAAGAAAAAGACCAAGATTGATTTGTTTTCCGTTTGGAGATATGTATGCTCTCCACTTTCTTAGCCGCTCAAGCCAAGATACGCCCTTGTGTTCACTGGACATATTTGGTATTCGCCGAGGCTTTTGATTGAAAATGTTTTGTTGATTAGTGCATATTCGCAGATTGTTACGCCTATTATCAAGGCAATTTCCGTTTTTGTGATCGACAACCTTCCCCTTTGGTGCATTCATTATAAACCGAGACATGATAATCGTTGTTTTTTTGCCGTTTATATTGCCCCTAAACATTGCGCACTCTCGGTCCCTTTTTTTTCCAACTAAGCAATATTGCCACTTAATTTGCGAGACTTTTTCAAAATCATTATCATCAATTGCTGCGAATTTGTTTTGTGTGAGCGGTATTTTCATTGTATTATATTTTAATCTATTCGATATTATTTGTCAAGTCTTTTTCCCGCCGACTTCACGGGTTACGCGTTGGGCGCCGTATTTACTCATTGTTCAAATAGTCCGTATAAAGTCCTGAATTACATCATATTCAAGAAAATGGGTGCTTCGTCAGTAATTACTTTTCGGTCGATATATAAACCCTTTTTTTCGAGCCAAGCTGCGCATTTAGGAATCACCTCGTCCCAATTCTTTTGAGTAAGCCCGCCCGGTGGTTCCGGCGGTTTTCTTATAAGGGTAATTTCGGTTTCGTCATCTTCTTTATTGCTTCTCGCACAACACCTTACGCCCCTCTCCAAAGAACCAACAACTACAAATCTTAACTCGGCCCATCTAGTCATAATGCTGTTGTCGTGAGAATAGGTGTGCATTGTGTCTATATAACCTTGCGAGACACCCTTTCGTAAGTGTTCCCGTAATTCACTTAAAGATTTTAATTTTTTCATAATTAACTCCCTGCAATAGGTAATGTCATTTTAGCCTTTTATAAGTATCGGTTCGCTTATTGGTACTTTCAGCCATTTATCAATTTCTGAAACCCAAATCCGGGGCGGCATCCGGTTCGAGAATATTTTACAGTTCCAGAGCTGATGTTCATGGATGCGTTTTGCGCCCAATTCGCCACAATGCGGGTTTTTCGTAGCCGGCGGTCGATAGTTAGGGAAAAACTCACGGATGTATAAATGCCATCTCAGGCCGCACAAAAGCAGTTCAAGCCCGCCCGCAATCCCGTGTTCGTAAGGTTCGTCTTTGTGTACCTGCCAAAATGCCCAGTCATCCCTGTAGAAAGCCGTTGTGCGCTCGAAATCTAATTTACGTACCCAAACACGCCCTGGATAATGCTCAAGCCACAGGCCAACCTCGTGCTCCTGGCAGCCATTTTGTCCATCGAAGCCGATTGAGGTTGATTCCTGCACTAATAAGCTGTTATGGCCTGAGATATTGGCTACATGGCTTATCTTGGCCGCTTCTTTCGGCGCACCAGTGAATTTCTGGAACTTCTGTATTCGTCGGCTTAATTTATGAGTACCCTCACAGAGTATAATGTCAAGGCTTTGTAAGCCTATATCTTGCCAATTATGTACTTTTAACATGGTTATTCTCCTATTTTATACTGTAAACACAAACACAAAAGCTGCAATAAACATCAGTATTATAATCCACCCCCAGATAAATCGCCAGCATTTAGGATTCATTTTGGTTCTCCTTTTTTGTCCAGTGAATAGGCAATACAAATCTCGGCAACATCCCATTGTGTTTGACACGGGGCATCGCCCAGCACCGATGACATTGGAATATTTGGGTATCATCTTTTTCAGTATCGTCATCTTTACAAGGGTATCCAAATCGCTGCCATCTATGACCGAATATTAGACAGTACGGCACTGCCATTGCATCCCACCAATTTTTAAACTTCATTTTGGTTCTCCTTCAAAACTATCTTGTTCTTATTCCACCACCACGCCTTACATGGCGAAGACTTTCTGGTATAGGATTTTCGTAAGGTTTCTCGATTTCCTTTTTAAGTTTCTCCAACGCCCTCTTAAGTGATTTAATGCGTTTGTCTTTGGCCTGAGATTCTTTAATTAACTTTTTGACCTCAACAGCCCATTCTATGTTTTTGTCCATAAGTCCCTTGTCTTTAGCCGTGAGGTCGGCTTGGTACTCAACATGATTGTCGCAATTTGTTTGCATGCGTTTTTTATTCGTTCATTCGCCTCTGCCAGCTTGGTGCGGAGGTCAAGAATTTCCCCGACAAGTTCCATCTTCTCTACTCCGTCATATTCATTTTCGCAAGCTCGGTTTTTTTCTTGTTCCGTTGCCATCTTATTCTCCTGGGTATCGATTCAGCATCATACAGAAATTTGCGGCTCCAATAAATTTGCCTTTTTTGATATGTAGCAATAGTTCTTCATTGAAGTGTTCTTCGTTTTCATCATCTTGAAGTCGCCACCCACCGCCATCGGCAGCATGATCGAACATTTCATCCCGCATTGAAATTGCAAAACTACGGATGGCCTGATTAATTTCATCGAGTTCACCGAGAAAATCGCTATCATTCTTAATTAGATTTCTTACTTCTTGAAGCGTATATTGTCTTGCCATTCTTATTCTCCTTTTTTAAGCCTATATTCCAGTTCGCTTATTTTTGCTCTTGGCTTCGTCAAGTTTGATCTCAACTTTGTTCAGTTTTAACCAGGCTTCGTAATTTTTCATTGGTTCTCCTCTATGCTCATACCACTATCTTTTTATGTAATTCCGTATGATATTTTCTACAAACAGGTACAAGGCCTTTTTTCACAATATCCGATAATTCTTTTTCACTGAACCACTGACCACGAACCTTTATTTTTACACTGTCAGGGTGGACTTCAAAAGTTCCACCAAGATCACGACTATAAATTTCCGCTGCGATACGTGGGGTTCTTCGTAAATACCCATACACCCATTCATTTGTATCCAACCTTCTACCCCGATATGGTCTTTGTGAATCGGCCATTTTTACCCCTTTCAGGAAAGCCATCTCTAATTCTTCTATTTTTGGATTGCTCACTCTTTGGTATCCAAGTACAATTATCGTCGTAATAATTGCCATCGTTATCAATTCGCTCTATTGTTAGGCAATCCTTATACCCACTGACAGTAGCCCATTCAAAGAATAAGCGAAAATTTTATCTCTCGATTACTCACTTTTGCCTCGCTTTCATTCTATTTCGGTGTTCAGCCTTTTGTCTTTGCCTTTTAGCTTGCTAATTTACAAACCTTGCTAATTCTGATTCAAACTTTATACGTGCTTTGCCTATCGGGCCTCGCCTTTGCTTGGGAATTAGAATTAACGCTTCGTCGCCAGCATCTGAATCATAATAGCCTGCCCTGTGTAATAAACACACAACGTCTGAGGCTTGCTCTATTTCCCCGCTATCTCTCAGATCGCCAATCCTCGGCATCTTGTCATCTCTTGATTCTGCTGCTCTGTTCAACTGGCACAACAGGACGATTGGGATATTGCATTTCTTTGCGGTTGTTTTTAAAAAGTCCACTATCTGTCCAATCTCATAGTTCCTTGACTGGGCCGCCTTGCCGGTTCTCATCATTTGCAGAAAATCAATAAACACACATTTAATATTATGAACTCTTTGCTCTGAAATAATCTTTGCACAAATATATTCAGGGTGGTTCATGCCGTAGTCTGTAAAATATAAAGGCCAGTTTGTACTGTATAGATCATTTATACTTGCTAAAATAGTGGCATTTTCTTGTTCAGACAACAACCCCTTTTTCGCCCTGTGTGGTGAAATCCCGGCTTCGGCACAGATAATTCTTTCAGTTAATTGTAATTTGGTCATTTCAAAAGAAAAGAACAATACGGGGTCGCCGTGATTAACCATATTTGTTGCCATCGAAATCGCTAATGAAGTTTTTCCTATTGACGGACGCGCTGCAATAATTATTATATCTCCGCCCTCGAACCCCGGAACTATCTGATCGAGTTCAATAAAGCCCGAATAAACACAATCCTTGCGATTGAACATGGACTCATGTGCATCTAATAAATGATCTTTCAACTTGGTTACGTCTTTTGATGCGTCCAGAGAAATCGAGCCAGCAAGCTCTTGGGCGGCAATAACTATTTCTTCCGAATCGGCAGTGGCTGTTCTGTTTTTAAACTTTTCAACTTCCGACAAAATGCTTCTGTTCCTTGATTTTTCCATGACTATATCAGCATAATAATTAAAGTTCGCCGCCGAAGGCACAGACTCGGCCAGCCTCACAAGATAACCCACTCCCCCAATCTCTTTCATCTGCTTGTGTTTTTTTAGGTAATCACGCAATAATATCATACATACATCATCGCCCACTTTGTCGTTTATTGCTATTAGTGCATGAAAAACTATCCGGTTCTCCGGGTAATAAAAATCCTGCGGCAATAAAGTACCAGCCGCAAGCGGAATACGGTTCGGTGCGAGTATTAGGCCGCCAAGAATAGCAGCTTCAGCCTCTAAAGAACTTTGTTCCATAACTATCTCCCAAAATTTGAAGGGGTTTCTTTTGGTTTTTTACTTATTCTATCGGGGAATAACCCCTGCCATCCATTTTCAATACTTGTCTCAATGATCTCCACAGCACGAGCAGCCGGGAATTTCGCCAACATTTTCAACTGCCGGCCAATGGTCGTAGGGGTTAAACTGTGCCTTGTTTCGGTTCGGTGTTTTTGCCAATCTTCCCATGCTTTGAGAAAATTCGGTTCATTGAGATTATAGGGAATTTCCCCCTTGTGTTTCTTTGTAGTAGAAGATGAAGATGAAGAAGGAACGTCACTTTCCCGTAACCGTTTATCCCGCATAGCCAATTTTACCCGTTCACGCTCTAAAAACACCTTATTCATGCGCCTACACTTGATTGTAACAATGGCGTAACAATCTGTAACATTATGTAACACGTCACAAAAATTGTGCGATCCAGCCTCTTTTAGGAACCGCTTAAACTCCCCCGGTTTTGCCCCAACCAAGAGGGCTAACTCTCCCGGCTTTCCTATCAAAATACCTTCCTCTTTTGCCTCCCACATTCGGCACAATAAATTGATCCAGATACCGATTGTGTTCATACTGCACATCTGTAAATCTACCGCTTTTAGCCAGTCGGCAGGGTAAAACTGCAAACTCGGTCGCTTGTTCATTTTTTCATCCATGACAAAAAACCCCCGAAAGCAGACAGGTAGAATCCAATACAGAGGGTAAAGGCAAGTCTGCCATCGGGGATAAAATCACATTGAATTGTACTGTATTAAACTCTACCATGTTGCTTTATTCACCTTTTGCCCGGTTTGTCAAGAAAAAAATGACGTACTGCGAAAATAATTTCAGTATCAGTCATATTCATCAAAACCGCCATTCACAAAACAATATGACAAACCGACATCCGATATTCAATAGGATAAGAATTGACGCTAACCAAGCTAAGATTCGGATGGGGTTCATTTCTGTTCTCCAAGTTCATAGTCCTTACCACAATTATCGCATCTGATTATATCCCCTTCGCCTTGGTCCCAATCCTTGTTCATGTACCGACAATAAGGACATTGAGAATCTACTATTTCTTGCCAAATATGGCTCTGTTTCATTCTTGCTCCGCTTTCCATCTCTTAACGGCTTCCCAATCGTGCTCGTACAACCTCTGAGCAAAGTGTGTCTTTGGTCCGCACACACCATCAATGTCGTCGTAATCAAGGTAGCCCAGCTTGTAGAATACTCTCTGCCGGTCGGCCACGGGCATTACTTTGCAAGTATGGGCATAATTCATCATAAAAGCTATACCTATAAGTCCAAATACGAAACACAATACTACAACTTGCCAATCTTTCATTTTCGTTCTCCAAAATTGGGTGTGCAAATATGGGCATCCTTGCCCCTTGTCGCCATCCATGACAAAGCCACCGCGGCCAAATTCCAATTATTAGTTTATGTTTCATGTTTTCCTCAATTCTGGGTCTGGGGGAGTAACCGGCCAGTCCATTTCAATCGCCTTGCTTAAAATATTTTCGATAAAAGCAGTCATATTCTTCTTGCCGACACCTACGATAGTCAGGCGGATACAAGTTTCTCTATCAGGCAGTAATACATCTTCCTTTTTGAGCAATTCACTGCCACTACACAAAGCCTTGAGTACTAAATCCCACTCGCCCGGTGTATTGCCGTTCCAGTCTGATAGTCCTTTTAGGCATACGCCCCGATACCATTTTCTCTGTTGATCTGTATGATAGTCCAGCGGGGAGAGTATCTTTATTGCACCGCCTTTTTTGCAGTCAAGGAATATCTCGTCCAGCTTCTTCTCGAAAGTAGGCTGTCCGTTGATAACGTCAATTATCTGATGTGTTGGCATTTTACTCCTGTCGGATTAAATTCTTAGCTTTGGTAGTAAGATATAAACCCTTGAAGCCCCTCTCGGTTTTTATAATATAACCCGTTTCCATTAGGTTGCTAACATGGCCAAAAGCGGTCGTTCTTGACATTTTACAGGTTTTTGCGATTTGTTTGTAACTGGGCGAAAACAAGAACGTCTCTCTAAATGAAAATATCATTAGTAGGACTTCTAATCTTCTTTCAGTCATTTCTTTCATCTTCATATCAAGCCCGTCGATCTGTTGTGTCATTGCTGAAACAAGAAGGGCAAAGACCGGTTTTGTTCAATAAGTCAAATTCACGATCGCAACTATTACAGATATACCGGCACTCAGCCTGTTCTGTCTCTTTCCCGAATTTTTCCTTTGCAGTTTGCTCGGCTTCTTTGGTTGCTTCATCTGGTACACTATCCGCATCACCGGGCATATTATTATCTTTTTCAAACTGACTGCGATTGTCGGGCATATACATTTCGGGTCTATCTTTTTTCATAAACCATTCCACAGCGGGTTCGATGCTCGACTCCTTAGATGGATATGCTCGGTTCTGGGCGTATATAATCGCAGCGACCTTTCGGCTGTTGATTAGTTTGCCCTCGATCACGGGAAGTTTTTCACAGATAGCGTCGATTACCAGTTGCTCTTTGTCGGACGGCATGGGAACTCCGGGGGGCGGGTCTGCGCCCTTGCCATCATCGTCCTGTTCGGAAGTTGCAAGTCCGGTCAAGGCCAAAAGGGTGTACCTTTGCAGGTAAGTTACTGTGCTGCCAATAGCCTGTATGTCATTTTTACTGCCGGATTTATCAGGAGCGGCCGATAGGCAGGTTTCCTCGCTGTGTCCGAATACGTGGGTTATTTTACAGGTTACTTTTACCGAACCGTTCTCTTGGCTTGTTACCCACGAAGCCGTCAAGCCGTGTCCGCTAAGAGCCTTATTTATAAGGGCGGTAACATTGCTGAGGGTTGCGTGGCTGTAACTTGTTTGGCCGAAACTCACCGTCTTGTCTTTGAAGATCTCTGGCGGGTCAGCCTTGAACGCCGCCATCGCTACAACATAGGCCTTTTTTGCTTCATTGGCTTCGTACTGCATCTGAACTTTGAGTAAGGCTTCCAGTTGCCCTACGTCAATCTTGCCATCAGCTTTTTGTAGTAACATCGCTGCTGCTGCAAGGGGCGATTCAGCTTGAGGTTCTGTTTTTTGTATTTGGTTTTTTTCGGTCATTTTCTTATCCTTAGTAATTGATTGTTACATTAGGGATTTTGTCATCACGGATCGCATCAATAATAGCGCTTGTAATTTGTCCGTTCTGTACGATAAGGTCGAGGTGTTGTGCGACTTTTATCTCGATCTCTTGCCGGTGAGCTTTGTTCTCAATACGCCGCTTTTCGGCTTGCTCTGTCCGTTGTTTTTCAAGTCTTGCTGTGGCTTCATCGGCGAGACGAATCTGTTCTTTTTCTTCTGCATCTGCCTTTACTTTGGCCTCTGCATCAGCTATTTCTTTAGCGGCAGCATCTATAATAGCCTGTTTTTCACGCTCCGCTTTTGCTTCGGCTTCTTTGCGGGCTTTTTCGGCGGCTTCGGCAGCGATGCGCTTTTCCCGCTCGATACGTTCTTTTTCCTGAATCACGGCTTCCTTTTTAGCGACTTCTTCCTCCCGGCGTTTGAGTTCGGCTAACTCTTCAGCCTCTTTTTTCTCCGCCGCAACCCGTTCAGCTTCAACGATAGCTTCTGCATCGGCGCGTTTCTTGGCTTCGATTTCGTCAAGGGGTTTCATTCTTTCGGTGATAATCGCATCCGCCCCCGCTGTCAGTTCGTTCTTTATCGCATCAACCTGTCGGCCAAAAGAAAGCGCTCCAGCCTTTACGTCTTTGTGCATCCGAGCAATATCGCCCTTATAGCCTCGTATCCGCTTGACCCACGAACGCAAGTCTTTTTCCCCCTCTGGGGTGGTATGGTCGAATACAAGCGAAAAGTCTTTTTTCTGTAATTCCGCTAACATTGCTTTGATAGGGTCGAATACCGCTAAACTCATTTGTTCAGTCATCTTTGTTCTCCTAAAACACTGGTTTAGTTAAAATTTGCATCATTTGGTTCATTTCGTCTATAAACATCTGTATCTTGATATGCAGTTCTTTGATATAATCCTCGTCTCTGTAAATTCTCTCACAGAAAAACGGCCTTTGCCGGACACGGGGATCGTAACTCACGAAATCACACCATTCCCGCTCACAGACCCATAATTGACCTTGAATTTGTGGTTTATGTGTGGTCGGTACTTTGTCGGCAAGGATTGTCGCGATATGGGTTGTTGACAAGGGGCATTTAATCTCGATAAGGCCATCTTCGCCGATAAACCCGTCAGGACTTGCGCCGATATTCTCATTGCGCTCGACAAACCCCACTTCTCGGATAGAAACGTCATTGAGTAGTTCATAGTATTCTCTGGCATAAGGCTCGATCTCCTGCCCCCTGACCATCACGGCGCTCGAGAAGCCCTCCTGCTCGCTCTGTGTGAGACGTTCGGCGATTAGCTGTATCATGTACGTTTTTCGGGTTTTGCCCTGTCCGCCGGCATTAGCCTTGCTGAAACAGGAAGCGGTGACTTTACCAAGCCTGACTTGATACCATTCTTCGGAGTTCTGGATACAATCATAAATTTTCATTCTATTTCCGCTAAAGCCTCTTTTAATGTTTTTCCACAAGTGCCTACATACTGAACGCCGTCTTTCCACCAAGCATACATCCTTAATCCCTCTCTCATGCCTTCTTTGTACCGCTCATTGGCATGGATTTGCATTGCACTATTGATATCTGTCGCCAACTGCTTGGTTTCTTCAACGTCCATCGTTTCCTTTCAAAAGAAAAGACGCAGGGAGTCGTTGCCGCTGTTGTCAGGGGCTAACTGAATATGCGTTTTTCCCACTATTCATCATCTCCAAGCAACACTAATCTGTTATAAGCCTCGGTCCGGGCTTTGACTTTGGCTTCACTAAGTAACATTAGCTGGTAAAATTCCTCGCCTTTATCGAGTTCCTCTTTGATCTCGTCAGTCATTTTAATCTTCGAGTGCCTCTTCAATCATTGAATTTACCGTTATTCGATCGAAATATTTTAATGCTGCTGTTTTATCTGTTTCAGTTGGACAGCAATCATGTATAGCATCAATTATCTTGTCTTCTAAATCTGTATGATCCATGTTCCTTTTCCTTTCTTCTTTGGCTTGCTCTGTTAAAATATTATCAAATATCATCATTGCAAAATTACCGACGTCGGCACATTCATCAAGGGCATTTTAAGTTTCATTGCGTTTCACTTCTTCTACCATCTGCGATTTACTACAATAAGACCACTCATGCTTACATTTCATCGCTTCAGGGTTTTTCTCAAAAAAATCATTCCATGCTTTCCGGCTTAATTCATGCCCTTTTTTAAAGTACTTATCAGCCTCACTGATAAGTAGCTTTGCAAAGGCGTTTTTGTCAAATGATTGATTAAAAAGATTCTGCATTTTTTTACTTGCTTTAATTGCATTCATTTTTTTCCTTTCGATACTTTGCCACGTGTCAGTTTGTACGGCTGTGATACGCACCTAGTTAATCCATACGTTTCGTTGGCTTTCGCCTAACCGAGCAGGCAGGAGTCGAACCTGCGTACCCAAAATCCCTCAAATAGCGTCCTACAGAAAGATTAAGGTTTTTCACCGAATTTATAGTTCGGGGCGATGCCACTTCGCAACTGCTCGTATATTCATATTCTAAAGAGCCTCTTGTTCTTGCTCCTGTTCTTCGGCCTCTGCTAAGGTTTAATATCTTCTTTTTTCTTTGCATTGAAGTTAAGTATTTTCATGATCTCGGTATAAAGTTTTATTACCATCCACAAGAGACCAATATTACATATTACCGTTCCGATACCAACAATCATTATTGCATTCATTTCTTGCGAATCGCCGTTGCTATAAGCTGGCCGAGTTTCCGGTGAATTTCGGTAGCCTCATCAATATTGGCGTGAACTTGGTGTCCATTGTAAGTTCCACCGACCTTAAAATAGATGAGGTCAACGGGGTTGACAGTTACGCCAATTTTCAACTTCACTCCGCTACCATTAAACTTTGTCGTAGTCTCGTAATTATCCAAGTCCTCTGCATTACGGGCGAGGTCGTCAGCGAGATTGCCCAGCCATATATCTTTTTTGGGGTCTCGCCCGTTTGGATTCCCAATACCGTATTTATTCCAAACTATAGGATTGTTGCTATGTCTTTCGATAATTACTAATCGTATGTGGCCATCATCGTTTATTCCATAATCTAAATGCCTCAGTGCGGGGGTGGATTCTTTAGCTTGCCAACGAGAACGATTACGGCACATACCGCAAGAAATATTCTCAACCCACGTTGATTGAAATTTACAACCTTCACAACTTTTTTCCTCCGCCTTTTTCTTGGCTATCACGCCCTCGATGTAAGTGCAGATTTTGCCCTCGGCCTCTTGGAATGCTTCGAAGTTGGCGTTGGAATAGTCCCTTTTAAGGACTTCGTAAGGTCTTTTGGCGGCACTATACGCGCCATCGCAACAACGTTCGTCTATATCTACGTTAGTTGCTGTTAAAGGACACTTATCGCAAGCCCATTTTAAGCAACATGAACAAAAGTCCAAGCCCAGAAAAAACCTGTCATCTTCAATTGCATCTCTCAATTCCACCCAGTTCGCATCCCTGCCCTGTTGATGATGAAGTAGTGACGCTTCAAGGGCGGGAAGTTCGCCTTTTTCGGCGGCATCTTGTACTTGTTCTGTTGTGATAAAATCCATGATTTACTCTCCTGTAGTTATTGGTTAGGGGTTAATTTGGTCTAAAAAGTCGGCTATATCTCGTAGGCATCCATTGTTGAAAATGCAGTTTGCTTCCGGCTCGAATACATATTGCTTCCAAACTTTTTTCTCTGGGACAGACCCCAAAAATTGCGATCCTTTATTATTGTAACAAAACCACAAAACCCCTAAGCCTAAGTCTTGCGGGCTTTCTTCTTCAAAATGAATATGTTTGTATCTGGTTTTCATTGTTCTACCTCAACATTTTTGTTATTTCGTAAGCCATTCGCATATTAACCAATCCATATTTCACCTTATAAAAGAAAAAAAGAGCCAATCCTGTGGGAATGTGCTAGCTGAGTAGGCATAAACAGACTTGAAGATTGGCTCTTATAACCAAGAATTTCAATTATGCCTACTCGTTCCATACTTTTACCGTAAACTTTTCTTCTGAACCAATTTTGTCCATGTCATTCTCCTATTCAAGAAATTCTCGTAACTTACTTATTGCTTTTGCTTCTATTTGCCTCACACGTTCAGGGGTAACTTTGAATATCCTGCCCATTTCTTCAAGTGTATAGGTATATTCATTGTTAAGGCCGTATCGCAAGTTTATAATTTCTCGTTCTCGGTAGGTAAGAACTCCTAATATTTTTTCCCAATCCACCGTTTCTCCAAAATATTTGTGTTCGTCTACAATTTTATCTTCAACAAAAAGACCTACGAGGGTACATGGTTCGTCTTTTAATACTGGCAATCGCATCGCCCTTCCACCGACATTGAGGGTCCTTTTTGCGATTCGGGGTTGTTTCTTTGTCCATGCCACTCTATCGGGAGCATCAAAAGGTACTCCGCAATGCCCCCGCAAATGACACTTATTGCATAGCCATACCACTTTTAGCGGTTCGTTGTAATCTTCGTGATGCCCGTTGATTCTTCCCTCCTTGCCACATTTAGAGCAAAGTTCAGGTTTTATAAGCGTGCCATTTCTTACTGCTTTACTAACGGCGTATCTATGATTTACATAATCTTTGGCTTTTGCCACCATTATTTCTTCTTTCCCAGATGTTTCATTATTACTGACCGGACATATTCTGCGGGAGTAATTGTCGTTTTTCTTTTCAGGGATTCTTTTGCAGACGCTATAACTAACCGTTCCCACATGGTTTGTTTGAATTGTACTGGGTGTCTTTTCATTTTCATTATCTTCCTTTCTGTAAACAAGTATACATCAAGAACGGCCTCTTGTCAAATTATTTCTGGGAATTTTCTGGATATTTTTTAAAAATCGTTGTTTCTGAGGAAATAAGCGGGAAATTTTATTTAAAAAACGGGCCTCCGGCACACCAAAAGCCTACCTTTTTGAAGAAGAAGCCTCAATTTTCATATTTTTCAACAAAATCTCGATATTTTTCTTGACAAACACACTAGAAGCATATCTTATACAGAGATGGAATAAGTTCTCCTTATAGTGTGGTTTTTAGGCTAAAAACGGATGACAGGCAGAGGTAGATACAATCCGCTAAAGGTAGAAGACACTGCGTCTGTCGATCAGACGCTCACTGGATCGGTTCTTAAGGCCGATGTTTTAGCTGCAGGTATCGATCATGGGGGATTAACAGGTCTTTCAGATGTTGCAGACCATGCTTACGCGCTACTTATCGACGGTTCCCGGGCACTTACCGGCAACTGGTCATTAGGCGGATTCAACCTTACTTCTGTCGGCAATATCACCGGAACGGATATAGATATTTCCGCAGGTACAGGTGATTATTCATCTACCGGCATGCTCGACAGCGGTAAGCATATTATAACATCAACAACTGACCCTCAATTTAAAATACTAAACCCCGACTTTAGTGCTACTCTTGGCGGTATGATATCTATAAATAGTGTCGGAAGACTTGTTCTAACAACTCCCGCAGGTGGCGGTGATATTCTTCTGCAGCCGAGCTTGGGCGATGGTACAAAAGATGTAATTATATTTGACGATACAACAAATCCCGTTCATTTACTATGGCGTACAGCGGGGAAGGGTAATATAGGGACATCTCTAACAGTTGGCTGTCCTGACAACATCTTTGCCAAAACTAACATATCGGCAGGCGGCGTATTTATGTCCGGTATGGGTTCAGCAGCAGATCCCGCATACACATTTACAGGCGGAAGCGGATTCGAAGATACTGGAATGTATAATATCGGCGGTGCTGTACTTGGCTTTTCTACAGATGGTATATTAAGAGCAACTATCTCAAATACCGCCGTTCTCTTAGCTGATGACATTAACTTCACACTCAGCGGATCGGGGACGGTAACTACAGGAACAGGTGGGCTTGATGCAACTTCGGGCAATATACGCACCACCGGCGACTTGAACATTGGTACGGGTGGTACGGTGCTTGATGTTGATTCTGCATTAGGTACAGTGGGAATTGGCACAGCGGCATCGAGTGGCTCAGTTTTGAATGTTTCGGCAACCCTTACAGCGACAGACGACTTTGCATTTATTAACGGTGCGGACGGGTTGACAACAGGAGCGGCAGCCAAGTCTTTTCACGCAATTAAATTTTTCTTAAACGCTACTATAAACCACGACACAACCTCTATCGTTGGAGTTAATGCAGAAGTGAGTGTTAGTTCTGTGAGTGGTGACGCATTAACTGTTGATAAGGTTGTTGGTGTACGTTCCGATATAGATATTACTAAAGGCGGTCCGGGGGGAGTAGCCGATCTTACCGTAACGGATGTCTATATGTTCAAAGGTGAGGCTATCGGTGCGATAGGTGTCAATGCTGTTATAGATAATTTGTATGGATTATTCTTGCCCGACATAACTGAGGGGACGGCGAACTGGGCGATATATTCAGCAGGTGGGGACTCGTTTCACACAGGAGATATAGCTTTTGGACAGACCGACAAAGCCGAAAGAATAGGTTCTGATGCAGATGGAACGCTTGATCTGTATGCAGGTACGAGCATAGACTTTCATAATCCAAACGCAGATACGGATTTAGTTTTTAACTTTATCGGCACTACTAACTCCGGTGTCTTAACGTGGAATGAGGACCAAGATAAGTTTGTTTTTAGTGAGTTAGTACAGGCTGGAACTGCGACAATATTTGGGATAGGGACAGGGAATGTTGGTGTTGGGACCGCAGGCACTTTAAATAGTATTACAACGGGCGAAAACAATGTAGCACTAGGCCTTTCTGCCGGAACTCAGGTAACAGAAGCTTCAGGGGGTATTTTTATAGGTTATCAAGCTGGGGATAACGTAACGACCGCAAACGATGTTATTGTTATTGGCACTAACCTTGATGCTCCGAGCGCAACGGTCGCCAATGGTATGAATATAGGCGGGATACTAACCTCTGATGATTATACATCAAGCCTGACAATTACAAAAAATTTGACTATCGGAAACGGAGCGGCGGGAGTTGATTATGCCCTGACATTTGACGGCGAAACCAATGACGGTGTTATAACCTGGCTGGAAGACGAGGATAGGTTTAAATTTGACGACCATATTGCGTTAGAACTGGGCGTTCTGTATACCAAAGAAACCACTACCCCCACAGCTATAGCTGATTATGGTGCACTTTATACAAAGAATACAAATGAATTGTTCTTTCAAGATGGGGCGG
>SDBV01004060.1_pt1 | contig 21228 bp, 29 predicted proteins | sample 2277081 | NCBI WGS metagenome assembly SDBV01 (sample SAMN10402039, study PRJNA504765) | marine sediment metagenome | isolation source: marine sediment core GS10_PC15, 223 cmbsf | place: Arctic Ocean: Southern Knipovich Ridge | collected 2010 | reverse complement strand
TGTTCAGCGACTCAGGAGAACTAGAGCTAACTCACTGGGTGTTTCAATAGCTTTTTCAGATACCGGGAATAGAACTCACGAAAGGGTAACCAAACTATTAAATTGAAGAGGAAAGTCCGACGAATGCTAAGCAATCAGTGGGAAAGGTGGACGCAAAACTCAAACCAGATGCTCGTCGCCTGAATATGGATTTCGAGACACTCAAGAGTTGCGGGTTTATCAAGCAAACTCAGGAGCACCTGTTCACGGTGAGGCTGCGGTGCCCAGGGGGAAAACTGAGTTCACACCGATTGCGGAAGGCAGCAGAGATTGCCGATAAGTACGGGCGGGGAGAGGTTCATAACTCCTTTCGCCAGTCAATAGAAATCCCTTATGTCCACTACCAGCACTTCGACACTATTGCTGCCGAGCTAAAGGAGATAAATTGGTCGGTTGCCTCCTGTGGTCCTCGTATCAGGGTACCTACGGCCTGTGCCGGCTGCACCTGGAACCCCAATGGCCTCATGGATACTCAGACCATGTGTCTAGAGGTAGACAGGCGCTATTTTGGCACCCCCACCGGTCACCATAAATTCAAGATTTCCTTTTCCGGGTGTCCCATAGATTGTGCCCGAACCAGGGAGATGGACCTCGGCTTTCAGGGGATAGAGGAGCCAGAATTAGTAGAGGAGCTATGTAATGGGTGTGGACTTTGCATTCCTGCCTGTGAGGAGAAGGCACTTATCCTGGTGGATGGGCTCCCGGTAAGGGATACCAGTAAGTGCATATATTGCGGTGATTGTATCAAGGTCTGCCCGGTGGATGCCATGATAGCGGGCAGGAAGGGATGGCTCGTCCGGGTAGGCGGCAAGCATGGGAGACACCCTATTTATGCCTATGAGATAGCCCAGTTTGCCTCTGATGAGGCGTGTTTCCCCCTTATTGAGAAGACCATGGAGTGGTACCAAGCCAATGGGCAGGGTAGAGAAAGAATTGGAGCCACCATCGGTCGTCTAGGTCTGTCTAAGTACCTTGACGAGGTGGCCAAACCATTAGGCTTGGAGGTCATCGAAAAACCTGAAGAAAGAAGAAAGTTCTGGGCTGAGGGGAACCTGTATACCTGATGGAAGCGCTTATTGGGCGAAATCTTGGCTCGTGATTACTATCAGCAAATATCAAGGAGTAAAAGATGGAAGAAAAAATTGAGCATGCCAAAAAACTGATTGAAGATGCCGTGAGAAACTATCCCAGGGTAGCAGTAGCTTGCTCCTTTGGCAAAGACAGTATGGTTACCGTTCATCTGGCAAGAGAGGTAGACCCACAGATAAAGATTTTCTCGGTAATGACACCATATAAACCAAGAGAAACCTTTGACTATCTCAGATTAATGAATAAGAGAATGAATCTTGGTACCACGGTATATATGGTTGCTGATAGTATTCCGGAAGCTCTCCGGGATGGCTCTTTGGAAGTAAGGCTGTTACCTGCTGAAGAATTTGAGAAAAAAGAGTCTCAAATTGAAGCTCAAACCGGGAAAGCAATTTATGAAGTAAATCCAGATGAATGTTGTCGGCTGCTTAAGGTAGAACCGACAAAAATAGCCGTAAGCGGTTTAGATGCCTGGATAACCGGTTTAAGATGCACCGAAGGGCAGACAAGGACAGATTACCAGGAAATAGAAGAGAAGGGTGGACTTATAAAAATAAATCCTATTCTAACCTTTACCGAAGCCGAGATATGGCGATATATCGCCACCAGAGGCATCGAACCCCATCCCTGGTATGGAAAAGGTTACCGCTCTCTGGGCTGTGCCCCTTGCTCAGCTCCCGGAGGAGAGCTTGAACGAGATTGTAGGTGGAAAGGTACCAGTAAATGTGGAGGGGAGTGTGGCATACACACGCAAAGATTAAAATGGTGAATCGGAACAAACTTTTACCAGATAAAGGATTAGACCATAAACTAAGGGTTTATTCTGACATAACCCAACTAATCGCCAGCCCCGAGAATCCAACACCATTGGTTAGGTTAAATAGAATCAACCCCAATAAAGACTTTCAGATTTATCTTAAACTGGAAAGATATAACCCATTTGGTTCAATTAAAGATAGAATTGTTTATGAGATGCTAAAGGCACTGGAAATAGGGGATAAAACGGTAGTTGAGCCATCATCGGGCAATACTGGGATTGCCTTAGCTTGTGTCGCCAATGCCTTGGGAATACCAATAGAGATAGTTGTTCCGGAAAGAATTCCTGACGAAAAAAAGGTAATGCTAAAATTCTTAGGGGCTAAAGTGATGGAAGCTGATGATGCGCTATGTCCCTTATTTCCTACTGAAGGAGCCAGGGGCTTAGTTAACGGCTTGATAAAGAGTCCAGCTACTAAAGATAGCTACATTAGCCCCAATCAATATGAGAACGAACTGAATGTTGAAGCTCATTACCAAACCACCGGGCCAGAAATATGGCGGCAAACACAAGGTAAAATCAACTATTTCTTTGCTGGGTATGGCACCTGTGGCACCATAACTGGTGTTGGTAGATACCTTAAAGAACAAAACCCTGAAATAAAAATAATTGGGGTTGAGCCTTCTTCCCCGAACCATAAATTACCCGGCATGAAGAGGATTACCGGCTTAGACGAGGAGTTTATACCCAAAATTCTAGATACTTCAGTAGTTGATGACAGGGTAGAAGTAACCGACGAGGATGCGTATAGAACTGCCATAGAATTAGCTAGAAAGGATGGAATCCCAGTTGGTCCGACAACGGGGGCTATACTTCATGTTGCCTTACATTATGCCAAATCAAATAGAGGTTTAGCCGTGGTTATATCACCTGACGATGCCTTCAAATATGCCAGTTTTTACCAGGATATTCTAGAAACAGAAACGAAAGAAATTGAGGAAAGGAAATATGAGAGAACATGATTTGTGTGGTTTTGTTTGCCCCTTATCAAAGATCAAAGCCACCGAATTGATAGATAATTTAGATGAGGGAGAAACGATAAGAATAATACTGGGCGATAGTAACTCTCTTAAAAGCGTAGCCCAGGAACTCAAAACCAGAGGTTTAAAACCAGGTTTTGAGCAAGAGAGTGAAAATAGATTTATATTGACGATTACCAAATAATAGGATTATAGAAAGCGGATTAGCATGGAAAGTCATAAGAGAAGCATTACAAAAACCATAACCTGGCGGATTATTGCTACCTTAGTTACCTTCTCGATTGTTTATTATTTTACCAGAGAAGTAGTATTATCAACAAGTATAGGTTTGGCAGATGCAATAATAAAAACAGTTGCTTATTACTCTCATGAAAGACTCTGGCATAAAATAAGCTATGGGAAATGGTAAGCTGACAATCTGATAATTACAGCCAGGCTCTCTAGAAATGAATACAGGGGTTAAGTAAGAAGAGTGGTCTATTATGTTTAAGGCCGTGAGAGAAGATATTCAAACGGTGTTTGCTAAAGACCCGGCAGCGAGAAGCGTGGCAGAGGTTATCTTCTACTACCCAGGATTGCATGCTCTATGGTTTCACCGCCTGGCTCATTTTCTTTGGCATCATAAGCTTAAGTTTCTAGCTCGTTTTCTCTCCCACATTAGCCGATTCCTAACGGGCATTGAAATCCATCCTGGAGCCAAAATCGGCAAGCGCTTCTTCATCGACCACGGGGCAGGGGTGGTTATCGGAGAGACTGCAGAGATAGGAGACGATGTGTTAATATATCAGGGGTGTGTTCTTGGCGGAACAGCCCTGGAAAAGAAGAAGCGTCACCCTACTGTGGGTAACAATGTAGTAATTGGCGCCGGGGCGATCGCTCTGGGTGCCATCACTATAGGGGACGGAGCTAGGATTGGCTCAGGCTCAGTGGTGGTAAATTCAGTGCCGCCTGAGGTTACCGTAGTGGGAATCCCGGGAAGAATAGTGGAAGACCGCCGGAAACCAATTACCGACCTAGAGCATGGAAAGCTACCCGACCCGGTGGCAGAAGCCATCAGGCTCGTCTTTAGAGAGCAGGACAAATTAGAAGAGCGCCTACAGAGGCTGGAGACCTCTCTTAAGATAGTAATCCCTAAAGATGAATTCAAAGAGACGAGGAAGGAAATTGAGAAACGGTTCAGCCAGGGAGAAGGCATATGAGGTGTGAGCCCATTGGTGGCAGGAGATAAAGGATGGGGAAATTACCTGAACTTACCGTGTTAATCAAGGGCGGCGGAGAGGTAGCCAGCGGCATAGCTTACCAGCTACACCGCAGCCATCTCAGAGTTTGCCTCACCGAGATAGCCAATCCCCTGGCAGTTAGCCGTGGTACCACCTTCTCAGAAGCCGTTTTTGACAGGGTAAAAACAATCATGGGAGTGAGAGCAGAGCTCGTTCCTGCCTCGCCCGAGGAAATCCGCCGGGTCTGGCAGCAAGGGAATATACCAATAGTAATAGACCCTGAGACATCAATAAAGGAGAAGATAAAGCCTGACGTGTTGATTGATGCCATCATGGCCAAACGAAGCACCGGTATTAAGATTACCGATGCCCCGGTAGTAATCGGTATAGGGCCAGGCTTTTATGCCGGTAAAGATGTGCATATAGTAGTGGAGTCCAATCACGGCCAGAATTTGGGCAAAGTAATACTTGAAGGGGAGGCGGAGGAAAATACCGGAATCCCGGTAGAAATAGGCGGACTTACCAAAGAAAGAGTTGCCTGGGCGTCTCAGACAGGCGTCTTTACCACAAGCCGAGAGATTGGAGACCCGGTAGTTGCCCACCAGATTATAGGCTGGGTTGGAGACCAGCCAATGAAAGCGCCAATAAGCGGTATGCTACGCGGTCTGTTAAGGAGTGGGGTAAGGGTATCAAAAGGGAGCAAGCTCCTTGAAGTTGACCCGGTAAACGATAGGGCTATCTGCCATGTTATTGCCGATAAAATGAGGGCAATAGGTGAGGGGGTCTTCAAAGCAATAACGCTAAAGTTCAACACTGATGGCTATTCTGGAAGGAGTGAGACCAGATGTTAGATATTTATCAAGAGCTAGTTAATTTAATAGCAAAAGGAGAGCCGGCGGTGTTAGCTACCGTCATTTCCAGTCGTGGCTCCGCTCCAAGGGAAGCCGGGGCGAAGATGCTCATCAAGAAAGATGACACTTTTATCGGTAGTGTAGGTGGGGGAGGTGTGGAACATCAAATTCGTCGCAAAGCTACTGAAGTAATGAAGTCAGGAGAATCACAAATAGTGCACTTCGATCTTTCCGGCAAGGAATGCGTGGCACAAATGATTTGTGGCGGGCAGATAGATATCTTCCTCGAACCGATTCTGCCTCCAGAGACGCTTTACCTCTGCGGTGCCGGGCATATCTCGCAAAGCACAGCGGCAATGGGCAAAATGCTGGGGTTCCGTGTTGTCGTGATAGACCCGCGACCCGAGTTTAACAATGTTGACCGATTCCCCACCGCCAACTCACTAGTAGTAGAGGACTATGCCATTGCTATACCCAAATTAGATATAGATGAAAACAGTTATATCATAATTTATACGCCGGGGCACATCCAGGATGAGCAGAGCCTTTTCTTTGCTGCTGGTACCAAGGCGAAGTACATCGGGATGATTGGCAGCAGGAAGAAGGTAAAGGAGGTTAAAGAACGCCTGTTGCAAAAAGGGGTGTCGCAGGAAAACCTGAACAGGGTTTATACACCAATCGGACTGGAAATCGGTGCTGAAACTCCCGAAGAGATTACGATAAGCATCCTTGCCGAGATAACTAAGATCAGAAGAACTGGTTCAGCCAAGGGGGAGAAAGTATGAGATTTGAAACGCTGGCTATTCATGCCGGGGAGAGGCCAGAGGCGACATTCGGTGCCGTCTCCACGCCCATTTACCAAACATCAACCTTTGTCTTTGAAGATGTGGGCAAAACGAGGGGCTACGATTATTCCCGCACCGCAAACCCGACGAGAAAGGTTCTAGAGGATACCATCGCCCAGCTGGAGGGAGGAAAGGCCGGCTTTGCCTTTGCCACCGGCATGGCTGCTGAAGCCACCGCCATTCACCTGCTTAAGGCTGGCGACCATATAATTTCAGGGGATGATGTTTATGGGGGAACCTATAGGCTATTTCAGAATGTGATGCAGAACTTTGGACTGGAGTTCACCTTCCTGAGGATGAACAACAGAAAGCGGATTGAGGAGGCACTAAAGCCCAATACCAAGATGCTGTGGCTGGAGACCCCTTCCAACCCGTTACTGAACATTGTTGACATTGAGATGGCAGTTGATATTGCCAAAAAGCACAACTTGCTGACAGTAATAGATAACACCTTCGCCACCCCCTATTTCTTAAGGCCAATTGAATACGGAGTTGACCTGGTTGTCCATTCCACAACCAAGTATCTCAACGGGCACTGTGATGTTGTCGGCGGTGCGGTGGTAACCACCACCGACGAACTAACCGAGAGGGTTCAATTTCTCCTGAATGCCCTGGGAACCTGTGCCTCTCCCTTTGATTGCTGGCTAGTGCTTCGGGGTATTGAGACCCTCCCGGTGCGAATGAAACGACATGAGGAAAATGCCTCCACTGTAGCCAATTATCTAGTCGGGCACCCCGCGATAAAGAAAGTATTCTATCCCGGGCTTGAGTCCCATCCCGGTCATGAAATCGCCAAGAGACAGATGAAGGGGTTCGGCGGAGTAGTGTCATTTAAATTAGAAGGGGGCACTAAAGCCGTTAATACCTTTCTAAAAAGAATCAAGGTCTTTTCCCTGGCGGAGTCGCTCGGCGGGGTTATTTCCCTGGCTGAGCATCCCGCTACCATGAGCCATGCTTCAATGCCGAAGGAGTACCGGGAAAAGGTAGGAATTACCAACGAGCTAATCAGATTATCAGTAGGCTTAGAGAACATTGACGACTTAATTGAGGATTTATCGCAGGCGCTCAAGCGCCGCTGAAGGAGAAAACTTTGGGTTACGCCAGAGCTTTACGCTGCCGAAAGTGCGGACGGGAATATCCACTGGAAGCACTTAACTTATGCAGCTTCTGCCTTAGCCGGCTGGAGGTAAGCTATGACTACAAGTCTATGGCTAAAGCCATAAGTCGGGAAAAGCTCGCGGAGAAGCCACCAAGTATGTGGCGCTACCACGATATGCTGCCGGTAGAAGAAGAGGTAATAGATATTGGCACTGGCTTTACCCCCCTGGTCAAGGCTGATAGGTTGGGGCGGGAACTGGGGCTGAATGAGCTCTATATCAAGAATGACTGTCTTAATCCCACCTACTCCTTCAAGGATCGGGTGGTCTCGGTAGCCATCACCAAGGCGCGGGAGTTAGGATATGACATAATAGCCTGTGCCTCAACCGGTAATCTCGCCGCGAGCGTGGCTGCTCACGCTGCCAAGGCCAATATGAAGTCTTATGTTTTCATCCCCTTGGATGTAGAACCGGGTAAGCTGGTGGGGACGGCAATCTATCACCCGGTTCTGGTTACCGTTGACGGAAGCTATGACGATGTCAACCGCCTCTGTGGCGAGTTAGCCGAAAGATATAACTGGGGTTTCATCAATGTTAACCTCAGACCTTACTACGCCGAGGGAAGCAAGACTCTAGGCTATGAGGTGGCAGAGCAACTAGGGTGGCGTGCCCCTGACTGTGCCGTAGTTCCGGCTGCTTCAGGGCTTATGTTTACCCGAATCTGGAAGGGTCTGGAAGAGCTAGCCATGCTCGGCTTAATTAAATCGCTTAATACCCATATGTATGTCACCCAGGCCGCTGGCTGTTCGCCCATCGTCAATGCCTTTCAGTCGGACACTCCCCATGTGCATCCGGTAGAGCCAAATACTATTGTTAAATCCATAGCCATTGGAAACCCGGCTGATGGCTATTATGCATTGAGTGTCGCCAGACAGTCGGGAGGTGGTGCCTGTGCTGTAACCGATGAGGAGGCTATTGCCGGAATGAAGTTACTGGCGGCGACTGAAGGCATCTTTGCCGAGGCAGCAGGTGGGGTAGTAATAGCTGGCTTAAAAAAGCTAGCGGCTTCAAAGGTAATTAAAAGAAACGAGCTAACAGTAGCCTTTATCACCGGGGCTGGACCTAAGACTCAAGAGATAGTGTCAGACATTGTTCAACCCTTTACTATCCAGCCCACTGTAGAATCGTTTGAGGAGGTGCTTGGTGAGCAAATTTGAGACTATAATATTAACACTCGTATTATACTAATACCGGAAAAGATATAGGGAGGATAAAATGGTCAAGCGACGAGTAATGTTTACCTTTCCCCCTGATCTAGTTAGGGAACCCATTATCTTTAACCTCGGTCTACAGTTCAAGGTGGTGACCAACATCCGCCGTGCTGATATATCTGAGGACAGAGGTTGGGTAGTGCTGGAGCTAGAGGGGGAGGAGAAAGATATCGAAGAGGGCATCACTTGGGTGACCAGCAAAGGAGTAAGGATTGACCCGGTCATTGGAGATATTGTAGAGGGCTGAGAAATGAGAAGAATATATCTTGACTATGCAGCAACTACACCAACACATCCCGAGGTGGTGAAGGCAATGCTGCCTTATTTTACCGATGTCTTTGGTAATCCCTCCAGCATCCATTCCTACGGACAGGAGGCAAAAGGAGCTACAGAAGAGACAAGGGCTAAGGTCGCCGCCATTATTGGTGCCCAGAGTGAAGAGCTCGTATTTACCAGTGGCGGAACCGAGGCAGATAACTTTGCCATAAAGGGCGTAGCCTATGCTAACGAGCACAAGGGGAACCACATTATTACTAGCTCTATTGAGCACCATGCGGTGATAGAGACATGCCAGTTCTTGGAGAGAAGGGGATTCAGCGTAAATTATCTCCCGGTAGATGAGTATGGCTTGGTTGCTCCTGACGATGTCAAAAAGGCTATCACCAATAAAACCATCCTCATTTCGGTAATACACGCCAGCAATGAAATCGGCACGATAGAGCCAATAATTGAGATAGGCAAGATTGCCAAAGAAGCAGGAGTCTATTTTCATACTGACGCAGTGCAGACAGTGGGGCATATCCCGGTAAATGTGGACGAGTTGGGGGTAGATTTACTTTCACTGTCAGCACACAAGCTCTACGGTCCCAAAGGGGTTGGAGCACTTTATATCAGAAAAGGGACAAAGCTGCTCCCCTTTATGCATGGAGGCGAGCAGGAGAGAAGGCGACGGGCAAGCACCGAGAATGTGCCCGGGATTGTAGGCCTTGGCAAGGCAGTAGAACTTGCTCAGCAAGAAATGACTGAGGAAGTAGAGCGGCTGACTCTTCTCCGTAACCGGCTCATTAAAGGTCTCCTGGAGCGGATTGACCACACCCGCTTAAACGGTCATCCGCTAAAGAGGTTACCTAACAACATCAATGTAAGTGTCGATTTTGTAGAAGGGGAATCAATGTGCCTGAATCTTGACCTGGAGGGTATTTGTGTCTCTACTGGCTCAGCCTGCAGCTCATCAAGCCTTGAGCCATCCCATGTTCTCACGGCACTGGGGCTCCTCCCTGAACAAGCGCATGGCTCGTTGAGATTCTCTCTGGGGAAGTGGACCACCGAAGAGGACATCGGTCTAGTACTGGAGGTATTGCCCCGGATTGTAGCTAAGCTCAGAGCCATGTCACCACTTCTGAAAAGTCCCCGATAGGAGAGAAAATATGCGTGATGTCTGGTCGTTGTACAGCGACAAAGTGATGGAGCACTTCAAGAATCCCAGGAATGTAGGAGAGATAGAAAATCCTGATGGCATCGGACATGTGGGAAATCCGGTGTGCGGCGATATAATGGAGCTTTACATCAAGGTAAACAATAGTACCATCGTCGATGCCAAATTCAAGACCTTCGGCTGTGGAGCCGCCATCGCCACCAGCTCCATGGTCACCGAAATGGTAAAGGGGAAGAGTATAGAAGAAGCACTAGAAATTTCCAATCGGGCGGTAGCTGAAGCTTTGGACGGGCTACCCCCAGTTAAGATGCACTGCTCGGTTTTAGCCGAGGAGGCGCTCAAATCAGCTATTGAGGATTATTTAAGTAAACTTAAAGGGAGTTGAAAATGGAAAAGTTCAGTCCGGTAGGAGAGAAGGAAATAACTCGCGCCATAGTCGGCGAGTTTACCAAGCAGTTTCAAGAATATGTGGAAAGCGATTGCATCATTATTGGTGGTGGTCCCAGCGGGCTAATGACCGGTCGCAATTTAGCCAGAGCCGGGAAAAAGGTCCTCATTGTCGAACGAAATAACTACCTCGGCGGTGGGTTCTGGATCGGAGGCTACTTAATGAATAAAATAACCGTGAGACATCCCGGGGAGAGAATTTTAGACGAGCTTGGTATCCCTTACACGGCGGTTAGCAAAGGTTTATTCGTTGCTGATGGACCCCATGCCTGCTCAAAACTTATTGCTTCAGCCTGTGATAGTGGCGTTAAATTCGCCAATATGACGGTCTTTGAAGATTTAATCTTGAAAGAGGAAGGACGAATTTTTGGCGTCGTCATCAACTGGACACCGGTCTCAGCACTGCCAAGAGAGATAACCTGTGTTGACCCGGTAGCTATAGAATCGACAATGGTGGTTGATGCTACCGGGCATGATGCTCAGGTAGTGAGAAAACTGGAAGAAAGAGGATTCATTAAAACCAAGGGTTTTGGTGCTATGTGGGTGGAAAGGTCAGAAGACCTGATTATTGAGCATACCGGCGAGGTTCACCCCGGCTTAATTGTTATCGGCATGGCGGTATCAACAACCTACGGATTGCCAAGGATGGGCCCAACATTTGGCGCCATGCTTCTATCAGGGGAAGTGGCATCTGAAATTATCTTGGAGAAATTGAAATAGAGCTTCCAAAGATAATGAAAGTCGTTCTCTATAACGAGGGAATTACCGAAGAACTAAGTATAGAAGAAATTGCCAAATACTTAACACAAAAATTGGGGAAGGCTAAAATTGAGGTGAGAGGAAGTCCCTTTCCTACCAGCCTTTCCCAAGATAAAATCTCAGATTATGCCCGAAAAATTGCCCGCACCAAAATTCAAGAAGTCGGCAAAAAGACACTATCAGAGCAGGAGCCGCTCTATGGTGAGATAGAGTATGAAAGAAGAAGAATTCTAGGGAAAACGAGAGCTTTTGGGGTCTTATATGATGGATTTCAACTGCACAGGCTCTTCCTAGAGTTCATACCAAGAAACGAGCTCAGCCTTGAGTTTGCTCACATCTTCTTCACTAATCGCCTATTTGCTACCTGGGAAGAGAGCAATAAAAGATACCACCTAAGGACAAGTGTATACGGTATTCCTTCTATCATCTCAACAACAGGAATCATAGAGGCACCAGCAAAACCAAGAGAATATTACCTTCTTAAACAACAATACGAGGGATTGGGAAAGGACCTGACCGAACTTAAAGACAAATTCAAGAAAAGTTTCATTGATTATGGAGATAAGCGGCTGACCGAGGTTGCCAAGGGATATGCCATGCAGGCAGTTTTCTATTCTTTAACCGGCGACCCCTTTTGTGAAGATAGAGGTTGCCGATTATATAACGCTCACTGGCAAGAGGAACTTATCTTTGCTCAGTTTGAAAGTGAATATGAATTCTGCCCACGGCATACCAAGTTTTTGAATGAAGGAATACGCTCGGTAGAAAAGGGGAGAGGAAGATTAAGCACCCCATGTTGACCCCTTCTTGAAGGGCTTTCTACAGTGCCTGGAGAAATATACCCCAATTATAACAACTTTGGCTTTACGCTATTATTTTTGTATAATGAACATAGAGGAAATACAGTGAAGGTAGTGGTGGCGATGAGTGGTGGTGTGGACTCTTCAGTTGCTGCCGCCATTCTTAAGGAAGAGGGCTATCAGGTGATTGGCGTGACCATGCAAATTTGGCCCTCGGACGGGCAGGCACATGAGGTCGACAGATTCGGTGGCTGTTGTGGACTGGGTGCGGTAGAAGACGCCAGAAGGGTAGCCTATAAGCTGGGCATCCCTCATTATGTGATGAATTTCAGGGACATCTTTGCCCAGAAAGTTATCGCTGATTTTTGTCGCCAGTATAGCCTGGGGAGGACACCGAACCCCTGTATCAGGTGTAACCAGTACATTAAGTTTGATGCCTTGCTTAAGAGGGCAAGAGAGCTGAGTGCCGATTTTGTGGCGACCGGACACTACGCCAGGATAGAAAAAGACGAAGTCAACGGTAGACGCCTTCTCAAAAAGGGGACCGACAGGCACAAAGACCAGTCCTATGTGCTCTATCCAATAACTCAGGAGCAATTAGAGCATACCCTACTGCCGATAGGGAATTTCAACAAAAAGAGGGTGAGAGAGATAGCCCGAGAACTGGCGCTTCCGGTAGCAACCAAGCCAGAAAGCCAGGAGATTTGCTTTATTCCTGATGATGATTACCCTAAGTTCATTGAAAACTACATCCCCCAGGCAGTAAAGCCGGGGCCAATACTGAATGAGCAAGGGAGCACCCTAGGAGAGCATAAGGGTATCCTATTTTATACCGTGGGCCAGCGCAAAGGGCTGGGTATATCAGCCAAAGAACCGTTGTATGTAACCGCCATTGAGCCACAAAGGAATGCCATTGTGGTGGGTAGTAAAGAGGAGGTATACGCAAACGAACTTGTAGCCTCTGAATTGAACTGGATAACTATAACCAAGCTAGAGCAGCCCATTATGGTGAAGGCTAAGATTAGGTATCTTCATAAGGAGGCTGAAGCAGCAATAACGCCACTGGATGCAGACCAGGTCTATGTAAAATTCCAAGAGCCGCAGATGGCAATCACCCCAGGGCAGGCGATAGTCTTTTACAACGGCGATACCGTAGTGGGTGGCGGGACAATAGAATCGGTCTGTAAGCAAAAGGGGAGTAAAAAAGAGATAGCGAAATGCCCAGATTGCCTAAATTAAAGCTAAAGAAGACTCCGCTATTCCCACATGAGGAAATTCGTGACCTTGAGGAAGCCAAGGACTTTCTTCCTTTCGTTTACGGAGTCCTAATCGTAGTTGAGGGTCACGAGATTAAGTCCTATGAAGAGCTGGTCCAGCTAGCCAGCCAGGACGGTTACCGGGACAAGGAGTTCCTTGAAGTAGAAGTATTACTTTTCCTCACCATCCCCGGCGGGTAGCTTACTATCTCTCTGGAATTTGTTCAACCAGATATTATAACATCATTAGTAACTTGCAATATTGACTAAAAAGGAGCCAACGAAATGTCCAAATTGCCCAAACTAAAGGTCAAGAGGACTTTTGGATATACGCCCGGGGCAGGTCCTGCTTACCCGATCGAGGAAACTTGTGACTTTGAGCAAGCCAAATCCTTTCCCTACGGCCATGCCGGTACCTTTATTATGGCAGAGAACCAGGTGATTAACTCCTATGAGGAGCTTGTCCAGCTAGCCAGCCAGGACAGTTACCGGGACAAGGAGTTCCTTGAGGTGGTAGTGGGCCCCCTTGTCAGCGCCGGCGGGTAGTTCACTGTTTCTTTGTAATTTACCTGGTCAGATGTTTATAATAGCTTTGCAAGTAACTTACAATATCAACTAAAAGGGAGATAACTAAATGCCCAAGCTGCCCAAACTAAAGGTCAAGAGGACTTTTGGGTATCCGCTCGAGGAGACTCGTGACTTCGAGCAAGCTAAATACTTTCCCTTCTGTCAGCATATCATTATTATGGTAGAAAACCAGGTGATTAACTCCTATGAGGAGCTGGTCCAGCTAGCCAGCCAGGACAGTTACCAGGACAAGGAGTCCCTTGAGGTGACGATATTGCCCCTCATCGGCGGGGGGTAGCTCGCTAATTCTTCGAAAGTTGCCCAACCAGACTTAATTTCGGGTAACTGGTGGCATTGACTAAAAATGAATACAGGGAAACACAATAGATAATGGCTAAAATAATTGCCGTTTGCAAGAGTGATAAAAAGGGAATCAAAAAAGAAGTGGTAGCCGATGGTGTCCTGAAGCAAGATTACGGACTTGTTGGTGATGCCCACGCCGACTGCTGCACCCATCGTCAGGTAAGCCTGCTGGCAATTGAAAGCATTAACAAGATGCGCAAACTGGGCATCAATGTAGACCCTGGGGATTTTGCTGAAAACCTTACCTGTAAAGGAATAGACCTGGTTTCCCTACCGGTGGGCACCCGGCTGTCTATAGGGAAAAGGGTTATCCTAGAGATTACCCAGATTGGCAAGAAATGCCATAGCGGGTGCGCCATCTTTCGCCAGGTAGGCAAATGCATTATGCCCAAAGAGGGAGTGTTTGCCAAAGTGATTCGTGGTGGCTCTCTCAAGAGTGGGAACACAATAAAGGTGGTAGAGGAGCAAGCATAATGGACAATACGGAGCAAGTTCATATGCTGCGTATTACTGAGGAAGGTAAGAGTGACACCGAGGATATAGTTATCATAGAATTTCCGCTCACCATCATTTTAAATAATCAGGAACTGGTAACTTTACTCTGCTCTCCGATAAATTTAGACTATTTGGCTATAGGTTTCCTTTTCTCCGAGGGGTTAGTCAAAGGCAAAGATGCAATCAAGAAGATTTTAGTTGATGAACAGAGAGGCGTGGTGCGTGTGGAGACCGATGAAGATAATGAGTTTGCTCGCGAGCTTCTATTCAAACGGCTTATAACTTCGGGCTGTGGGAAAGGGACCTCTTTTTATAGCGCAGCTAGTATTAAGAGCCAGCCAAAGGTGGAATCTCAAATTGTAGTATCACCTCACGAAGTCTTTGTCTTGGTAAACGAATTCCAGCATCGCTCTCAACTTTTTCGGGCAACCGGTGGCGTTCACAGCGCTGCCTTGTCGGATACAAAAAACATCCTGATTTTCAACGAGGACATAGGCCGGCATAATGCCATTGACAGAATATTTGGAGAATGCATTCTGAAAGAGCTGCCAATAGATAACCATATGATAATCACCAGTGGGAGAATCTCATCAGAGATATTACTCAAGGCAGCTAAAGGACAAATTCCCATAATTATCTCCAAAACTGCCCCGACCAACTTGGGAGTAAGGTTAGCGGCTGACTTAGGTATAACCATCATCGGCTTTGTCAGAGGAAAGAGGATGAATGTTTACACTCATGGATGGAGAGTAGCGGCTTGATAAAAGCCCCACCAAGAGGGAGAAGTGCTCTGAAATGAATGGGGACACCAAGTTAATAGAGGAAATTCTAAGTCTAAAGAGAGAACGGAAGGCTGTTATCCTTGCCCATAACTATCAACTGGGTGAGGTTCAGGACATAGCTGACTTTGTCGGCGACTCTCTGGAGCTGAGCCAAAACGCAGCCAGAACAGACGCTGAGGTGATAGTCTTCTGCGGGGTTCACTTCATGGCAGAGACTGCTGCTATTCTGAGCCCAGACAAAGCAGTCCTGCTCCCCGATAAGCATGCCGGCTGCCCCATGGCAAACATGATTACGGCGGTCAAGCTGAAAGAGAAAAAACGAGAACTCCCTAGTGCCAGTGTGGTTTGCTACGTTAATTCCACGGCAGAGGTCAAGGCAGAATCAGATATTTGCTGCACCTCAGCTAATGCAATTAAGGTTATAGAAAGCCTGGATAATGATGAGATACTGTTTGTCCCCGACCAGTACCTGGGTCATTATATCTCTACCAAGACTACCAAGAAGATGATTCTCTGGCCCGGTTACTGCCCTACTCACATGAAGATACTACCAGTGCATATCACTAAGCTAAAGCAGCAGTATCCCCAGGCTAAAGTGGTAGTTCATCCAGAGTGTAGACCTGAGGTAATAGCTCTGGCCGACGAGGTATTAAGCACCGGTGGGATGTGCCGATATGCCCGGCGGGAGGAAGTCAGAGAGATGATAGTAGGGACGGAAGTGGGGATAATACACCGGATGAAAAAGGAGAACCCCGGTAAGAAGTTTATCCCCGCCTCTAAACAGGCAGTCTGCCCAAATATGAAGCGAATCACTCTGGAGAAGGTCTTATTAGCCCTGCAGACAATGAAGCCTGAAGTCAAAGTTCCTGAGGAGATAAGACTTAAGGCGAAGGCGGCAGTGGATAGGATGCTGCAGGTAGTCTAGGCGCAGGCATTAAATAAAATGAACGATTCTACTTATGCAGTCCTTCTTATTACTACCGCTACCACTGAGGAAGCACAGCAAATATCTAAGGTATTACTCGAGCAAAAAAAAGCAGCCTGCGTGAATATTGTACCAAGAGTTAGCTCGCACTTCTGGTGGCAAGACAATATTGACTCAGCTCAGGAAAGCCTTCTAATCGTCAAAACCAAAGCCTCGCTAGTAAATGAAGTTACTATATTAGTTAAAGAGATTCACAGCTATGATATTCCCGAAATAATTGCTTTGCCGATTATCAGTGGCAATCAAGATTATCTGGACTGGATAGGAGATAACGTAGCATAAGACAATATACTATAACTAGATAGAGAGCACTCAGCAAAGGGGCTTAAATAGATAAAGCCCCTTTTTAATATGATTCTTTTCTCCTCTAAAGAAGGGAGATTCAAAGGGCTGAGGTTAATAAAACTCGATAGCTATTTGACAAAAGCGTAATATCTCGTATAATATAGCGATATACTAACCCCAAACTGGGAAAAGACCAATGAACAAGACTGAGATACCCAGATTTAGACCTAAAAAACCTCCTCGCTTCTCCCACCACCCTGAGCCAAACTATGTGACCAGAGGCAGGATATGGGTAGAGAAGGACGGGGAGTTATACATGGGACGGGGAAGGGCAATGCTGCTGGAACATATTGATAATCTTGGGTCAATAGCGGCAGCGGCGCGCTCGATGCAACTGAGTTACCGTAATGCCTGGCTGTGGGTAGAAGCAATGAACCGTCTGGCACCAGCCCCATTGGTAGAAAAAGCCACCGGTGGGGTAGGTGGAGGTCAGGCCAGATTAACCGAGGAGGGGCGAAAGGTTACCAATGAGTACAAGGAGCTGCGTGCCAAATTTGAGGAGTTTCTCAGGAAAATTTGAGGAAGTTAATTAGCTTAACTATAGTTGGAATTCTGTTAATTGCATTGGTAACCTGGGGCTGTGCCCAAGGAGAACAGAAGATGATAACTGCTTTTGTTGGTTCTGCCAGCAAGCCGGCTATAGAAGAAGCCACACAAGCCTTTGAGCAAAAGACAGGGATAAAGGTTTATCTTAATTTCAGTGGCTCAGGAACGATGCTCTCTCAGATGAAACTATCCAGGAGTGGGGATTTATATATTCCCGGCTCTCCAGACTACATGGTAATGGCAGAACAGGATGGTATAGTTGAGCCTGATTCGGTGAAAATAATCGCCTACTTAATCCCAGCCATTCTGGTACAGCATGATAACCCCAAGAATATACAGGTACTATCTGACTTAGCCCAACCAGGAATCAAGCTCGTGATAGCCGACCCTGAATCAGTCAGCATAGGCTCGTATGCCTATGAAATACTGGAGTATAATAACCTCTTGCCAGAAGTAGGCGGGAATATCGTTTCCTATGGCGAAAGTTACTCCAGAATTACCAGTTTAGTCGCCTTAAAAACAGTAGATGCCATTATAGGCTGGCGTATTTCTTCCGAGTGGCAACCTGATACCATAGATGTGGTCTATCTAAAGCCAGAGCAAATTCCGAGACTCTCTTATATCACCGGGGCAATATCTACATTCACCAAGGATAGAGACAGCGCCCAAAAATTCCTAGACTTTTTAGTTTCACCAGAGGGTCAAGCGATTTACCGTCAGCGGGGATATATTGTTACTGAAAGTGAAGCTAGAAAATTTGCCACCCACGCCGAAATTGGCGGGAAGTATCAACTTCCCAAGACCTATAAGCCATTGGTTAAGTAGAAATCTGCCTGAGGATAGGGACATATGTTCAAAGTTTTAAAAGGGGAAAGGGTGTTTAAAGCAACGACTATGGGCGCCCTTGTCCTTTTAATGGTGTTCTTCGTCGGTATTGTAGTATCTATGCTCTCATATACTGACTGGAATACCTTCTTATCCGCGCTACTATCCCCGGAAATCCTCTTCGCCATCAGGTTAAGCCTCGCCACTGCTACTGTAGCTACTATTATCTCCATGCTTATAGCAATTCCAGTAGCCTATACTATCTCCCAGCGACAATTTCCCGGAAAAGACATAGTGGATAGCATGCTTGATTTACCCATCGTCATATCTCCTATAGCTCTGGGGGCAATTCTACTAGTTTTTTTCAACACGCCGATAGGTGCCGGGGTTAATGACCATGCACTGAGATTCGTTTTTGCCGTACCCGGTATAATCTTAGCCCAAATCGTAGTTATTAGCGCTCTAGCTATCCGATTATTGAAGTCTACCTTTGATAGTATTGACCCCAGATATGAGCAGGTAGGCAGGACTTTGGGCTATAGTAAACCAGAAGTATTTGTTAAAGTTACTTTACCCCTGGCTAAAGATGGGTTAATCGCCTCCGGCATTCTAACCTGGGCCAGAGCAGTAGGCGAATTTGGAGCAACTGTTACCCTGGCCGGAGCAACCGCCATGAAAACAGAGACCTTGCCCATTGCTATATTTCTCAGCTTAGCTTCTGCTGATATAGAAAAGGCGATAGCGGTAATTTTTGTGCTCATAATAATTGCTCTGGTTGCCTTGGTTGCTATGAGAAAGATTATCGGTAGAAGGTATCCAATATGATCAAGATTAAGAATCTCTCAATGCATCTAGGCAATTTCTCCCTAAGTGATATAAACCTAGCTATTGATGATAGAGAATACTTCATCATCCTGGGGCCGACAGGGGCCGGCAAAACTATCCTCATTGAATGTATCGCTGGACTTCATCCTCTCAAGAAGGGAGAAATATGGATAGATGAGGACAATATCACCACCCTGGCACCTGAAGAGAGAGGGATAGGTTATGTGCCTCAGGACTATGTATTATTCCCTTTTCTAAATGTAGTTGAGAATATAGCATTCGGACTGAAGCAGACAAAATACTCAAAGGCTGAAATAAAAGAGAAAGTAAAAACCTTATCAAATCTGCTCGGCATCTCCCATTTGCTGCACCGGGATACTCGCTCCCTAAGCGGGGGAGAGAAACAGAGAGTTGCCTTAGCCCGAGCACTGGCTCCTTCTCCCAGAGTTTTGCTTTTAGATGAACCATTGAGCAGTCTGGATTTGCAAACTTCTAAACACTTAAGGTTAGAGCTACAACGAATTCACCAAAAATTGGGGGTTACCACCCTACATATAACCCATAACCAGATAGAAGCCGAAGAAATGGCTGATAGAATTGGCATTCTCAACATGGGTAGGTTGGAGCAAGTAGGTAAGCCAGAGGAGGTGTTTTTCTACCCTAAAGATGAAACGGTCTCTGAGTTTATTGGAGCACCAAACATTCTACACTGTGACCACTGCCGTAGCCTGGGCCAAGGGCTATTAGAGGTTAATAGCGGTGGGCTAAATATAATTCTTCCTCACGATGGTAATATGGTCCAAAAAATTGCTCTATTCCCCAGAGACATATATATTTCTGATACTAAACCACCCGGACCAGAGGTGAACCGATTTAAAGGGGTTATCACCAGCATCAAATCTTCTACCGCCGTAGTTAGAATTGAGGTTAAGGTGGGAACAAATAATCTAGTGGCTGAGATGCCATACGATATTTATGAAGATATGGATTTGAAGGTGGGTAAAGAGGTCTTTTTGATATTAAAGCTGAAAAGAATAAGAGTCTATGAAGGTAAAGATAGCGGATAAAAGAAATTGTATAACATTGTCAAGAATGAAATTGGGCTCTAATCACTGTGGTCAAACCCCTTATCCTCATCCCGCATAGGCCAAGCTATTTTATCACCGATACTGCGTTGGAGTCCCCGCAGCAGGCTTCTTTTTCGACTGCCCAACCTCAGTTATGTATCTTACAGCCTCCTCCAAGGAGATAACGTCAGCATACTTTACATTCATGTCGAAGAGATTGACCAGGTGAGACAACTCGAACCTGTCAAAGTTGCACTCTTCTACTACAAAACAACGATACCCGGACGAGAAAGCATCAACTACTGAAGCACGCACACAACCTGAAGTGGTGCAACCCGTTATTAGCAGACTATCGATGCCCATTGACTGCAGACACGACAGCAAAGGGGTCCCGAAAAAGATGCTAGCTCTTACCTTAGGTATTACAAGTTCCGAAGGCAAGGGGGCTATGGATTCAGGAATCTCGTTTGATTTTGGGTCAATGTTTGCATTTGGTACTGCCTCTTGGGTTGCTCCTTGGCTGAACCGTCTCGCCGGAATATCCTCAATAGTAAATATCACCGGAATATCATTGGCGCGGCAGGTCTCCAGCAGCTTTTGAATATGGGGCAATGCTGCCCAGCCGGCTTCACCACAACTTGTCTTGTACTCTTCAACAGACTGGAGCACCGGCTGGCGAGTCGACCCCACGAAACCAGTGGTTACATCAATGATAATCAGCGCCGGCTTGTTTCCGTATCCTCTCCTCCGCCCCATTCCCGTTTTTTCCAGCAGCTTTCGATCATCCCCAGTAAATATCTCTTCCCAGCGTTTCATGATTCTCCTCCTTCATTCAGAGTGCTCTCTCAATCCTTGCTGACGGTAAAGTAGTATCCTCTCACACCGAAGAAGGCAGAGATTAAAAGAAAGAGGGATTGATAGATAATATCTCTTAAAAGTCGGCAAACAATGCCTACTTTTTTGCCGTCGCTGCAGTAACCTCTATTTCTATAAGCATCTCGGGCAGGTCTAGCTCGATACCCTCAAGTAAGACCCCTGTCCTTTGGTTTTCAACCAAGTCAGGACAATTCTCCTCAAAGAAGCCTTCGGTGGCTTCAAGCATGTCCCACTTATCATCCCTGTTGACTAAGAAATAATGGACTTGAAAAATATCTTCAAGACTGGCTCCCAACCCCTCCAATATCTCCTTGATCCTCGTCCATGTTGCTATTGTCTGCTCTTTGATGCCTCCAACAACTTTACCCACACCTGCCCTCCCTTCCACCCAATCTCTTGGCTCTCTGTCGGTTTCCGGATCTCTGCCCGCATGACCTGACAGCCAAATAATATTTTCCACTTTATCTATCGGGATTACGGCTGCTGATGCCCAGGGCATCTTCCCCGACTTATGATAGAAAGGGTAAAGGGTAAACCCTGGATACCGCTTGCCTTCAACCATTTTCATCCTGTATCTCCTTTGACTTTTGTTATCAGTGCTCATTATCAATATAGACTTTATGTAAAGTTATCCGGTCATATACTC
>SDBV01004059.1_pt1 | contig 21233 bp, 22 predicted proteins | sample 2277081 | NCBI WGS metagenome assembly SDBV01 (sample SAMN10402039, study PRJNA504765) | marine sediment metagenome | isolation source: marine sediment core GS10_PC15, 223 cmbsf | place: Arctic Ocean: Southern Knipovich Ridge | collected 2010 | reverse complement strand
GAATCAAACAAGTGAAATTAGAAGTTATTCCTGCTAACACAATATTTCCTTGCTCTTCAAATAAAACTAATGCTGGCCTTTTCTTGATTTCAAAAGTATCTGTAAACTGAACATTAGCTAATACAACATTTCCAAATTTATGCATTTTCCCAAGCTTTGTCCTCTTTATTATCCCACAATTCCTTCATTTTTGGCTGTTGAATTTTATGAAGAAATTCATCATATTGATTTTGCTCTTTAAGTCTGATAAAAATTTCAGCCATTTTCTTTAATAATTCATCATATGTTTGCCTAGGATGCTCTTTTGCCAGCTTCAAAATTTTGATAAGTTCCTTATCTATTAAAATTGTAGATTTCATTTTAACTATACATTAATGTATAATCAACTATATAAATCTTCTCATAACAACTCACTTAAAATCTTAGCGCCTAATTTCACAGTCAAATCATTTACATCTTTGTCTGGATTAATTTCTACTATGTCAATTGCTCTCAAAGTTTTTATTTTTTTTATTCTTTGAATTAGGTAAAGCATTTGTCGACTTGTTAATCCTCCAGGAACCAGATAACCTGTCGCAGGAGCAAAGGCAGGATCAACAACATCAATATCCAAAGAAAGATATAATTCCTTCCTGTTGGCAAATTCCATTATTGTATCTGCAATATTATCAATATCTTCAACTAAAGAATTAATATTAATCTGTTTAATCCCCTGCTCTTTCAAAAATTGCAATTCTTCTTTCCAAATATTTCTTGCACCCACAAGTAAAATATTTTTTGCAGGAAATCCTGATTCAACAAGTGCTCTAAGCCATTCCTCATGTGTTGGTTCATTCATTGGTTGCATACAATCAGCGTGCGCATCAAAAACAATAAGGCATGGTTCTATTCCTAAATTTTTAGAATACTCTGCAAAAGCTTTTCCAATAGGATAACTAATTGAATGGTCTCCTCCAAGAAATATTGTTCGTGACTGAGTCTCAAAAATTTTCAAAGAATTCTTATAAATAAGCTCATGAGATGTTTCAAGATTATAATTATCAACATGGATTTCTTCTAAATCTAAAAGCTTGACGTCTATAGGTATTCCTTGCTCATTTGTATAAATCTCTTTAAGAGAATTCAAGATGGAGTTTCCAGCTTTCTCGCAACCATTTGTTTTTCCAAGTCCATTAATTCCAGGCACTTTTACAATTAACATAAAAAGAAATAAAGAAAGAGGTTTTTAAAATTTATCAATATTAAAAAAGCTTCTTGAAGAATTAGCAATTCCTTGGAATAAAGTTTACACTGCAACACAGCTATAAGGTTCATTCCGTGTTTGAGTATAACCACTTTTACAAATTAGAATCCATTCTAAGCAAGAATCTTGATTTGAATCATAACATTCTCTTTCTGTTCCCTCATCAATACTTTCGTTTGTTCCTTCAATACACTCATCTTCACAAAATGAAATAATTTCATTGCCATAAACACCATTTACTTTTTTGGCAATTTCATTAACCTTACTTTTCATATCTAAAAAAGATGGTGAAATCTCATTCATATCTTTATCCCTAATTTCATATGCTAGATCCCTAAATTCATCACCAACTCCTAAGATTAGAATTCCTTTAAACACATATCCTGCCGCAACAACATCAGAAATTGTAACATCTAATGGATTTAAATTATTCTCATTTGCATAGGAATTTATTATTTCAGATTCATTAAAAAATGACTCTATCTCCATATTTCCAAAGATTATTTCTTGTTCATCATTATCTTCATCAATATATCCTGCCATTTGAGCTAATCTATTTTGCATAGAATTATAATCCTCAATCACTACCTGTGTTGAATTTATTTTGTTTTGCAAATCTTTTAAGGAATCTCTTATTTCAATCCATCTTTGATCATCTACAATCTCAGTTAGTCTTTTATCTACTTTAGCTAAAGTAACATTTACTTTAATTGTTTCATCTTTCCCAGTGGATTCGTTATAGTAAGATTCTTCAATTTGCTCAATTATAATAACTTGGTTTCCCTCTGTTATCCAAAAAATATTTTCTGATGGTTGCAGTTCAATTATTTGCTCAATTTGCTCAATTGTTTCATGAATTTGTGTATAACTCTCTCCTAAATAACCATGTGCCTCACCATACTTAGAGTTAACAAAAGCAGCTCCAATTAATACGACTAAAATTAAAGTTATTAATACAAACTTATTTATTTTCAGCATCTTTTAAGTTTTGTTTTATATTTTTTAGTGATTGAGGAATCTGATCTAGAATATCTTGAAGTTGGTTTGTTTGAATTATTGTATCTTCATCAGGCATTTCAGTAAAAGTTTCTTTATCCTGACTAAAGTAATAATATCCTCCAATAACAATTCCTAAAATCAACATACTCAGAATTCCTATTAACACCAACTTTCTCATAACACTACATAGAAATCATATATATATAAAGTTTTATTCTTCAGGCACCAACGCAAAAAAACTATAATCTTTTATATTTGCCAAATCTTTAACATCTGTTAATTTAACACCTAAAATATTTTTCTCAAATTCGTAAAATTCCGCAGCATTCCCATTCATTTCACACATGAGTAAATTAATCATCTGACTTTGAGAATCTTCCATGGAAATCTGATAATTCCCAATCAATTGCTCTTTGATTTGGCTCAATTCTTTTTCAGTCAAACCTTTTGCAACTTTTTTAAATTCCTCTAAAATTATTTTTCTTATCTTCTCTACATTTTTAGCAGTTGCTCCAACATAAATCAAATTGTATGCAAAGGATTTATTAATATCACAATCTCCTTTAACAGCATAAGCCAAATTTCTCTTTTCTCTTATTTCTGTAAAAAGTTTTGAAGACATTCCTCCAGCCATTAAAGTTCCTAAAACCATTGCAGCATAACTCTTCTTATTTTCTGCCAAAGGAACATGGTAAGCAAAAATTAGATTCGCTTGGTCAATTCCTTTTCTTTTTTCTAATTTTGATTCGTTTTTCGTCACAATTTTTGGAACCATCATCTTGTTTTTGTTGATTGTACCATTTGAAATTTTACCGAAATGTTTTTCAGAAAATTTAACAATCTCTTCAAAATCTGCATCCCCAACAATTCCTAAAATTAGATTATTTGGCTGATAAACTTCCTTAAATCTCTTAAAAATTTGTTCCCGAGTAACAGAATTCATTGTGTCATAAGTGCCAATTAAACTCTTACCCAAAGTACCCTCATACAAATAACTTTGAATCTTATCAAAAACATATATCCTTGGGCTATCCTTCCTCATCTTAATTTCTTCAAAAATAACTTGTCTTTCTTTTTCTAATTCTTTTTTGTCAAACAAAGGATTCTTAACCATATCAGACAAAACATTCAAAGCAATATTCAAATGCTTGCTGGGCATTTTACACCAATAAGCAGTAATAGTTTCATCTGTAAAACCATTTAACTCTCCCCCATTGCCCTCTATTTCGTCAGCAATTTTTTTTGCATTCCTGCTTGGTGTTCCCTTGTAAAGCATGTGCTCAATAAAATGGGATATCCCTTTCTCACTTTCAGATTCATTAATCCCTCCTTGCTTAAACGCAAAAGCTACACAAACAACAGGAATATTTCTCTTTTCAAACAAAATTGTCATGCCATTCTTCAACACTTTTCTGTGAAATTTCGGCGCCATATCCAAAAATAGGAAGAAGTGTATATAAATTATTTGTTAAAAACCAAATACCTTTCTCCCCCAATCTCAAAATCATCTACCATCTCAAAGTTCTCTTTAATAAAATCAATTATCCAATCTCTCTTTGCCCTAAATCTTGTTCCCTTTCCCATGCTTTTGACTGCAAAACTTACAACAATTCTATCTGCTAAACTACCAATATTAGAAATCAAATCCTTTGAATAATCTTTCTTCAACATTTCTAAAGAATCTATTGTCTTAAACAAAAAAATAACTCGCGGTGATTTCATTTTCGTAATTTCTTTTTTAACTTTCTCTAATTCAAACAAACTCAAATGAATTGCCTTGCCTTTTATCTTTTCTTTACCTGCTTGCAGATTCTTGCCTCGAAGAGGTCTTGTCCCTCCTTGGGATTCTTGTGCCCTTGGGGTACCTGCTTGCAGGTTCTTGTGCCCTCTTTGGGTATGCCCTCTTTGGGTATCAAAATAATCATTCATCAAATCAACTAATTGCTTCATTCCTTCAATTGCAAGATAATTAACCTTGTGCCCAGATTTCTTAAAAAAATTATAACTAAAACCGTTAACTCCAGCCCCTAAATCAATTACGCTTACTTCTTTATCCAAGTCTTTCAAAATTCTTTGATAAATCGATTCATAATAAAAGAGTCTCTCGCGCGTTGAAAGATGTTTGCGCAAAGTCCATTCCACGTCCTTATCTTTTAACGATAAAAGTTTCTGGCTTGTAAAACTTGAAAAAATTTCCCGCAAAAGTTTCCTTGTTAATTTTACTTTCTCCTCATCAGAATATTTATCCTTGTCAAATTTTTCAAAAGCTAATTCAACATCTTTCACAGGAAGTTGCGAATATTCCTTCTTTAAAATTATTTTTTTTATTAATTCTTTTTTATTCATTTTTAATAACCATTAATCTTAACAAAATCCAACGGCCTTCTAACAGATTTAGGGTCTATTCCTGCTCTCATACAATAAATAATTCCTACAGCTTCAAGGTAATTCTCTACTTTATAAAATTGTCCTTCTTTCCAATGAAGTTGATTTAAATCATTTCTCATTAAATTCTTATTTCCCTTTACAGCTATTACAGGAATATTTTGTTCTAATGCTGCCAGAGTAGGTAATCCAATACATTTATCAGGAATAACTAAACAACTAACATCTAAAACACTTATTAAACTTTTATAATTCATCGTTTCAGAATCAATTATTCTCGGACTCCGATGAAGCCCCTTAAGAACACAGTGCAAGTATGTAGTAGAAACAGTTTCTGCAGCTTTTCTTGGGTCAACAATTCCAAAATCAGCATTTTGTACCTCTCTTGAAACTTCCATTGGAGAGTGAGCTGTTTGAACACCAAATATAGAAGATAAAGTATGGGTCAACATTGCCTCCACCCCTCCCCAAGGATTAACTAAATTTTTAAAAAAATAATCCTTTCTAAGCTTAGGCTCCAAATCAATTATAGAGGATAAAGCTACAGAATCATAATTTCCTTTTCTTGCCTCTAAAACTTCACAAAGATTTCCCAATTCATTAATCTCCCCAACAGCCCTGCCAGAACTAGAATATCTTGCCCTCATTCCAAACTTATTTCTTAATCTAATAACTTCATTACACCAAATTCCCAAAGTCGCTCTGGCAGCATTCACAGAATTAACAGAAGCGTTTGTAAAAGATTCATCCTCATGCTCCTCAAGAATAACCTCTAACCTGTTCGACTTCACTCTTTGCAAACCTATTGTTCCCATCATTAACTTTGATAAGACACTCCCTTCAACATACAAAGTATTTTCAGTCATCTCATTTATATCAGAAGCATTAACAACATTTGGGTGTGTTATCAATGTATCGCAAGAATTAGCTAACAAAATAGCCATAGGTCCAGCATCTCCCGCATGCCCTCCAATAAGAGCATCAATTCCTGTAGGAACAACCAAAGCCACATTAAATTTATTATTATTTTCATGTCCTCTTTTTCTAAAATCAAAAATTGAAGGAATTTTATAATTTGTTTCAGACATAATTCCCAACTCACAATGATATCCTTTCTCATCAGTTTTTGTGATAGCAAACCTAACAGGAACTTCATTTTGATGTAAATGGTTTAAAACATAATCTCTAAAGTAAACTAACAATTCTTTATTATCTTTTTTTAAAGGAATCAAAATCTCTTTTTCATACAATTTCATTTTAAATTCTCTCCATAAAATAAGTCCTACCTTTTTTTGATTCAAACCAATCCTTAGTTATTTTCTCTGCAACTTTTCTATCAAATGACTTACAAGAAAATATATTAACGTAAACTGAATTAAGTAAATCCAAGGTATGGACAACAATTGTACTTGTTAATATAAATTGTACAGCAGAAGTTCCCTTAGTTTTGGGAGAGGTTTGTTTGTCTTCTTTTGGAATTCCAACATCATCCCAAAAATACAACTTATCCCTCCTCATATCAATCACCTTGCAAAGCTTAGAAAAATACCCCCTAAGACTTTTTCTAGTAAATCTAAAAACATTACAATCATGCAAATCCATAATCAATTCAAATCCGTAAGGGTCTCCCTCCTCCATTATGTTTTTAAGTTCTTTATCTTTAAAAAATCAGTGTTTTTAATTTCTTTATCTTTAAAAAATCAAGCATGACTCTAACTTCTTTCAGACCTACTCGGTAAAGGAAAGTTTGATAAAGAAAACCTTGGTTATCTTGATATGCCAATCAATGCACATCCTGATTTTTTAGCGGCAGAAAAAGTTTACATTGCAGCTGAAACAAAAGAACAAAAAATTGCTGCCTTAAAAAAAATGATTTCTCACGCTCCTAGTCACAAGGGAGCAGAAAATCTTCGTGCTCAACTTAAAAAACGTCTTGCAAAATTAAAATATGCAAATGAAAAAGAAATAAAAAGAGGCAAGTCAGGCAAACAAGGAATAAGAAAAGAAGATATGCAAGCAGTAATTATTGGAGAAACTCAAACAGGAAAATCAAGATTACTTTCAAGATTAACTAATGCTCATCCAAAAATAGGCTCTGAATTTGAAGAACATACCACTAAAAATCCAATAATCGGAATGATGGATTATTTTGGAACAAAAATCCAATTAATAGAAAATCCAGCAATCGCCTCTCCTTATTATGATAAAGGCATAACTAATAGTGCTGACACAATTCTTATCACCATAACAAATTTAGAACAAATAAAAAAGATAAAAAAAGAAATAAAAAACTTCTTGGGAAAAAGGATAATTATATTCATGAATGATGGAGAATCAGAAACATTATTAAGAAAAATTTCGGCAACTCTTCAATCACGCAAATATAATTTCATTGTACTTGATTTAGAAAACCAAGAAAACATGGAAAAACTCAAGGCTAAAATATTTGAAAGTTTTAATAAAATAAGAATTTATACAAAAGAACCAGGAAAAGAACCAGATAAAAACAGACCCCTAGTTCTTAATCCAAAAAGCACAATAAAAGATGCAGCAAAAAAGATTATCAAAAACTTAAGAAACATAAAAGAAACAAAAATCTGGGGACCGTCTTCAAAATTTCCTGGACAAATTACCGGCTTTAATCATGAATTGAAAGATTTAGATATTGTTGAATTTAAAACTCGTTAAAATCACCCATAAGCTTTTTTCGCTAATTTTTCTAATTCTTTTTTCTTTTTCTGAATAGGTTCAAGAAGTTTATTAATTTCTTTTGCAACTGAATTTTTTAAATCAAGTGGGTGTAATTTTTTTGCAATAAAATCTTTTTCAATTTCTTCATAATCTCCATATTCCAAATTATTTCCATATTTCTCAGGTCTTTCTACAATAAACTTTTCTTTTTTGTCTTTTTTAATCGTCATAACAACATATTTCAAAAAAGCCATAACTCCATTGTTAGGATTTCCTGCAACACAATCTGCATCATTTAATTTTTTCTTAATTGTCTTTTCATCATCTAATAAATCAATCTTAGATTTGTCGTCAGAAGCAGACATTTTTTTGCCAACCAAACCAGGAATTAAAGGATTCATTATTTCAACTCTTGAATTATATCCTAGTTTTGGTAAACTCTCTCTTGCCAAAACCACTATTTTCCTTTGGTCAGTCCCTCCAAGTTGGGCGTCTGCTTCCAGATATTGTTCATCAACAGCCTGCATTAAAGGATAAATCAAACCAGAAAGTTTTGGATTCTTTCCTAATTTCACAACATCAGAAGCAGCTTTGTTTGCACTATGAACAGAAGTAAAACTTGACATCCTCAAAACATCAAACATATATTCTGGTTTTAATTGAAAATCACTTCCCTTAACAAATTCTAATTCTTTTACATCTGCTCCAACTGACTGAATCATTAAAGGAATTATTTTCGCATAATAATCATATCTTTTTTCTAAAACAAGCCAAGGAGTGTTATCCAAAGCAGCATGTAAATCAGCCAAAAGAATTTTCACATGAAATCCTGCCTTTAATAAATCGGCAATCTTCAACGCAGGCAAGAAGTATCCCACATGAGGTTTCCCCGTAGGAGCAGTCCCCCAATAAACTACTGGTTTCTTTTTGCCTTTCAAAAGCTGTTTGAGTTTGTCTTCTCCAATTATCTCTTCTGTATTCCGTTTGACTAATTCAAGTCTCTTATTAATATCCATTGCTATATTTAACAGAGAGATAAAGTATTATTAAAGATTTCTATAGCACCTATTTTTTAAATCTAATAAAATCAATTAAATTTGTTACAGCAAGAATCCCTGGAATAAATAAATACCAAAAACCTCCAAAAAAGAGATAAATCTTATAAGAAATAAATCCATAAAAAAATAAAAAGAGGATCCAAATGTTTCCTACGTAACATTCCAAAGATTTGGGAGTATCAACTTGAGTATTATATTTTTTATGATTATAACTAAACATAAAATGAACATAATGAACTCCCACCAATAAACCTGTAAAGATTCTAGAAAGAATTTTCTTTTTTATTTTCTTTTTTCTATAAGGCACATTACAATCATACTTATGGTATTCTTTTACCATAATGAACAAGCCAAAGAATATATAAAAAACATAATTGCCGCCAAAGATTCTCTTCTAAAAAGACTTATAATAAAAATTAAAAAATAGCTAATAAACTAATAATTTGGAGAAGTTAGCTTATTTACTTCTTGTTTTCACCACCACTTCACACATTAGGTGTTGTGATTGTATTTTATAAGAGCAAGCTCCCATAGTAAATAAGCGTATAGCCTAGCTTACTTCGTTAAAAACGATTACTAGGACAAAATTGTATAATAAAAAAGGTATAAAAATCTATTGGCTTGTCAACTTATCAATGACCTTTCTTACTTCAGACTCATTAGCAGAACCAATATAATCTCCAATCACAGAATAAATTTGATCAGTTGTTAATAGTCTTTTTCTTAATTGGTCTCTTTCATTTAAAGCATTACCAATTTGGTCGATTTGTTCAGTTTGTAACATTCCTTCTAAGCTTTGAAATTGAGCTCTTGCTTTATCGACGTCGACGCCTTCGGCGTTAGATTTAACGTCTCCGACGCTATCAAAGGCGAACCACCCATTGCCAATGTCGAGCCAAAACCCCGCATCCGACCCAGCCCTGTCATCGAGCCTTTTGACGCACCACACCTTCAAGACTCCTTTATCGCTAACATCAGGCAAATCTTGTCTCATCATAATATCATAACCATGCTCTTGCTTTCCTAATTCAAATGTTTTACCTATAATTTCTGCAACCTCATCAGCAGATCTTGCAAATTTACCATCAACATGATCTGGATGTCCTAATTTTGTTAAAAGTAATTTGTGTTTCATTGCTTGACTCTCTGTTAAATCTTTATCAAGAATTAATCCTTTTCTTTGAAGAGTGTAAACTCCGTTTCCTTCTAATTTTTCCCATCTACCATCAACATCCAAATTTATTCCATAATTAACTAAATCTTCATCAGGATTGATTAAGCCTAAACCACATCTTGCAGATTCAGTTAATGTTCTGCTCCCAGTTTCATAAGGTAAAATAACTTTTACATCTTTCCCTTTTGTTGCCGATAATGTTGAAGTATTCCAGTAATTGTTAGCTATTTCTGGAGCATTCCCAAAATTTCTAACTCCTAAAAGTCTTATGTCAGCTTCTGAAGGAATAACGCCTTCACCTTTATCACATCTAGCTAAAAGTGCTGGAGCTTCATCCACATTTCTCCCATAATGGGGTTCAATTGTTCTTCCTTCTAATTGAATGTATTCCATGTTTTTTTTAGAAATTTATAATTTATAAACCTTTCTATCGTGTTACTACTTAGTAATTAATAAGTCAGCCTTTGGGAAACTCAAAAAAGTAAAATTGACATCCATAATCACACAAATAAATATTAATTATTAAATCTTTCCAAAATATGCTCTTTCAAATTATTATTGCTTTATTCATTGGCATCCTCACTGGAACATTAACAGGATTAATTCCAGGCATACACATAAACTTAATTGGAATATTCATTATTTCTTTATCTGCATCATTGTTTATCTCTATAAATCCAATTTATCTCATAGTCTTTATCGCTTCAATGGCAATAACACACACTTTCGTCGACTTTATTCCTTCAATCTTTTTGGGTTGTCCTGATACAGATACAGAGCTCTCCATTTTACCTGGCCATGAATTATTAAAAAAGGGCCAGGGATATGAAGCAGTTATTCTTACTTGCTATGGAAGTTTGGCAGCAATTTTCATTCTAATTTTGATTTCTTTCCCTTCTATTTTAATAATTTCAAAAATTTATGGCATTCTAATAAAATTAATTCCTTACATTCTCATCGCCATTATTTTTCTTTTAATTTATTTAGAAAAAAAGAAATTTACTGCTTTTCTCGTTCTATTATTTACTGGGCTTCTTGGATTAAGCGTCTTAAATATGCCTCTAAAAGAACCTCTACTTCCATTATTAACTGGTCTTTTTGGTTCATCAATGTTAGTTGCAAGTATAAAAAATAAAATCAAAATTCCTAAACAGCAAATCCAAAAACCCAAAACAAAAATTTTCAAACCTCTTATCGGTGCCCTAATTGCATCTCCTTTGTGTAGTTTTCTTCCAGGACTTGGAAGTGGCCAAGCTGCGATTATCGGGAATACAATTTCAAGAACAGACAAAAAAGGATTTCTTGTCTTACTTGGTGCTACTAATACTTTAGTAATGGGATTTTCATTTATTTCGTTGTATGCTATATCAAAAGCAAGAACAGGAGCTGCCGTAGCAATTCAACAAATAATTGGAGAACTTTCACCAAAACTTTTGCTTCTACTCCTCACAACAGTCATAATCAGCGGGATAATCGCATTTTTTGTCACAGTTATTTTAACAAAATTTTTCTCTCAAAAAATAACAAAAGTAAACTACACCATTCTTTCTTCAATCGTCCTAGTATTCTTAATCGGCATTGTTTTCTTAGTCTCAAATTTTCTAGGAGTAGTAGTATTCATAGCATCAACTTTCACAGGAATTTATTGCATTTCTCTTGGAATTAAAAGAACAAACATGATGGGATGTTTACTGATTCCTACAATAATTTTGTATTTGTTTTAATTACCTAAAAAAGAAATAATAAACTATTCCTGCTGCAGCAATCAAAAGCAAAAATATTCCTAAAAGTATCCATAGCCATTTCTTACTTCGTTTTGGTTTAACACTCTCCTTTTCTGTTGTTGGTTTTGCCTGATTAGATTGTTTCACTTGTTTCTGAGAAACAACTTGGTTTGTTGGTTTTGCTTGAGTTGATTGTTTAACTTGTTTTTGAGCAACAACTTGGGTTGTAGGTTTTGCTTGAGTTGATTGTGCCACTTGTTTTTGCACAACAACTTTAGTTGTTGGTTTTTTTATTATTTTTTTCTCTGGAAGATTTTTAACTGCAACAGCTTTCGTGCTTGTCTTTTGTTGCAACATCTTAACTGCCTCATTGACAACATTAACATCATACCCAGAATCAATAAGTCTCTTCGTTAAATCCTTCAAACTATATTGCTTAGAATTTTTAATCAGATAATCATAAACTCTTTTATCTACCATCTTTTAAATACTAATAAGAAATATATTATAAATGTTTGTTTATTGGATATTGTGGAGAATTTTTTATTTAATTTGAGAGAGGATTTTGTTTATTTCTTTTTCAAGGATTTTTCATTAATCCTCGCTTAGATTTTTGAGAGGATTTTAATTATAAGAATAAGTCTTTGTTTTCCTCATCTTAAACAACCAATATAAAATTGCTATTGGAAAGAATAAAATTAACCAAAAGAAAAACCAAAACCAACTGCCCGACCTTTGAACATGAGTTTTCTTTTTCATTTTATTGACTTTAATCTATCAAAGCGGGGTGAATATAATAAGTATCCGCAACTTTGGGAAGATTATCTGTTATTAAATTATTCCAATTAATTTTATTTGCTGTTGCTTTTGTGGTTGAAGAACGAACTCCAACCATTTCTTTTTCTTGTCCATAAGTATCAATAAAAATCATCCAAGAAAAAATACTTATATCCTCTGCATCATAATTTTCAAATATTTTTTCATAAATTCTAATGTGGTCATTTTGTAAAGTTATTTCACTTGAATAATCGCTTGCTTTATAATTTATTATTAATAATCCAGCTCCTTCATAATATGTTAAATCTTTTATTTTATCTGAACCTAAAATTTTTTGAACATCTTGCTGAATTTGTTGCTCGGTTGATAAGGTATTAATGTCTGAAGAAACACCAGAATTTTCAGGATTTTCATTAGGCATAGCCATTCCTGCAAATACTAATAAAACAAAAACAATTATCACCTTTAACCAAGTAGTTATTTTTAACTTGGCTTTTTCCTCTAATATTTTGTTAAATGGGGGGAGAATAATAATTCCTGCAAGAAGTACCAAAAATCCTGATAAAAAAGATTCAACAAACATTCCAATTCCTCCTACAATAAATAAAACAGAAAATATCCAAGCAAAAACATGCTTAGCTCCGATTGTTTTAGTTTCTTTTCCTTTCATATAATTAAGATGAATAATCATATTTTTTAAACCTTTTTATATGTGTTACGCCTCTGTAACTCTTGTTTTTTAATAATTGTTACGCCTTTGTTCTATGAAAAAAGAGTTGGAATTAAAGATATTTTTAAAAAAAAAGCAAATTAAGGAATGATGTTTGGAATAAATTAACTGAAGAAAAAACTGCTTCTGAAATTGCTAAGGAATTAAGAAAACATAGAAGTTCCATAAGTAGAGTTTTATTGGATATGGAAAAGAAAGGATTTGTAAAATGTTTGAATTTTGAAGATAAAAGTTTTAGATGTTATATAAAAAACTAAAATTCCCATTAAAACCACCCTTCCAATTTCTCCTGCCTTTCCAATTCCTTCCCAAAGATACTATCAATATTTTCTTTGATTAACTGAAGATTCTGTTTCAAGTAATGAGAAAGTCCATACTTGTCTGCCAAATTTAATGCAGGCTCTAAATATTTCTTAATTCCTCCTTCATTAATTGTAAAAATTATCTTCCCTCCACATTGCGGGCAAATTCCTCTCAAGGGAGGTCTCCTCACAATTTTATTGCAAACCACACATCTAAAACCTTGCATAGAAAATTTTCTCAAATTACCCTTCAAATCTCTAATAAAATGCCTATCAATAATCAATTTAGCAGTATCAGAAGTATCTGCTGCCCTTATCTTTTCAACCAACTCCATCTGGTGCTGAACTTTCTCCTGCATCGTCGGTAAAATTTTATACGAAGAACAAGAAACTCCACAATTAAAATCAGAAGTATCATGAGTAAAACCAAAATTAACAAAAGGATTTTTGCCTTCTTTTAAAACAGACTTAACAGTATTTACATTAATTTGGGAAGAATGCTTTCTTTTCTCGGCTAGCTGATAAAGTTTTAATGGATACTCATAAACAAATTCAAAATCTAAAATCTGATCATCAACTTCTCCTGCATCAATCTTCCCATTTAAAACCAATGGAGCATCCTGAGTTCCTCCTCTATGGCTTGGCAAAAATTCTTTTGAAAAATTAATTAACACATCTCCTAAAAGCATAAGAGCTGCTTCGTCTCCGTCACAATCTCTTCTAATAGCTGCATGCATATAAGGAGAAGCAAATAATCCCAAAGTATTTGAAAACCCAATAAACCTACAAATAACTCCTGCACAATTATGAGGAGCCATACAAACTCCAATCTTCCCAACCAAATCATCCCTATTTTTCACGTTATAAAATGGTTTTAATCCATAAAATCTAACTAAAAGTTCATCTATAAAATTACAAACTTTGATAAAAACATCATCTCCTTTCTCATCTAAAGATTCTGAACAACTTGGCAAAAGCACATCGTGAGGCATTAACTCCAATATCTGTTCGTCATTGATTAAATCTCTTCCATAAATATCTTTGTCATAACCTAATTCTTTTAGTTTCTTTACGCTTACTGAAATTTCTTTGGGTTTAAAAGAAATTAATGGTAATTCTGTTGCATCAAATCTAATAGTACCATCTTTATTTACTTGCAAATTATGCATTGCTCTTAAGAATCCTTTCGCAAGATTTTCTATTTGATGATTCTCTGAAGAGGTTCCCCTAACTCCTTTAATCAATGCAGGAAAATCACATCTTTGTAACCCTAATTTTTCAGCAGCCTTCTCATAATAATTCTTCATATCAATATCTCTTGTGCAAAAAGGCACACCAACATCATGCTCTTGACATTTCTCAAAATAATTTTTATTGCATTCAAAACAATGGTACATTTTCCTACAAACATTACCACACTCTTCACAACTTGGATAAATAGTTTCTTTCTTACATTGTTCACAGTAATAAACAGGAAAAACATTTCTTACTTTTCCCACTTCAGAAGCAGTTTGAATACTTCTAAACCTACCTCCTTCTCTTCCAATAGGAAACAGGATGTTTGGGCTACCAGTTAATTTCCTAAGCTTAGCTTTTTCTGGCCGTCCCATTCTCGCACCAACAAAATCTCCTGCCTTATCTTTAATTTCGAATTTGGAAACAGAATTAATAACCTCCAAAATTTTATTGCCTACTAATAATTCATTAGAGGTTCTCGTGCCCTCCTTGGGTATCTCCAAAACATCTTTATTCAAGTTGTATTTATTCTCCTCAATAAAATTGTTGAGTGAACCTCCTTTCTCAATAAATTCCAAATCAATCCCAAGATTAACAAGTAAAGATTTGCTAATTTCCTCATTAACTACTACATTCTCTATTGTGACAGTATGTTCCACTCCCAAAAGTTCCAAAGCTCTCTTTCCTTGAGCAAACTTTTCTTGAATTTCTTTATAATAAGGAAAAATAATCTTCTTGTCCACAACAACAGCTTCCTTAATCCATTTAATTAAATCTAAAAATTCCTCTTTTGAAATTTGTGTCCAATAAAAAATAAAACTTGGATGCAACGGAATCCTATATTGATTACTAAATTCAATGGCTTTTTCTAAAGAAATATCAAAAGGATTTACCTCAATTCCCTTTTCTTTGAGTTCAAGATTCCACCATTCTTCAACATATCCTGGTTTCAATAAATTAGAATTTCTGTTCGCAACATCACTAAAAGGAAATAAAATATCTCCCAGATAAATTATTTCTTCAACATCTGGATAAAGTTTTTTCGCTTCATCCTTTGTTTTTACTTTCTTCACACTTCCATTAAAAAGTTTAACTATTGGCCCATCAATAGAATCGCAAACTGTCGCCACACATCCCTTTGTAGGCTTTTCTATTTTAAGCTGTGTTCCTGTAGCAATAAAACTATCTGTGATTGCCATTGTCGCAGGATGCAATGATGCAGCACTAAACCCAGAAACTCTTCCACGTCCATATCTAAATCTAAATCCTCCAGATTTTGATGGATGTCCAAATACTGGTCTGCCAGCAACCAAATCTTTAATGTAAGTGGGGGAATCAATTGTTTTTCCTTTGTCTCTTTTTTCATGCAATTCACAATATTCTTCTAAAAAATCCCAAGAACTTAATTTAAAACCTTTTTCACGAAGAGCAGTAATATATCTCTTAATTTTCGCCGCCTTTTGCGCTAAACCTTCACCCAAAACCAAACAATAACCACTCCTAATAAAATTTGTTTCAACACGACTTAAATTCTTATAATTTGAAACTTCTTGCTTCTCTGACGCATCCCCACCAACTTGCAAAGGGCAATGCTGCATCAACAAAATTATCTCATCTTCTGTTGGCATGTATTGTAAATTAGTAACCCTCTCGTGATAATCATTAAGTTCTGTAACAGCTCTTTTTATCTCATTTTCAGTTGGGTCATATTTCGCATATCCGAAAATCTCTCTCAAATGGTCAATTATCACAAGAGAGAAAGCAGACCCTGTTGCCCCAGCACTTCTAACAGGCCCAGAATAATACGGAGAAAAATATTCTTTTCCTTCTTTTGTTTTCATTATTTTTATTTCTGTTAATCCTTCAATAGGAGATGAAACAACACCCAAAGTAATATACGCGAATCCGATTCTTGCACCAGCATCAATGGCTTGCAATAAACTTTCAAATTTGCAAAATTTCTGCTTTGCTACTTCTTCTGCAATCTGCAAACAAACCGCAGGATTAAGCTTCCCCCATTTTCGTTCTAATTCAAGTATCCTTTTATCAATTCCACACCCACTCATTTGAGGGTGTATTGTAGCAATCAATTCAACACATTTTTCAGCCATAGTCTTAGCTAAAGGAACCTCAACCTTGTTAACAGCATCCAATCCCTTTGCCCTTGCAGTTTCAGCTAAAACATAAACCTTTTTTATCTGCTCTTCCAAATTTTTAAAATATGTTTTAGTGTTCATCTTCTAAATCTAAAATTTTTACTTGCCTCGTTTTTAAATTAAACATAGGAACCTTGCAAAAATCAGGTTGGTTTCCCATCTTTTTTTGATATTCTGTTTCACTCTCCCAAGAAGATACTGAAACCATCAGAATATTATTATAATAAGAAACAGCACTTTTATGCGTATGACCTGAAATAAAAATATCTGGAACTTGTTTTATAATTAAACTGTCTTCTTTACTTGGGAAATACTGTGCAGATGTGTGTGTCGGAGCCAAATGCCTGTTTTTCAGTAAATAACTCATAATTTTATCGGGAGCATTGAGGGCACCACCAGTAATTAAACTAGGAATGGTGTTAGCATAAAAAGGGAAAGAAAAACCATGATAAGTTAAGATATTAAAACCAGCAAAATCTTCTCTTGCTCCAATATTAACAAGAGAAGGATTAGCTGTTAAGATAACATTATCTAAATCATACAACGCCCAAGCATATTTTTCATTGAGTAAAAGTTGTGGTTCCATTAATCTAACACCGTCGTGATTTCCCGGAGAGATAATTATTTTAATGTCCTTTCTAATTTGCTTTAGTAGTGCGGCAAGTTCAATAAATTGCTCCTCAATATCGTCAAATTCTATGTCTCTTTCCTGCGTGGGATAATTCCCAATACCAGTAATTAAATCACCAACAATAAAAAGATATTTTATTTTCTCAGACTCTGGAGTATTTGGAAGATTACCGTTTACATAATCAATGAACTTTAAGAAATTTTTTTTCAAAAAAAGCTTGCTTCCAAAATGTAAATCGCCTATGAAAATCGCATATTCTTCAACAGGTGATTTTTTTCTTTCAGGCAAGTAAGAATCGGGGAAAATAATATCATTCGCAAAAAAAATCTGTCTATTTCCAGAACCAATAAATCCCAAAACAGAATCTAAAGCTATTTCTTCCCCTTCTTTGTAAAGTTCTGGTTTATTATGATTTATTAAAATTTTAATTTTTCCTGTTAAATCTTCTACTTCAAGTAGAATATTCTTATTTTTTGTAATCTTTTTGTCAGATACAATTCCAATTATGGATGCTCCCTGCCTGTCATCTACAATTTTATTTATGGAAACTAAATTTTTCAATTTTGGACTATCTTGTAAAAAATTCCTCATTTCATTGAATCTACCTCTAAAATAATTAATAAAATCTTTTACTTCTAACTTTTTTGGCAAAGGAGGAGCTGTGGAAATAATCCTCACATTCTCGACACAATTTTTAGGTTCTGGATGTGTGGGTCTTTTAATCTCCTTGGAAATTTCAATACTTAAACCTAATTTTATTTTTAATATTTCCAATTCTTTTTGGTTTGCTTCTGGCAATGTCGAAAAAACTTTACAAACTTGTTCTTTATTCTGGTCAAAAAGATTTTTAGTAATAATCCTTTTTTGGGTGTAGTTCCTAATCTTTTCAATAATCAGTTTAATAGATTCGTCATCTTTTGTCTCACTAAATATAGTCAAAACTTCCCTATCTAATAAAAGACCTTTCCGAAAACAAAACTCTAAAATTTCTTTTGAATTCATTTAAAATTACCCATAATCTAAAGAATTTTCAATAATTGTTTTCGCTTTTTTCATTATCTCTCCTGAAATAGCCAATTTTATCTCCCTCATTCTTCCTCCTCTCCCCTTTGAAATAACTCTAACATTAATAATTCCCAACATATCAAACTCTTGAATTATATCGCTTACTCTCCTCTGAGTTAAACTTTCTAATTTATTTATTAAACACAAATCTTGATATTTGTTATAAACATCTCCTGTGAAAAATGGTGTAGTTTTGCTTTTCTCAAACAAATTGATAATAGATTTTAAAACAAGTTGAAATTGTTTTGGCTCCGAATTAATAACATCAAGAATTTTATCTTTCTCAATCTTTTCGTTTGCTTCATCAATATGTTTAAAACGAATTTTTTTAGAATTATCTCTCTCAGCAAGCTCACCTGCAATCCTAAGCAAATCCAAAGCCCTCCTTGCATCTCCATGCTCTCTTGCAGCATAGGCAGCGCATTTCGCTATAACTCCTTCTTCAACAACTTCTTTTCTAAAAGCATCACTTGCTCTGCGACTCAAAATATCTTGTAACTGCAAGGCATTATAAGGAGGAAATACAATTTCTTCCTCTGAAAGAGAACTTCTAACTCTTGGATCAATTTCATCTAAAAAAGTAAGATTATTACTAATACCCACAATAGAAATTTGTGCTTTAGACAACTCTGTATTAAGTCTTGTTAAATTATACAAAAAATCATTTGAAATCTTTTTCACTGTCTGATCAATTTCATCCAAAATTAAAATAATAAGCTGTTTCTCAGAATCAACAATCTCAATAAATTTATTATATATTGATTGGGTTGGCAAACCTGTCGCAGGAACTTCACCCCCAAGTTTCCTAATAAGTTCTGCCAAAATTCTATATTCAGTGTCAGAAACTTTTTTTAATTTACAATTCAAATACTCAATCTTTAACTTAAAATCTGTTGTTTTTTTTAATCTTTTCAAAAGCTCTTCTTTAACATAACCCATAGACAATGTTTTGCCAGTTCCTGTCTTGCCATAAAGAAAAAGATTACTTGTTCTTTCTCCCCTCAAAGCAGGGGCAAGAATCGAAGCAATTTGCTTAATCTCATTACTTCTGTGTGGAATATTTTCAGGGCAATAGTTGTTTTGCAATAAGAACTTATCTTTAAAGATGCTATTTTCATCAAAAGAATCAAAAATTTTATCAAGCTCTGTTCCCATTATACCCCACACTCCAATTTCCTATGGAAAAAACTAACCTCACATTTTTTCCAACGAGAAAAAACAATCTCATTATATAAAGAGTTATAACTACTAAAAAAGAAAAACACCATGATTTCATGTGGAAAAAAATGATTTTACACGGAAAAAATATTTCTCGTAAAAAAATAATATTATAAATAAAACATCATCTTACAAAAAAATTCTTATAATAAATTATAAGTATGATAAATGAGTGAGTGAATGAGTGAAAGTGAGAGAGTAGTAATAGTAATAGTAATAGTATAATATATATAATATATAATATAAATTTTTTTAAATAAAAAAAATTTCGCAAAAAATCAAAAATTTATTTTTAAATGTTTCTATAAGAAACAAAGGGGTGAGTATCTAATGTCATATTTCAAAATCTATTTAAATTCACAGAAAAGTTTATAAGTTATTTACTGTTAAACTTATTATGTCAGAAAATAAAAATATTTTTAGCAATCTTATAGGGAAAATGATTGTGACTAAAGAAGGAAAAAGGTTGGGTTTTCTTAAAGATATAACTTTCGAAACTAAATCTGGAGAACTTATCAATATTATTGTTAAAGATGCATCACCTTACATAAAAAACCTTAATCTTGAAAGGACAAATTCAAATGATCTTCTAATTCCACATAGCGCAATAATTGCTATTGGTGATTTTGTAATTGTCTCAGAAGAAGATTTAATCTAATTTTACCATCTAAATACTTAAAAACTAATACCTTATATTAATAAAATGAGAATTGCAGGTTTTAACTTTAAAAAAATTAGCGTCGAGAAAACAGGGGAAAAAGCAGAAGATTTAAAGATTAATACAAAAGTGGACATCCTAAATATTGAAATTTTAAAACCAGAATTTGTTAAAACAAAAGACGAACTTCTTCAAATTAATTTTGAATATACTGTTAATTACGAACCGAATTTTGCTAAAATTGAGATTATTGGAAATGTTATTGTAGCTCTTGATCCAAAAACTGCAAAAGAAGTTGTAAAACATTGGCAAGATAAAGAAATGTCTGATGAATTGCGATTAAATTTATTTAATATAATCTTAAGGAAATCTAATATTAAAGCTCTTGAATTAGAAGATGAAATGAATTTACCACTTCATATACCTTTTCCCCCATTAAAAATAGATCATAAGGAAAAAGACTAATTTTTACAATATTTTAAAAGCCAGACTTTTTTATTGAATATATGAAAATTTCTGAGAAAAAAAAAGAGAAAATTTCTGAGCAGATTCTTGCTCTTTTATATTCAGTGTCTCCTAAGTTGTTATTTACTTCCCATATAGGTCAAGAAATTGCAAGAGATGGGGAATTCATTAAAAAACTTCTTTCAGAATTAAAGAAAAAAAATTTAGTAGTTGAGATAAACAAAAACCCACAAGGAGTTCTTTACACAAAAAGGTCAAGGTGGAAAATTAGTGATGCAGCATACCAAGTTTATAATAAGCACCAATCTTAGCAAAATTTTTATAGTAGGTATTTTAATATTTCTTATGGATTCAGTAAAAGAAGCTTTTCATAGAGTAAGGCAAGATATTAGTTTACTAAGAGAAGAATTAAGCCTTTTAAGGAAAGATCTTATGGAAACAAGAATGAATATGGTAAGGATGTGTGATATTATTAATAAAATAAACAAAAAAACAGAAATCTTCAACCAAAAACAAACCACAGAAAATCAGACACATAATGCTCAAGTTTCAACAACTTCGACACATCTTTCGACACATAATAAGCCTTTTAACCCGCTAAAGCCCCAAAATTTAAGTATTTCCACAGGAAATGAAGGGGTTTCGACAGACAGACAGACAGACAGACAGACAGACAGACAGACAGACAGACAAGTGACAAATAACCTTGAAAAAGGCCAGG
>SDBV01004058.1_pt1 | contig 21234 bp, 17 predicted proteins | sample 2277081 | NCBI WGS metagenome assembly SDBV01 (sample SAMN10402039, study PRJNA504765) | marine sediment metagenome | isolation source: marine sediment core GS10_PC15, 223 cmbsf | place: Arctic Ocean: Southern Knipovich Ridge | collected 2010 | reverse complement strand
ACGAACCTTTTTAGATCCTTCTCTTTAGGAACTATATCAGGTATACCTTTAACCTTAAGGAACTTTGCTTTCCCCAATAATCTTTGAGCAATCTCTATATTCGGATCTTCCAGATCATCTATTATTTTTTCGGCTTCATTCTTTATTTTATGGTATGGATTTTGATAATCATGTATTAAATTTTCAAGATCTGAAATAAACTCATTTAACTTTTTTGGATTGCTAATAAATTTATCAAGAGTTTTTACCGAAATTTCTTTAGGAAGGTTTCTAATATTATAAGATCTAGCTTGTACTAATAAACGAGTAGCATAGCGTGTTGCTTCAGTAAACTCTTTCTTTTTTTCTAATCTTTCGTGCTCGATATTTTTGAGATTCTGTATATCCTTATCTCTGTCTTCTGGATTTATTCGTACGGGAAAAAACTCTCTACTATCTTGTATATGAGGAACATATCTTATATAGTTAGTTTCATAACCTGTAATCTTACTCTTAAAAGGTGTACGGTTAACTATGGTACCCATAATTTTTACCTCCTATTATTATATTTAAGTTTATTAAATTAATACTTATATTTTACAAAATTATAGCAATAATTACAAGATTTATAAAATTAATATAATTTTAATCATCTATTAGCCAAGATAAGTCAAATCCCTAATAACAAATGATTTAGAAAACTTTCCATTGACAGCTCTCAAGAAGCAAGGCGATTCAACTCTCCGTAAACTTCTTAAATATAATGATTTAAAAAACAATCATAATATATAGTTATAATTTGAATATTGAATTAAAATAATAAAAGATTCTATAATATATACAAATGTTATTAATTTAATTAATATTAAAAGGAGAAATAATATGCCAATTCAATCTGATCCATATATACCTCTAACAACAGAGCTACGTTCTGCATTTGAAGAAGCTTTACGACCTGAAATTTTGCAAGATTCACTTGGTATGAGTCCACGTTCAGAGAGTCATAGTAGCACTCCACTCACAGGATTAGATGCTATAGTAGCATTAAGTGCATTAAACATCGGACAATCTCCACACATCTCTGAAAATCCAAATTTCAGTTCTCTTTTGCAACATGCAATTCAACATGGAAACGCCTCTATTGTTAATACGATCATCCTCCAGCTCCCAGGCCTCAGACTACTCTATCCCAGACTACTCTATCAATCTTGCAGAGATCGTTTCCTCCTATATTTCATCAGAAACTAACACTTTTACTAATGAAGAAAAAGTTGAAATGACTAACTGGATAGAGAAAAGAGAAAAATATTTAGATGAAAATCCAGATTTAGAAAAAACTGAAGATAAATGTCCTATTACTCAAGATCATATTTTTGACAAAGTTTCATTAGAAGAAGAAAATAAGGCTCCATTTTTTGAAAGACACGCTCTTTTAACATGGCTATTATCAACTCCGAAGCCTCAGCATCCAATTAATCACACAGAAGTTTCGAAAGAACATGTTTTGGATATTTTTAAAGCTGGAATTGCAAGAGACGATGTTAAAAAGAATGAAGAAAATGATTTTGATCTCTATACATAATAACCTTCATAGTTATTTCAGATCAGATTTTAGAAATCAAATCTATAAATTCAAGGTTATAAAATACATCAAAAAAATAGCTACCCGTTTAAAGCTTAAGCTTCTTGTGGCCTTGGCCCATTATCTTTAGGTGTTGGCTTATCTTCCATTGGAGGAGGAGGAGGAGGCGCTTTCTTTTGCAACTCATCTGCAATTTTTAATTTTTTGCTTTTCTTCTCTTCATTAAAAGAACCGTCCATAATCTCTTTAACATCATCTGAATAGAGCGTTTCAAACTTAATCAAGGATTTAGCCATAAGCTCAACTTTATCTTTGTTATCTTCAACAATTTTATAAGCTTCTTTATAAGCTGAATCTAATAGATTTTTTACCTCTTTATCGATGAGTTTTGCTGTCTCATCTGAATATGATCTTTCTTGGGAGGTTTGATACGCTAAATATTTGTTACCACTACCCTCATCATAAGCTACAGTTCCAAGAGCACTCATCCCCCACTCACAAACCATAGCGCGAGCAAGTTTTGTAGCTTGAGATATATCTTGTTGAGCCCCTGATGTCATGTCTCCTAAAAACAGCTCTTCTGAAACTCTACCGCCCATGCATATTGCTAATTGATCTATTACCTCTTTTTTCCAGTAGTTTAATCTATTTTTTTGTGGCATAAAGTGTGTGGCACCTAAAGAAAAACCTCTTGGAATAATCGTTACTTTTTCAACTGGATCTGAGTGTTTAACAACAAGACCAACTACAGCATGGCCTGATTCGTGATAAGCTGTTGTTTTTTTCTCCCTTTCATCCATCTCTAAGCTTCTTCTTTCTTTTCCAAATCTTACCTTATCACAAGCTTCCATAGCTTCTTGAGAAGTTACAGCTTTTCTAGCCCTTCTAGCAGCTAAAAGAGCGGCTTCATTTAAGATATTTTCTAAATCAGCACCGGAGGATCCTGGCGTTGATTTAGCAATATCCATAAGATTCACTGATGGGTCAATTTTTATTTTTCTAGCATGAACTTTTAAGATTTCATATCTTCCTTTAATATCAGGAAGATCTAACATAACTCTCCTATCGAATCTACCTGGTCTAAGAAGTGCTTTATCTAAAATGTCAGGTCTATTCGTCGCTGCCATTAAAATAACGCCCTCTTTAGTATCAAAACCATCCATTTCAACAAGCAGTTGGTTTAGAGTTTGCTCTCTTTCATCATGGCCTCCACCGATACCTGAACCTCTATGTCTACCAACAGCATCGATCTCATCCATAAATATGATACATGGAGAATTTTGTTTAGCTTGTGCAAATAGGTCTCTGACCCTAGATGCTCCAACCCCTACGAACATCTCTACAAAATCAGAACCTGAGATTGAGTAGAAAGGACGATCAGCTTCACCAGCTACTGCTTTAGCAACTAAAGTTTTTCCGGTGCCTGGAGGGCCTACTAATAGAACTCCTTTTGGAATTCTAGCGCCTAGTGTTGTAAATTTTTGAGGGTCTTTTAAAAAGTCTACTATCTCTTCTAACTCTTCTTTAGCTTCATCAGCTCCTGCAACATCTTTAAAAGTTACTTTATTTGTCTCTTTAGTTAAAAGTCTAGCTGGAGACTTTCCAAAATTCATAGCAGAAGAGCCCCCTCCTTTCATCTGACGAGAGAATAGATAATATAAGAGTAGCACTACAATAATTATTGGTAGAAAAGTAAAGATGTAATTGAAATAGTTAGGTGTCGCTTCTTGAGATGTGAATTGTTTTTCTAACACCAAATTTCTTGGTTGTTCAGCAGCTTTTATAGCAAGACCCTGATTTGCAGCGAATCCTTCCCACTCTTTTTTAGAGCCTTGATACCAATGTGAAAACGTATCTGCATCTTGTTTTTCTAAAGCTTTTGTTGAAATCTCTTTATCATTGAAAAACCAAAAATCTGTAGCTACTTTTTCTCTTGCATTTGTAAGCATTGCAGAGTTTTTCTCAACTTGTTTTTGGAGCCCATCATATCTCTGAAGAGTCTCTAAATATGCTCTAACAGATCTTAGCTGCAAAAGTCTCGTTCCATCTTGGTTTATTGCGATTTCAGAAACAACCGCACTTAGCGCTGATAAAGTAGTGTTAAAAATATTGATTCTTTGATTAAGGGCCATTGTTGAGTCTATAGCAGCTAAATCAGAAGATACTTTTTTTAAGCTTTGCTTAATAGACTCTGATCCTATGCCAACTACCGGGGATTTAAATATATCTGTAATAGATGTAAGATCTTTTTGCATTTGAGATGTATTTTCTATAGAAGGGTTATGTTTAACCCAAACAAATTGTTCTTTCAGAGCAGCTAGATTAGGTGTGTTTTTTTTAGGTAAGCCATTTATAATAATAGAGTTTGGCTGATTTTCAGTGTCATAAGCTGAACTAATCACATTAAAACTTGCTTCAGATAGATCGATACCAGCAGTATATAAAAAAACTTCAGCTGCTTTTATAACATTTTTCTTTTGAGTTTTTAGCTCATCTGTCATCTCATCTTCTTGAGCTGTGAATTCATGTTTTTGATTTAAAAGAGTTAAATAATTAAATCTATTTTCTCCATCTTTAGTTGTAGCTTCTCTAAATTTAGATGAAAAAGTTACCAGATTATCATTTTGAGCAACCTTTTTACTACTATCTGGCTTTATTAGATCTAAATTCACTAAATGCTCTAGCTGATGCGAAAAAGATACCTTACCAAGCTTATCACTTGTTAAAGTTTGCACACTCAAAATTATTAATACTACTGCTACAATAAATAGTAAAAAGCCTCCAGGAAATCCTTTTTTTGGCTCTTTTTGATTTTTATTATCATTCATAATTAACTCTTATAATTTTATCTTAAATTTCAAAACCTTAAAGTTAAAATTAAACCATTTCCAGGCTATTTTGTAAAGATCTATAGCCCAAGATTAGCTTAGCATTAACTCTTTCTCTAATTTCATTTATATAACAAACTTATTATATTTTTGAAAGTTTATTTTAATTTAATTACGATTTTTAAAAATTCTTTATCTTTTAATTTGAATTTTCTGCCGGATAAAAAATCATAAGTTGCTTTGTTTTCATCACATACAATAGGAACCTCTCTTCTTAAAAAAGCTGGCACCTTATTATTTTCCCATAATTTTTTTAGGTATTTGCTAGTTTCTGGATAGCACATATAATACTTATTTTCAGGAAGATAAATAGTTAAATTGTTTGCGAAAAGATTTTGCCAATTAGATAAAGAAAACTCCATATCAACATCACTTTTAGTCTTTGAGACTTCAACATGCCATGCACCAAAATCAAAACGCCCCTCTGTAACTAAAAGCTTTCCAGCCAGGGTTTTATAATCATTTTTTAAGATAAATAAATGCCCTCGATCTACAAATATTTTTCCATTTTTTAGATTTAATCTTAGATTTGTTTTTTTTTCTAAAAGCCATAAAACTAGTTGCTCTAATATATTTCTGGAAAGATCTATATCTTTTAGCTTCGTTATCTTTTTTAGAATAAATTTAAGCTCCAAGCTCTGATCCATTTCATTTAAATCTATATATAGCCCAAATGGGCTAGTTTTCATTTTTTCAAAAACTTTAGCTATTTTTGACTCTAAATAACGGCTCAGCTCTGAGCTATAGCTAGAGATTTGAGCTAAATTATCTAAAATCTGCTTATTAAAGTTTTTTTGTAAAAAAGGAAAGATATCTACTCTCATTTTAGCTCTTAAAAATTTAGTATTTTCATTTGTACTATCTGTATAGTAATTAATTTCATTTCGATTTAGATAGGCTAAAATATCTTTTTTCGTCTCATCTAAAAGAGGCCTGAAAATGGTAAAACCATCAAACTTGGATACTTTTTGCATTGAAGTTAAAGAAAAGATATTAGAGCCCTCTAAAAATCTTTTTAGAACGGTTTCTGCTAAATCATCTTTTTGATGCGCTGTAATCAGAGCTTGATATTTATATTCTTTAAAAAGTGTTTTAAAGAATATAAGCCTTTGATTCCTACTTTCATTTTCTAAATTTTTTTTTGAATCTAATTTGAGCTTTTTTAGATGAAAAGCAATTTTTAACTCTTTCATCTTCTTTTCAATCTCCAATGCCTGGAAAGAACTCTCCTCTCTCCATCCATGATCTACATGCGCAACATGTAGATCGATCTTGTATTCATCTCTACATTTCAATAAAAGATCCAAAAGACATGTTGAGTCCACTCCGCCTGAGTAAGCGAGGAGAATTGGCTTTTTAAAAACTAAATTATCACTTAAAAAATTTTTAAATTTTTTTAAAAGATCCATAAATATACTAATTAAAATTAAAATCTTATAAACTTGAGTATTATTATAAAGAAAACAGGAAAAAAATACTAGATGCCTATCTTATGGAAATATCTTTGTAAAGAGTATTTGAAAGTATTTTTTTTATGTATTTTATCTTTTATATCTATTCTTTTAATTACAAGACTAAAACAGATCGCTACTTTTGCAACACTCGCTAGTGATTTTTTATCTTTGATCTTATTTGTTTTATATCAAATACCCCATATCATGCCTATCGCTATCTCAATATCTTGTTTGATATCTTCGATTATACTATTTCAGAAAATGTCTACTATGCATGAAATAACAGCATTTAGAGCAGCTGGAGTATCTTTAAAAGAGTTGTTAGCTCCCCTATTACTCCTTGCTATGGTTTTATCACTGTTTAATTTTTATATAGCCTCAGAGCTTACTCCAATATGCAGATATAAATCCAAAGAGCTTTTTTATAAAAACACCTCTGTAAATCCTATTGTTCTACTACAAAGAAGACAAAAAATGTCTAATATTAAGGATTCTTATGTTGAGATAACCTCTAAAAATAACGATCTTCAAGCTCAAGATCTTTTAGTAATATCTCCTAATAAATCAAATGAAAGACTCTGCATGATGAGCGCAAAAAATCTAGAGCTTGAAAAAGATAATTTAATCGGGAAAAATGTTTCTCTAATCTCTTATATCAACTCAAATAAAGAGCTGAACTACGATAACTTGATTATAGAAAACCAAGAAAGCATGATAACAAAAGCAGATGCTTTAACACAATTTATAAAAGCCAAACAGTGGGATATGAATATCTCTTCCATGCCGATAAAGATGTTGCTTATTCAATCAAAACAAAAAAATGATATACAAAAAAAAGAGAGAGCGAATATTGAGATAGCTAGAAGATGCTGCTTTGCTCTCTCTACTTTTAGTTTTACTTTTATTGGAGCTAGTTTTGCTATCTCAATTAGTAGCATCTCTTCTAAAAAAAACATCATTTTGGCATCTATTTTAACCCTTATAGTTTTATTTAGCTTTACTCTTGGTAAAGCTCTGAAACACTACCCATTTTTCTCTATTTTAGTATATATCCTGCCCCAAGTGATTGTAGTTATTTTAACCAGCTTTAAGCTTAGAAAAATATCGAAGGGAGCTCAATGATACTATCTAAGATTTGGGAGAGAAAAATCTTTTTAAGTACCATTAAATTAGTATTGTTTTTTCTTTTTGCTATTTTTTTGATTGTAATAGTTATTGATTTTTCTGTTCATGGCGCTAAAATATTTGCTCACTCTAAAACATCTATTTCTTTGATCCTAAAATACTATTTCAATCTTTTTTTTATTCAATTAAATCTATTTTTAGCCCTAACTTTTCTTTTAGCTATTATAAAAGTTTTATCTGATATGAATATTCATCATGAGCTCACAGCTCTAAGAATGGCAGCGATTTCTGCAAAAAAATTATCTCGTCCATTTTTTATCATCGCAATTTTTATATCTATTATCTCATTTGTAAACTTTCAATATTTCTACCCAAAATCACTTAGCTTTAAAGATAATTTCAAAGAAAAGTATTTAAAAAAAACCAAATCTAATAAACCAAACGTTATTTATTTAGAAGATGGAGCAAAACTTGTCTATCAGAAATATGATCAACTTCAAAATAAACTATTCGATGCTTATTTTATAAAAAATTCCTCAGATATTTGGCATGCAAAATATCTATCTTTTAATGAAAATGAAGCTATTGGTAAATACGTAGATCATTTAAATAGAAAAGATAAAAGTTTTGAGAAAATAGAATCTTATCAAAGCTACACATTTAAAGACATCAAACTAGATAAAAACATCAATATGTTCGAACCATTAGAGAATAGATCAATTACAAATCTATTCAAACAAAACACTTCTAAAAACATCTGTCTAAAAGAGAAAAATGAGATTTTATCTTATCTAAATTATAAACTTGCAATGCCGTTAGTTTCTTTGATAATTGTTTTAGCTATCTTTCCTCCTCTCATTACCTTTTCAAAAAACATCTCAATATTTTTCATCTCAACTTTTGCTCTTTTTGGATTTATTATCTTTCATACTATTATGGATTCTACTTTAATTTTAGCAGAGAACGCTGCTAAAGCCCCATACATAATACTTTGGCTTCCAATTATTATAATCTCACTTATTTTTGGAAGAAGATTTCAAAAAATTTAGATCTCTTAATAAAGAAGCCTCGGCTTAAAGCGAAGCTTCTTTTTGAATTTAAAATTACTTTGAAAGATCGATCTTATTTACAAGAGCAGTTTGGACAACCCTCTTTTTCAATAGCCTTCGGAAACAGAACATAGTTTTCTTTATGAATATGTCTGTGTAGATCTTCTTCTAAACCTTTTAATTTAGTATACAAAAGCTCTAGTGTCATACACTGTTTGAAATCTTCTTTATCAATGATTTGATTGATCTTTTTTAAAAGATTACCAACAGCTTCGTGCTCCATTTCCATTTGATTTATAGGATTAGCAATACTAGCTAAAGGATTTGTAGATTTATCAAAGCAAGCAATGCTTTTTATCTCTCCAAACTCTTCTAATTCTCTTACTGCAGGAAATAGTATTTGTTCTTCTTTTTCCAAGTGAGCTGTAATATCTTCTACTAAAGTTTTGAAAATCTCATTTAGATTTTTTAAATCCTCTGTATTATGTCTATTAACAGCTTTCTCTAAAAGAGCTAAAATATCTGGTATCTCTTTTTTCATAAAAACATGGTGAGTAGATTCTATATGATCCACTAGCTCTGAGAGTGTTAGATTATTTACATCAACAATAGCTTCATCTTTTTCTAAATCATTAATCTCTAAAATTATTTTTTCCATATCTAAAGATTTTTCATCGCATGCATTTTTTAGAGTTTTATTGCCACCGCAGCAATAATCTAGTTTATATTTTTCTAAAATCTTATAACTTGCTGGATTTGCAGTTACAATGTTTTTTAAAGTCATATCTTTATTTAATTTTTCCATATAAATACCTTTGTTATAATGTTAAAATTATATTTTTTAATAACTTTTGAGTCAAAGCATTTAATAGTTGCAAAATAGTTACTAAGTTGAGAGCAAACTCTTTGTTTTTATTACAAATTTATTATTTTAATATTGATTTATATTAAATTAACGTACATAATACTGCCGACAAAAGAAGCAATATAAGATTATATCAAGCCCCTGTTAGCAAAGATAAGACAAAAGCATTCTCTTTGGTAAAATATGTGGCTCTCATGCTTTTCATATAACAACCGGAGTACAATATAAAAATGCTTAAAAAACTTAAAATTTCATTAATTATATTATTAACTTTTATAACAACATCTTCTTTTGCTTGGTGGGACTCAACCCATATGGTTGTAGCCAAGATAGCTGAAGAGAATTTATCCGAAAATGCTAAAAAAAGATCTTATGAACTAATAGATCTTTTAAAGGATTTCTATCCAGAGAGCCCCGATTTTATAACAGCTGCTACTTGGGCTGACGATGTGGCATCCACTGGATTTACTGGATGGGCGTGGCATGGTAAATCGCTTCCTTATGATCCGGATAATCTTTTATCTACCTTTAGAAAAAAATTAATTATCGCTTCTCAAAAAAACAATGCTGTATATGGAATAAATCAAGCAATTTTAACTCTCAAAAACCCTCAGGCTCATGAATATACAAAAGCTATTATGCTAAGATTTTTACTTCATGTTGTTGGAGATATTCATATGCCGCTTCACTGCACAAGCTTATATTCAGAGGATTTTCCATCGGGAGATTATGGTGGAGGAAAGTTTAAACTTAATATCGATTTAAATGGAAAAAACTCACTTCACGCACTTTGGGACTCTTGTTTGATGAGAGATGGAATAAGATTAGAAAGACCTCTTAATGATGCTGGAACAGCGTATATAGAGGAGTTTAAAAATGAAATCACTTCTTTATATCCTAAAAATTCAATAGAAGAGTTAGATGTTACAGATTTTGATGCTTGGGTATACGAGAGCCATAAAATTGGATCAGAAAATGCTTACTATGGAATTAAAATAAATGATACTCCATCTGATGAATACATACAAAAAAATAGAAAAGCAGCTTATAGACAGGTTGCAAAAGCTGGCTATAGACTCTCTGATATTTTAAATGAAGTTTTTGAAGATTAAAAAATAAAATGGTGTTTATATCTAATATTTTTAAGATTTCTTAATTACTTTAGTATAATATTCACCATCATCTTCTTGCCAAGCACCATGTATATCTGTTGCAAAACCGGGAAAATATTTACCAACCTCGCATAGAGTTAAAAGAAATTTTAAAATATTTTCACTTTCATCTGTAACTTTCTCCCCAGGTAAAATAACTGGAATACCCGGAGGGTATGGTAGAAGCATTTCAACACAAATATTATTTTTTAGATCTTTAAGGTTACATTTTTTTACATTACCTTTAAGTAGCTCTTGATAGGCTTGAAAAGGAGTGAGATGCTGCTCTGGTAGAACATTATAAGCTTTATAAATAAAATCAGGCAGCTGATGTTTTTTATAAATTCCATGAATGCCTTTTGCTAAATCTTGAATCAACATTTTTTTATAAAATACAGGATCTTCGCTGTAGAGATTAGGAAGCATTTTTTCAACAGATAAATTAGCGTCAAATTCACGTTTAAATTCAATGAAAGCTGATAATAATTTTAAGCTCTTTGCTTTATCAATACCAATAGAGAACAGAAATAAAATACTATAAGGGCCAGTTTTTTCTACAATTATCCCTAGATTAGATAAATACATGGCTATTATACATGCCGGGATTCCAAAATCAATCAATTTACCATGCTTTAGCCCTGGAGTTAATACAGTAATTTTTATAGGGTCTAAAAACATATGATCGTCATCAACTTTTCCATATGAATGCCATTTCTCATTATTTTTTAGTGGCCAGCATTTAGCGTGGCTTCCGATATCACTGGGTTGCCAAACATCAAAAAACCAACCTTTTACATTTTGACGGTTGAGTTTTTTTATTTCATGACGAAAGTTCATAGCTATTTTTTGTGATGAAGTAATTAAGTATTTGCCAGGATTGCCATGCATCATTGCAGCTGCTGTTTCTGCAGAAGCTACAAAAGGATAAAAAGGAGAGGTGCTTGTATGCATCATATAAGCTTCATTCATCACATCTTCATCATATGTACCTTTGATATGTATCATAGAAACTTGTGAAAAAGCTGCTAATAATTTATGCGTAGATTGTGTTTCATAAATGGTTTTATCTTTTATCGCTTTTCCACTCATTCCAAATAAACCTTTATATATGGAACTAAAGCATGCATATGGAATCCATGCTGCATCAAAATGTATATTCTTAACATCCAAAGTATTTTTGATATAGTCTGTATTATAAAGCAATCCATCGTAGGTAGAATTGGTTATCACAGCAAATATTGGCCATTTAAATGGCGTGTTATTCTTATTATTTTTTTTTGCTAAAGCATTAGCCTTTTTAATTTTGTTTTTAATCACTTCTGTAGTAAATTCTGATTTTGGTATGCCTCCAATAATTCCATATGTGTTACGTGTAGGTATTAGATATATTGGTTTTACATCGCACATCATTAAAAAGTTAGCAAGAGACTTATGACAGTTTCTATCTATCAATAAGGTTTCACCTTGATATGCAATACTCATCCCCACTATTTTATTGGCTGTAGAAGTGCCGTTAGTTACGATATAAGATCTATCTGCATTAAATGTTTTAGCTATGTATAATTCAGCTTCCCTGTGAGGTCCCTCATGATCCAATAATGATCCTAATTCTTTCATCGATACAGAAAGATCTGATTTAAATAAATTTGGTCCATAAAAATCATAAAAATATGCACCTACGGGAGATTTTAAAAAAGCAGAGCCTCCTAAATGACCTGGTGTGCAGTAGGCATACCTATTTGCTTCTTTGGTAAATTGAATTAATTTTTTTGTAAATGGTGGCATAATTTTTTCATAATATGCTTCTATAGCTTTTCCAATACGATCGAGATTATCTTTTCCTTCATGAGAAATATAGTCGATAAAATGTAAATTTAATAATAAATCAGAAAGATTTAAATCTTTTGCAGTATGGGTAAGACTAAATGCAAAAATAGGAAGATAATCATTAATTTTTGAAACAAGATGAGGTATCTTCATTCCCATGCTATCCCAATCGTATACCAAAGCACAAATATGAACATTAATTTTTAATCTGTGCATAATATCTTCAGCATTATTAACTATCTCTAAGCGCAAATCATCTCTTTTCGATATTTCTTTTTTCATTTCATCAAAAACTTCATCTCGACCATCTGAATCCTTTGGATACATCATTAATATTGTTTTCATTATTAATTAATCTCCTTTGATTTTTTAGATTGCTTTATTGCATAGAGTATAAAGCAAATAAGAGAAACTATCAGAGCTCCTACCATCTCTTGTTTTTCAGCTCCAGCTAAGGCAATAAAAATTAAAATACACGCTAGAATTGCTGAAATGAAAGAAATGAATAATTTTGTTCTTATCCCATCCAATTTAATTAATTGCAAACAGCTATAAAGATACGGGAATAATGTTAGCAATACAGCAATAGAAATAATAAAGTTAAAGACTTCTATTGTGTTTTTTTTCCCTAAATAACTAATAATCATTATTAATATCATCAATATACTCATTAAAATACTATTAATGATAAGCCCCGCAATAGGAACTCCTCTTTTTTCATTTATGCGTCCAAAAATTGGAGGCAAAGTACCTCGTTTTGCAGCCGCTATTCCAGCTTGTCCCACTAACATCATCCAGCTTCCCAATGATGCCAAACAAGCAACTGCAGTAAATGCAGAAACAAAAGGCTTAATCCAATTGCCAGTAATTGCAGCAAAGGAAACAGCAAATGGAGCCCCTGATTTTACCATTTCATTAGCAGGAAACATCCCAGATATTGCAGTTGTAGATGCAATATAAGCAAGTGCTGCAATCCCCGTTCCAATCAATGTAGCTAGAGGAATTGTTCTTTTAGGATTTTCAACTAAATTAGCGCTCACTGAAGCTGACTCAACTCCTATAAAAGCCCAAATAGCAAGTAGTATTCCTGAAAAAATTGCACGCGAAGAAGACATAGAGGAAACATTCCAATTGCTAATAAAGATTTCAGAAGAAAAATGAAACCAACCAAAAACAGCTGTACCAATTACAGGAATTAATAATAATAATACTGTAACAGAAACTATTTTAGCTATTTTATCAGCACCAAAAAAATTGATAATTGTGAATATCCATAAGAATATTATAGTAGCAATACCACCAATTATTGGATCTGTAAGAGGATGATAGAAAACAGAGAGATATTCAACTCCTGTTATTGCTATAGCTAAATTTCCAATCCAATTAGCGCCCCAATATAATAATTCTGTTTGAAAACCTAAAATAGGAGATAATTTTCTTGCATATGCAACAGGTCCGCCTTGTTTAGGATCTTTTAATCCAAGTCTCGCAAACACAAATGCTAAAGATAAAACTCCAAATAGAGAGATAGTCCATGATATTATAGTTATCGAACCGATACTTGCTAAACTAGATGGTAATAGAGCAATACCAGAGCCCATCATATTTCCAGCAACGATAGCAATAGCTCCTATCAATCCAATTTTTTTCTTTTCTAAAATAGCCATATTCTTCTTTCCGATTATAAGAAATTTTTATTCTCTCAAGTTTATCTCAGTAAAAACAAAACCCCTTATTTTTTTGTATATAATTTTTATTAGTTTAATGCATTAATTTAGATTTTTTTTATTCAAAGTAAATAGTTTGTTTCTTGAAATTTTATATATGGAAAAATTACTTCAATAAAAATTAAGTGATGTTTTAACTTTTTGATTCTTCTTTGAAATTATTTCTTTTCTGTCTGATATTTTTTCTTGTTTCAGCATCTAAAAATCTTCTTTTCTCTTCTAAAGTAAATGGTATTACTAAAGGAAGAGTTTTTTCAGATTCATCAACTTTAAAGATAAAGTAAGCAGACAGAATATGTTTTTGCTCTAAGCTTCTAAAATCTTCAGCAATAACTTTGCCTCCTACCTCTATCATATCATCCCAGACATGATTTACTTGAGCTTTGCAGATCAATATATCTCCTGCTTTAATAGGAGAGAAATATCTAATAAAATCAACGCAAGTAGTAAAACAACGAATCTCAGCGTGATCCGTTGCAACCTTTCTAGCTACGTCATTTACTAAATTCAAAATCCTACCACCAAAAAATACCTCTCCAAGAGAGATATTTTCATCAAATATCTCTATCTTCTTATTATCTATAGCTGTCTCGGATGTAGGCTTTCCTTGCCAATCTTTATGAATAATAAACAAAATAACTTCTCTCTATTAATTTTATTAATATGAAGAATCATCAATTTGGGTCAACTAAAAACTCAGATATTTATAAAAATAGTTATTGAGCTATGCGAGGAGAACATTAAAAAAGGTCTTTGGGAAGAATTCCCAAAGACCTTTAGATAAACAAGGAGGAAGAAAATTTTATCGTTTAGAAAACTGAAAACTCTTTCTAGCGCCAGCGAGTCCATACTTCTTGCGCTCTTTTTTACGAGGATCTCTTGTCAAATATCCAAGTTCCTTAAATGACCCTCTATATTCTTCATTTTCTAAAACTAAAGCTCTTGCTATTCCAAGCCTTGTAGCTATCGCTTGGGCTTGGATTCCACCACCTTTTGCACGAACTATTAAATCATATTTACCAGTAAGTTCGAATTTTGTTAGTGGTGATAATATTGTATCTCTTAGAAAGGATAAAGGGAAATACTCTTCGAATTTCTTTCCATTTATATCGATCTTTCCTTTGCCTTTTCTAACTCTAACAGATGCTACAGCTGTTTTACGTCTGCCGATTCCAATAAACTCTTTAATTATTTTTTTCTTTGCCATTGGTCCTCTATATATTTACAGCTATAGGTTTTTGTGCTTGCATATTGTGTTTTTCACCAATAAAAATATGAAGTTTTTTTAGTTGAGCTCTTGCAAGTGGTTTTTTAACAGGTAACATCCCTCTTACAGCATGCTTTAAAATATGCTCTGGGTTCTTTCTTAACATCACTCTATATGGAGTTACTCTAAGACCACCTAACCAACCAGTATGTTTAGTATAAACTTTTCTAGCAGCTTTAGAGCCTGTTACCTTGATTTTTTCAGCATTTATAACGATTACAGCATCCCCTGTATCGGTATTCGGTGTGTAGCTAGGTTTGTGTTTGCCTCTTAAGATTTTAGCAATCTCAGATGCAAATCTACCAAGAGTTTTACCAGTAGCGTCAAATAGGTAACATTTCCTCTCTTTTAGAGCGTCTTCTTTACTTATAAATTTCGTTATATTTTTTCTGTCATTCATAGTTTTTATTTACACAAATATTTTAAATAGCTTTGTACATTAGAATATCTTTATCCCTCAATTTTTGCCAAGCTTTTTTTATAGAATTTTTTATTTTTCTATCCTTCAATGATTAGATCAGATGATTCTTGTAAAAAGCTGTCTATTCATTTAAACTTTTAAGCAAATAAATTAAAACAAAAATTATCTATGAAAACTTTAAATACTTTTTATATACGTACATATGGCTGTCAAATGAATGAGCTAGACTCAGAAATTATTTCAACTCAGCTTCAGATGAGAGAGTTGAAAAAAGTCGATGATGAAGAAACAGCTGATATAATTATTTTAAATACCTGCTCTATAAGAGATCTTTCTGAAAAAAAAGTTCTAGGCAAGCTTTTCGAATATAAAAAGGATAAAAAAGATAAGATAATTGGAGTCTGTGGCTGCATGGCTATGAGCCAAAAAGAGTCTCTTTTAAAAAAGTTCCCCCACCTAGATTTTCTACTTGGAACTAATAATCTTCTAGATATAAATAAAATTTTAGATGACATCTTATCAAAAAACCTCCAAGAGAAAAAAATAGATCTAGACTATGAAATTGGCCTTGAGAACTTCTTTGCTAAAAGAGAAAATAAAATAAAAACCTCTATCTCTATTATAAGAGGCTGCAATAATTTTTGCTCATACTGCATTGTACCCCAAACTAGAGGAAGAGAGGTTTCTAGAGACCATGTAAGTATTATTAAAGAAGCTAAATATATAGCAGAGCAAGGCATTACAGAGATTACCCTTCTTGGGCAAAACGTCAATTCCTATGGTTTAGACAAACCTGAAAAAAAAGTTTTATTTCCAGACCTACTATATATGCTAGATAAAGTAGATGGTATAGAAAGAATTAGGTTTATGACCTCTCACCCAAAAGATATAACTAAAGATTTAATGTTAGCTATTAGAGATTTAAAAAAAGTTTGTGAGTTCGTTCATTTCCCAATGCAATCTGGCTCTAATAAAATTTTGAAAGCTATGAGAAGAACCTATACAAAAGAGCACTATTTAGAAAAAGTAAATCTTTTAAAAAGTATTGTTCCTAATGTCACAATAGGTACAGATATAATAGTTGGGTTTCCAGATGAAACGGATGTTGATTTCGATGAGACATATAAATTATTTGAAGAAATTCAATTTGAAACAGCTTTTATATTTGCTTATAGTCCTAGACAAAACACCCTAGCTTCCAAATATGAAGATAACATCTCAAATACCCTAAAACAGCAGAGGCTCCAAAAGCTGTTAAAGCTTTACCATAAGATCTTAGAGTCTAAATATGCAAAGCTAATAGGCTCTAAAAAAGAGGTTTTAGCAGAAAAGACAAGTAAAGATGGAAAATCTTTAAAAGGCAGAACTAGAACCTTTGAAAAGGTTTTATTTCCAGGTGACGCCAAGCTTATTGGATCCCTTCAAATGATTGAAATTGAGAGCTTTAGCCACCAAACACTTAAGGGCTCGATTATAATTCCTTCATAATAACATTCCTATTAGAATTAAAATATAATTTAATACTATTGATGTTATAGACAATTCTATGCTATAATACTTTTATAAATTATTAATAATAACATTATGAAAGAAGATTTTTTTAATAAGACAATCAGGACTGGTTCTTTTAGGCAAAATATTAAGCCTATTCGAATCAATATCAGAAATATTGGCTTTTCTCATTTTCAAGATATAGAGCTTAAAAACACTGTAACTAGCTCAAAATCCACAAAAACATATTTTAAAGATCTTTTTTTTGAAACATTCCCATATATAGATTCAAAAGCTAACCAAACTCTAAAAAAAGATATTCCTGCAATATTTTTTGATTCATCAATTTTTCCAAATGAGCTTATCTCTTTAAATAATGAGCCTTTAATAAAAGAGCAGAGCCCTTATATAGATTATCTAAAAAGTTTAAGATTTTTTGGGACTCTAAAACAGAGGAAAGATAAATCGGTTTATTTAAAAATCGATAACTCTTTTATAAATTTAATCTCATCTAAACTTCCATCTAATATTGAAAAAATGAGTGATTTTAATATCTCTATTATTTCAAAAGAAGAGCATAAAAAATATGAGGTTTTTCCAATTATAGAACATGATGAGAAATTTCAGTATAAGATAAAAGATCTATATTCTGTAAATGTTCAAACTGAAAATGGTTTTAAAAAGGTTTGGTTTTTAGAAATTGAGTCTAAAAATCTAGAAGAATTTAGATATAAATATCATCTTTTTCCAAAAAGAAATGGCCATAATTTTTCAATAAAGTTAGGCTCTATAAAATCTTTTAAACTTAAACTCTCTTATCCTTTAATGAAAATCAACATATCATTTTTTGCTGCTTAAAAATCTTGCAAAAAATAATCTTCTTTATTAGATTTGCTTCAATTTAATTTATAAGGAGATATTAATATGGTTGATCCAGCGAGTAGCGTTTCTGAAACGCCAGCAGCTGATACAACAGTGTTAACAGAAGACGATATTTCATGCACAATTACAGGAGGAGTATTCATTGAACCTGTTAAAACTAACTGCGAGCATAGAATAGAAGAAATAGCTTTAGCGAGACATTTAAGAGATGATAAACACTGTCCTTTTTGTAGAGCTATTGTCACTTCAGCAGTGCCTGATGTTGAGCTTACTAAAAAAATACAAGATCAATTCGTTAAAGTTCATGGAGTGATTAATGAAGATAATAAAAAAATATTCGACGATCAAAAACAAGCTCTCTTAGATGACGCTAGGTATAATTCTGTTAGAGGAGCTCCTATTATTCCTAGTGTTTCTGCTACAAGACGAAGTGATCTGGATCCAGATGAAGATCTTAGATTTATGGGCATTGATCCAGCTGTAAGATCAGGTATTTCAGGTCTAGTCTCTCTTTTTTTTGATCTTATCGCCCCTGCAAGTTCTTTTTCAGATAGAACTAGAGGAGAGCCTGCTCCAGGAGCTCCGAGCCCTTCTACACTTTTTACTCAAGTTCAAACTAGCATTAGAGCATATAATTTACTTCTAGCAGAACTAACTGCGGATACAATACCAAGCTCTTCTTTTTATAAAGATCGAAGCTATGATAAAATAGCTAATGCTTACATAGATAAAGCCGATACAGATATCACAAATCTTGAAGACGCTACAAGAGTTGCTTTAAAAATCTCTAAAGGATTTAGCAAGAATAATCTTTTAACTATAATTTCACTGAAATATGTTACGCACAAAAACTATTTAAAAGCTTTTCAAACAACTACTAAAATGCACAATTTATTTTTTATTCCTTTAACGTGTCTATTAATTTCTGTAATAGCAACATTTCATGGATTTTTATTTATTTTAAAAGGAGTTACATGGCCTTTTAGAGCTCTAATAACTAGATTAACTTCTTAAAAAACAAAAAATTATCAAATAAGGTAGAATATGCCAAATATTACAGCTGCAAAAAATTATCTAAGATCTTTTTTTCAAGAACCAAAACAACCATTGGATTTAAAAGATATTACTTGTCCCATCACCCGAGGAATATTGATAGAACCTGTTAAAACAAATTGTGGGCATCATTTTGAACAACTTGCCTTAGCAACGCAATTACAAGCTTTAACATTTGATAACCGAGAACTATGTAGTATCTGTAGGACAAGAATTACTTCAGCTGATTTAGATCATGAGCTTATAGTAAAAATACAAGATCAATTTGTGAAACTCTCAATAGAGAATAAAAAAATATTTGATGATCAAAAAACTGAGCTATCTGAAGATGAAGGGTATCGAGATGTTAGAAGCTTACCTGAAATACCTCGAAGATCTGATTATAGTACAATGCCAGAAGAATTTAGAGATCTAGCTCGCTTTCTTGAAAGTGATTTTCCAAGATCTCCACCCAGAGCATCTTCTGAAAACTCTCAAAGATCTGATTTTTTTCTTAGGAATGCTCCTAGAAGATTGAGAAGCTCTATCTCGACTGCAAGCTCTTTATTAAGCGCTTCTAGAAGATCTATTTCAGGAATACTATCATCTTGGATAATCCGAAGTATAAAAAACAATGCATCTAATCAATTTACAAATCTTTATAACTTAATTATCACATCTAATGAATCATTATCACAAAAAGTAGAGCAATGCATAGAAAATGATAATTTAGCTCAAGCAGAGATTTACACATCTCGAATTTCAAAGAGTATTTTTAGAGATCAATGCTATTCAAAAATCGGTTTTTTGTACAAAAACAAAGCGAACGCAGATTTAGTAAATTCTGATAGCTATTTAACTTCCAGTACAAGAATCGCTAGATTAATTTCCCATAGGGATATGAAAGCGTATCTTTTTAAGGAACTAGCTCAATCATATATAGACGCTGATAAATTGCTTCAAGCAAAAAGCATTATTAGAGATGATGTAAAAAATAGTGACAAAGATGAATTATACAAATCAATTTGTTCGAATATTTTATTAAAAGAATATTCTTTATCCAATGTTCAAGAAGTTTTAAGTATATTTCCTTTGATGTTCAACAACAACTTTGTAAATCATATTTGTCGAAACCTCTTAAATAAATGCATAGCAAACAATGATTATGATAATGCTGAAAATGCTATTGAAAAGCTCCGTTTTCCCTATGAGATACAAGCAGAATATCACAAGCTCTCTCAACTATTAATCAATAATAATTATAGCGATTTAAAAAGAGCTTTAAACATCACTGATAAAATTGAATCTTATTCTATAAAAAATACAAATTTTGAAAAAATTTCTTCTAAATTTGCTGATATTAGATATTTTAAAGATGCCTATAAAACAATTTCTAAGCATACCAATCCTTCTACTAGAAAACGTTTGTATTTTATTTTAACGATAAAAACACCTTTTATAGTGCTATATTCGCTAGCTTCATTTCCATTTAGACAAATAATTAACCGACTGAAAAAACAGCATTAAATCTACAAAAAACTATCGATCTTAAAAATTTTGAGATCGATAGTTTAATTTTAAATCCTTGCATAAAAATTTTATTTTCTCTATTTTTTACCATCTAAAAAAGGATATTATTAATATGAGTATAGAAGTCCCAAAAGAATTTGAGTGTCCAATAACTTTAGACGTTATGATAAATCCTGTAAGAGCCAATTGTGTAGCAGCAAAACCCAAAGAACCTACTGGCATTTTTTCTTATTTTTTTACAAGAGGTTCAGACGATAGTTGCTCCGGGCATTTTTTTGAAGGATTAGCTCTAGCTGCCTATCTAAGAAGGATAGATCAAAACTGCCCAACTTGCAGACAAAAAATCACAAAAGCTATTCCTGATAAAGATTTAGCTGCAAAAATAACTAGAGAGTTTATAAATAAAAGCGCTGCACATAAAACGCATTTTGAAGATGCAGAAAAAGAGGTTAACCTAAACTACGGAAACATGAAAAGTTTGCCAATTATTCCAGACGATCCAGCTCTAGGAGCATCTCCTGCTGCAGCGGCGGTAGCTCCCGCTTCTAGTAGCGTAGATCCTAGCGCTACGAGAGCACCTAGACCTTATAGAGAAAGATCTGCATCTGATGTATTTAGCCACAGAGCTTTTGATCCTTTCCGTCCTCTTTATAGAGCACGTCATCCTATAAGAGAATCTGATAGCACTAAGTATGACAAAGTCTCTGAACATATTAGAAATGACCATTTAGCCTTAGCAGAAAATGAAGCTGATACAATAGTTAGCTCTTTTTATAGGAATAAAGCTTATCAAGATATTTCTGAGACTCACCTTAATAAATATACTTCAAGGCTAAATGTTAGAAGATCTCCTGAACATCTTATAAATGCCGGTAGAGTTACTTCAAAAATAATAGATCCACAAATGAAAAATGAACTTTATCATAAAATTGCTCAAAAAACATTTCCTACAAATCATTTAGGC